>Ga0209930_1000422_pt1 | contig 111061 bp, 104 predicted proteins | sample ThiBiot_500_biof_2_FD_183948 | JGI IMG/M metagenome (GOLD analysis project Ga0209930, IMG submission 183948) | Wastewater bioreactor microbial communities from Cape Town, South Africa - Thiocy_cont_500_biof (SPAdes) | ecosystem: Engineered > Bioreactor > Thiocyanate-remediating >...
ATCGGGAGTGGTGATGTCGACCATGAGGGGGCGACCTTGAATCGGAACGGTGGACCAATCGATCGGCTTTGCGTTTAGCTCTGCGACCTCAATCGCTCGCCAGTCGACGAGATGACGCTGGCCGACCCATGCCACAATCGGCAGCAGCGACGCGAAGCAGACTGAAAACGAGACTAACTTGCTGCGCTTAATGGCGGAACCTACCAAAAAGCAGAACGCGGGCACTGTATAAAGCAAGCTGTTCAATGGAACCATGACGGATAGGCGGCGCGGTGAACCCGCTCCGGTAGCTGCGTCAAACTGCATATACATTACTGTACTGGTGGCCACGCCAAATACGATCGCGGCAGTAAGCGGCCCCCCGAGTGGTATTGGCGAGAACTGATACGAGGGGACATCACGAGCCAGTTTGCGCTGCATGTAACCTAGCCCAAACAGCAAGCCCCCCGGAACAGAGCCAGGAGGCAAATCCAGGAGCTTGGGGAGGCCGGTGAGTCTGGCAGCTCGCAGCGACCAGAGAAATGTGTCGTTGGTGCCTGGCAGCAGCATCGCCCTTATCAGGCTCGCGTACTGATCGAAGCCAATCAAGGTGACAGCCCCGACAAAACACAGCGTGGTCTGGTCACGCCGCCAGTTTCCCACCGGTCTCATGATCGCAACCGCACCCAATAAGCCAGCCAGGATCAAAATATTTCCACTCAGAAGAAAATACCTGTTGAACACTAAACCCATGGCCAGATCGTTGAGGACGAGCATGAAAGCGGCCGCCGTCAAGGGCACAGGAAGCCCGAGCGTGAGGAGGCGCGAGGCAAAATTTTTCAGGATGAGGCCGACTACGCCGACAATGGGGAGCGCAGCAATTGCAGACACGAAAAGCAGCGCTGTAGTGATGGAGATGCCCGCGATAAATCTATTGTTCGCAGACAATGACCAAGGAAACGCGAATAATACTGCGAGCGCTATAAGGAAGACGACGAGCGTCTGTCTGGCGAACGCTTTGCCTTCGATCGGGCTGAGTGTGAGGGAGCGCATCATGTCTCGCAACTTGAATGGCGCTCGACACTAGAGCGATGGTGCTAGGAAATCCTTTCGGGTGATTGGGCCTTCCCTACAATGTCCGCAGCGGGCCGATAGCAGACACTGCCGCGAACTTATCCCCGCCCCCACACGCCTCGCCTATGATCGCTGCGCCTCGTCCCCGAGGGGCAGCCATCCGGAGGTATGCCGTTGGTGGGGACGGGGGCGGCGCCTGCGGGTGGGGTTACGACTCACTCCCGGGAGGCTTCGGGGCACCGCCCTGGGGATACTACGATCCCTGTGCGAGGAGCTCGCTGGACGGGCTGGCGGAAGCGGTCCTGTCCGACACCGCGGTGTGGCGCACCCCATGGGGCGTTGAGGCCGCAGGACGGCAGGGCAGGCCCGCCGCGCCCTTATAAGCGCGGCCCGAAGACTTAAGAACGCCGGCAGGCGGAGCGCCACGGGGCGTGCGGAAGGTGGCTCAATCCTTCCGCGCCGCATCCTGGCTCAATGGAAGCGGCCCTATACACCTAGCGCCTCGCGGCGCTCCGCTGCCCCTCATGACAGCCGAACGCGGCAACGCGGGCGGGCGAAGGCGCTTGCCGGCATAAACCTGTCGGCCTGGCTGCCCGCCGCGCCGAAGCCGCGATGTTTCGCGGCGCGGCTCCGCTGGCGGCTTGCATCCGCCCGCCGCAACCGCCAGTTTGGGCGGCCGCCGCGACAGCGGCCGGCGGCTAAGGGGAAAACGAGATGGATCTGTCGGGGTTCAACATCGCGGTCATCGTCGTGGTGGCGCTGGTGATCCTGACGATCGCACGCGGCGTCCGCACCGTTCCGCAGGGCTACAACTACACCGTCGAGCGCTTCGGCCGCTATTCGCGCACGCTGAGCGCCGGCCTCGGCCTGATCGTGCCCTATATCGACCGCATCGGCCACAAGGTGAATGTCATGGAGCAGGTGCTCGACATTCCCTCGCAGGAGGCGATCACCAAGGACAATGCCGGCGTGCGCATCGACGCGGCCGCCTTCTTCCAGGTGCTCGACGCCGCCAAGGCCTGCTACGAGGTCGCCTCGCTCCACGAGGCGCTGATGGTCCTCACCATGACCAATATCCGCACCGTCGTCGGCTCGATGGACCTCGACCAGCTCCTCTCCCATCGCGACGAGATCAACGAGCGGCTGCTGCGCGTGATGGACGCCGCCGCCTCGCCCTGGGGCGTCAAGGTCACCCGCATCGAGATCCGCGACATCCTGCCGCCGGCCGACATCGCCGGCGCGATGAACCGGCAGATGAAGGCCGAGCGCGAGAAGCGCGCCGCGATCCTCGAGGCGGAGGGCCTGCGCCAGGCCGAGATCCTCAAGGCCGAAGGGCAGAAGCAGTCGCAGATCCTCGCCGCCGAGGGCCGCAAGGAATCCGCGCTGCGCGACGCCGAGGCGCGCGAACGGCTCGCCCAGGCCGAGGCGACGGCGACCGCCATGGTCTCGGAGGCGATCGGCAAGGGCGACATCCAGGCCGCCAACTTCCTGATCGCCGAGCGCTACACCGACGCGCTGAAGGCCATCGCCAGCGGCCACAACAGCAAGGTCGTGATCGTGCCGATCGAGGCCGCCGCGCTCGCCGGCACCGTCGGCGGCATCGCCCAGCTCACCAAGGCGGTCTTCGGCGAGGATGCCGAGCAGGCCCGGCGCACCTCCGGCTCGGTGCCCGCGGCCGGGCGCGCGAGCGGCTGAGGCGGCCATGCCCGACTGGCTCATGGTCCACAATGGCTGGCTCTGGGCCATCCTCGGCCTCGTCCTGATCGGCGGCGAGGTGCTGGCGCCCGGCGTCTTCCTGATCTGGCTCGGGCTGGCGGCGTTGCTCACCGGGGCGGCGGTCGGCGCCTTCGGGCTCGGCTGGCAGGCCGCCTGCATCGTCTTCACGATCTTCGCCATCGCCTGCGTCGCCGCCGGCCGCATGCTGACGCGCCGCAAGAGCGAGGAGCCCGATGCCGCGACCGGGCTCAACGATCGCGGCCGCCAGCTCATCGGCAAGGTCTTCCGGCTGGAGACGACGATGACGGGCGGCGAGGGCCGCGTGCGCGTCGGCGATTCGTCCTGGCGCGTGACCGGACCCGAGCTGCTGGCCGGCACCGAGATCCGCGTCGTGCGCGTCGAGGGCTCGACCCTGGTCATCGAGAAGGCATGAGATTTTTGCATCGCTTGCGACGTTTCGCGCGTCGGCATTGCATCTAGGGCGTTGGCCTGGCGCCCGGCGAGGACTATAGCAACCGCTCCGTCACGAGCGCGACCTCCATGACCCCTGCCAGCGAACGCCTCTCCCTTCCCAAGGACCGCATCAAAGTCCTGCTGCTGGAAGGCATCAATGATTCCGCCGTCGCCCTGATGCAGCAGGCCGGCTACTCCAATCTGGAGCGTTTGCCCAAGGCGCTGGACCGCGCGGCGCTGATCGAGAAGATCCGCGGCGTGCACGTGCTCGGCATCCGCTCGCGCACCCAGCTCACGCCGGAGATCTTCGCCGCCGCCGACCGGCTCTTCGCCGTCGGCTGCTTCTCGGTCGGCACCAACCAGGTCGATCTCGAGGCCGCGCGCCAGCAGGGCGTGCCGGTCTTCAACGCGCCCTTCTCCAACACCCGCAGCGTCGCCGAATTGACCATCGGCGAGATCGTCATGCTGCTGCGCCGGATTCCGGATCGCTCGCGCTCGGCCCATGACGGCGGCTGGGACAAGTCCGCCAACGGCTCCTTCGAGGTGCGCGGCAAGACGCTCGGCATCGTCGGATACGGCAATATCGGCAGCCAGCTCTCGACGCTGGCCGAGGCGATGGGCATGCGGGTGATCTATCATGATCACACCGACCGCCTGCGCCATGGCAACACCGAGCCGGTCGACAGCCTCGACACGCTGCTGGCCACCGCCGACATCGTCTCGTTGCACGTGCCCGAGACGCCGCAGACCCATGGCATGATCGGGGCGGCGCAGATCGCCCGGATGAAGCCCGGCGGCTATCTCATCAACAATTCGCGCGGAACGGTGGTCGATCTCGGTGCGCTGGCCGCGGCCCTCAAGGAAGGCCGCCTCGCCGGGGCGGCGGTCGACGTCTTCCCGGTCGAGCCGGCCTCCAATGCCGAGCGCTTCGTCTCGCCGCTCCAGGGCTGCGCCAACGTCATCCTCACGCCGCATATCGGCGGCTCGACCGAGGAGGCGCAGGAGCGCATCGGGGCCGAGGTGGCGCGCAAGCTCGTCGACTACTCGGATGTCGGCGCCACGGTGGGCGCGGTCAACTTCCCGCAGGTGCAGATCCCGGTCCGGGCCAACGGCACCCGCTTCATCCATGTCCAGCGCAACGTGCCCGGCATGCTGCGGCGCCTCAACGACGTCTTCGCCAACCGCCAGGTCAACATCGCCGCGCAGAACTACCATACCGACGGCGAGGTCGGTTATGCGGTGATAGAGGCCGACGGCGTATCGAGCACGGAAGCGCGCGACATCCTGCGCGAGATCCGCGCGCTGGACGGCACCATCCGCGCCCGCCTGCTCTATCAGCGGGACTGAAGCCCGCCTCGGCGGGCTTGACGCGTCAGCGCTTGTCCTTGCCGCCGGGCTTGATCGGCGTCTGCGTGGCGAGGGGATCGCTGGCCGGGAAGGTCTCCTTCAGGGCCTCGTCCAGCTCGTCGTCCGTGCCGCGCCTGCGCGCGGCCTCGCGCTGTTGCTTCTGTTCCTTGCGCAAGCTTTCCTTGGCGGGATTGGCGGTTGCGTTCATGGCTTCCCCCTGGGTGGCGCCGCGTCGCGACGCGGCCGTCGCCCAAGCAACGCGGCAGCGCTGCCCGCGTTCCGCCAGAACGTCAGCGCAGCCATGCCATGACGCCGCAGGCCGGCCTCTGGATCGGGACGCCCGGCCTTCCCATCTGGTGAGGCCACGTCGTCATCGCCGGTCCGCACCGGTGCCAGCCAGCAGGGCCTGCCATGGTCGCGATCTCCGTCCTTGATCTCGTCCCCGTCGTCGAAGGCGAGGGACCGCGCGACGCGCTGCTGAAGTCGATCGACCTTGCCCGCCATGCCGAGGCGCTGGGCTTTACCCGCTACTGGGTGGCCGAGCATCACAACATGGTCGGCATTGCGAGCGCGGCGACCTCGGTCGTGATCGGCCAGCTCGCCGCCGCGACGACGACGATGCGGATCGGCGCCGGCGGCATCATGCTGCCGAACCATGCGCCGCTGGTGATCGCCGAGCAGTTCGGCACGCTGGAGGCGCTCTTCCCCGGCCGCATCGACCTCGGGCTTGGCCGCGCGCCCGGCACCGACCAGCTCACCATGCGCGCGCTGCGCCGCAGCCCGATGTCGGCCGATACCTTCCCCCAGGACGTGCTGGAGCTGCAGGCGCTCTTCGCCCCCGCCGGCCCCAGCCAGGCGATCCGCGCCGTACCGGGCGAGGGGCTGAACGTCCCGCTCTGGATCCTCGGTTCCAGCCTGTTCGGCGCGCAGCTCGCCGCCGAGCTCGGCCTGCCCTATTCCTTCGCCTCGCATTTCGCGCCCGACGCGCTGATGCAGGCGCTCGCCGTCTATCGCGAGCGCTTCAAGCCGTCCGAGCAGCTGCAATCCCCCCACGCCATGCCCGGCATCAACGTGGTCGCCGCCGAGACGGACGCGGAAGCGCGCTACCTCGCAACCTCGTTGCAGCAGCGTTTCGTCGGTATGGTCAGGGGTGCGCGCGGCAAGCTGCAGCCGCCGATCGACGATATCGAGCAGTACTGGTCGCCGGCGGAGAAGGCGCATGTCTCGCAGATGCTGCGCTACGCTTTCATCGGCTCGCCCGAGACGCTGCGGCGCGAGCTCGGCGCCTTCGTCGCCAATACCGGCGCTAACGAGATCATGGTCACGGCACCGATCTTCGACCATGAGAAGCGCAAGCGTTCCTACGAGATCGTCGCCGCACTCGCCCCCGAGCTCGGCAAGGCGCGCGTCGGCGCCTGAGGCGCAGGCCACCACGGCCATGCGCCGAGACAATAATGACGCGCATTTGCATTATTCATGCGAATGCGAATGATTTTCAGATAGCCTGCTTTTGCAAATGCCGGCGCGCGTTGCTATGGGCTGGTCATGACCGAGACCGACCGGCGCGTCGCCGTTTTCGAAAGCCAGCTGAAGGGGGCGGGGCTGCGCATGACGCAGCAGCGGCGCCTGATCCTGCGCGTGCTGGCCGAATCGGATGATCATCCCGATGCGAAGGGCATCTTCACCCGTGCCTTCGCCCTCGATCCGACCCTGTCGCTCTCGACGGTCTACCGCACGATGAAGGTGCTGGAATCGCAAGGGGCGATCGAACGTCATGCCTTCGAGGACGGCATCTCGCGCTACGAGCACGCCGACCAGGAGCATCACGACCATCTGATCGACGTCGAGACCGGCGCGGTGATCGAGTTCTCCTCCGACGCGATCGAGGAGCTGCAGCGGCGCATCGCCGCCGAACTCGGCTACGAGCTTGTCCGGCACCGGCTCGAGCTTTACGGCCGCAAGAAGCAGCCGGCGCGCAAGGGCCGCAAATAGCCGGGGACCGGCTCAGCCGTCGATGATGTCGTCGTATTCCGGGTGCCGGGCGGCCCAGGCCTTCAGGAACGGGCAACGCACCACCGCCTTGCGCCCACTCGCCCGGATCAGCTCGAACACGCCCTTCGCCAGCCGCGAGCCGACGCCCTGGCCAGCAAGAGCCTCGGGCACCTCGGTATGGATCAGCACGAGCCGGTTTCCGTCGGTGCGATAGGCGACCAGCGCGGTGCCGCCGTCGAGCGCCAGCTCGAAGCGGTTCTCCTCGGGCTTTTCGACCACATCCATCGCGTCATTCCTTGGCGGGTGCAGGGGCCGGCTGCTGGGCGGCGGCAGGCTGCGATTGCGGGACAGCGGCCGGCGGCTCCTTGGCCTCGGCGCGCCACGGATAGCTCCAGGTCTCGGTCAGCGTCTTGTTGCCGCTCTTCAGGAAGGCACGCATCTCGGCGAGCTGGCCGGGCTCGCCCGTCACGTCGATGAAGGCGCGGAACCCGTCGATCCTGGGATTCGGGACGAGGAAGGCGCGATCGATCTTGCCACGGGTGATCGACGGCACGATCGCCACCTTGTCCGGCTGCTTGAGGTGATAGTCGAGGTCGCCACCGGCGAAGTCGACGATGAAGCGGCGCGCGCCCTCGATCACGGCCTCGCTCGAGCCGAGCGCCTTCGGCACCGCCTGGAAGGTATTGACCACCCGGCCGCCGGGATGCAGGTCGTTGGAATCGAGCATGGCGGTGAGCCGGTAGCCGAAGGAAAACTCCTTTCCCGGCTCCAGCGGCGCCTTCGGAGTCCAGAGCGCGACGACATTGTCGTTGCTTTCGTCCCCGGTCGCCATCTCGATCAGCTCGATGACGCCTTCGCCCCAATCGCCTTGAGGTTCCACCCAGTAGGACGGCCGCCGCTCATAGGCGAGGTCGAGATCCTGATAGTGATCGAAGTTGCGGTCGCGCTGCATCAGGCCGAAGCCGCGCATGTTGCGCTCGCCGAAGAAGGACACGGCCTGTTGCTTCGGATTGCGCAGCGGCCGCCACAGCCATTCGCCGGAGCCCGAATGGATCATCAGCCCGTCGGAGTCGTGCAGTTCCGGGCGGTAGTCCTCGAAGAAGCGCCGGTCGTTCTCGCCGGTGAAGAACATCGAGGTCAGCGGCGCGAGCCCGAGCCTCTCGATCGGCTTGCGCGGGAACAGGCTGGCCGCGACCTCGACCACCGTATCGACGTCGGGATAGATGGTGAAGCGATAGGCCCCGGTCAGCGACGGCGAATCGAGCAGGGCGTTGACGACGATGCGCTCGGCGCCGGCACCGGGCTGCTCGACCCAGAATTCGCGGAAGGCCGGAAACTCCTCGCTTCCGGTGCCGGCGCCGATCGCAAGCCCGCGCGCCGAGAGCCCGTAGCGCTGCTCCCGGCCCAGCACGCGGAAATAGCTGGCGCCGATGAAGGCGATCAGCTCGTCGAGGACGCGCGGGTCGTTGAGCGGGTAATGCAGCCGGAAGCCGGCGAAGCCGAGATTGACCGGGAGCGGCTTGTCGAACTTGACCTTGCCGTAGTCGAACAGGTTGGCGGCGTAGGGAACCGGCGTCGGCACGCCGTCGCGCACCACGTTGACGGTGATCGGACGGTTGAACAGGAAGCCGGGATGAAACATCTGCATCCGGAAGGGAGAGCCGTTCTGGCCGAGCAGCGCCCGCTCCGGCCGGAAGCGGATGTCGCGCCAGGCGTCGTAGTCGAGCCGGGCGAGCGGCTCCGGCAACCCTGCCGGCGGCTCATAGGCGACCGCGGCGACCTCGCGAGCGCGCCGCTGCACGTCCTCGAAGCCGAAGCGCGGCTGCGGAGGCGTCTGCGGCGGCGGCGGATTTGGATTCTGGGGCTGCTGGGCGAGCAGGACCGATGGCGCAGCGGAAAGGCACAGGGCGGCAGAAAGCCCGCCCAGAACATGGCGGCGGTCCAGCATCGTCATTCTCAGTCCGTCTTCTCGTCGCCCGTCGCGACAAACATCCATTGCCGCAGCGACTTAAGGCCATGAAATGAGGCCCGTCTAGGGCAGCGCGATTGACAATGCATGAAGAGCGACATCCTGCCGCCCACGCCGCCGCGAGGCGGAGATTGCCGATCCTTCCGGCAATTGAATCCGTTTCTGCGGAAAGGGGAATAAAGCGTAGCCAGCCAAGGACTTGCGGCCGTTGGCCCGGATCCTGACCAGCGCGCCTCGGCCCTGCAAAAAAATCCGGCTCCGGGCTCAAAAAATACTTGTGATCCGGAGTCGGCATCCGTATATCGCGTTCACCCAATTCGCACGTGCCTGTGGCCGCGTGCCGGTCGGTGGGCATCCGGACAAGAGGCCGGACAGCCGCCAGGGGTTGGAAGACGGATGGAGGGGATGGACATCCCTCAAATCACGCTTCCCAGTCTCCGCGAGGAGATTGCTCCCCGACACAGACCGGCAGCCGGAGGCAAAACCGGCGAACCCCGAATCTCCACGGGGGACGCAGCTTAAAGCAACGACGGAGCGGGCTTTTTTGGTCTCGCCGGCTTTCCACAGGCCGGCACCGAAGAGGCTTGTCCTTCATTGCCGGCCGTGCGGGGTCTTCCCCAATCGAACGGTGTTTCGGGTCCGGACGTATCGTCCGTTGTCGAAGGCGTCTCCACAGCGCCTTGCGATGACAGCGATTCATTCGGCGATACATCGCATCGACGCCGCTTGCGTCGAAGGGGAGTCGCGTCTCATGACCGACCGCATCCGTGAATTCCTGCGCACCCGCCGCGACGATGGCCCGTGCGTCGTCATCGACACCGACGTGGTTCGCGAGAACTACCAGACCTTCGCCCGTGCGCTGCCCGACACCCGCGTCTTCTACGCGGTGAAGGCCAACCCGGCGCCGGAGGTGCTCGCCCTGCTGGCCAAGCTCGGCTCCTGCTTCGACTGCGCCTCGGTCGTCGAGATCGAGCTCGCGCTCGCGGCCGGCGCCACGGCCGATCGCATCTCCTTCGGCAACACCATCAAGAAGGAGCGCGACGTCGTGCGCGCCATGGAGCTCGGCGTGCGCCTGTTCGCCGTCGACTGCACGGCCGAGGTCGAGAAGGTCGCCCGTTCCGCCGAGAAGACCGCCACCAGGGACGCGCGCATCTTCTGCCGCATCCTCTGCGACGGTGCCGGCGCCGACTGGCCGCTCTCGCGCAAGTTCGGCTGCGTGCCCGAGATGGCCGCGGACGTGCTCGAGCATGGCCATCGCATGGGCCTCATGGCCTATGGCATCTCGTTCCATGTCGGCTCGCAGCAGGCGAACGTGAATGCCTGGGATTCGGCCCTGGCCTCGGCCTCGGCGATCTTCAAGGAATGCGCCACCCGTGGCATCTCGCTGTCGATGGTCAACCTCGGCGGCGGCTTCCCGGCGCGCTACCTGAAGCCGATTCCGGGCGTGCCGTCCTATGGCGACGCGATCTTCCGGGCGCTGTCGAAGCATTTCGGCAACCAGCTGCCCGAGACGATCATCGAGCCGGGCCGCGGCATGGTCGGTGAAGCCGGCCTGATCGAGGCCGAGGTCGTGCTGATCTCGAAGAAGGCCGAAACGGACGAGGTCCGCTGGGTCTATCTCGACATCGGCAAGTTCAACGGTCTCGCCGAGACCATGGACGAGGCGATCCGCTACCCCATCCGCACCGTGCGCGATGGCGATGCCACCGTCCCGTGCGTGCTCGCCGGCCCGACCTGCGACTCGGTCGACGTCATGTACGAGAAGACCCCGTACATGCTGCCCTTCTCGCTGGAGATCGGCGACAAGGTGCTGATCGAGGGCACGGGCGCCTATACGACGACCTATTCGGCCGTCGCCTTCAACGGCTTCCCGCCGCTGAAGCAGTACGTCATCTGACGTCGGAAGGAGCGCGAGCTCCTTCCTGATCCCATCGGGTCCGGCGAAGCGCCCTGTCGCAAGGCAGGCTGTCCGATGCCAAGTCGGGTGGAGCGTTCGTATCTCCAGAACGGAGGTATGGGCGTGGCTCCCGCCGGCCCCCTCTTCCCCACATCGTTCCATTGTGGCCGCGCGCGAGCGTGGCGCCGGGCAGGTCCATGAGAATGGGCGCTCCGGCCGGAGGTGCGTCATGATCACGATCCGCGACGAGATCGCCGTCGACATTCCCGCCCGCGAGGCGCTGCTCGACCGGTGCCTGGGCGAACGCCGCACCGCCAAGTCGAGCGAGCGTCTGCGCGAGGGCCGCCTGCCGGCCGAAGGCCTGGCGCTCACCGCCGAGCGCGACGGCGAAGTGCTCGCGACCGTCCGCCTCTGGCATGTGGAAGCCAATGGCGTGCCGGCGCTGCTGCTCGGCCCGCTCGCAGTGAAGCCTGAATTGCAGGGCGAGGGGCTCGGCAAGGCGATGATGCGCGAGGCGCTCTGGCGCGCGGCCTGCCGCGGGCATGGCGCCGTCATCCTCGTCGGCGATGCGCCCTATTACGGCCGCTTCGGCTTCGGCCCGGCGCTGACGCGCGAGCTCGCCATGCCCGGCCCGGTCGAGCGCGAGCGCTTCCTCGCGATCGAATTGCGCCATGGCGCCCTCGATGGCGCGCGCGGCGTGCTGGTCGCCAGCGGTGCAGCCATCCCTGAAGCCTTCGAAACGGATGAGGTCGCGCAGGCCGCCTGACGCCTTCGATCCATCGTCATCGCGCCGTCATCGCCCGGCGCTTTCCATGCGCTCACCCGCGTGGAAGGCGCCCTCGCGATTGACGGCGCGATTTTGCGCCCATACGACCCTTTCGACCATTTTTACCCCGGAACCCAGGAGTTACAGAGAATGACGAATTGGCCCGTCTACGGCGAGATCACCGGCCCGATCGTGATGATCGGCTTCGGCTCGATCGGCCGCGGTACGCTGCCGCTGCTCGAACGGCACTTCAAGTTCGACAAGAGCCGCTTCGTCGTCATTGCTCCCGATGATTCCAACCGCCACCTGCTCGACGAGCGCGGCATCCGCTTCATCCACGAAGCCGTCACCATCGAGAACTACAAGACGATGCTGGAGCCGCTGCTGACCGCCGGCGGCGGCCAGGGCTTCTGCGTCAATCTCTCCTGCGACACCGGTTCGCGCGACATCATGGAGCTCTGCTCCAGCCTCGGCGCGCTCTATATCGACACGGTCAACGAGCCCTGGCTCGGCTTCTATTTCGACGAGAGCAAGGGGCCGGGCGAGCGCTCGAACTATGCTTTGCGCGAGATGACGCTGGCCGCCAAGCGCGCCCGCGCGCCCGGCTCGACGACGGCCGTCTCCTGCTGCGGCGCCAATCCCGGCATGGCTTCCTGGCTCGCCAAGAAGGCCCTGCTGAACGTCGCCGCCGACATGCGCCTCAACGTGCCGCAGCCGAAGACCCGCGAGGAATGGGCCTCGCTGATGAAGCAGGTCGGCGTCAAGGGCATCCATATCGCCGAGCGCGACACGCAGCGCTCGAAGAACCCCAAGCCGCCGGGTGTCTTCGTCAACACCTGGTCGGTCGAGGGCTTCATCTCCGAGGGCGTGCAGCCGGCCGAGCTGGGCTGGGGCACCCATGAGAGGTGGCTGCCGGAGAATGCGCGCACCCACGAGACCGGCTCGCAGGCCGCGATCTACCTGATGCAGCCCGGCGCCGAGACCAAGGTCAGGAGCTGGTGCCCGACGCCGGGGCCGCAATACGGCTTCCTGGTGACGCATAACGAATCGATCTCGATCGCCGACTATTTCACCGTGCGCGACGAGAGCGGCAAAGCGATCTACCGGCCGACCTGCCATTACGCCTATCATCCGGCGAACGACGCGGTGCTCTCGCTGCACGAGATGTTCGGCAATGCCGGCCGTCCGCAGGAGGAGCACCACATCCTCGAGGAGAACGAGGTCGTCGACGGCATCGACGAGCTCGGCGTGCTGCTCTACGGCCACGACAAGGGCGCCTACTGGTTCGGCTCGCAGCTCTCGACCGAGGAGGCGCGCAGGCTCGCCCCCTACCAGACGGCGACCGGCCTGCAGGTCACCTCGGCCGTGCTCGCCGGCATGGTCTGGGCGCTGGAGAATCCGAAGGCCGGCATCGTCGAAGTCGAGGAGATGGATCTCGACCGCTGCTTGGAGATCCAGATGCCCTATCTCGGTCCGGTGAAGGGTTACTATACCGACTGGACGCCGCTCGACGGCCGCCCGGGCCTGTTCCCCGAGGATATCGACGTGAGCGATCCCTGGCAGTTCAGGAACATCCTGGTTCGGTGACAGCCGGAACGGGCGCTACGGCGCCCGTTCTATCCTGACGCCGGCCAACAGCCATGCTCCCGCCAGGAAGAACACGATCAGCACGGCCAGCCCCGCGCGCTGGCTGGCGAAGAGGCTCGTCGCCAGCGCGACCAGCGTCGGCCCCATGAAGGAGGTGACCTTCCCCGACAGCGCGAAGAGCCCGAAGAACTCGCCGATGCGCCCCTCGGGCGCGAGCCGCGCCATCAGGCTGCGCGAAGCCGCCTGCAGCGGCCCGGCGACGAGGCCGATCAGCAGGCCGAGCCCGAGATAGACCTTCTCCGGCAGCGAGGCGTAGAGCCCGTCGCCCGGTGCGGGCGGCGCGGCCGGAATCACGAAGAAGATGTGATCGGCACTGAGCGACAGAATGCCGAGACAGGCGAAGAGCAGGCAGGCGATCGCACCCAGGATCACCGGCTTGCCGCCGACGGCATCGTCGAGCTTGCCGCCGAGCCAGGCCCCGAGCGTGCCGGTGACGGTCAGCAGGATGCCGAAGACGCCGAGTTCGATCGTCTGCCAGCCGAACACGCCGGCCGCATAGATGCCGCCGAAGGCGAAGAGCGCGACGAGCGCATCCTGATAAATCATGTTGGCGAGCAGGAAGCGCCCGAGCGAGGGCAGGCTCGGCAGTTCCGCCACGGTCGCCCTGAGCCGCCCGACGCCGCCCTGCGCGGCTTGCGCCAGCCGCATGCCCGTCGGCGGCGAATCCGGCGTCAGCAGGAACATCGGCGCCACGAAGACGATGAACCACAGCGCCGTCAGCGGCCCCGAGAAGCGGTCGCCCTCGCGCGCGGCCGCGTCGAGCCCGAGGATCGGCGGAATGCCGGCGAGCGTCCGGCCCGTATGCGGATCGGCCGCCAGCAGGCCGAGCGTGATCGCGAGCGACAAAAGCCCGCCGAGATAGCCGACGGCCCAGCCGGTGCCCGAGAGCCAGCCAAGCCGCTCCGGCGGCACCAGCCGCGTCATCATCGCATTGTTGAAGGTGGTCGCGAACTCCGCGCCGATCGTCGCGATGACGAAGCCGGAGAGTGCGATCGTCACCGCCCAGGGCGAGCCGGGCGCCGCATACCAGAGCATGGCCGAGCCGACGACCAGCAACGCTCCGAAGGCCGCGATCCAGGGCTTGCGCGGCCCCGTCCGGTCGGCGATGCCGCCGAGGAGGGGAGAGAGCAGCGCGATGCACAGGCCCGCGAAGCCGGTCGCATAACCCCAGAGCGCCTGCCCTTCCGCCGCATCGCTGGCCAGGGCCGAGGCGAAGAACGGCGCGAAGACGAAGGTGGTGATGAGGGTGAAGAAGGGCTGCGCCGACCAGTCGAAGAAGATCCAGGCCACGACCGCGCGCCGCGGCGGCCAGGTCGCTGGCGGCGCCGTGGTCGCCGGCTCGGTCGAGGCAAGACTGGACGTCACTGCAGGGTCGTATCGGGATCGTTGCCGCCGCGGGCGAGCTCGATCTCGGTGATCGCCACCAGCACCGCGGCCCGCTCGCCCAGGCTGCGGGCCTCGAGCAGCGCCTGCTTCTCGCGCGGGCCGAAGGGACACATCATCGCCAGCGCATTGACCAGCGCCTCGTTCGGCGCCTCGCCGACGCCCTTCCAGTCGATCTTGAGGTCGTTCGCCTTGGCGAAGTCGCGCAGCGCCCTGAGCAACCCGTCGCGATCGACCTCCTCCTCGCCGGCCCGTGCGACGAAATCGACGGCGAACGGCTCGTAGTCCACCCGCGCCTGCCGATAGGGCGTCGCGACCGGCAGCTCTTCGATGACGCGGAAGCGGCTGATGCCCGTGAGGCTGATGATGTAGCGGTCATCGCCTGTCTCGGCGAACTGGGTGATGCGACCGAGGCAGCCGACCCGAAGCAGCGGCGGAACTTCGGGGCTGCGCCCGTCGTCAGGTTCCGGCTGAATGATACCGATGACGCGGTTCCCCCTGATCGCGTCGTCGATCATCGCCAGATAGCGCGGCTCGAAGATGTTGAGCGGCATCTGCCCGCGCGGCAGCAGCAAGGCGCCGGACAGGGGGAACAGCGGAATCACCTGCGGGCAATCCCCGGCCCCCTTGTAGACGGCGTTCATGCCCATCCGCTCGTCCTTCCGCCTTCAGGAAAACAACAGGGTCGAGAGCTTCCGGCGCCCGGCCACGCTCGCCTCGTCCATCGGCCCCCAGGCCTCGAAGAACTGCAGCAGCTGCTTGCGCGCGCCGTCGTCGTTCCATGTCCTGTCGGCCTTGATGATGGCGATCAGATGGTCGACCGCCTCGTCGCGCCTGTCCCGGGCGTTGAGAGCCAGCGCGAGGTCGAAGCGAGCCTGATGGTCCTTGGGATCGGCCGCAACCTTCCGCTCCAGCTCCGCCGTGTCGCCGAGCGCGGCCGCCTGCTCGGCGAGCTCGATCGCGGCGCGCACCGCGGCGATCGCCGGATCGCCCGCCTTGTCCTGCGGCGCCATGGCGAGAATGCCCTTGGCACCCTCCAGGTCGCCCGTGTCCAGATGCAGCCGCGACAGGCCGGCGATGGCGGCAAGGTTCTCGGGCTCCATCTGCAGCACATGTGCATAGAGCTCGCTCGCGCCGGCGGCGTCGCCGGCCGCGAGCGCTTCCTGCGCCGCCGCGATCAGTTCCTCGGCCTCGCCCGGCCCGACCGGTCCGACGAGCCGCTCGATGAAGGCCTTGACCTGGCTTTCCGGCTGCGCGCCCATGAAGCCGTCGATCGGCTGGCCCTGCTTGAAGGCGATGACCGCGGGAATCGACTGGATCCCGAGCTGGCCCGGAATCTGCGGGTGGTCGTCGATGTTCATCTTGACGAGCTTGACCTTGCCGCCGGCCGCCTTGACCGCCTTCTCGATCACGGGGGTGAGCTGCTTGCAGGGCCCGCACCACGGCGCCCAGAAATCGACCAGCACCGGCTGCTGCATCGATTCGGTGATGACGTCCTGCCGGAAGCCCTGGGTGGTGGTGTCCTTGATCAGGCCGGGTTGCTCGGCCGCCTCGCCATTGACCAGCATGGGTCGCCCTTCGTGATGCCGTCGCTCCGGTTCAGGGCGTCTGCCGCCGTCCGGAGAATCTGTCCGTTCGCCATTGGCCCGCCGCGGCGGAACCGTCCCATAGATGGGGAGCTTTAGCCGTTCTGTCCATCGGGCGGCACCGGCAAATCGACGATCATCGGCTCGTGCCCGGTCTCGCGCAGGAAGGCCAGGAGATCGTCGCGCGCGACGCGCAGCGTGGCGGTGTTGACGAGCGGATGGAAGTTGACCTCCTCCCCTGTCGTCAGATTGGCGTCGAGCACCATGGTCACCGCGCCCTTGCGGTCGTTGACGACCGCGAAGGCGGTGACCGATCCGGGCGTCACGCCGAGCGTCTCCAGGAGCAGTTCGGCCGAGCCGAACGAAAGCCGCCCGCTCGCTCCCAGCCGCTCGTGCAGCCGCTTCAGGTCGATGCGGGCGTCGGATCGCGCCGAGACCAGGAACAGCCGACCCTTCTTGTCCTTCAGGAACAGGTTCTTGGTCTGCAGCCCGGTCATCGCGTCGCGATGCGGCGCCGTCTCGGCCACCGTGAACACGGCCGGATGGTCGGTGCGGTGAAAGGCGATGCCGCTCGCCGTCAGCCTGGCGCACAGCTCCTCCGGGCCGAGGGGGGCGTTCTGGACAATCGCAGTCATGGCAAGGACGTGGCCAACCGTTTCGTTCCGATCCGTCCGGGCTCTAGCCGATTCCGGCCCGAAGCGGAATTCGGATTCCCGCACGCGCGCTCCGCGCCGGAAGCGGGCAGCGGACCGGCCAGCCCCGCGACGCCCGCGACCGGGCTCCGGCAGCGGGCTCTCCCGCGACCCGGACCCGATCTTATCGACAGGCCCAAAAAAACTTTGCCGAAACGCTTGCGCTCCGCAGCGCTTTGGGGCAATAACCCGGCCGCGCCGCCACGGTGCGACTGTCTCGGATGCGGGTGTAGCTCAGGGGTAGAGCACAACCTTGCCAAGGTTGGGGTCGAGGGTTCGAATCCCTTCGCCCGCTCCAGACAATCGAAAGCGCTGAGAAGCATGCAAGCGTCGGATCTTCCGGCGCTTTTTGCTTTTTGAACGCCTTCCGCGCCCCCCCCTGACGCGTCCGATCGCCAGCTCGGCGAGGCGGGCTTTCCGGCATGCCGCCGTTTCTGGTCGCATCCTTTTTCGCTCCCCCCACCCTGCTCTATCGACCGTCATCCCTGACTATCCGTTGCCAGTCGCCATGACGGCGCCGGCCCCACGGGCGCGGATCGCGGCCTTCCGCGCTTGTCCTAGATCAATGCGAGCGGACGAGGCTCCTCCTAGGACGGGCTCAAACCGGCTTTCGAAGGCGGCCCATGCAACCGAACTATCTGGACGAGCGCCTTCCGCGCTATACGAGCTATCCGACCGCTCCTCATTTCAGCACGGCCGTCGGCGCGTCGGATTATCGGCGCTGGCTGGCGGAGCTGCCGGCCGAGCTCGACGTCTCGCTCTATGTCCACGTGCCCTTCTGCCGGTCGATGTGCTGGTATTGCGGCTGCCATACGACGGTCGCCCTGCGCGACGGACCGATCGAGGCCTATCTCGCCTCGCTGCGTCGGGAAATCGAGGCGGTCGCGGCGCTGCCGGTGCGGCCGCTTCACGTCCGGCACCTGCATTTCGGCGGCGGCACGCCCACCATCCTCCGGCCCGAGGATTTCGCCGGGCTCTTGGCCCTGTTGCGGCATCGCTTCGCCTTCGCGCCGGATGCCGAGATCGCGGTCGAGATCGATCCGCGCCGCATGGCGTCGGCGATGATCGCGACACTGGCGAGCCAAGGCGTCAACCGCGCGAGCATCGGCATCCAGAGCTTCGACCCGCTGGTGCAGCGGGCGATCAACCGGATCCAGAGCCCGCAGCAGACCGCGGAAGTCGTAGCCGGGCTGCGCAAGGCCGGTGTCGCGGCGATCAGCTTCGATCTGATCTACGGGCTGCCCGGCCAGAGCGTCGACTCCTGCATCGAGACGGTCGAGCAATGCCTGGCGCTCGCGCCGGACCGGATCTCGGTCTTCGGCTATGCGCATCTTCCCGGCTTCAAGAAGCACCAGCGCCGCATCGCCGAGGCGGATCTGCCGGGCGGCGAGGCCCGGCGCGCGCAGGCCGAGGCGATCGCGCAGCGCCTCGTCGCCGGCGGCTTCGTGCGGATCGGGCTCGATCACTTCGCCCGGCCATGCGACCCGATGGCGATCGCCTGGAAGGAGGGCCGGCTGCACCGCAATTTCCAGGGCTACACCACCGACGCCTGCCAGGCCCTGCTGGGCTTCGGGCCGTCGGCGATCGGGCGCCTGCCGCAGGGCTATGTCCAGAACGAGCCGGTCATCGGCCCGTACCGGCAAAGCATCGCCGCCGGCGAGCTGCCCGTCGCCAGGGGCTACCGGCTGAGCGCCGAAGACAGGCTGCGCGGCGACGTGATCGAGCGGCTGATGTGCGACATGAAGGTCGACATCGAGGCCGTCTGCCGCCGCCACGGCCTGGATCGGACCGTCCTGGCCGATGCCGGGCCGGCGCTGCGCGCGCTCGCGTCGGAGGGGCTGATCGCGTTCGACGGCACCCATCTGCAGGTCGCGCCGCAGGCGCGCTGGATGGTCCGCAAGGTCGCTTCCGCCTTCGACGCCCATCTGCAGCAATCAGCGCGCCGCTACAGCCCCGCCGCCTGAGCCCGGCGGGCCTGCCGAAGCCATCCGCGAGATGCCGCGCCACACCTGCCCGGGAGCGCCCTACCGGGCGGCGGCGCCACGCGCGATCGGCGCGGCGGCCGGGTTGATCTGCATCAAGGCGCCCCCCCGCAACCGCGCCTAAGCGATGTGAAACGCTTGGGGCAAGGGGCACGCACAATGTCAGCGCTTGGGTATCCGGTCCGGCGACTGGAAGTCGGAGAGATGCTCGGAATCGGGTTGGCGGCAGCCGCGATTCCGATGCTCATGCTGGTTGCCGGCCTGACCGAGAGTTCGGCTTTCGCCTTCCATGCCGTCCTCGGCCTTCTCGCCGCGCTCGGCGCCGTCCTGTTCATCGGAAACCGCTGCTTCGACGGCCGGGTGCTTCCGGTGCCGCAGGAGATCGACGGCAAGCCGAACTACAACATGGGGCCGGTGAAGTTCGGCGTCGTGGCCGCCATGTTCTGGGGCATCGCCGGCTTCGCGGTCGGCCTGCTCATCGCCTCCCAGCTCGCCTTCCCGGCGCTGAACCTCGACCTGCCCTGGACGAATTTCGGGCGGATGCGGCCGCTGCACACCTCGGCCGTCATCTTCGCCTTCGGCGGCAACGTGCTGATCGCGACCTCCTTCTACGTGGTCCAGCGCACGTCGCGGGCAAGGCTCGCGGGCGATCTCGCCCCCTGGTTCGTCGTGCTCGGCTACAATCTCTTCATCGTCATCGCCGGCACCGGCTACCTGCTGGGCATCACCCAGGGCAAGGAGTACGCCGAGCCCGAATGGTACGCCGATCTGTGGCTGACCGTCGTCTGGGTCGTCTACCTGCTCGTCTTCCTAGCGACGCTCGCCAAGCGCCGCGAACCCCACATCTACGTGGCGAACTGGTTCTATCTCGGCTTCATCCTGACGATCGCCGTGCTGCATCTCGGCAACAACCTGACCGTCCCCGCCTCGGTGCTCTCGCCGAAATCCTACATCGTCTGGTCGGGCGTGCAGGATGCGATGTTCCAGTGGTGGTACGGCCACAATGCGGTGGGCTTCTTCCTGACAGCCGGCTTCCTCGCGATCATGTACTACTTCGTGCCGAAGCGGGCGAACCGGCCGATCTACAGCTACCGGCTCTCGATCATCCATTTCTGGGCGCTGATCTTCCTATACATCTGGGCGGGGCCGCATCACCTCCACTACACCGCCCTGCCCGACTGGGCGCAGACGCTCGGCATGACCTTCTCGATCATGCTGTGGATGCCGTCCTGGGGCGGGATGATCAACGGGATCATGACCCTCTCGGGCGCCTGGGACAAGCTGCGCACCGACCCGGTGCTGCGGATGATGGTGGTCTCGCTCGCCTTCTACGGCATGTCGACCTTCGAGGGCCCGCTGATGTCGATCAAGGCCGTCAACGGCCTGTCGCACTACACCGACTGGACCGTCGGCCACGTCCATTCCGGCGCGCTCGGCTGGGTCGCCTACATCTCCTTCGGCGCGATCTACTGCCTCGTGCCCTGGCTGTGGAACCGGCGCGAGCTCTATTCCCTCAAGCTCGTCAACTGGCACTTCTGGATCTCGACCCTGGGCATCGTGCTCTACATCTCGGCGATGTGGGTCGCGGGCATCATGCAGGGCCTGATGTGGCGCGCCTATACCTCGCTGGGCTTCCTCGAATACTCCTTCATCGAGACCGTCGCGGCGATGCACCCCTACTACGTCATCCGCGCGCTCGGCGGGGCGCTGTTCCTGACCGGCGCGCTGATCATGGCCTTCAATCTCTGGATGACGGTGCGCAGCGAATCCGTCGACGCCCCCGCGAGCGAGCCCGCCGATGCCGGCCGCCTCGCCCCGCAGCTCGTTCCCGCGCAGTGAGGACCCAGCCGATGTCCCTGTCCAACGCGGCCGGGCCGCGCCGCTCGCTCTGGTCCAAGCACAAGATCTTCGAGACCAACTCGATCATCCTGATCATCGGCGTGCTGCTGGTGATCTCGGTCGGCGGCCTCGTCGAGATCGCCCCGCTGTTCTACCTGAAGAACACCATCGAGACGGTGGAGGGCATGCGGCCCTACACGCCGCTCGAGCTGGCCGGGCGGGCGATCTACGTCCGCGAGGGCTGCTACAACTGCCACAGCCAGATGATCCGGCCGCTGCGCGACGAGGTCGAGCGCTACGGGCACTACTCGCTCGCCGCCGAGAGCATGTACGACAAGCCGTTCCAGTGGGGCTCGAAGCGGATCGGGCCCGATCTCGCCCGCGTCGGCGGCAAGTATTCGGACGAGTGGCATCGCCTGCATCTCGAGGACCCGCGGCTGATCGTGCCGCAATCGATCATGCCCGGCTACGGCTTCCTGTTCCGCAACGAGCTGCCATTGGGGGAGATCGGCGACGAGATGCGGGCGAACCGCGCCGGCGGCGTGCCCTATACCGACGAGATGATCGCCGCAGCCCGGACGGACCTGAAGGCCCAGGCCACGCCCGACCACCCGGGCCAGGACGATCTGGCGAAGCGCTATCCCAAGGCGCAGGCCCGCGATTTCGACGGTGACCCCGGCCGGATCACCGAGGCCGACGCGCTGATCGCCTATCTGCAGGTCCTCGGCACGTTCATCGACTTCAAGCTCTACGACGACAAAGCGAACATCCGCTGAGCGAGGCTGCCATGGAAACGACCTATCACGCACTGGCCCGCTTCGCGCAGTCTGCCGGGCTCCTCTATTTCGTCGCCGTCTTCCTCTCGGTCTGCGCCTACGCCTTCTGGCCGCGGAACCGCAGCCGCTTCGAGCGGGCCGCCCTCCAGCCTCTGCAGGAGGATTGAGACATGGATCCGCATCACGAGCCCCATTCCCACGAGATCGACGCCCATACCGGCATCGCGACGACCGGCCATGAATGGGATGGCATCCGCGAGCTCAACACCCCGCTGCCGCGCTGGTGGCTCGGCATCTTCTACGCCACGATCGTCTGGTCGATCGGCTACTGGATCGTCTACCCGTCCTGGCCGCTGATCAGCGGCGCCACCCGAGGCGTGATCGGCTACGCCACGCGCGCCGCCATCGCCGACGACATGGCCGAGCTGCAGGCCCGCCGGGCCAGCCAGGCGGCCGGCCTCACCCAGGCCTCGCTGGAGCAGATCAAGGCCGATCCCAACCTGTTCCGCATCGCGATGGCGCAGGGCAAGGCCGCCTTCGGCGACAATTGCGTCGCCTGCCACGGCGTCGGCGGCGCCGGCGGGAAAGGCTTCCCCAATCTCAACGACGACGACTGGCTCTGGGGCGGTACCCCGGACGCGATCCAGCAAACCCTGCAGCACGGCATCCGCGTCGCCACCGATTCCGACACGCGGATCAGCCAGATGCCGGCCTTCGGCAGGGACGGCATCCTCAAGCGCGACGAGATCGTCGCCGTCGCCAACCATGTGCGCGCGCTCGCCGGCCTGCCGACCGACGCCAAGGCGGATCTCGCCAGGGGGCGCCAGATCTTCGCCGACACCTGCGCCGCCTGCCACGGGCCGCAAGGCAAGGGCAACCAGGAAATGGGCGCGCCGAACCTGACGGATGCGATCACGCTCTACGGCATGGACCTGCCGACGATCACCGAGACGATCACCAACGGCCGCGGCGGCGTCATGCCGGCCTGGGGCCCGCGGCTCGATCCAACCACGATCAAGGCCCTGACCGTCTATGTCCATTCGCTCGGCGGGGGACAGTGAGATGTCGGTCAGCGAGGCTGACGACCTGCCCCTCTTCGCACCGTCGAAGAAAGTCTATCCCCAGAGCGTGTCGGGCCCGTTCCGGCGCTTGAAATGGGGATTGCTGGTCGTCTGCCTCGCGATCTACTATCTGCTGCCCTTCCTGCGCTGGGACCGCGGGCCGAACCTGCCCGACCAGGCCATCCTGCTCGACCTCGCGCATAATCGCTTCTACTTCTTCTTCATCGAGATCTGGCCGCAGGAAGTCTATTACTTCACCGGCCTGCTGGTTCTCGCGGCCTTCGTCCTGTTCCTGATGAACGCCGTCGCAGGGCGGATCTGGTGCGGCTATCTCTGCCCGCAGACGGTCTGGACCGACCTCTTCCTCGCCGTCGAGCGCGCCTTCGAGGGCGACCGGCGCGAGCGCATGCAGCGCGACGACGCGCCGTGGAGCGCGGACAAGCTCTGGCGCAAGGGCGCCAAGCATCTCGTCTGGCTCATGATCGCCTGGTGGACCGGCGGTGCCTGGGTCCTCTACTTCGCCGACGCGCCGACGCTGGTGCGCCAGCTTGCGACCCTGACGGCGCCGGGCATGGCCTATGTCTGGATCGGCATCCTGACCTTCACCACCTACGCGCTTGCCGGGCACATGCGCGAGCAGGTCTGCAAGTTCATGTGCCCATGGCCGCGCATCCAGGCGGCACTGACCGACGACGAGGCCCTCAACGTCACCTACCGCTACGATCGCGGCGAGCCGCGCGTCTCGGTCAAGCAGGCGGCGCGGCTGCGGGCGGCCGGCCAGCCGGCGGGCGACTGCGTCGACTGCCGCCAGTGCATCGCCGTCTGCCCGACCGGCATCGACATCCGCGACGGCGCCCAGCTCGACTGCATCCAGTGCGGCCTGTGCATCGACGCCTGCGACACCGTGATGGACAAGATCGGCCGCCCGGCGCGGCTGATCGGCTACGACACCGAGGCCAATCTCAAGCGCCGCCAGGACGGGCTCGCGCCCGTCTACCGGCCGCTGCGGCTGCGCACCGCGATCTATGCCGCGCTGATCCTGCTGGTGGGCGGCGCCATGCTCTATCAGCTCGCCACGCGCTCGACCGTCGGGATCTCGGTGCTGCACGAGCGTACGCCGCTTTTCGTGCGCCTGCATGACGGCTCGTTGCGGAACGCCTACACGGTACGCCTGCTCAACAAGCGGCCGGAGACGCGGCCCTTCGCCCTGAGCGTCGCCGGTCTGCCCGGCATCGGCGTCGAAGCCGTCGGGGTCAGGGCCACGGCCGATTTCCGGCCGGTGATCGACGTCGATCCGGACTCCTCGCGCGAGGTGCGCGTGCTGGTCACGGTTCCGCCCGGCACGCCGCTCGAGCAGAGCCAGGTCATCACCTTCACGGCGTCGGACCTCTTCGCGGGCGAGGTGGTGCGGACGCAGGACCATTTCATCGCCCCCTGAAGCGAGGACGCCATGTCCTGTTGCGGAGCTTTCGTCATGCCGATCGAACTGGCCGCCTCCGGCCCGGCCGAACAGCCGCCCCATCGACCCTTCAGGGTCACCGGCCGCCTCGTCCTCGCAGCGCTGATCGGCTTCTTCCTCGTCGTCGCCGGGGTCAATGCCACGATGATGACCGTCGCGATCCGGACCATGCCCGGCGTCGACGCCATGAGCGCCTACGAAACCAGCCAGCACTTCAACGCCGAGATCGGCCGGATGCGCGCGCAGGCTGCGCGGGGCTGGCGCGCGGAAGGGGCGGTGCGGCGCCAGGGCGGCGGCGCGGCGGTGAGCCTGCAGCTGCGCGACCGCCTCGGCGCCCCGGTGACGGGGCTCACGGCCGAGGCGCTGCTCGAGCATCCCGCCACCCATGCGCTCGACCGGACCGTGGCCCTGCGCGAGACGGCGCCGGGCGTCTATACCGCCGCGCTCGATGCCGTGCATGATGGCCGCTGGCTGCTCGCCATCACGGTGCGGCGCGGCGGCGAAACCGTCTTCGTCTCGCAGAACCGGATCGAGCTGAAGGGCTGAGCGATGGCGACGCCGCAGGACCTTTCGGTTTTCGTCAGGCACGCCCCCGGCGGCGTCGCCGGCATGGAGCTCGCCGTGGACGGCATCCGCTGCGCCGGCTGCATGCATGCGATCGAGGACGGGCTCGCCCGCGAGGCCGGGCTTCTGTCCGCGCGCGTCAACCTGGCGCTGAAGCGCGTCACCGTCGAATGGCGCGAGGGCGCGCTGCGGCCCGAGGCCGTGGTCGAGCGCCTCGCCGCGCTCGGCTTCAAGGCCTATCCCTTCCTGCCGGCCGACCAGGAAGGTCGCGAAGCCCGCGAGGAAGCCCGCCTGCTGCGCTGCCTCGGCGTCGCCGGCTTCGCCGCGATGAACATCATGCTGCTCTCGGTGTCCGTCTGGGCGGGCAACGCCAGCGACATCGAGCCCTCGACACGCGATCTCTTCCACTGGCTGTCGGCGTTGATCGCCCTGCCGACGGCGGCCTATGCCGGGCGCCCGTTCTTCGAGAGCGCGCTGCGCGCGTTGCGGGCCGGCAGCGTCAACATGGACGTACCGATCACGCTCGGCGTGGTGCTGGCCCTCGCCATGTCGGTGGTGGAGACCTGGCAGCACTCCCGGCACGCATATTTCGACGGCGCCGTCATGCTGCTCTTCTTCCTGCTCGTCGGGCGCTATCTCGATCAGCTGATGCGGCGGCGCACGCGCGATCTCGCCGGCAATCTGGCGGCGCTCAAGGCGGAGACGGCAACGCGTCTCGCCCCCGACGGGACGGCCGTCGCGCTGCCGATCGCGGCCATCGTGCCGGGCGACCTGGTGCTGGTGGCTCCCGGCGAGCGCGTCAGTGTCGACGGCATCGTCGAGGGGGGCCGCTCCGAGCTTGACCAGAGCCTGGTCACCGGCGAGACCGCCCCTGCAACGGTCGGGCGGGGCGAGCGCGTCTATGCCGGCACGCTCAATCTCAGCGGCGCGCTGCGCGTACGCGTCGAGGCCGCGGGCTCCGGCACCCTGCTCGACGACATCGACCGGCTGATGTCGCAGGCGGTGGAGAACCGCTCCCGCTACGTCAAGCTGTCGGACAGGGCGGCGCGGCTCTACGCTCCTCTCGTCCATGCCACTGCGCTGGCGACGTTCCTCGGCTGGCTCGCCCTGGGACTCGGCTGGCAGCAGGCGCTGCTCATCGCGGTCACGGTCCTCATCATCACCTGTCCCTGCGCGCTGGGGCTCGCGATTCCCGCCGTGCAGGTCGTCGCCGCCTCGGCGCTTTTCCGGCAGCGCGTGATGCTGAAGCACGGCGACGCGCTCGAGCGCCTGGCGGAGCTGGACACGGTCGTCTTCGACAAGACCGGGACCCTGACGCTGCCCGAGGCGGGCATCCTGAATCCGGAGGCGGTTCCCGAAGCGGAGCGCGCCGAGATCGCCGCCCTCGCCGCGGCCAGCCGGCATCCGCTGGCGCAGGCGCTCGCCCAGGCGCTCGGCGCGTCGGCTCCGGCGCAGGAGGTGCGCGAATATCCGGGTCAGGGGCTCACGAGCCGTTGCGGCGGCAGCGAGCGCCGCCTCGGCAGCGTCGATTTCTGCCAGGCGCAGGAACAGGCTGACGTGGCGATCCGCGCCCATCCCGATGCGTCGCTGATCGCCTACCGCAATGGCGACAGGCGGATTGCCATCGCCATCGGGCAGCGCCTGCGGCCGCAGGCGCGGGAGACTGTCGCCGCATTGCAGGAAGCCGGCTTCGCGGTCATGATCCTGTCGGGCGACCGGCCTCAGGCGGTCGCGCCGGTCGCCGCGGCGCTCGGCATCACCGAGGCGCGCGCCGGGCTCCTGCCGGGAGGCAAGCTCGAGCTGCTCGACGGGCTGGCACGCAAGGGCCGCAAGGTCCTGATGGTCGGCGACGGGCTGAACGACGCGCCCGCGCTGGCGGCATCGCATGTCTCGATCTCGCCCGTCAGCGCCTCGCATCTGGCCCAGTCCGCCGCCGACATCGTCTTCCTCGGGGACAGTCTCGCGCCGGTGGCGCAGGCCGTCGCGATCGGCCGCAAGGCCCGCCGGCTGATGATCCAGAATCTCTGGCTCGCGGTGCTCTACAACGCGATCGCCGTCCCCGTCGCGATCGCGGGCCTGGTGACGCCGCTGATCGCGGCTGCGGCCATGTCCGGCAGCTCGCTCGTCGTCACGCTCAACGCGTTGCGGGCGCGGAGCACGGGAGGAGGGAGCGCGCCATGAACATCATCGCCATTCTGCTGCCGCTGGCGCTGCTTCTCGGTGCCACCGGTCTCGCCGCCTTCCTGTGGTGCATGAGGAGCGGGCAGTTCGCCGATCTCGAAGGGGCGAGCTGGCGCGTGCTCAGGGATGACGACATGGTCGAACCGCGTCCCGACGGACAACCCTGAGCGCCGGCCTCGCCGCGAGCACGCGCGCGGCGCCCAGCCCGAGAAGGCCTGCCCGCGCGGTCAGGCGAGTTCGCAGGTTCCGATCTCGTTCAGCAGCGAGAGCCGCTCGGAAGGCCCAGCGGCCCCTTGCCGGACGGCTCGTTCGAGAAGTCCGATCAGCCGTTCGCGCGCGCCTGCGGCGAGCTCGGCCGAGAGCGGCTGGCCGTCATAAGCATCGGCGAAGCGTCCGGCGAGGTCTGCGAGCAGCCGCAAAAGGGCGGCATGGTCCGGTTCCGCGGCGCGCAGCGCCAGGGCCCGGTCCTGAAATGCGAGATGGGTCAGGAGGCTGCCCTTCTGCTGCTGCAGCCAATCCAGAAGCTCGTTCATCGGTTCTCTCTGCGTTGTCCTGTAGGCCGCTTCGGCGCACCGGCGGCAATCGGCATGGTGGTGCCCGGTTTCAGCCGCGCCCGGCGTGGCCGGCGCGGCCGCCATGACGGGCCGACCAGGCCACCGGATCGGCCAGGAAGCGTTCGATCTCGGCGCGGTCGTCCGGTGGAAGCCGCTCGCTGGCCGCGGCGCGCAGCACATCGTTCCAGCGCGCCAGCGCGTGCAGCGTGAGGCCTGCCTCCCGCAGGCGGGCGCCGGCCCCGGGAAAGACGTCGTGATAGAAGATCGTCAGCACGTGACGGACCTCGGCCCCCGCGGCCCGCAGGCCGCGAACGAAATTGAGCTTGCTGCCGCCATCGGTCGTCAGATCGTCCATCAGCAGCACCCGCATGCCCTCGACCGGGCCGCCTTCGACCTGGGCGTTGCGCCCGATGCCGAGCGGGCGCTTGCGGACGTAGCGCAGCTTCAGCTCCATGCCGTCCGCGAGCCAGGCGGCGAAGGCGATGCCGGCCGTCTCGGCGCCGGCGACGGCATCGAGGCTGCCGGGCGGGAAGGCCGCTTCGGCATGGCGCAGCGCCAGAGCCGTCACGGCCCGGCGCAGCCGCGGCTCGCCGATGAGGAGCCGGGCATCGACATAGACCGGGCTCGCCCAGCCGGCGGCGAGGATGAAGGGCTGCGCCCGGGCGACATGGATCGCGCCGGCCTCGAACAGGAGCCGCGCCACCGCCCCGCCGATCGCGTCCGCCGTCATGGCTTCACCTCGCCCAGCGACCAGGGCAGTTCCTCGCCGCCGCGGAAGACGACGACGTCCTCCGCGCCCACAGCGACCGCCGCCGCGATCCGGCAGGGCCGCTTCTCCAGCGTGATCGTGCCCTCGTTCAGCGGCAGCCCGTAGAAGCGCGCGCCGTTCACCGCCGCGAAGGCCTCGAAACGATCGAGCGCGCCTTCCTCCTCGAAGACCTGGACATAGGTCTGCAGGGCGGTCGCACCGGCGAAGACCCCCGCCGAGCAGCACTCCGCCTGCTTGGCGCCGCGCAGGTGCGGAGCGGTGTCGGTGCCGATGAAGAAATTGCCGTCCCCCGAGGTGGCCGCCCGGCGCAGGGCCTGGCGGTGGCGCTCGCGCTTCGCGACCGGCAGGCAGTAGAGATGCGGTCGCAGGCCGCCCTGGAAGAGCGAGGTGCGGTTGATGACCAGGTGATGCGGCGTGATCGTACCCGCCGCCCGGCCGGCATGGGCGCGGACCAGCGCGACGGTCTCGGCCGTGGTGACATGCTCGATCACGGTCTTCAGACCCTGGTGCCGCTTCAGCAGCGGGAGCATCTCCTGCTCCATGAACACGGCCTCGCGGTCGAAGATGTCGACGGCCGGATCGGTCGCCTCCCCGTGAACCAGGAGCGGCATGCCGATCCGCTCCATCCGCTCCAGCACCGGAGCCAGCTTCGCGATATCGGTGACTCCGTGATGGGCGTTCGTGGTCGCGCCGGCCGGATACAGCTTGGCCGCGGCCCAGACGCCCGTGTGGAACCCGCGCTCGATCTCGTCGGGCCGGGTCGCATCAGTCAGGTAGCAGGTCATCAGCGGCGCGAAGTCGGAACCGTCGGGGCGCGCCGCCAGGATGCGTGCGCGATAGGCCTCGGCCGCCTCGACGCCGGTGATCGGCGGCACCAGGTTCGGCATGACGATGCCCCGCCTGAACTGAGCGGCGGTGAAGGGCAGCACGGCCTTCACCATCGCGCCGTCGCGCAGATGCACATGCCAGTCGTCGGGCCGGCGGATCGTCAGCGCCGCGAAGGCCTCGCCATCCTTGCGCGGCACCGCGTCGAACAGGCTCGATATCGTCATCGCACCGCCTCCCGGACAGCCTCGCGCATCACCGCGATCCCGGCAAGGAAATCCGCCATCGCCATCGCCTCGCGCGGGTTGTGGGAGCCGTGCTCGTTGCGCACGAAGATCATCGCGCTGGGGATGCCGGCATTGGCGAAGACCGCCGCATCGTGGCCGGCCCCGCTCGGGACCTCCTCGTCCGGCAGGCCGAGGTCGCGCGCCGCCGCCTTGAGCCGTGCGATCCAGCCCGGGTCCATCACGGCCGGCGCCGATTCCAGGCGCCGGTCGACCTCGAAGGCGACGCCGCGCTCCTCGCCGACGAGCCCGCACTCCGACAGGAACAGGTCGTAGAAGGCTTCGAGGGTCTCGCGGCTCTGGCTGCGCACCTCGAAGGAGAAGTTCACCGCGCCGGGTATGCGCGCGATGGCATGCTCCTGCGGATCGGTGCCGAGGATGCCGGCGGTCACCACCACGTCGCGGCCGCGCTCCAGCAGCGTGCGCCAATGCCGGTCGAGATGGGTGATCAGCTCCGCGGTGGCGAAGACCGCGTCGCGCCGCAGCCAGCGCGGCACCGCGCCGGAATGCCCGGCCTCGCCGCGGCATGCGACGTTGCGGTGGCGGATGTTGCCGCGAATGCCCGTGACGATGCCGATCGGCAGGTCGCGCGCCGCCAGCACCGGCCCCTGCTCGATATGCAGTTCGATCCAGCCCGCGACGGCGGCGGGATCGAGCAGCGGCTCGCCCGTCTCGACCCGGGCCATGTCGACGCCGACGGCGCGCATGCATTCCGCCAGCGTCTCGCCGCTCGCGTGGTCGCGCGCCGCGAGATCGGCCGCCGAGAGCTGCCCGAAAAGGGCGCTCGAGCCCATATAGGCCTTGCCGAAGCGGGCGCTCTCCTCTCCGCGCAACCCGTAGAGCTTGATCGTCCGACGCGGGACGAAGCCCTCGTCCCTGAAGCGCGACAGGACCGCGAGCCCGGCGACCACACCAGCCGCACCGTCGAAATTGCCGCCCTGCGGAACCGAATCGAGATGCGAGCCGCAGGCGAGGAAGGGCAGTTCCGGCTCGCGGCCGGCCAATGTGACGACGAGATTGGCCCCGGCGTCGCGCTCCGTCGCGAGGCCGAGTTCGCGAGCCTTCGCCTCGACGAGGTCGAGCGCCTGCGACTCCCGCCCGCTATAGGCCTCGCGCGTGATGCCGACGCCGTCCCCCGTGGCCGCGCGCAGCCCGTCGAACAGCGCCTCCGCAAGGGCGCTGTCCCGGTCCTCACCGTCGAACGTCCTGCGCAGCGCCACGAGGCCGGCCGTCACGGGAGAGGGTCCAGCCAGGAGAGGTCGGGCTCGTCGGCCTCCTCGATCACCACGCCGCGGATCAGGTCGGTGACGCGCGGAATCTCGCGATGCAGGCAGAAGGCGGCGAGGTCGTCGATGATCGTCGTCATCGCCGCCGGCTGCAGGAAGGTCGCGGTGCCGACCTGCACCGCGCTCGCGCCGGCGAGCATGTATTCGACGGCGTCCTCGGCGGTCGCGATGCCGCCGCAGCCGATGATGGGAATCGTCACCGCCTTGGCGCATTGGAAGACCTGGCGCAGGACGATCGGCTTGATCGCCGGTCCCGAAAGGCCGCCCATGATGTTGCCGAGGCAGGGCTTGAAGGTCTTGAGGTCGATCGCCATGGACAGGATGGTATTGGCCACCACGACCGCGTCGGCACCGGCCGCCTCCGCCGCGCGCGCCACCTCGGGGACGTCGCCGGTGTTCGGCGTCAGCTTGACCCAGACCGGCAGCTCGGTCGCGGCCCGCAGCAGGCGCGTCACCCTCTCCGTCGATTCCGCCCGCATCGCGAAGGCCTTGCCATCCTCCTCGATGTTCGGACAGGAGATGTTGGCTTCGATCGCGGCGATGCCGGGAATCGAGAGTTCGGCCGCGAGGCTGGCGAAGCCCTCCGCCGTCGGCGCCGAAATCGAGACGACGAGCGGCGTGTCGAAGGCCGCATAGTGCGGCATCGTCTGCGCGATGAAATACGGCACCCCCCGCGATGGAATCCCGATCGCGTTGATCAGGCTGCTCGGCCGCTCGACCACGCGCGGCAGCGGGTTGCCCGCCCTCAGCTCCCGCGTGACCGTCTTGGTGACGAAGGCGCCGAGCCGGCTGAAATCCAGCGCCTTTCCGAGCCCCTCGCCGAAGGTGCCGGAGGCCGGCATCACCGGATTGCGCAGCCTGAGCCCGCCGATGCTGACGGACAGATCGACGGCATCCACCGAACGCGGGCCGGGCCGAACCGCTGCGTTCATGGCAGCGCCTCCATCAGGTCGAAGACCGGCCCGTCCCAGCAGACGCGCCGGCTGACGATCTCGCCGTCGCGGTTGAAATCGCGCACGCAGCAGTAACAGAGGCCGATTCCGCAAGCCATCTGCTGCTCCATGGCGACCTGGCCCGGCAGGCCGAACTCGCGCGCCAGACGCTGCTGCACGCGCATCAGGCGGCTCGACCCGCAGGTGAAGAACGCGTCGCAGCCCCGCTCGGCGATCTCCCGCCGCAGGATGCGCTCGACATTGGCCGGACCGCTGGTGGATTCCGAATCGGTGACGGCGATGACCTCGGCCCCGTGGCGCTCGAAAAGCGCGACCGAGACGAGCAGCTCCGGCCGCCGCGCGCTGAAGATCGCTGTCACCTCGGTGCCGTTCGCCTTCGCCGCCCTGGCGAGCGGGGCCAGCGTCGCCAGCCCGGCCCCGCGCCCGACGGCGATGATGCGGCGCCAGCGGGGATCCAGCCTGAAGCCGACGCCGAGCGGTCCCATGATGTCGAGCCGGTCGCCCGTCCGCAACGTGTCGAGCCCGCGCGTCCCGGCGCCGGTTACCTTGTAGAGGAAAGCGACCTGCCGCTCGGCCGGATCGGCTCCGTACAGGCTCATCGGCCGGCGCAGGAACGGCTGCTCGCCCGCCGGCTGCGGGCAGAGCAGCTGGAAGAACTGGCCGGGCTGCGCCTGGGCCGCCGCCTCGCTGCAGCTCACCACGAGATGCCGGTATTCGGCGTTCACCGGCTCGTTGCGCACCACCTCCGCCAGCTCGGCGACGACGCTGGCCTTCCACGGCGCGCAGGCCGGCGGACCGGCGACCGCCGCTGGCGGGGGGCAGGCTTGCAGCGGCTCAAGCTCGATCGGCATCGCGGCGCCCCGTCGTCAGGCGAGCTCGGCGCCGCGGCGTTCCGGGATGAGGAACCACATGGCGACGATGTCGAGGACGTAGAGCGCGGCGAGGAGGGCGATCGCCATCTGGAAGCCATGGGTGGCGGCGATGGTGCCGACGACGACCGGACCGAAGCCGCCGACGCCGCGGCCGATGTTGAACAGCACGTTCTGGGCCGTAGCCCGTGCGGCCGTCGGGAACAGCTCGCTGATCAGCGCCCCGTAGCCGCCGAGCATGCCGTTGACGAAGAAGCCCATGACCGCGCCCGCGATCAGGAGCTCGAACGGGTCGGTCAGCCGCGAATAGACCACGACCATGACGGCGGCGCCGACCATGTAGCCGAAGAAGGTGGGGCGCCGGCCGATCCTGTCCGCGATATGGCCGAAGGCGAAGATGCCGAGCGCCATGCCGGCGATGGTCACGGCGGTCCACACCGCGGACTGCGTCAGGGCGAAACCGAACCGCGTCGAGAGGTAGTTCGGCAGCCAGATCATCACGCCGTAGTAGCCGAAGTTCTGGACGGAGCAGAGGATCACCATGCCGAGGCTGAGCTTGGCGGTGTCGCGATCCTTGACCAGCAGCCGCAGCGCCGATTCGCGCGGCTTGTCCTTGGAGCGGGCCACGAAAACCTCGGGCTCGTGCAGGGAGTGCCGGATGAAATAGGCCGCCAGCGCCGGCAGGATGCCGATGGCGAACATGCCGCGCCAGCCGATCGCCGGCAGCAGCAGCGGCGTGGCGATCGCCGCCGCCAGCACGCCCGCCTGCCAGCCGAGGCCGACATAGGAGGAGGCGCGGGCGCGCTTGGAGGCCGGCCAGGCCTCGGCGACGAGCGCCATGCCGATGCCGAACTCGCCTCCCAGCCCGAGGCCGGCGATGGTCCGGTAGAGCAGCAGGTCCCAATAGCCCTGCGCCAGGGCGCACAGGCCGGTGAAGACGGCGAACAGGACGATGGTCCAGGTCAGGACCCGCACACGGCCGATGCGATCGGAGAGCATGCCGAAGCCGATGCCGCCGAGCACGGCCCCGACCAGCGTCGCGGTGACCAGCGAGGCGGCCTGGCCCGGGCTGAGATGGAGCTCCGCCGAGATCGCCTTCAGCATGAAGCCGAGGATCAGCAGGTCGAAGCCGTCCATCGCATAGCCGATCGCGGCCCCCCACACGGCCTTGCGCGCCTTGCCGTCGACGGCGGCGGGGGAGGCGATGGCGATCGGATCGAGGGTTGCTTGGTGGTCGCTCACGGTGTCGGTCCCCTGACTGCTGTTTTTTGGTCTGCCGCGGAAACGCCGAAACATCGGCGCGCCCCGGCACACCGCCCTCCGGTTTCCGCAAGGTGGTCAAAGTTTGGGTCTGGACCCGTCCTCTCCGGGCGCTTGACCGCGCCGCTTGGCGGCCGACGCGCGAGGTCCGGCCGCGAGAAGCCTGCCCGCCGACGGAGCGTCCGCAGCGGCCATCCGGCATCCTGAGCACAGCCTTGTCTCAATTGCAATATCAAATCTCAATTTTGCGACAAACTTGTCGCCGGGCCACGCGCCCATCGACCGCAAGCGCAGGGAGAGGCCACGGCAGCTTCGAGGGGTCAGGCGAGCTGGGGCACCTGCTTCCGGGGCGCGATGGCCGAGCGGTCGAGCGCCGCGCGCAGCATCGCGGCCGCCTCGCTGCCCTTCAGCGCGCGGCGCCACAGGTCGTCGGCGATCTCCTCGTAGAGCCGCACGGGCTGCTCGTCCGCCGTCAGCATGGCAATACCCGACCTGATGTTCGGCAGCTCTCCGCCGAGGCGGAAGGGGCTGAGCCCGAGCAGCGTCTTCTCCGCCATGCGGAACAGCTGGAAGGTGATGTTCGGCAGCGCTTCCTCGATCAGGCCGATCTGCACGCCCATGGGCTCGCTCTCGATCAGGCCGATCAGGTGCTCCACCTCCACGCGCGCCGCCAGACGCCGCCGGCCGAGCTCGGCCGCGGGCAGGTCGAAGCGGCCGACGACGCCGAGCTTGAGCCAGCGTTCGATCTCGAGGAGGTTGACGAAATTGACGACGCTCAGCCTGCGCCGCCTGCGGGCCATCTTGCGATCGTCGAGGATCGCGATGATCGCGTCGATTTCCTCGATCGCCTCACGGCCCTCGACATGCGGGGGAAGCGCTTCGACCAGGGTCTGCCGCAGATGGGCGGAGTAGCTGTCCGAGGTCAGCAGATAGGATAGCGGCGGAAAATGCGCGACGACCTGGTCCGCCTGCTCCTCGACCTGCCGCATCCGCTCGAAATAGCTCACCGGGCTGGAATAATATTCGACGCCGGCGCCGAGCAGCGAGGCGACGGTCGTTTCGAGCAGGACAGCCAGACGCTCCAGGGTCTCGATCTTGACGACCCCGCCACCCTCGATCCGGTAGACCGCGGCCCGGGAGATCCCGAGTCTTTCGGCGACATCCTCGGCCAGCAGGCCTCGTCCGAGGCGATAGGCCTTCAGCCGCTCACCGATTTCGTCAAATCGGATCATCAAGATTTCCCAGAGACGTGCCGAATCCCGAACCTTGCATGAGATACAGCGCTTTCGCCCCGGCGCGAACCTGTCTCGCGGAGGCTTGGTGTCCACGCCCAGACCCAGGCCTGCGCCGGCCCGCTAGCAGCGATGGAACGATGGCCGTCCGGTCACGGGGTCGCGATCCGCGCGGTGCACGCAGTCTCCCTGCCGCTCGCGCAGGATCTCAGAGGATGCGAGCAGCCCGGCGACGCCCAATGCCATGAGCAGGAGCAGCAGCTTCAGCACGGCCCGCAATACGGCGAACCAGCCGGATCGGCTCGCCTCGACGCGGGAATCGGAGCGAGCTTCACCGCTCGCCTCGAGCCGGCGCGGCGCTCTCATGTTCGCAGGGCCGGATCGAGAAGGCCCATCGCAGGGGACATCGACGGGACCATCACGCAGCGGGAAGCCGGGCGACGCATCGCGCCCCATGCAGGGCTTGCGGGACCGCGGCGGAAAGGAGCGGCTGCGGCCTGCATCGCGGTCGCTGCGGCGGAGGCGCATTCATTCCGATCCTTTATGTGGGAATAATACCCACATAAAGGATCGGCCAGATATCCGCAAGCACATCGTGGGATTGTATCCCACGCGAAATGCCGGTAGTGCATCGTCATGACGGAAGCCGCACCGGGCCCGACCGCCGAGAAGCTGTATCCGCCGCTTGCGCGCCTGCTGCGCCCGCTCGTGCGGTTGTGCATCCGCGCCGGAATGACCTTTCCGGCTCTCAGCCAGCTTCTCCGAGAGCTCTACGTCAACGTCGCCGAACATGATTTCGCCCTGCCCGGCAAGGAGCAGACGGACAGTCGCGTCAGCCTGCTGACCGGCATCCACCGCAAGGAGGTGAGCCGCCTGCGCGGAGCGGGCGCGCCCGTCAACACGGTGCCGGCCTCGGTTTCGCGCACGGGTGCGATCATCGCGCGCTGGCTGGCCGCTCCGCGCTTCTGCGACGCTCAGGGCACGCCTCTACCCTTGCCGCGCACCGCCGACGACGGGCGCCCCTCCTTCGAGGAACTCGTCGCCTCCGTCACGCGCGACCTGCGCCCGCGCGCCGTCCTCGACGAGTGGATCGACCGCGGCATCGCCTCCCTCGATGCCGAGGACCGGATCGTGCTGGCCGAGGCCGCCTTCATCCCGCAGCAGGGCGACGACGACAAGCTGTACTATTTCGGCCGCAACCTGCACGACCATCTCGCCGCCGCCGCCGCCAACGTGCTGAACGCCCCGCCACCCTTCCTGGAGCGTTCCGTCCATTACGACGGGCTTTCCGCCGAGCTGGCCCGGCATCTGGAGGCGCGCTCGCGCGAGCTGGCGCTGGACCTGCTGCAGCGGATCAATCGCGAGGCCAACGCCGCCAGCGCGGCCGATCCGGGCGGCGAGCATCGCTGGAACTGCGGCTTCTACGTCTTCCGCGAGCGGTCGGGCCAAGCCGACGACGGCGGCCCGGCGTGAGTCCGCCTCCTGCCCTGACCCGCCGGGGCGTCCTGGCCTCGCTCGGCATGGCCGCCGTGTCGCCGCGGCACGCCATCGCCGCGCCGGAACGGCCGCGCGACGTCGGCATCGGTGGTACCGGCGCCGCACCGGAGGGGCAGGACGGCACCGATCGCGGTATTGGCGGCACCGGCTTCGTCGGAACGATCCAGCGCTTCGGCAGCATCGTCGTGAACGACCGGCGCATCGCCTACGGCCCCGATGTCCCCGTCACGATCGACGGGTTGCTGCGCAGTGCGCGCGACCTGCGCGTCGGTCACGTCGTCCGCGTCGTCGCCATCCCCGCATCCACGGGGCTCGTGACGCGGGCGATCCGCGTCGACAGCGAGGTCGCAGGACCCGTCACCGCGGTCGGGCCCGGTCGGCTCGAGATCCTCGGGCAGCGCGTACTGACGGCCAGGAGCGGGCAGCGGCGCGCATGGCATCCGGGCGAGCACGTCGCCGTCAGCGGCCTGCGCCGGCTGGACGGCGCGATCGACGCCAGCCTGATCGAGCCGCGGAAACCCGGGCGGATGCACGTCTACGGCGTTCTCGAGCAGGACGAGGACGGGTTCTGGATCGGCGACCTCAAATTGCTCCGGGCAGAGCGCGCCCTCCTCGGCCGCCGCGTGCTGGCCACCGGCCTGTTGCGGCGCGGTGGATTCGATCCGGCGCAGATCGAGGACGCGCCCGCCCTGCCGCCCGCCGGCTCGGTTTCGATCGAAAGCTATGTCAGGGCCCGCGACGGGCGGCTGCTGCTCGGCTCCGGGCTCTCGCTGCGCAGCGACGCTTTCGACGGCTTGCCGGCCTGGGCCGATGTCCGGGCCGTCCTGGACGGACGCCTCGGACCCGACGGCGCGCTCCGCATCGACAGCATTCGCCTGGCGCGCGGCGATGGCGGCGGCGACGGGCCTTCTCCCGATTCTGCCGGGCCGCACGGCCCCGGCCCGCAAGGCTTTGGATCTCACGCCGGACCTGGCGGCTTCGGGCCGGGAGGCTTCGGCCATGGCCCCGCCGGCGGCTCGGGCAGCGCCACGCCGGGACCAGGCGGCGCAGCTGGCGGTGGCCCCGGCGGCGGGCCCGGCGGTGGCCCCGGGGGGCCAGGTGGCGGCCCCGGCGGCGGGCCGGGAGGAGCGGGCAGCGGCGGGCCGGGCCGCTGAAGCATCACTCAGACCCGAAGCGGAAACCGACGACCGCGCGCGCTTTGCACATCCGGTTCACCGTCCCGCCCCGGAGCCGGGTTCACGCCGATGCCCGGCTCCGCGATGCGCCGTCCGGCGCTCCCGCGACCGCCGCCGCTGCCTCGGCAATGCTGCGCACGACGAAATCCGCCTCCGGCATCGGCCCCGGCCCGGCCGCGGGTTCCGGGCTGTCAGGATCGCGCCAGATGACGAGGCCGACCCGGGCCTGCGGCCACTGCCGCTTCAGGCGCCTGATCAGGAAGCGCCCGCTGCGGATCGACGCCGCGTTCAGAAGGCAGACGGCGATGGCGTCGACATCGGAGGCACGCTCGGCTCTCGCCGCGCCAAGCGACGTTCGCGCAACCGCGGTGGCGCGATGCCCGTCCGCAGCGAGGGCATGGGCGAGCATCGTCGCGCTGACGTCGTCGATCGCACTCCGCCCCCCGACGCAGAGGAGGGATTTCGCCGACGTGGCCGGGGCCTCGTCGTCCCCGGTGTCGTCCGCGGGCTCGATATCGTCGGAGAGATTGGCGACCACGGTGCGTGCCGCCGAGGCAAGCGTGCCGAGCTGGTCGTCGGCCATGACGCCGCGCTGCCGGTCCCGCTCCGCCAGGATCAGCGCCGGGATGGCGACATCGCCATAGACCTCGGACAGGGTCCGCTCTTCCAGCAATTCCTCGAGCTGGTCCGTGGCTTCGTTCGGGTCGTTGGCGAGCAGCCTCTGGTAGAGCCGCATCTCCGGGTCGAGAACGGGCTCGCTGCCGAGCAGCACCTCGAAGAACTGGAACTGCGGCACATGCTTGCCGAGCACGACGAGGCAAACCGTGAGCGGCGTCGACATCACCAGCCCGACCGGGCCCCACAGCCAGGTCCAGAAGATCGCCGAGACGATGATGGCCAGGGGCGACAATCCGGTCCGGGAGCCGTAGAGCCAGGGCTCGACCACATTGTTGATCACCAGTTCCATGACCAGGAACAGCGCGCCGACCCACAGGAGCAGGGTCCAGCCCGGCGACACGGCCACGGCGAGGAACAGCGGCAGGACCATCGAGACGGCCGGGCCGATATAGGGCACGAAGCGCATCACGATGGCGAGCGCCCCCCACAGCGCGGCATTGGGGATGCCGATCCACCACAGGCCGAGTGCGACCGGCACGCCATAGGTCGCGTTCACCACCAGCTGCATCAGCAGGTACTGGCCGACCCGGCTTCCCGCCTCCTGCAGGGCCTCGGTCGTCCGGTGCAGGTCGCTGTAGCCGACGAGGCGGATGAAGCGGTCGCGCAGATCCTCCCGCTCCAGCAGCATGAAGATGACGACCACGATCACGAGACCGGCCGTCGCGAGCGGGCCGATCAGCGGCGAGATCATGCTGGTCAGGATCTGGATCGGCTGCTCGGGCGAATAGATCTGCACCAGCAGGGGGTGGCTGCTGCCGCCATCGGGCGCGCCGGGGACGGAGTCGCCGCTGACGCCGATCTCACGGCCGACGCGCTCGACCGCCTCGGTGATCTGGGCAATGACGCCGTGGCCGGCGCCGACGTCCTTGAGATTGCGGACCTTCTCGAGGATGTTGGACTGGTACGTCGGCAACTGTCCCGAAAGCTCGGAAAGCTGGCTGACCACGAGGAAGCTGAACGCCGCGATACCGATGAAGGCGGCCGTCACGACGGCGATCACCGCCGGCGTCCGCCAGATGCCGGCGCGCCGGATGATCGAGACCAGCGGCGCCAGTGCGAAGGTCAGCAGCACCGCGACCGCGAGCGGAATGAACACCTCCCGCGCGACGTAGAGCACCGCCACGACGCCGAGCAGGGCGACGATCTGCGGCCAATTGGCCGGCAACCCGCCATGGCCCGCCGCCGGCCCGTCAGCAGCCGAATGTCCGGGCGACTCGGCACGCATCGTCTTGTCTGGATCCATCGCAGCCCCCGCCTCGCCGCCATGCATAACGCGCCCCGCCGCGCTTTGATCCGCTGCGTCAGCGGCGCTGGAGCAGCGCGAGCGTCAGGGGATCGTCCTCGCCGCTGAAAAAACGGTCGAGCACGGCGCGATGGATGTTGTCGGCGCCGGCATCGGCGCGGTCGAACAACGTCATCGACGAGCGCAGCTTGATGTCGTCCGGCGAGCCGAAGATCGCCTGCGCGCTCCGGTCCCGATGCGCGAGAACGGCCCGCGTGCAAGCTGCGAGCCGGGCTCCGAGGAGCGGATGGGCCAGATAGGCGCGCGCTTCGTCGAGCGAGGCGAGCCCGTAGAACAGCGAGGTCTGCGACAGGCCGAGCCCGCGCAGCTGCGGGAAGACGAACCACATCCAATGGGTTCGCTTCCGCCCGGCCTCCAGCTCGGCCAGGGCGCTGTCGTAGATCCCCTCCTGCGCCGCTGTGAAGCGCTCCAGATCGAAATCGTCGGCCATCCCTGCCTCCCACCCGGCCCGCGGCCGGACATGCGAAATCGAAACCGGCGATGCGCCAGGCCGGCTCCCCCAGGCCGGCAGGATCGGCTAAGCCCGTCCCCTCGTCACCCCGGAGCGGAACCATGGCCCCACGCGCGCGCGACCTCGACCTCTCCTGCGGCATCATGCGCCCCGGCCCGCTCAATGCCGTCACCGATGTTCCCGGCGTGATGCTCGGCCACAGCAGCTTGCGCCAAGGCGATCTTCATACCGGCTTCACGGCTCTGCTGCCGCATGGCGGGAACCTGTTCCGGCGGAAGGTTCGCGCCGCGGTCGACGTCATCAACGGCTTCGGCAAGAGCGCCGGGCTGATGCAGCTCGCCGAGCTCGGCCAGATCGAGACGCCGATCCTGCTCGGCAACACGCTCGCAGTCGGCATGGGCTTCGACGCGCTGGTGACGCGCGCGCTTGCCGCCAATTCCGACATCGGTCGTGAGACCGGCACGGTCAACCCCATCGTGCTCGAATGCAATGACGGCTATCTTTCCGACATCCGCGCCCGCGCGCTGACGCAGGAGCATGCCTTCGCCGCCCTCGACGCGGCGGCCTCGGGCACCGTCGCGGAAGGCGCGGTCGGCGCCGGCACCGGCATGAGCGCCTTCGGCTTCAAGGGCGGCATCGGCACGGCCTCGCGGCGCTTCGATCTCGACCGCACCGAGCATATCCTTGGCGTACTGGCGCTAGCCAATTTCGGCAATGCCGGCGATCTCGTCCTGCCCGATGGCCGCCGCCCGGTTCCACCGGAAGCCAGGCCGCAAGCCGAGCGCGGCTCGGTGATCCTGGTCATCGCGACGGATGTGCCGCTGGAATCGCGCCAGTTGCAGCGCGTGGCGCGGCGCGGCGGCGCCGGCCTCGCCCGGCTCGGCGCCTTCTGGGGCAATGGCAGCGGCGACATCGCCGTCGCCTTCACCACGGCCGACACGATCGACCACGATCAGCCGAACGATCTGGTCCCGCTGCGCGCGCTCAACGAGAACCGCATCGACACTCTCTTCCGCGCCGCCGCCGAGGCGACGCAAGAGGCGGTGCTCAACGCGATGATCGCCGCGCCCGCCACGACCGGCCGGGACGGACATCACCGCCCGTCGCTGGGGGATTGGCTTAGGGCGAACGCGAGCTGAAGCGATGCGGGCCGCTCAGGCCCACTCGCCCTTGCGGAACACCGGTACGCGGCGGCCATCGGCGTGAACACCGTCGATGTCGACCTCGCCCGAGCCGATCATCCAGTCGATATGGATCAGGCTCTTGTTGCCGCCCTGCGCCGCGATCTGCTCCGGCGTCAGGCTCGCGCCGTCGACGAAGCATTTCGAATAGCACTGGCCGAGCGCGATGTGGCACGACGCGTTCTCGTCGAAGAGCGTGTTGTAGAACAGGATGCCGCTCTTCGAGATCGGCGAGGAGTTCGGCACCAGCGCGACCTCGCCGAGGCGGCGCGCGCCCTCGTCGGTATCGAGCACCTTGTTCAGCACGGCTTCGCCGCGCGAGGCCTTGGCCTCGACGATCCGCCCGCCCTCGAAGCGCACCTGGATCTGGTCGATCAGCGAGCCCTGGTAGGAGAGCGGCTTGGTGCTGGAAACGTGCCCCTCGACCCGGCGTGCATGCGGCGTGGTGAAAACCTCCTCGGTCGGGATATTCGGGTTGCAGACGATACCGTTCTTGGCCGGCGAGGCGCCGCCCTGCCAGTCGTGGCCGTCGGCGAGGCCCACCGTCAGGTCGGTGCCCGGCCCGGTGAAATGCAACGAGGCGAAGCGCTGGCCGTTCAGCCAGTCGCGCCGCGCCCGCAGCGCCGCATTATGCGCGGCCCAGGCCGCGACCGGATCGGCCTGATCGATGCGTGAGGCCGAGAAGATCGCCTCCGCCAGCTTGCCGACAGCGACCTCCTCGGCATCATCCGGGAAGACCTGCTTCGCCCAGGCCGCGCTCGGATAGGCCAGGATGTTCCAGTTGATGTCGAAGCCTGCGATCTTCTCAAGCGCGGGTTGATAGGCCAGCGAATTCGCCTTGCTGGCGCGGCCGACCTTGGCCGGGTCCTCGTTCGCCAGCAGCATCGGGTTGTCGCCGACGATGGCGAGACGCGCGGTATTGGCGGAGAAGGCCTCGGCCACGCCCTTGTAGAGCCAGGCCGGCGCCTTGTCGAAGCTCGCATCCGCGGCGTAGCGGTACCGCGCTAGCGTCATCTCCTCGTCGGAGAACATCGGCGTGACGATCCCGGCGCCGGCCCTGTAGGCATGCTCCGCGATGCGCCGGACCAGCGGCAGTGCCGCCAGCGGCGCGGTCAGGAACAGGTCCTGCCCCGGCTGCAGGTTCAGGCCGACGCGGATCGCGACCTCGGCCAGCCTGTCGAGCCTGGCGGGATCGATGGCAGGAGAATGCTGAACTTGCGGACGCTGGTGAACAGTCATGGCACTCGACCTGTCGGATTCGGGATTGCCGCCATTGCTGGCCCAAATCGCAGCCGGGTCAACCACCGCGACGGCAGGACGGCCATCCGATGGTGGTGAGCAAGGCGCTTCCCGTCATTGCGAGGAGCGAAGCGACGAAGCAATCCAGGCGACCGGGAGAGGCCATTCAGCCCAGTCCCCTGGATTGCTTCGCCTGCGCTCGCGATGACGGACGGGTGCTGCGCCGACCGCTTTCCTATTTCGCCTCCTCCACCTTCGGCATCCGCTTGAGCTTGCTCGCCCGCAGCAGGTGGCTGCGCATCAACGCCGAGGCGACCTCGTTCTCGCCCGCCTCCAGATGGTCGAGCATGCCGAGATGCTCGGTGCAGTTCACCCGCACGCGCTCCAGCCCCTGGTCCCAGTCATAGTTCGACAGGCGCCTGAGCTGGTTCTGGCGGCGCATCGCCGAATGAAAGAAGCGGTTTCCGGTGGCAGCGGCCAGGCCCTCGTGGAAATCGGCGTTCATCTCGTAGAAGGCGATGCTCGACGATTCCCGCCACGGCCGCTGCAGCGCCTCGAGATGCCGCGTCCGCATCTCCGCGATCCATGCGGGATCGAGCCTGAATCCCGGCTCGAGCATCGCCATCGGCTCGATCAGCAGGCGGAATCGATAGCTCTCGTCGCGCAGGCGCTGGTCGCGCGGCTCGTGCAGGAAACGCCAGCCATAGCCCGGCTTGCGTTCGACCATGTCGAGATCGGCGAGGCGGGCAAGCAGCTTCTGCGCCTCGGGCCGGCCGAGCTCGTAGCGCCGCATCACCTCGAGTTCCGAGACCTCGTCGGGCAGCAGGCCGTTCTCGCGTTCATGCGCGAGCCGGACCATGGCGAGGTCGATCTCCTCCGGCGGCAGCGCGCCGTCGCCGGCGGCCGGCAGCTTCAGGATCTCGATGCCCTTGTTGAGATGGCGCCTGACCACGCCCTGCTCGGCGAGGTGGTCGAGAGCGGCGCGCACCGGGGTCCGCGAGACGCCGAGACGCCGCGCCGTCGCATTCTCGTTCAGCCAGGCGCCGGCATCGAGCGCATCGTCCCTGACCAGTTGCAGGATGCGCCCCGCGATCTCCTGCTGCAGCCGCGTCGGAATGGACATCGGAAAGCCTTGATTGTTTTAGTTCTCGATGAAATACATTAGCGATCACCGTCACGCCAGCATACCGGAAAGATGCCCGCCATGGTCCAGCCCTGCCCCTTCGTCGATGTCTCGGGCTCGCCCTATCAACGCGGCCGCCAGCACGGCGCGGCTGTGCCGAGCCGTGTGAAGCGCTCGATCGAGCTCTATGGCGGCCAGCTCGGCGATCTCGGCTACGACGCCAAGGCCAAATCCGCCCTGATCGGCGAGTTCGCCGGCGAGATCGAAGCTTTCGGCGCGCATTACATCGAGGAGATGCGCGGCATCGCCGACGGCGCCGGGGTGGCGCTCGAAGACATCATCATGGTCAATGCCCGCACCGAGGTCATCGCCAAGGCGCGGATGATCAAGAACAGGCCGGTCGAGGCGACGGAAGAGCTCGACGACGGCTGCACCGGCGCGATCATCCTGCCCGAGCGCAGCGCCGACGGGGAAGTCATCCACGGCCAGAACTGGGACTGGCGGGCCGAATGCGCGGAGACCGCGATCGTGCTGCGCGTGCGCCGCGACGACGGCCCGGACTTTCTGACCTTCGTCGAGGCCGGCGGGCTTGCCCGCTGCGGCATGAACGCGGCGGGCGTCTCGATCACTGCCAACTATCTCGAATGCGACCGCGACTTCACCCAGAGCGGCGTGCCGCTCGCGCTGATCCGCCGCAAGGTGCTGGAGCAGGAGCATCTCGCCTTCGCGATCAAGGCCGTGGCGGCGACGCCCAAGGCCTGCTCCAACAACATGATGCTCTCGACGGTGAAGGGCTTCGGCATCGACTTCGAATGCGCCCCCGACGAGGCCTTCCCGATCTATCCGCAGGACGGGATGATCGTGCACGCCAATCACTGGGTCGGCCAGGTTGCGCTGGGAAAGGTCAAGAATACCAGCATCCCGCGCGTGCCGGAAAGCTTCTACCGCGACTGGCGCGTGAAGAAGCTGCTCGACGAGGCCGGCCGCAAGCTGACCGTCGACAACCTCAAGCAGGCGCTCTTCGACGATTTCCTGACGCCGTACTCGGTCTGCCGTCCGGCCCGCCCGAACGAGCAGGGCAACCTCTCCGCGACGGTCGCGATGGTCGTCATGCAACCCGCCAAGGGGATCATGGAGGTGGCGCCGCTGCCGGCCCAGAACCGTGTCTTCACCCGCTACAGCCTGACCGAGGATCCCGTGCTGCTCGCCGAAGCGGCTGAATAATCAGATCCGGGTCCCGCGTCACAACCGAACAAGAACAGGGGAACATGATGCGCCGAACCATGACCGCTCTCGCTGCCGCACTGCTGTGCGGCGGCCTGGTCCAAGCCGCGGAGGCGAGCACGCTGAAGATCCAGCTGCGCGCCGACATCCGCTCGATCAACCCCGGCGTCAATCGCGACGCCAATACCGACGGCGTCGTTCTACAGATGGTCGAAGGCCTGGTCGCCTATGGCGAGGACGCCCTGCCGAAGCCGCTGCTGGCCGAGACGATCGACACCTCGGCGGACGGCAAGACCTATACCTTCCACCTGCGCCAGGGCGTCAAGTTTCACAACGGCGCCCCGCTGACCTCCGCCGACGTGCTGTGGAGCTGGCAGCGCTACATGGACCCGAAGACCGACTGGCGCTGCCTTTCGGAATTCGATGGACGCGGCCAGGTCAAGGTGGAGAAGGTCTCGGCGCCCGACGACAGGACCGTGGTGTTCCAGCTCGACAAGCCGAGCGCGCTCTTCCTGTCCTCGCTCGCCCGCACCGACTGCGCCATGACCGGCATCCTGCACCGGGATTCCGTCAAGGCGGACGGCTCCTTCGACAAGCCGATCGGCACCGGTCCGTTCAAGTTCGCGGAATGGAAACGCGGCGAGTACATCCGGCTGGAGCGCTTTGCCGACTATGCCGCGCTTCCCGGCAAGATCGACGGGCTGGCCGGCGCCAAGAAGCCCCTGGTCGACGAAGTGCGTTTCGTCGTCATTCCCGACAACTCCACGGCAAAGGCCGCATTGCTCGGCGGCGATATCGACATCGTCCCCGATATCGCCAACAGCGACATCGCCGAGCTGAAGAAGAACGACAAGGTCAGGACCTCCGTCGTCAGCAGCATGGGCCTGGTCGGGCTGATCATCCAGACGCGCGATCCCCTGCTCCAGAACGTCAAGCTGCGCCGGGCGATCGCGGCCGCGATCGATTCGACCGAACTCGTCGCCGCCGTCACCGACGGCATCGGCAAGCCGAACAACTCGATCGTGCCGGCCCTTTCCGCCTATTACGGCCCCGTGCAGAAGCAAGGCTGGACATACGATCCGGCCGCCGCGAAGAAGCTCGTCGCCGAAGCCGGCTACAAGGGCGAGAAGATCGTGATGCTCGCCAACAAGCGCTATCCCGAGAGTTTCGACGCCGCCGTCGTCGCCCAGCAGATGCTGCAGGCGGTCGGTCTCAATGTCGAGATCGAGGTGCTGGAATGGGCGACGCAGCTCGACCGCTACAGCAAGGGCAACTACCAGATGCAGGCCTTCCCCTATTCGGGCCGCATGGACCCGGCGCTGAGCTATGACTCGATGACCGGCCCCAAGGACAGGCAGCCGCGCAAGCTCTGGGACAATCCGGAGGTTCAGGCCCTGCTCGACAAGGCGATGGTCGTGAACGACCGGCCCCGGCGCCAGGCGATCTTCGACGAGCTGCACAAGCGCTTCCTCGCCGAAGTGCCGATGGTGATGCTCTACAACGGCATTGTCGGCGGCGCGATGAGCACCAAGACCCAGGGCTATGTCTCGACCGTGATGTCGCTGCCGCGGGCCTGGGAAGTCTCGCTCGACAAGTGACGGCACCCGCCGGCGCGAGGCTGCTCAATCCGGCTCGACCGGGGGCGAAGCGGGGTCGCCCTTGGCGACATGCGCCGCGACCAGCGCCGCTAGCCCGGCCGCATCGCGCGCCCTGAGGGCCGCCATCATCGCGTGATGCTCGCGGTCGCTGCGCAGCAGCGCCTCGTGCGAGCTCCAGACCGTGATCCGAGACCCCCGGCCGCGATCGCGCAGGGCCCAGATCGTTTCCTGCAGCACGGCATTGCCGCAGAAGGAGTACATCAGCTGATGGAAGGCCCGGTTGATCTCGCTCTGCTCGGTGCGGCTGCCCGTCAGCACCGCGCTGGAGAAGTGGGCCGCCAGCTCGTCGAGCCGTGCGATCGCCGCCGCGTCGATGCGGGCGGCGGCCGCTTCGGCGGCGGCCGTCTCGAGCATCACGCGGACCGCGAGGATCTCGCCATAGGTCTTCAGGTCGATCTCGGCGACGCGATAGCCCCGGTTCGGAACATGCTCGATCGTCTTGCGCACCGCCAGCTCGTCGAGCGCGCTGCGCACGTCGAAGCGGGTCGCCTGGAAACGCTCCTCGAGGTCGATCTGGCGCAGCCACTCGCCCGGGCGGAACAGGCGCAGCCGGATCGCCTCGGCGATCTCGTTGGCGAGGACGGCCCTCCGCGTGCCGGTCTTACGTTTCCGCTCGGATGTCATGGAAGGCTCTCTAGCAGGAATCCGCAGCCGCGACAGAAGACGGTTGCGGCCCCAACCATAACATGCAACATAATTGGCGCCAATAATTTCGCCACAGGAGACGAGCCGTGAGCGCCGTGCCAGACCAGACCGGCAAGCCGGAAGACGAAGCGGCAGCGCGCGGCAGGGCCCTTTACGAATACGGTCCGACCTCGATCTACGCGGCCCGGCACGATCCCCGTTTCCCTTATTGCCTTTATGTGCCGCCCGGCCTGGGTAAGACCGGTGAACAGCCGGAGCTGATCGTCGCGATGCACGGTACCGGCCGCGGCTTCACCGGCTACCGCGACGCCTTCTCGGCCTTCGCCCGCTGGAACAACTGCATCATCCTGGCGCCGCTCTTCCCGATCGGCGTGATGGGCGACGGCAATCGCGACGGCTTCAAGTACATGCGCGAGGGCGACCTCCGCTACGACGAGGTGCTGCTCGCCATCGTCGAGGAGGTGTGCGAGCGCTACGGGATCGCCTTCGACCGCTTCGGCCTGTTCGGCTATTCGGGCGGCGGCCATTTCGCCCATCGCTTCCTGCTGCTCCAGCCGCATCGGCTCTGGGGCGTCTCGATCGGCGCGCCGGGCTCGGTCACGCTGCTCGACCCCAGCCGCGACTGGTGGGTCGGCACGCGCGACTTCGCCGCGCGCTTCGGCCAGGAGCTCGACATCCCGGCGATGCGCCAGGTGGCGGTGCAGATGGTCGTCGGCGCCGCCGATCTCGAGACCTGGGAAATCACCCACAAGCCCGGCGGCCGCAACTGGATGCCGGACGCCAACCATGCCGGCGCCACCCGCCCCGAGCGGCTGGCGGCGCTGCGCGATTCCTTCGAGCAGAACGGCATCTCCGTCCGTTTCGACCTTGTGCCGAACACGCCGCATGACGGCCTCAAGGTCGTGCCGACGGTGGAGGATTTCTTCGCCGCCGAGATCGCCAAGCGGCGCCTCGCCCGCAAGGCCGCCTGACCCGACAACGACAACAGGGGAACTGAACCGATGAACCGCTTGCTCGTCTCCGCCTTCGCGCTGGCCCTTTCGGCCGGCGCCCTGCACGCCCAGACGCTGACGGCCGTGCTGAATGCCGACATCCGCTCGACCAATCCGGGCGTGAACCGCGACGGCAACACCGATGCCGTGGTGCAGCACATGGTCGAGGGGCTCGTCGGCTATGCCGAGGACGGTTCCGTCGGCCCGCTGCTGGCCAAGAGCGTCGACGTCTCGCCGGACGGCAAGACCTACACCTTCCATCTGCGCAAGGGCGTGAAGTTCCACAACGGCGCCACCATGAGCTCGGCCGACGTGCTGTGGAGCTGGAACCGCTACATGGACCCGAAGACCGACTGGCGCTGCCGGTCCGACCTCGACGGGCGCAACGGCCTCAAGGTCGTCTCCGCCACCGCCCCCGACACCGGCACCTTCGTCATGGAGATCAACGAGCCGAACGGGCTCTTCCTCGACACGCTCGCCCGCAACGACTGCGGCGGCACGGCGGTGCTCCACAAGGATTCGGTGAAGGCCGACGGCAGCTGGGACAAGCCGATCGGAACCGGCCCCTTCAAGCTCGGCGAATGGAAGCGCGGCCAGTCGATCGAGCTCCTGGCCTTCGACCAGTACGTCTCCCCCAAGACCGACAAGCGCGACGGGCTGATCGGCCTCAAGCGTCCGCTGGTCAAGGAAGCGCGCTTCATGGTCATTCCGGATGCCGCGACGGTGAAGGCCGGCCTGCTGTCGGGCTCGCTCGACCTGGCGCTGGTGCCGGAATCGGACGTGCCCGACCTGAAGAACGCGCCGAACCTCGCATTGGCGATCGCGCCCAATCCCGTCCGGCACGGCCTGATCATCCAGACCCGCGATCCGGTGATGAAGAACCAGGCGCTGCGCCAGGCGATCGCCGCGGCGATCGACTTCCCCGAGCTCGTCGCCAACGTCTCGAACGGCCTCGGCAAGCCCAACAACTCGCCGATCTACATGACCTCGAAATACTTCGGCGAGGCTGAGAAGCAGGGCTTCAAATACGACCCCGCCGCGGCCAAGGCGCTGCTCCAGAAGGCGGGCTACAAGGGTGAGAAGATCACGATTCTCGCCAACAAGCGCTCCAGCGTGCCGAGCTTCAACACGGCCGTCATCGCCCAGGCGATGATGCAGGCGGTCGGGATCAACGCCGAGATCGAGGTGCTGGAATGGGCGACGCAGCTCGACCGCTACAACAAGGGCAACTACCAGATGCAGGCCTTCTCCTACTCGGCCCGCTTCGACCCCGCCCTCGGCTTCGAGCAGATCTCCGGCCCGAAGGACAAGCAGCCGCGCAAGATCTGGGAAGATCCGGAGGCGCTGGCCCTGATCCAGAAGGCGATGGTCGTCACCGACACGGCCGAGCGCCAGAAGATCTTCGACGAGCTGCACAAGCGCTTCATCGAGCAGGTGCCGACGATCTTCACCCATAACGATCTCGACATCATCGCCCACAACAAGCGCGTGACCGGCGTCAAGCCCTGGGCCTCGCAGCTGCAGCTCTGGGAAGTCAGCGTCGCCAAGTAAGGCGGCCGCCGGAAACATGGGCCGGGGAGGGCTGGAATGTTTCGCTTCGCCTTGACGCGGATCGCGATGGCGTTGCCGACGCTGCTGATCGTGGCGGTCTCGGTCTTCGTCCTGATCCGCCTCATCCCCGGCGATCCGGCCCAGCTCATGCTGGGCGACCTCGCCACCCCCGCGAGCCTGGCCGATCTCAGGACCCGGCTCGGGCTCGACCAGAGCCTGCCGGTTCAGTTCGGCATCTGGTTCGGCAACGTGCTGCACGGCGATTTCGGCCAGTCGATCTCGTCGCAGCAGGCGGTGCTGCCGCTGATCCTGCAGCGCTTCCTGGTGAGCGCGCAGATCGTGCTGGTGGCGGTCGTGCTGGCGAGCCTCTTCGCGGTCCCGGCCGGGGTCATCGCCGCCTGGCGGCAGGATTCGGCCCTGGATATCGGGCTCGTCGGCGCCGCGACCCTGCTGCTCTCGATCCCGACCTTCTGGCTCGGCCTGCTGCTGCTGCTCTTCTTCGGCCTCAAGCTCGGCTGGCTGCCGGTCGTCGGCTACGTCTCGATCGCGGACGACTGGAAGGCGGGGCTGCTCTATCTCGTCATGCCGATCATGACGCTCTTCCTGCACGAAATGGGCGTGGTGCTGCGCATGGCGCGGGCCTCGACGCTCGAGGTGCTGCGCCTCGACTACATCACCCACGCCCGGGCCAAGGGCCTGAGCGAATCCGCGGTGCTCTGGCGCCATGCCTTCAAGAACGCCTTCGGCCCGACCTGGACGCTGATCGGCTTGGTGCTCGGCAACCTGCTCGGCGGCATCGCGGTGGTCGAGACGGTCTTCACCATCCCCGGATTGGGCCGGCTGCTGGTCGATGCGATCTTCGCCCGCGACTATCCGGTCATCCAGGGCTGCATGCTCTTCGTCGCCTTCACCTACGTGCTGGTGAACCTGGTCATCGACCTTTGCTATCCGATCTTCGATCCAAGGGTCGCTGCAGAATGAACGGTCACGGCCGCATGAAGCTCCCCGCCCCCAACGCGCTCGTCGGCGGCACGCTGATCGCCATCCTGCTCGCCACCGCCGGGACCGGCGCGCTCTGGACGCCCTACGACCCGCTGAAGCTCTCCTTCCGCGAGAAGCTCGTCGCGCCCGGCGCCCTGCACTGGCTCGGCACCGACGAGTTCGGCCGCGACGTGCTCTCGCGCCTGATGGCGGGTGCGGCGACCTCGGTCTGGATCAGCATCCTCACGGTCACGCTGGCGGTGGTGATGGGCACCACGATCGGCCTGTTCTCCGGCTATATGCGCGGCTGGACCGACCGCATCATCATGGCCTTCAACGACGCGCTGCTCGCCTTTCCCGGCATCCTGCTGGCGCTCGGCCTGCTCGCCGTGCTCGGCGCCAACAAATACGGCATCATCGTCGCGCTCGGCATCGCCTATACGCCCTCGGTCGCCCGCGTCGTGCGCGGCACCGTGCTGTCGCTGCGCGAGCGCGAGTTCATCGCCGCCTCCCGCGTGATGGGCAACGGCGAGGGCTTCACCATGCTCCGCCACATCCTGCCGAACTGCATCGCGCCGCTGACCGTGCTGGCGACCTCGATGTTCGGCTATGTGCTGCTGGCGGAGAGCGCGCTCTCCTTCCTGGGACTCGGCGTTCCCCCGCCGGCCCCGACCTGGGGCAACATGCTCGCGGGCTCGCGGCCCTATATCGACCAGGCCGTCTGGCTCGGCATCTTCCCGGGCCTGTGCATCTCGCTGACCCTGCTCGGCATCAACCTGCTCGGCGACGCGCTGCGCGACAAGCTCGACCCGCGGATGAGGGGCGCTCGATGAGCACCAAAGCGTTTTCAAGCGAAGTGGGCACCGGTTCGCGTGAAGAAAACGCGTCGAACAAGGCCACCGCACCCCTCCTCGACGTCGCCGATCTCACGTTGAAGCTCGGCGCCAGCGGCCGCACCCTGGTCAACGCCGTCTCCTTCCAGGTCTTCCCCGGCGAGATCGTCGGTATCGTCGGCGAATCCGGCTCGGGCAAGACGCTGGCCGCGCGGGCGGTGATGGGCTTCATCCCGCCGGCCGTCCGGCTGACGGGCGGGACGATCCGCTTCGAGGGCCAGGACGTGATGGCGATGTCGGGCAAGGACCTGCGCGCCATGCGCGGCTCCCGCGTCGGCATGGTCTTCCAGGAGCCGATGACCTCGCTCAACCCCTCGATGCTGATCGGCCGCCAGCTCGACGAAGGGCTCGAGTTGCACCGCAAGCTCGACTCAGGCCAGCGCAAGGCGCTGGTCCTCGACATGCTCCGACGCGTCGGCATCCGCGATCCCGAGGGCGCGCTCGAATCCTATCCGCATCAGTTCTCCGGCGGCATGCGCCAGCGCATCATGCTCGCTTCCGTGATGCTGCTGAAGCCCGCTTTGCTGCTCGCCGACGAGCCGACTACCGCGCTCGACGCCGTGGTCCAGCGCGACGTCATGGAGCTGATGGTCGAACTGACCCAGGCCAACGACACCGCCGTGCTGCTGATCTCGCATGATCTCGGCATGGTCGCGCGCTACTGCAGCCGCATCGTCGTGATGTGTCAGGGCGACGTCGTCGAGCAGGGCACGGCCGAGGACATTCTCGCGCGGCCGCAGCATCCCTATACCCGCAAGCTGCTGGCGGCGATGCCGCAGCGCCTGCCGGCGCGCTTCCTGCCGGAGGGCGGCACGCCGATCGTCGCGGTGCGCGATCTCGTCGTCGACTATCCCGGCCGCCAGGGCTTCTTTCGCAAGAGCGCGCCCAAGCGGGCGCTGCACGGCGTCAGCATCGATGTGAAACCCGGGGAGGTCGTCGCGGTCGTCGGCGGCTCGGGCTCGGGCAAGACCACGCTGGGCCAGTCGATCGCGGGTCTCGTCAGGCCGGCCGGCGGCGAAATCCTGTTCAACGGCAAGCCGATCGCGAAGAGCGACACGGCCTATTGGGACTACCGCCTCAACTGCCAGATGGTCTTCCAGGACCCCTATTCCTCGCTCGATCCGCGCATGACGATTCAGCAGCTCGTCGGCGAGCCGCTGCGGCTGGTCGAGGCGATGAGCGCCGCGCAGAAGAAGGCCCGCGTCGCCGAGGTGCTGACCGAGGTGGGTTTGGGCGACGGCTTCGGCCAACGCTACCCGCACGAGCTTTCGGGCGGCCAGCGCCAGCGCGTCGCCATCGCCCGCGCCATCGTGCGGCGGCCGAGCTTCGTCATCGCCGACGAGCCGGTCTCGGCGCTCGACGTGACGGTAAGGGCGCAGGTGCTGGAACTCTTCGACGAGCTGCAGAAGAAGCACGGCTTCTCCTGCCTGTTCATCAGCCACGACCTCGGCGTGGTCGAGCAGGTCGCCGACCGCGTCATCGTCATGCATGAGGGCCGCATCGTCGAGGAAGGCCCGCGCGACGCCATCTTCGACGATCCGCAGCACGACTATACCCGGAAGCTGCTCTCCGCCGTCCCCGGCCTTGAAAGCACCGGCGACGGCGGCGTCAGGCTGTTCTGGCGCAGGGGCGAAGGCGAGGCCTCGGCCTGAGGCGTCACGCTCGGAATTGATCTGGGCGTTCGCGGCTGGCGAAGGCCCCGCGCCGTCTCATCCGGTGATTCCCGGATCGCCGCCGAAGCGACGCCCGGGAATCACGGCGCATCCGGGCAATCAGCCCTTGCGCTGCTTGACGCCGACCAGCTCGTCCCATTTGCGGAAGGCCACGACCATCTTGTCGGGCTTCAGCGGCAGCTCGATCGGGTTGTTGGCGATGAGGTCGGCATATTCCGGCCGCCCGAACTCCGCGATGACCTCCTGGCTGCGCTTCGGCGCCAGCGAGAGCGGCACGTTCTTCACCGCCGGGCCGGGGTAGAGATAGCCCTCGTCGTAGGAATAGGCCTGCATCTTGGGCTGCAGCACATGCGCCATGATGTCGAGCACGACGGCGAGCCGGTCGTTCGGCAGCCCCTTCGGCACGCACATGAAGAAGGCGTCCGAGACCCAGTGGAAGCCTTTCAGCGTCTGGATCTTGGCTTCCTTCGGCACGATGCCGAGCGCGCGCGGATTGATGTCCCAGCCCGTGGTCGAGATGATGATGTCGCGCGAACCGTCGCCGAGCTCCTTCATCGTGGCACCGGTGCCGGCTGGATAGTACTCGATGTACTGGCCGAGCTCCTGCAGATAGGCCCAGGTCTTGTCCCAGCCCCCGACCGGGTCCTGCGGATCCTTGTCGCCGAGCAGGTAGGGCAGCCCCATCATGAAGGTCCGCCCCGGCCCCGAATTGGTCGGGCGCGCATACATGAACCTGTTGGGGTGGGCCTTGGCCCAGGCCAGCAGCTCCTCCGCGCTGGTCGGCGCCTGCTTGACCCGGTCGGGCATGTATTCGAGCAGAGGGCCGGACGGATAGTAGTTCATCACCACGCCGAAGCCGGCGCCCTGGACCTTGTGCAGATTGAGCGCCGCCGGCTCGTAGTTCTCGTCGATCTTCGGGAACTTGTCGGCGAAGTCGGGCAGGATCTTGAGCCAGAGATTCTGGTCGAGGCCGGCGGCGAGGCCGTCGCTGCCGGTCAGGACGAGGTCGAGATCCGAGCGGCCGGCATCCTGCTGCGCCTTGATCTTGCCAGCCAGCTCCGGCGCCGGCGCCTTCACATAGGTGATGCGCGAGACGAGCTTGGGATTGGCGCTGCGATAATCGTCGAACGCCTGCTGCATCAGCGCCAGCGCACCGCCGACGTCGATGATGTTGATCGCGACCGGCGCGGACGGCAAAGGCGGCGAGGCGGCGAAGGCGCCGCTCGCCCCAGTGGCCAGGGCGCCGAGGCCTCCCAGCACCGCGCGGCGGTCGATGCCCTTCAAGTATTCCGTCATGGTTCTCCCCTTTCTTGCTTCGGTGGTGATGTCTTCAGGCCGCCGTCGGCGCGGCGATGTCGCAGGTGATGTCGCCGATCCGCACGCGCATGACGCGCTGCTCCGGCGACCATTCGATCTCGCTCGGCGGCAGGGTGATGCCGGCCCTGGCCAGCGCATCGGCGATGCAGGCCAGCGCATGGGCCGAGGCCATGGCGACCGCTTGCTCCGGCGTCGCGATGCCCCAGGCGACGACGTTGCGCACGGCTTCGTCGAGCTTCAGTGCGGAGCCCGCCAGCGAGACGCCGCCGGGCTGGCGCACCGAGCCGTCGGCGGCCAGATCGACCGGCATGCCGGCGAAGCTGTAGCGCCCGGGCGCCGCACCGGCCGCGACCACCGCGTCGGTCACCAGGATCGAGCGTTCGAGGCCCTTGGCGCGGATCAAGCTCTTCAGAGCCTTCGGATGGGTATGGATGCCGTCGGCGATGAAGCCCGCCATCAGCCGGTCCTCGGCGAGCTGCGCGAAAAGCGGGTTGACCAGCTTGTGCATCTGCTGCGGCAGGCCGTTGCCGAGATGGGTCGACAGCGTCGCGCCCGCATCCGCCGCGGCGGCGACGGTTTCGAAATCGGCCGCCGCATGGCCGATCGCGACGACCTTGCCCAAACGCGACAGTGCCGCGGCCAGCGCGATGCCGCCTTCCACCTCCGGCGCCAGCGTCACCATCAGGATCGGCCGCGCGAGCTTCCGCTCCAGCCCCACGACCAGATCGGGATTCGCCGCCGTCATGGCCTCGGGCGGATGGCAGCCGGCATAGCCCGGCGCCGGATTGAGGAACGGCCCTTCGAGGTGGTAGCCCGGGCACATCAGCGGGCCGAGTCGGCTGTCGCCGACGGCCCGGTCGAGCGCGGCGAACCGCGTCTCCAGCTCCTGCGGATGCGCGGTGATGAGCGTCGGCAGGCAGGTGGTGACGCCGGTCGCCAGCATCGCCTCCAGTGCCCGGTCGAGTTCGGACGCGGTGATCGTCCCGGAGTTGAAGTCGACCCCGGCGAAGCCGTTGACCTGCAGATCGACGAGGCCGGGCGTGCGCATGCTCAGCTCTTCCGGTCGAGCAGCGCCGCGGCCGCCGGATCGATGAACAGCACCGTGCGCGGATGCGTCTGAAGGATCGAGGCCGGGCTGAGATTGCTGACCGGCCCTTCGAGCGCCGCCTTCGCCGCCTCGGCCTTCCGCGAATCCGAGACCGAGAGCACGATCAGCTCACTCTTCAGGATCTGGCGGATGCTCATCGAGATCGCCTGCTGCGGCACGGCGTCGAAGCTCGGGAACCAGCCCTCGCCGAACTGCTGTTGCCGGCAGGCATCGTCGAGGGTCACGACGAGATAGGGCTCCCCGGTCTCGAAATCGGCCGGCGGATCGTTGAAGGCGAGGTGGCAGTTTTCTCCGATGCCGGCGAAGCAGACGCAGATGCGCCGGCCGGCGATCTGCCGGTTGAGCTGCTTCACCGCGGCCGCCGCATCGCCCTCGCCATCGACCGGAACGAAGGTCGGCGTGTTCTTCAGCGGCGCCAGGAAGCGCTCGCGCAGATAGCGCCTGAAGCTCGCCGGGTGGCTCTCGGGCAGGCCGACATACTCGTCGAGATGGAAGGCGGTGACTTTCGACCAGTCGATACCCTCCGCCTCGACCAGATGCGCCAGCATCTCGAACTGGCTCGCGCCGGTCGCGACGATGATCGAGGCCGCCCCGTCGCGCGCGATCGCCTCGCGGATGGCCTGCGCCCCCAGCGCCGCCGCCTGCCGGCCGAGGACGTCCTTATCGGCGGCGACATGCATCTCGATCATCGATTTTTGAACCTTTTACGCTAGGAATTTTCCGATATTCTGGGATGGAGCTTCACGAAGGTTTCGTCCAAACGCAATGATTAATTTTGAACGCAACCGTTCCAAAACAGCGCCGCGATCGGAGCGGTCGGGATGAGTCTGGTCGCGATCGACGAGACGCGTTTCGCCCTCGCTCACCAGCGCGACTGCGCCCGGGCCTATGCCCTGGTCCTTGCCGGCCAGGCCCACTCGCGCGGCGAGCTCAGCCGCCTGCTTGGCCTGCGCTCGACGAGCACGTCCCGCGTCGTGGCGGATCTGGTCGCCAGCCGCCTCGTCATCGAGTCGACGGGGGAGACCGCCGGTCGGGGCCGGCCGCCGGCCATCCTGCTGGCCCACACGCGGCGGGTCGGCTGCTCCGTCATCCATGTTTCCAGCCAGTCGCTCTCCGGCGCGCTGGTCGATCTCAGCGGGCACCTCGTCGCCGAGCGCCGCATGCCGATCCAGCCAGATGCCGGCAACGAGAAAATCGCGGAGACTATGGCCATGCTGGCGCGGTCCCTGGTCGAGGCCATGCCGGCGGGCATGAGCCATGCCGGCACCGCGGTCTCGCTCTCCGGCCTGATCGACCTGCGCCGCGGCCAGTGGCTCATGGCCTCGCGCTGGCCGCGGATGCGCGGGCTCGACGTCGAGGCGATCCTCGCCAACGTGGCCGGCCCGGTCGAGATCTGCCGCAATCTCGATGCGGAGCTGCGCGCCCGCGCCGCGCGCGAGCCCGACCAGTTCGGCGGCGGCACCTTGCTGCTGCACTGGGGCTGGGGCATCGGCCTCGCCTATGCGCAGGACGGCAAGCCCTTCGCGCCCACGGGCTCTTTCGGCGAGCTCGGCCACTGGCGGCTGGCCGCGCTGGGAGGCCGCGCCTGCGGCTGCGGCAATACCGGCTGCCTCGAGACCGGCGCCGCGCTCTGGGCCCTGCTGCCCGTCCTGCGCCAGCGCTGGCCCACGCTGGACGAGGACGAGAAGCGCCTGGCGCGCCAGCTCGCCAGCCTGGACCTGATCTCCCTGCCCGAGATCGACACGGCGTGCCGGACGCTTGCACGCGCCCTGGCCAATGCCTGCCGGTTGCTGTTTCCCTCCCGGATCGCGGTCAGCGGCCCGTTTGCCGCCAATCCGCAGCTCTGGGCGCATTTCAACACGCTGTTCCGCGCCGAAGGTACGATGGACGGCTTCGCCGTGCCCGATCTCGCCGGCGTCGACGCCAGCCAGCTCTACGAGATTCACGGCGCCGCCGCTCCGCTTCTGAGCCGCGCCGCCGAAGCCCTCCTGCTCTCTCCGGCCTGAAAGCAGGCGGGGTGCCACTAAAACGGATGCCGCCCATGCGGGGGAAGGTGCTTGGCATCGGCGAAAGTGGTGCACTAGTATTCCAGGAATGGCTCCGCAACGCCGCTCATGGCGTCAGAAGAGAGCCGCGAACCCAGGGAGAGACCATGACTCATCCGACACGACGCACCGTCATGGCCGGCGCTGCCGGCCTCGCAGCCTTCAAGGCGGGCGGAGCCCTGGCGCAGGGCGCATCGGGCCCCGTCGCGCTCAACATCATCGACGTCGCCGGCAATCTGCAGCTCACCCAGGCGGCGATCGAGCGCTTCGCCAAGGAAAACCCAAAGCTCGTCTCGCGGCTCAATTTCTCGCGCGCACCGTCACCCGAGCTGCCCGGCAAGCTCAAGGCGCAGCAGCAGGCCAACCGCGTCGACATCGACCTCGTGCTGACCGGCCCCGGCGCCATGTCCGACGGCATCCAGCAGGGACTCTGGGTCGATGTCTGGAAGTCGCATGCCAAGGACCTGCCCAAGGCCGAGGAGGTCTATCACGAACAGGCGCTGATGATGCAGCGCAACTTCGGCCAGAACGAAGGTGTCGCCGTCGTCTACTCGCCCTCGGGCCCGCTTTTCGAATATGCGCCGGACCGGCTGAAGACCGTGCCCAGGACGGCCGAGGAACTGCTCGCCTATGTCAAGCAGAACCCCAACCGCTTCACCTATGCCCGCCCGGTGAACTCCGGCCCCGGCTGGACCTGGCTGATGGGCCTGCCCTACATCCTGGGCGACGCCGACCCGAGCGACCCGATGAAGGGCTGGGACAAGAGCTGGGCCTATCTCAAGGAGCTCGGCAGCGGCATCGACTACTATCCCGGCGGCACCACCCCGACGATGAAGGAGCTCGGCGAAGGCACACGCGACGTCATCGTCTCGACCCTGGGCTGGGACATCAACCCGCGCGCCCTCGGGATCGTGCCCAAGGAGGCCAAGGTCTTCGTGCTCGACAAGACGCACTGGATTCCCGACACGCAGTTCATGTGCATCCCGAAGGGCACGGCGGCCGAGAAGATGCCGGCGCTGCTCGCTCTGATGTCGTACATGCTGAAGCCGGAGGCGCAGGCCTACACCTTCGACAAGGGCTATTTCTATCCCGGCCCGGCGGTGAAGGGCGTGACGCTGGCGATGGCGCCGCAGGAGAGCCGCGACGTGCTGAAGGAGTTCGGCCGGCCCGAATACGACAAGCTGATCGAGAGCCTGCCGACCAGGCCGCCGCTGACGCCGGAGCGCCTCGTCGCCGCCTTCCGCCGCTGGGACCAGGAGATCGGCGCCGGACACGGGGCCCCGCAATAGGATCGCCCCGGATGCGTTTCGCCGCCATCGGCCTCGACCACCGCCATGTCTATCATATGGTCGGTGGTCTCCTCGAAGCCGGCGCGACCTGCGTCGGCTTCGACCCAGCGACGAGCGACGCGCGGGTGCTCGCCGGCTTCCGCGAGCGCTTCCCGACCTTGCCGGAGAGCACGGCGGACCGGCTGATCGACGACCCCGATATCGACCTGATCGTCTGCGCCGCGATTCCCGCCCAACGCGCCGCCATCGCCGTCCGCGCCATGCGGGCGGGCAAGGACGTCATGGTCGACAAGCCCGGCGTCACCGATTTCGACCAGCTCGCGGCGGTGGAGCGGGCGGTCGCGGAAACCGGGCGCATCTTCTCCGTCTGCTTTTCCGAGCGCTTCATCGTGCCGTCCACGATCGTAGCCGGCAAATTGATCGCCGACGGTGCGATCGGCCGCGTCGTGCAGACGATCGGCCTCGGGCCGCATCGCTTCAACCGCGCCATCCGGCCGGACTGGTTCTTCGACAAGCGCCATTACGGCGGCATCCTGACCGACATCGCCTCGCACCAGATCGACCAGTTCCTGCATTTCACCGGCTCGCGGGAGGCGCAGATCGTCGCCTCCGGCGTCGGCCATTTCGGCGGACCGGAGTTTCCGGAATTCGAGGATTTCGGCGAGATCCTGCTGCGCAGCGACCGGGCCGGAGGCTATGTCCGGGTCGACTGGTTCACCGCCGACGGGTTGCCGACATGGGGCGACGGGCGCCTCACCATCCTCGGCACCGAGGGCACCATCGAACTGCGCAAATATGTCGACATCGCCGGCCGACCCGGCACCGACCACCTCTTCCTCGTCGACAAGAGCGGCACGCGCCATGTCGACGCCGCGCAGGAGCCGCTCAGCTATTTCCGCGACCTGATCGCCGATATCGGCGCCCGCACCGAGACGGCCGTCGGCCAGCGTCATACCTTCACCGTCTGCCGCCTCGCGCTGGAGGCGCAGGCGAAGGCCGCGTGGCTGCCGATGCGGCCCGACGCGCGACCTGAGGAAACGCCATGACACGCAAGCTCGGCATCGCCGTGATCGGGCTCGGCCCCGCCTCGCTGCCGCACTCGAAGAGCCTCCTCGATCTCGCCGGCCGCGCCGAGGTGCGGTGGGCGGTCAGCCGCACGCCGGATCGCGCCGCGGCCTATGCCGCGCAATTCCCTTTCCCGACCACGACCGACCTCGACGCGGTGCTGGCCGACCCCACCGTCGACGCCGCCATCGTGCTGACGCCGCCATCGAGCCATCTCGACGTCTCCGCGCTCTGTCTTGAAGCCGGCAAACATGTCCTGGTCGAGAAGCCGCTGGAGCTGACCAGCGAGCGGGGCCAGCGCCTCGTCGATACGGCGCGCCGCACCGGAAGGACCTTCGGCGTAACCCTGCAGCACCGCTTCCGGCCCGCGAGCCTGCGCCTCAAGGCGGCGCTCGAATCCGACGAGCTCGGCAGCATCGAGGCCGCCTTCCTCACCGTGCCGTGGTGGCGCCCGCAGAGCTATTACGACGAGCCCGGCCGCGGCACGCTCACCCGCGACGGCGGCGGCGTGCTGCTGACCCAGGCGATCCACTCGCTCGACCTCTTCCGCTCGCTCGTCGGCGTCTCCAGGGTCGTGGCCGCGCAGGCGCGCACCACCGCCCTCCATCGCATGGAGACGGAGGACTACGTCTCCGCCCTGCTCGAAACCGCGAGCGGCGCACCCGCGACGCTCATCACCACCACGGCGGCCTATCCCGGCTATCCCGAGCGCATCGAGATCACCGGCAGCAAGGGCTATGCTTCGCTGATCGGCGGGCGGCTCCGCCTCGCTTTCCTGGACGGGCGCGAGGAAATCGTCGAGGCCGAAGGCTCGACCGGCAGCGGCGCCAACATCATGGATTTCCCGCACGACGCCCACCGCGCCGTCATTGCCGATTTCCTCGATGCGATCGATGAGGGTCGTGATCCGGTCGTCACGGGCGAGGAGGCGCTGGCCTCGCAAAGGCTCGTCGATGCGGTCCTCGCCGCGGCCCGAAACGGCGCCTGAACCCGGAAGTCCTTGACTCTGGGGTGTTTGCCGCGCTCGAAGAGCCGATGCCCGCGCGCTCGATCACGTCCCTTCCTGTCGGAACCAGCCGATGAGCGTCGTCCTCGCCTGTGATCTCGGAGGCAGCAGCTTCCGCGCCGCGCTGATCGACCGAAGCGGCGCGACGCAAGCCGAATGCGCCATTCCCGGCCCGGTCCTCGACGACCAGCTCGACCGCTCCGAAGTTGCTGCCGAGGCCTGGTGGACGCTGTTGCTCCAGGCGGCCGGCCGGCTCGCCGATCAGGCGCCCGGGCTGTTCGCCCGGATAGAGGGCATCGCGATCTGCGGCGTGACGCGCACGCAGGTTTTTCTCGGTCATGACGGCCGCGAGCTGCGCCCCGCCCTGACCTGGAAGGATGCCCGTGCCGATGCCGCCGGCGCCCGCCTGCGCGAGACGGCGGGGCAGCATTCGGAAGCGGGCCGCATCAACGCGTTCCATCCGCTCGCACGCCTCGCCTGGCTGGCCGAGGCCGAACCGGCCGATTTCGCCGCACTCGCCCAGGTGCTGGAGCCCAAGGATTATCTGAACTTCCGGCTCACGGGACGGCAGGCGAGCGATCCGATCTCGGCGGCACGTCTGGTCGCCTCGGCCCTCCCCGCCGGTGCCGGCTCCCTGCTCGCGGCGCTCGGCCTGTCCTCCTCCGTCATCCCGACGCTGCTCGAACCCTGCGAGATCGTCGATCCCGTCCGCACCGGCTTGCCGGCCCCGTTCGACCGGCTCGCCGGCCGGCCGGTCTTCTGCGGCTGCAACGATACCTGGGCGGCGGTCGCCGGCCTCGGCGCGCTGCGGACGGGCTATGCCTACAACATCTCCGGCACCACCGAGGTCCTCGGCGTCCTCGGCCCGGCCGAGATCGAGGCCGAGGGCCTGATCACCGTCGATTGGGGCGGGCTCTGGCATCTCGGCGGGCCGAGCCAGAACGGTGCCGATACCGCGGCCTGGCTGGCAGGCCTGCTCGGCGGGCAGATCGGCGTCGGCCAGCAGATCGAGAGCTGGCTCGCCGGGCGGCGTCATCCGCAGCCGCTGCTTTTCCTGCCCTATCTCCAGGGCGAGCGCGTGCCCTATTGGGACCCGAACCTGCGCGGCGCCTTCATCGGGCTCAACCGCCATCACGGGCCGACCGACCTCGCCTATGCCGTGCTGGAGGGCGTCGCCTGCCTCAACCGGCTGGTGCTCGAACGCGCCGAGGCAGCACTCGGCCGGCCGGTCGGCGAGATCCGGTTCGGCGGCGGCGCCGCCGCCAATCCGGTCTGGGCACAGATCAAGGCCGATCTCTGTGGCCGTCCCGTCATCGTCGGCAGCGCCCGGGAGCCGGGATTGCTCGGCTCCGCGATCATCGCCTGGACAGGGCTCGGGCAATTCGCCTCGCTCGCCGCTGCCCAGGACGCGCTCGTCGGCATCGCCCGGCGCTACGAGCCCGATCCGGCGCGAAAGGCAGCCTACGACGCGCTTTACGCACTCTTCCGGCGCAGCGAACAGGCGCTCGCGCCGATCTCGACCGCGTTGGCCGCGCTTGCGCGAAATCCCGGCCCGCTGCCGGGTCTCGCCAACGCTGCGGCCGAGCCTTAGGAAGCGCCCGTCATGACCGACTCCCCAGTCTCCCGCCCACGTGCAAGCGCGCCCGTCTCACTGCTGACCGGCGCCTCCGGCGGCATCGTCGGCGCGCTCGCGGTCCTGCTCGCGCGCGCCGGCCATCGCCTCGTGCTCACCGGGCTGGACCAGCCCGGTCTCGACGCCGTGGCGGCCGATGTCGCCGCCGCCGGCGGCGAGGCCGTGACGCTGGCCGGCGATCTGCGCGCGCGCGATCTCGCCCAATCGCTGGTCGACCTCGCAGGCGAGAGCTATGGCCGGCTCGACCACCTCGTCACCGGCGCCGGCGCCTCGCGCCCGGTGCCGCTGGCCGAGATGGAGGATGACGAGTGGGACAGGCTCGTCGACATCAATCTCTCGGCTGTCTTCCGCATCTCGAAAGCAGCTGCCCGCCGGATGATCGGCCAGGGCGAGGGCGGCTCGATCGTCCACATCTCCTCGATCGCCCACAGCAATGGCGGCGCCAACCTCGCCTATGGCTCGGCCAAGGGCGGCGTCGCGACCCTCACCTACGGCATGGCCCAGCAGCTCGGTCCGCATGGAATCCGCGTGAATGCGGTTGCGCCCGGCATCATCGATACGCCAATGGTGCGCAATGGATTCGCCCGGCAGTTCAACGCGCTGGTCGAGGGCGCGGCGCAACGCACGCCGCTGGGGAGGCTGGGACGGCCCGAGGATGTCGCCAACGTGATCGCCTTCCTGCTGTCCGACGGCGCCGCCTTCGTCACCGGCGCGCTGATCCCGGTCACCGGCGGCATCGAGATCCTGTCGCCGATCTCGACCATCGCGAAGGGAGCCTGAGCCGGATGGAGGGCCTCCAGCTGCGCGAACTGATCGGCCGCTACGGCACGGCGATCGCCGGGCTGGCGCTGATCCTGTTCTTCCTGGTCTTCGCGCCGAACTTCGCGACCGCGATCAACATCGTCAATGTGCTGAAGGACACGAGCTTCCTCGCCATTCTCGCGCTCGGCTTCACCCTCGCCTTCACCGTCGCGGAGCTCGACCTCTCGGTCGCGGAGGTGGCGAGCCTGGCTGCGGTGGTCTGCGGCTGGCTGGTCCATCTGCACTACCCTCCGGCGGCGGCGGTCGCGGCCGCGCTCGCCGTCGGCCTCGTCTTCGGCACGCTCAACGGCTTCGGGGTCACGCGCCTGCGCATTCCCTCGCTGATCATGACGCTGAGCACCGGCGCGATCGCCCGCGGCTGCGCCTTCATGATCACCCAGGGCGTCGCCTTCACCGGGCGCTGGCCGGTCCAGTTCACCGGGTTGGCGCGCGGCTCCTCCTTCGGCGTCCCCAATCTCGTGCTCTGGCTGGCCGGGGCCACGCTTTTCGCCTGGGGCCTGGTCAAATGGACCCGCACCGGCGCCCATATGGTCGCGACAGGCGAGGCGGACGAGGCGGCCCGGCTCGCCGGCATCGCCACGGCACGGATGAAGCGCATCGGCCTTTTGCTCGCGAGCGTCCTCGCCAGCGTCATGGCGGTGCTGCTCGCGGCCAATCTCTCCTCCGCCGCGCCGAACATGGCGGGCGACTACCTGCTCTATGCCATCGCCGCCGTGCTGCTCGGCATGACGATGTTCGAGCCCGGCAAGCCCAACGTGCCCGGCACCGTCTTCGCGGCGCTGGTGCTGAAGGTGCTCGGCAACGGCTTGGTGCTGCTCGGCGCCGCCTATTACGTTCAGGACATCATGCTCGGCGCGATCATGATCGGCTCGGTCGCCTTCTCGGCCAGCGCGATCCGGAAGGTGGCGTTCAAGGTCTGACAGTCAGGGTCCAGGAAACAACAGAGGGGAGTTCACATGTTCGGTTTGCGCAAATTGCTGGTCGCGGCGGCGGCACTTCTGGCGCTCGGCCAATCGGCCAATGCCTTCGAGCTCGGCATCATCGGCTTCCAGTTTTCGTCGGAGACGCATGCCCGCGTCGCCAATGCGGCCGCCGCCGCGGCCAAGGCCAAGGGCTGGAACGTCACGCTGCTCAATTCGGAAGGGGCGCTGCCCAAGCATGCCGAGCAGTTCGACGCGCTGATCGCCAAGAAGGTCGATGCCATCATCATCGCCATGGGCAAGCCGGTCGAGGCCGACGCCCAGTTCAAGGCCGCCAAGGATGCCGGCATCCCGGTCATCACCGTCCAGTCGGGCGCGAGCCCGCACGCGCTCTTCGATATCCAGTCGAACGAGTACAAGATCGGCGCCGACGCGGCGCTCTATCTGCTCGGCCAGCTCGGCTACCAGGGCAACATCCTGACGGCCCGCTTCGACCTCAACGTCGCCTCGCGCATCCGCGGCAAGATCCTCGACGTGGTGCTCTCGGAGAACCAGGCGGTGAAGGACATCGGCAAGTTCTCGATGGCCCGGACCCAGAGCTGGCGCGACGACGTCCGCTCCGGCATGCAGGCGCTGCTCCTGCAGAACCAGGGCAAGGTCAACGGCATCTGGGCGTCCTTCGACGGGCAGGCTTACATCATCGACGATCTGCTCCAGGCTCAAGGGGTCAAGAAGGGTCAGATCCCCCTCGTCTCGGTCGATGGCGGCCAGGAAAGCTTCGAGCGCATCGCCGATCCGAACTCGACCTTCATGGCGACGGTGTCGATTCCCTTCGAGGAGATGGGCAGGAAGGCGGTCGACGCGATCCAGACCATCGTCGTCGACAAGAAGCCCAAGGAGACCATTACCTCGGGCCCCTATCTCTTCATGGACGCCGTGCTGGTCGACAAGAACAACGTCCAGCAGTTCCTGAAGAAGTGAGCGCGCGCCGTCGTGCTCGGGTGGCGCTCTACGCGACCCGAGCATGATGGCTGACCGTACCGACCAGTCCGATGGGCAGGCCATGACCGATCCGACCCCTCTCCTCTCGCTGCGCGGCATTGGCAAGCGCTACGGCGCCGTCGTCGCCGTGCGCGAGGTCGATCTCGACATCTTCCCCGGCGAGGTGGTCGCGCTCTGCGGCGACAACGGCGCCGGCAAGTCGAGCCTGATCAAGGTGATCTCCGGTGCCGAGGAGGCGACCAGCGGCACCATCAGCATACGGGGAAAGCCGGTTGCCTTCGCGTCGCCGCATGACGCGCTGGAGCATGGCGTCGCCACGATCTACCAGGACCTCGCGCTCGCCCCGCGCCTCTCCATCGCCCAGAACGTCTTCATGGGCTCGGAGCTGACGAAGCCGCTGCTGCTGCCTTTCCTGCGCGTGCTCGACAAGAAGCGGATGATCGCGGAATCGCGGCGCTATCTCTCCCAGCTCTCCGCCGCCGTCACCGACATGACCCGGCCGGTCGAGCGGCTCTCGGGCGGCCAGCGCCAGGCGGTGGCGATCTCGCGCGCGCTGCGCTGGAACGCCGAGATCATCATCATGGACGAGCCGACGGCGGCGCTCGGCGTCAAGGAGAGCGCGCTCGTCCTCGATCTCATCCGCAAGCTCAAGGCGGATGGCCGCACCGTCATCCTGATCAGCCACAACATGCGCGACGTCGTGGCGCTGGCCGACCGCGTCGTCATCATGGGCGCCGGCCGGAAATATGTCGACCGGCCGCTCGGCGACCTCCAGCCCGACGACATCGCCCATATGATCATGGCCGGCAACGCCAAGGCGGCCTGATGCGCGAGCCCGTCCTCATCGACACCGATCCCGGCCAGGATGACGCCGTCGCCCTGCTCCTGGCCTTCGCCAGCGCCGACCGGCTCGACCTCAGGGCGATCACCACCGTCGCCGGCAATGTCCCGGTCGCCCAGACGACGGCCAATGCGCTGCGCATCCGCGATCTCGGCCAGCGCGGCGATATCCCGGTCTATCGCGGCGCCGAGGGACCGCTGGTCGTCCCGCTCGAAACCGCCGAATTCGTCTGCGGCCCGGACGGGCTGGCGGGCGCGGACCTTCCCGCCCCTGCCAGCCAGGCCGCGCCGGGCCATGCCGTCCAAGCGATCGTCGATCTCTGCCGGTCGGCTCCCGACGACGGTATCACGCTCTGCCCGCTCGGACCGCTGACCAATCTCGCTCTGGCCTTCCGGCTGGCGCCGGACATCCTGCCGAAGCTGAGGCGCATCGTGCTGATGGGCGGCGCCATCGGCCTCGGCAACATCACCCCAGCTGCCGAATTCAACGCCTATGTCGATCCGCATGCGGCGGCCATCGTCCTCGGCTGCGGCCGGCCGATCGTGATGTTCGGCCTCGGCGTGACGCTTCAGGCCATCGCCAGCCACGACCAGATCGCCCGCATCGGCGCGCTCGGCAATGCGGCCGGGCGCGCGGTTCACGGCATGCTGACCCGCCCGCGTCCCGGCGGCCTCGGCAGCGACGGCCACCCGATGCATGACCCCTGCGTCATCGCTTACCTGCTCTGGCCGGAGCTGTTCGAGGGCCGCGACTGCTTCGTCGCGGTCGAGACCGGCGACGGGCCGCTCCGCGGCCGCACCACCATCGACTGGAACGGCCGGCTGAAGCGCGAATCAAACGCCTGTGTCGTCTCCGCAGTGAAGGCCCATGAGCTGTTCGAGCGGATGATCGAACGCCTCGCCACCCTGCCTTGAAGGACCGCTCCATGCCGCATTTCGTCGAAACGCTGCAGCGGGAGGCCGCCGACGCGATCGCGCAGATGCAGGAGGCCGCATTGCGGGCCCGGCACGCCCATGCCCGCGCCGAACTGATGCGCCACATGCTGACCACCGCCCGCAAGGTCAAGGACAAGCCGAAGGCCGAGGCAGTCGAGACCGTCGTGCGCGAATGGATGGATGCCTGGAATCTCGCCCGCACGGATTGGCCGCATATCGCCCGCGAGATGGAGGCCTTCACCGAGGCCTTCCACGACTATGCCAACGATCCGAGCGACGCCCATGACGAGCGCTTGCGCGCGGCCTGCGCCGCGCTCGACATCGTGCTGGAGAAGGAAGGCACCTCCATCTCAGACCAGATGGCCTTCCGCTCGCAATGCGCCCATGGCTGGTGGGAGCTGGTGAAGCCGGTCCCCGCCGACCTGCCTGGCCGCAAGCCGCGGCCCTCGGTGCCGGCGCTCGAACCTGGACAAACCTTCTGGGAAGCCGGTTGCGCCGGTTTCTGCCGGTAGCGCTCAGCTCTCGACGAACTGCATCCGGTGCAGCCGGGCATAGGCCCCGTTCCGCGCCAGCAACTCGTCGTGGCTGCCGGTTTCGATGATCTTGCCCTCGTCCATCACCACGATCAGGTCGGCCTCGCGGATGGTCGAGAGTCGGTGCGCGATGACGAGCGTGGTGCGTCCCTTCATCAGCGTCGCCAGCGCCTGCTGGACGAGGCGCTCGGATTCGGTGTCGAGCGCGCTCGTCGCCTCGTCGAGCAGCAGGATTGGCGCATCCTTCAGGATCGCCCGCGCGATGGCGATCCGCTGGCGCTCGCCGCCCGAGAGCTTGTGGCCGCGCTCGCCGACCGAGGCTTCGTAGCCGCCCGGCATCGCCATGATGAAGTCATGCGCCGCCGCCGCCTGGGCCGCCGCGACGATCTCGGCCTCGCTGGCACTGGGCCTCCCGAAGGCGATGTTGGCCCGCACCGTGTCGTCGAAGAGGACGACATCCTGGCTGACGACGCCGATCTGGTGGCGCAGGCTCGTCAGCGTAACGTCACGCAGGTCCTGTCCGTCGATCTCGATGCGTCCCTCGGTCGGGTCGTAGAGCCGCGGCACCAGCGCGAGCAGCGTCGATTTGCCGGAGCCGGAGCGCCCGACCAGCGCGGTGGTCCGGCCGCCCTGCGCCACCAGGTCGATGCCTTCGAGCGCACGCTGGTCCGCGCGATAGCGGAAGCGCAGATGCTTGAAAGCGATCGAGCCGGCCGCGATGGAAAGCGGCTTCGCGCCGGGCTTGTCGATGATCGCCGGCTTCTCATCCAGCAGCGCGTAATAGCGCTTCAGCGAGGCTCCGGCCTCCTGCACGATGGCGTTGAGGTTGCCGAGCGAGCGCATCGGCTGGGCGGCGAGCAGCAGCGCCGAGACATAGCCGGTGAAGTCGCCGACCGTGGACGACCCCGCCGTGATGCGCACGCCGATGGCGGCGAGGACGGCGGCGACCGCGATGCCGCCGCCGACCTCGAGCAGCGGATCGAGCCGGCCGCGCGCATTGGCCGACTTCATCTTCAGCGCCCGGATCGTCTCGAAGGCGCCGGCCGCGCGCTGCTTCAGATAGGGTTCGAGCGAATCGGTCTTGGCGACGCGCGCGCCCTGCAGGCTTTCGGTGACGAGGCTCGCCATCATGCCCGTCTGCTCCTGCTGGGAATTGGCCATGCGCCGGAGTTTCTTGCCGATCCGGCCGATCGGATGGGCGATGACCGGGGCGATCAGCAGCACGATCAGCGTCATCTGCCAGTCGATCCAGAACAGCGCGCCAATCAGCGCCACTGCCGTCACCACGTCGCGGATCGCGATGTTGACGATACGCGTCAGCGCCTCCTTGACGAAGGTGAAATCGGTGGTGAAGCGCTGGGTGAGCGAGGCCGGATTCTCGCTCTGGAGCTGGGCGAGGTCGGCATCGATCAGATGGCCGTAGAGCTCGGTCTGCATGTCGGCCTCGATCCGGCTGACGACGTTGTTTGTCATCACCGTCTGTGCCAGCAGCGAGAAGCCCTTGATCGCGGTGACGATGACCACGACGGTCGCGACCGCGTTGATCACGCCGATATCGTAGTTGATCGACTTCGAGACCAGCCGTTCCATGCGCCGGACGAAGCCGGTCGATTCGGCCGTGAGCGGGTCGGCGAAGGCGTCGAAGGCCGCCTTGATCAGCAGCGGATAGAAGCTGGTCGTCGCGGCGATGACCACGACCAGCGCCAGGATCATCGCCATCTGCGGCAGGTAGCGGCTGATCTGCTCGCGCCAGACACGGGCGAAGAGCGCGAGGGTGTCGTCGGTGACGCGGCCGATCTTCATGGGCCGCGCCCTACCATGCCGCAGGTCCGAGCGCCACAGGCGCATGGCGCCAAGGAGCGAGGGGGTCTTGCTCCCGACACGAAGCTGTCATCCCATGGGCGCAACGACTCAGGAGATTTCATGCCATCGACCCCGCCGGCACAGCCGGGCCAGAGCTTCGCCGAAATCGACACCCCGGCCCTGGTGCTGGACCTGGATGCCTTCGAGCGCAATCTCGTCGCGATGGCCGCCTTCAGCGAGGCTCACGGCATTCGCCTGCGGCCGCATGCGAAGACGCACAAGAGCCCCGAGATCGCGCTGCGGCAGATCGCCCATGGCGCCGTCGGGCAGTGCTGCCAGAAGGTCTCTGAGGCCGAAATCCTCGTCGCCGGGGGCGTCGGCGACGTGCTGGTGACCAACGAGATCGCCAGCCCCGCCAAGCTCGACCGCCTTGCCGTCCTCGCCCGCACGGCTCGGATCGGACTCTGCGTCGACCACCCCGATGGCGTGCGCGAGGCGGCCGAAGCGGCGGCGCGGCACGACGTGGTGTTCGACGTCATGGTCGAGATCGATGTCGGCGGCCGCCGCTGCGGCGTGGCGCCGGGCGAGGCGGCCGTGCGCGTCGCGGAGGCGGTGGCGCGCTCGAACACGCTGCGCTTCGCCGGCCTGCAGGCCTATCACGGCTCCGCCCAGCACATGCGCTCGATCGACGAGCGCAGCGAAGCGATCGAGCGCGCCGGCCTCGCCGCCCGCAACACCGCCGAGCGCCTCGCCCAGGCCGGCCTGGAATGCCCGATCATCAGCGGCGCCGGCACCGGCACCTTTGAGCTCGAGACGCAGTCGGGCATCTGGAACGAGCTGCAATGCGGTTCCTACATTTTCATGGACGCCGATTATGCCCGCAACCGCCAGGCCGACGGCTCGCCCTTCCGCAGCTTCGAGCATGCGCTCTTCGTCCTCGCCGGCGTGATGAGCAAGCCGGTACCTGACCGCGCCATCGTCGATGCCGGGCACAAATCCGCCTCGGTGGATTCCGGCATGCCGGTGCCGTTCCAACGCGAGGGCGCGATCTACACCAAGCCGTCCGACGAGCACGGCATCCTGACCGGCGACCCGATCGCCCTGCCGCATCGCGGCGAGCGCGTGCTGCTGGTCCCCGGCCATTGCGACCCGACCGTGAACCTGCACGACTGGTACGTCTGCGTGCGGGGCCTGCACGGCCCGGACGCCCATGTCGAGGCGCTCTGGCCGGTGGCGGCGCGCGGCGCCGTGACCTGACCGCGCGTCGCGCGCGCCTGGCGCGATTCCCGTCGAAAGCGGCGCGCCCTCAGGGCCGCCAGCCGCCTTCGACGGCCGGCGCCGCCTCGGCGGCCTCCTCGCGACGCGCCTCCTCGACCACCGCGAACAGCGCGCGCAAGGCCGCATCGACCCCTTCGCCCGACGCCGACGACAGAATGATCGGCATCCGCTTCGCCGCCCGCTTCAGCCGCGCGACCTGTTCCTTGAGCAGCTCGGGCGAGAGCGCGTCGACCTTCGACAAGGCCACGATCTCGGGCTTCTCGGCCAGCCCTTCGCCATAGGCTTCCAGCTCCTCGCGCACGATCTTGTAGGCCTTGCCGGCATGCTCGCTCGTGCCTTCGACCAGATGCAGCAGAACGCGGCAGCGTTCGATATGGCCGAGGAAGCGGTCGCCGAGACCATGGCCCTCATGCGCGCCCTCGATCAGGCCGGGGATATCGGCCAGCACCATCTCGTGCCCGTCGACACGCACCACGCCGAGGCCGGGATGCAGCGTCGTGAACGGGTAGTCCGCGATCTTCGGCTTCGCCGCCGTCACCGTCGCGAGGAAGGTCGACTTGCCCGCATTCGGCAGGCCGACGAGCCCGGCATCGGCGATCAGCTTCAGCCGGAGCCAGACCCAGCGCTCCTCGCCCGGCAGGCCCGGATTGGCATGGCGCGGCGCCTGGTTGGTCGAGGTCTTGAAATAGGCGTTGCCGAAGCCGCCATTGCCGCCCTTGCACAGCACGAAGCGCTGCCCGGGTTCGGTCAGGTCCGCGATGACGGTCTCGCCATCCTCCTCGACGACCTCGGTCCCCGGCGGCACCCGCAGCACCACGGCCGGCGAGTTGGCGCCGTGGCGGTCCTTGCCCATGCCGTGCTCGCCGGTCTTGGCCTTGAAGTGCTGCTGGTAGCGATAGTCGATCAGCGTGTTCAGCCCCTGCACGCATTCGACGACGATATCGCCGCCGCGCCCGCCATCGCCGCCATTGGGGCCGCCGAACTCGATGAATTTTTCGCGACGGAAGGAGACGCAGCCGGCGCCGCCGTCACCCGCCTTCACATAGATCTTGGCCTGGTCGAGGAATTTCATGGCTTCTCACTAGTGATCGCGGGGCGAGAGGGCAATGCACCGCATCATGCCGCGGCCCGGAAAGCGCTCATGTCCTCGCGCAACGCATCGGCAAAGCGCTGCGCCGCCAGCCCCGGCCGGGGCGCCATGATCAGCCCGACCGACAGCTCGAACAGCGGCGGCAGCCCCTCCGCCGCTCCCAGGCGGCGCAGCGATGGCGGCACGGCGCTTTCGGTGATCGCGCTCACGCAGAAGCCGCCTTCCACCGCCGACAGCACGCCCGTCGTGTGCGAGCAGGAGAAGACGAGCCGGTGTGCCTTGCCGGCGCTGTTCAACGCGGCCAGGATCCGCGGGCGCGCCCGGCAGCCCTCGGAGAACAGCGCGAGCGGCAGGGTCTCCTGCAGTTCGGGCCGATGGCCGCGCGCGGCCACCCAGACCAGCGGCTCCCGCCGCAGCACCTCGCCGAGAGGCCGGTTCGGGTCCTGCGTCACGACGCCGAGATCGAGCTCGCCGGCCCTGAGCGCGGGCTCGATGCGCTTCGAGATGTCGCAGCGAACCTCGAGCTCGACCTTGGGATGCTCCACGGCGAAACGGGCGATCAGCGGCCTGAGATAGGCGTCCATGTAGTCGTCGGGGACCCCGAGGCGCAGCCGCCCCGAGGGCGTCTCGCCGCCGAGATCGGCCAGCGCCTCGCGCTCGACGGCGAGCAGGCGTCGCGCATGGGCGATCAGCCGCTCGCCGGCATCGGTCGGCGTCACGCCGCGCCGCGAGCGTTCCAGCAGCCTGTGACCGAGCTGGTTCTCCAGATCCTGGATCCGCACCGAGATCGCCGACTGGGTGCGGCCGAGCCGCGCGCTGGCGGCGGTGAAGCCGCCGGTCTCCGCGACGGCGACCAGCATTCCCAGCGCGGCGAGATCGAAATGACCGTTCATCATGGCTCTCCGTGGCAGTCGTCGCGTAAAAGCCGGAACCGGTCCGCCGCGCCGGATGGCCATCCGCGCGCGGATTCGGCACGCCGATCAACCATCGATTTTAAGAATGGTTAAATCAGTATAATCCGTTTTTCCGATACCAGAAAGCGCTCTATAGCATGCCGGACGGCAAGCCGGCCGGCATGGGAGGGCGAAGGACGTTCTCCGGGTCAGGCTGCCTGCACAGAAGCGCCACCATGTCCGCCCCTGCCATTCCCGTTCGCGCCGCATCGCCCGCCCTGGCCATGTTCGTGGCCCTGCTCGCCGGCGCGACCTTCATCGGCTTTTCCGGGATCTTCGTGCGCCTCAGCGATGTCGGCCCTGCCGCCGCCGGCTTCTGGCGCATGCTCTTCGCCATGCCGGTTCTGGTCGCCTGGGCCGCCTTCGAGCGGCGCAAGCCTGCGGCCGCCGGCCCGGTCCGCCGCGGCGCCTATGGCGCCATCGCGCTGGCCGGGCTGACCTTCGGCGTCGACGTCGTGCTCTACAATGCCTCGCTCGGCTTCACCACGATCGCCAACGCCTCGTTGCTCGGCAATCTCGCCCCGGTCGGCGTCGTTCTCGGCGGCTGGCTGATCCTCGGCGACAGGCCCTCGCGGCGCATCCTCGGGGCGCTGATGCTGGCGATTACCGGCGCCCTGCTCCTGGTCCTGCCGAAATTCACCGGCAACCCGGCCGCTTCCGGCGACCTGTTCGGCGATACGCTCGCCTTCGGCGCGGCGATGTCCTACGCCGCCTATATCCTCGCCGTCGGCCGGGCGCGGGGCCGCGCCGATGCCGGGCTGGTCAGCCTGGTCTCCAGCCTCGTCTGCGCCGCGTTCTGCCTCGTCGCGGCCCTCACCCTGCGCGAGCAGATCGTTCCGGCAAGCCTGCAGGGCTGGCTCGCAGTCATCGGCCTCGGCCTCGTCTCGCATGCGCTCGGCCAGGGGTTGATCACGCTCTCGCTCGGCAGCTACGGCGCCAGCGCCGCCTCGCTGGTCATGGTCTGGCCGGCGCTGGTCAGCGTGCTCGCGGCCTGGGCGATCTTCGGCGAGCAGCCGACGCCGGTACAGGCCTTCGGCGGCGTCGCCATCCTCGCCGCCGTGCTGCTGGTCCGGCGCGGCTGAGCCCCGCGCCTAGGCCGCAGCCTTGACGCCATAGTGCAGGATCACGGTGCCGTTCGTCAGCGGGCGAGCCGTGATCAGCGCATATTTGCGCTTCTCCGCATTCGGCTTGAACAGGGGCGTGCCCCGGCCGATGGTCACCGGCGCGACCGCGATCATGATCTCGTCGACGAGGCCGGCCGCCAGAAGCGATTCCGTCAGCTCGGCGCTGCCGAAGACATAGATGTCCTTCCCCGGCCGGGCCTTGCGACGCCTGATCTCCCCGACGATATCGCCCGTCACCGTGGTGTTGTTCCAGTCGGAGCCGGTGTGGCTGCGTGATGCCACGAGCTTCGGCAGGGCGTTCATGAAGGTCTTGGTCTCGCCCTCCTCCTGAGTCGAGGTCCAATAGGCCTTCATTCCCTCATAGGTGACGCGACCGAAGACGAGGAGCCCGGCCTTGCGCCCGAACTCGCTGCTGAGATCGGAGAGTTCATCGCCCCAGGCATCGCCGTGGAAGTCGAGATCCCACTTCTCCCCGCCTTCGAAGAACCCTTCCAGCGTGATCAGATTCCAGACGATCACCTTGGCCATCGCATCCCCCTGATAGCTTCGTCAAACCAGTTTCGAATTGCAATCAGTTGCTGTGTAACGAAACCGATCCTATATTGCAACTGGTTTTGGAGGAGAGCATGCGCGAGACCGGCCGTTCGGGCTGCCCGATCAACCTGACATTGGAAATCCTGGGAGATCGCTGGAGCCTGATCGTCCTGCGCGACATCATGTTCGGCAACCGCCGGCATTTCCGCGAGTTGCTGGCGAAGTCCGACGAGGGCATCGCCTCGAACATCCTCGCCGACCGGCTGAAGCGGCTGGTCGAGCGGGGGCTGCTCTCGCGCCGCGACGACGCCACCCACAAGCAGAAGGCGATCTACAGCCTGACCGAGATGGGCATCGCGCTCGTTCCCGTCTTCGCCGCCATGGGCGACTGGGGCCGCCGCTTCCTCCCCGTCACCGAGGATCTGTCGATCCGCGCCGAGCTTCTCGCCGAAGGCGGCCCGGCGCTCTGGGAGCGCTTCATGCAGGAGCTGCGACACCTGCATCTCGATGCGCCGGCGCCGGAGCGATCGGTGCTCGACGAGCTGACGGCGGCCTATCGCGCCGCCGTCGCCCGCAAGCAGCTTGGGGCCGAGGCTTCCGCCTGACGGCTCATTCCGCCGCCAGCCGCGGCGGCGCCTTGCGGCCCATCGCCTCTGCCGTCGCCTCGCCCGGCGTCGCGTGCTCGGGATCGTGGATCGGCTCCCAGGCGCTCTCGTCCTCGGCCTTGCTGAAGAAGCGCCCGAACAGACGGCCCGTCAGATGCTGGAGGTCGTCCATCACCGCGTAGAAGGACGGCACGAAAACGAGCGAGAGCATCGTCGAGACGATCAGTCCGCCGATCACCGCGATCGCCATCGGCGCGCGGAACTCGCCGCCGTCGCCCACGCCATAGGCCGAAGGCATCATGCCCGCGGCCATGGCGATGGTGGTCATCAGGATCGGGCGGGCGCGCTTGCGGCCGGCCTCGAGCAGCGCCGTCATCCGATCCTTGCCGCGGCCGACCTCCTCGACCGCGAAATCGACCAGCATGATCGCGTTCTTGGTGACGATGCCCATCAGCATCAGCAGGCCGATATAGACCGGCATCGAGACGGCATTGTGCGTCGTCAGAAGCGCGATGACCACGCCGCCGAAGGAAAGCGGCAGCGAGAGCAGGATGGTGATCGGCTGGAAGACCGAGCCGAACAGCAGGATCAGCACGGCCAGCACCAGCATCAGACCGGTCGTCATCGCGGTGATGAAGCCGTCGACGACCTCGCCCTGGATCTCGGCGTCGCCGGTCGCGGCGACGCGGACGCCGGCCGGGAGGCCGACCTCCTTGACGATCTCCTGGAACCTGTCCTGCGCGGTGCCGAGCTCGAAGCCACGCCTGAGGTCGGCGCCGATCTGGGCCCGGCGCAGCCGGTCGTAGCGGTCGATCGAGCTCGGGCCCTCGCCGAAGCCGACATTGGCCACCGCCGTCAGCGGAATCGAGACGCCATTCGCGTTCGTCACGCGCAGCGCCGCGATATTGCGCATGTCGGTACGCGCCGCCTCGTCGAGCTGGACGCGGATCGGCACCTGCCGGTCGCCGGCATTGAACTTGGCGAGATTGGCGCCGACATCGCCGATGGTCGCGACGCGCACGGCCTCCGAGATCGCCTCGGGCGTGACGCCGAGCGCGGCGGCCTCCTCCAGCTTCGGCGTGACGCGCAGCTCCGGCCGGCTCAGCGAGCCCGCGGTCGCGACGTTGAGGTAGCCCGGCACCTGACGCATCCGCGCCTCGATGCGCGCCACCGCCTCATCGAGCGCGTCGCCGTCCTTCGACAAAAGCGAGAACGCCATCTCGCGCTCGCCGCGCTCGTTGACGTACCAGGCACGCACATCGGGAACGCTGGCGAGCTTCTGGGCGATGGTGACCTTCAGCTCCTTCTGCCGGATGTCGCGCTCGGCCTTCGGCTTCAGCAGGATGAAGACCGCGGCGCGGCGCACCTCGCGCTGGCCGGTGGGCGACGCCCCGCCGAGGACGAAGACGTCGCGCACCTCCGGAATCGTCTTCAGCGCATCGACCAGCTTGTCGGTGGTGACGCGGGTGTCGTCCAGCGTCGCGCCCGGCGGCAACTCCACCGAGGCGACGACGCGCGAGGTGTCCTCGTCCGGGATGAAGCCGGTCGGCAGCAGCTGCGTCGCCTGGATCGAGCCGAACAGGAAGAGGAAGCCGACGAGCAGCGTCGCATAGGCGGTGTTGAACGGCAGGGTCCGCCAGCCGCCCGAGCCGTCGAAGCGCGGGAAGAACGGGATGCGCCGCTTCTTCAGCGTGCTCCGCAGCAGCCCGACATAGGCGCCCATGATGAAGCCGTCCTTCGGATCGGCATGCTTCACCGGCCGCATCAGATAGGCCGCCATCATCGGCGTGATCAGCCGTGCCACCAGCAGCGAGAACAGCACGGCCACCGCGACGGTGAGGCCGAACTGCCGGAAATACTGCCCGGCGATGCCGCCCATGAAGGAGACCGGCGCGAAGATCGCGACGATGGTCAGCGTGATCGCGATGACCGCGAGCCCGATCTCGTCGGCCGCCTCCATCGCGGCGCGGTAGGGCGACTTGCCCATCTTCATGTGCCGGACGATGTTCTCGATCTCGACGATGGCGTCGTCGACGAGGATGCCGGTCACCAGCGTGATGCCGAGCAGGCTGACGAGGTTCAGCGAGAACCCCATCAGCTCCATCGCCCAGAAGGTCGGGATGGCCGAGAGCGGCAGGGCGATCGCGGTGATCAGGGTGGCGCGCCAGTTGCGCAGGAACAGGAACACGACGATGACGGCGAGCGCCGCGCCTTCCAGCAGCGTCTCCATCGCGGCCTTGTAGTTGCCGTGCGTGTAGGCGACGGCATCGTCGATCGGCGTGATCCTGATGTCGGGGTAGCGCTTGTTGAGCTCGTCGATGCGCTGCTGCACGACCTCCTTGACCGAGAGCTCGCTCGACCCTTTCGAGCGGAAGACCGCAAAGGTGACGACCGGCTTCTTGTCGAGCCGGCCGAAGGCGCGCGGCTCCGAGCTCGAATCCTCGACCCGTCCGAGATCCTTGAGGCGGACCTCGCGTCCGCCGCTGAGGGTGATCTTGGTATCGGCCAGTTCCGCGACGGTCTTCGCCCCGGCGAGCGTGCGGATCGCCTGCTCCTGCCCGCCGACCTCGCCGCGCCCGCCGGCCAGGTCGACATTGGTCGCCCGCACCTGGCGGTTGACCTCGCCGGCGGTGATGCCGAGCGCCAGCAGCCGGTCGGGATCCAGCGAAATCCGGATCTCGCGGTCGACGCCGCCATAGCGCTCGACGCGCCCGACGCCCTTCAACCCCTGCAACTCGCGCGCGACGATATCGTCGACATGCCAGGAGAGCTGCTCCAGGGTCATGCCGGCCGAGGCCGCGCCATAGGTCAGGATCGACTGCCCCTCGACATCGATGCGCTGGATCACCGGCTCGTCGATGGTGCGCGGCAGGTCGGCCCGGATCTTGGCGATGGCGTCCTTGACGTCGTTGACGGCGCGGTCGGTGTTGGTCTCGAGCCGGAACTCGATCAGCGTCAGCGACTGGCCGTCGGTCAGCGTCGAGGTGAGGTGCTTGACGCCGGGGACATTGGCGACCGAATCCTCGACGCGCTTGGTGACCTGGCTTTCCAGCTCCGCCGGCGCGGCGCCGGACTGCGTCACCGTGACCGAGATCAGCGGCACGTCGATGTTGGGGAAGCGCGTCACCGGCAGCTTCGAGAAGGCGAGCAGGCCGAGCACGCAGAGCACGACGAAGAGCAGGATCGCGGGAACCGGCTTCCGGATCGACCAGGCGGAGAAATTGATGCGCATCGCCCGCCCCGTCAGTTCGTCGGGACCGGGGTGATCAGGTCGCCGTCGCGCACGAAGGTGCCGGCCCGCGCCACCACCGTCTCGCCCTGCGCGAGGCCCGTGGCGATTTCGGCACGCCCGCCGCCGGTCAGGCCCAGCGTCACCTTGCGGGTCGCGATCTTGCCGTCCTGCACGGTCTGCACCGTCGCTCCGCTGCGGGTATAGGTGATGGCGGAGAGCGGCAGGGTGACCGCCCGCTTGCGCCCGGTCTCGATGATGCCGCGTGCGAAGGAGCCGATCGCCACGGACGGGTTGCCGTCGAGCGCGACGCGCACGCGGCCCAGACGCGAGGCCTTGTCGACCTCCGGTGCAATCAGCCGGATCGTGCCCCGGAGCGCCTCCTTGGCGCCGGCGGGCGTCACCGCGACCGGCTGCCCGAGTCTCAGGCTCGGAAGGTCGACCTCGGCGACCTGCGCCTCCAGCTCGACGGCGCCGTCGGCGATGATGCGGTAGAGCGGCTCCGAGGTCGGCAGCATGCTCGCCGTCGCGCCCAGCTTGGCGGTGCGGCGGCTGACGATGCCGGCCTTCGGCGCCCTGATCTCGGTCCGCTCGAGCTTGACGGCGATGTCGCGCCCCTGGGCCTTGGCCAGGGCGAGATCCGCCGCGGCGATGGCGAGGGCCTGGCGCGCGGAATTGGCGCGGGCCTGGGCCGAGCGGGCAGCGGCGGCGCGCTGGTCGAAGGTCTCGATCGACGCGTTGCCGCTGTCGCGCAGGGCCTTGGTCCGCTCGAAGGCATTGTTGGCCTGCACCAGATTGGCGTCGGCTTCGGCGATCTGCGCATTGGCCTGGGCGATCGCGGCGTCGGAGCGCGCGATCTGGGCCTCGTTCTGCGCCTTCTGCACATCGAGGGTCGTGCGGTCGAGCCGGGCCAGGACCTGCCCCTGCGCGACCTTGTCGCCCTCCTCCGCCAGAACCGCGACGATCGACAGCCCGTCGACCTGCGGCGAAACCAGCACCTCCTCGCGCGCGATGATCGAGCCGGAGACGAGCACGCTCTGCACGATCTCGGTGGTCTTGGCGTGGGTCACGGTGACCGAAGGACCGTTCGCCGGGGCGCCCGTCGCGGGCTGCGGCTGGGCCAGGGCGGGTGCGGCCAAGGCGGCGGGAACCACGATCGCCGCAAGCAGCGCGCGCAGGGTGCAGGCACGGAGAAGCATCGGCACGGACTCGATTGCAGGGGCGGGACGGCGCGGCGCCGCAGGATCGGAGGTCACGACTGCGTCTCCAGGGATTGCACCGGCGTTGCAGAGAGCGGCAGCACGCGCGCCAGGGCATGCATGCTCCGGAACAGCACGTCCGCTCCTGCCTCGGCATCGAACTGGGGTTCGATCGCACGGCGGCAGAAGAAGCCGTCGGCCATCATCGAGATCGCCATGAGGAAGCTCTGCTCGTCGAGGTCGGGCGGAAGCTCGCCGGTGCGCTTGGCCTCCCCCAGCGCGGCGAGCAAGCCGCCGATCAGGGTTTCCTCGATGCCGGCGCACATCCGGGCCATCTCCTCGTTGCGCGACGCCTCCGCCCAGATCTGCAGTGCGATCACCGCCTTCTCGCGCGGCTGCCGCACCAGATGCTTGCGGCCGATCTCCTCGAGCTGGTCCAGCAAGGGCCCCCGGCTCGGGCACAGCGCCGCGAAATCCGCAGCGATCGTGCTGCGGTCGCGCTCCGCCATCCCGGCGATGATCGCGTCCTTGGAGCTGAAATAGCGATACAGGTTGCCCGGGCTCATGCCCGCCTCCATCGCCACATCCTGCATCGTCGCGGCATGGAAGCCCGCGCGCGCAAAGACGCGCTCGGCCGCGTCGAGGATGCGGATGTGGCGCTCCGAGAGGGCGGTGTCCGGCAGGAAGGCGGTCTGATCGGTCGACATCGGCACCCGGAATGAGAATGAATGTTCATTCTCATGGCAGTCGATTGTGGCGAGGTCAAGGAGGAACTGCGCGCGGAGGTTGCGGCATGCAGGGCGAGGTCGACCGCGGCGCGCCCCCCTCGCCTTGCCGCAGCCTCAAACGGTCCGTTCCTTGCTTCTGCATCCGGGAGCGGGCGGAATGGCCGTTCCGGCACATAAACCACTTGCTTCGTTCCGTCTGGAACTTCATGCTGTCGTGGTCCGCCACGGCTTCACGCGCCCTCTTGACTCGGGCTGCGCGCAAGCGAGCCTGCCGCCGGTGATGAACGAGCACGCCTTTCCCCTCCGCCCGGCCCGCCCTCCCGCCAGCACGCGGCCGGCCTCGCCCGCCCGCAAGCCGGTCCTCATCGTGCTCCATCAGGAGCATTCGACCCCCGGCCGCGTCGGCCGCCTGCTGCAGGCCCGCGGCCACGCCCTCGACATCCGCAAGCCGCGCTTCGGCGACCCGCTGCCGCAGACGATGCGCGACCATGCCGGCGCCGTGATCTTCGGCGGCCCGATGGGCGCCAACGACCCGGACGATTTCGTCAAGGCCGAGATCGACTGGATCGGCACCTGCCTGAAGGAGGATGCGCCTTTCCTCGGCATCTGCCTCGGCGCCCAGATGCTGGCCAAGCAGATGGGCGCGCGCGTCTACACCCACGGCGAGGGCCGGGCCGAGGTCGGCTATTACCCGCTTTCGATCACCGAGGCCGGGCACGCCCATGCGCAGACCGCCGGCTTCGCCTGGCCCGGCACGGTCTATCAATGGCATCGCGACGGCTTCGACTGCCCGACAGGCGCGGAATGCCTCGCCACCGGCGGGGATTTCCCGACCCAGGCGATCCGGGCCGCCTCGCGCGTCTACGGCATCCAGTTCCATCCCGAGGTGACGCCGGCGATGATGTATCGCTGGTCGGTGCGCGGCTATGAGCGGACCTTGATGCCCGGCGCCCAGCTCGGCCACACCCATATCCCCGGCTGGTTCCAGCACGATCCGGCGATCCGGCTCTGGCTCGACGCCTTCCTCGACCATTGGCTGAAGGAGCCGGCCGAAGCCGGAACGACATCGCCTTGACCCGTACAGCCCTTGTTCTCGGCGCCGGCATGGTCGGCGTCTCCTGCGCGCTCGCGCTCCAGCAGCGCGGCATCACTGTGACGCTGATAGACCGCAGGGAGCCCGGACGCGAGACCTCCTACGGCAATGCCGGCGTGCTCGCCTCGTCCTCGATCGTGCCGCTCAACAATCCCTCGCTCTACGCCAGGATCGGGGATTATCTCGGCAATCGCCACCCGGCGCTCAACCTGAGCTGGCGGCGCGCCTTCTCCCGCCCCGGCTGGCTTCTGCGCTTCCTCTGGGAGGCCCGCCCCTCGCAGGCGGCCGCGCGCATCGCAGCACTGCAGGCGCTGACGGCGAGCAGCGTCGAGCGGCACCGCGCCCTGATGGCCGAAGCGGGCGTGTCGCATCGCCTGCGCGAGACCGGCACGTTGAAGCTCTGGCGCAGCGAGGCCGGCCACGCGGCGGCGCGGGCGGAGCACGACTTCCTGAAGCGCCACGGCATCGCCTCGCAGATCCTCGACCGGCAGGGCATCTCGGCCGTCGAGCCGAGCCTGAACCCGATCTTCCCGGCCGGGCTGCTGATCCCCTCGGTCGGATCGGTCGATTCGCCCGGCGCCGTCACCGCGGCCTACGCCGCCCTCTTCGCCGAGCGCGGCGGGCGCATCGAGCAGGCCGAGGTCGCGGGGCTGGCCCGGCAGGGCGCGCGCTGGCAGGCGCGCACGACGCAAGGCACCTTCGAGGCCGACCTCGCCGTGGTCGCGCTCGGCCCCTGGAGCGGAGACCTGCTGAAGCCGCTCGGGCTCGATCCGTGGCTCGATGTCGAGCGCGGCTATCACCGCCATCTGAAGCCGGCGGCCGGCACCGGCCTGTCACGGCCGGTCTACGATGTCGACGCAGCCTACTACATGGCACCGATGGAGCAGGGCGTCCGTATCACCAGCGGCGTCGACCTCTCCTTCCGCGACGCCCCGGACGACCACCGCCAGATCGACGGCGCCACCGCTTCGGCCCGCAAGGCCTTCCCGCTCGGCGAGGTCGTCGGCGAGACCTGGCGCGGCGCGCGGCCGACCTTGCCGGATTCGCTGCCGATGATCGGGGAGGCGCCGCGCAATCCCGGCCTCTGGCTCGCCTTCGGCAACCAGCATATCGGCTTCTCGACCGGCCCGATCACCGGAGAGATCATCGCCGCGATGGTCTGCGGCGAGAAGCCGCTGATCGACCCGAAGCCGTTCCGGCCGGGCCGCTACATCCGCTGACCAAGCGTGTCATCCCGCACGCGCTGCAGCACGCAGTGCTGCTGCGCAGATGCGGAACCGCGCGACGAGAAGGCGCCCCTTCAACAAAAAGGGGCCTTCCTGCATGAGAACGCGCCCTTATCGGAAAACGATCCCGTGTCTGCGCAGCAGTGCTGCACGCTGCAGCGCGCACGGGATGACACGCTGCTGAGCCGAGCGCGAATGCGCGGGCGTGTGTCGGCTGGCATGGCGGTCGAGAACCGGAGCGGAGCGTACATCAGTACGTGAGCACCGGAAGCGCAGGCCGTCGCGTCAGACGGCCGCGCCAGTAGCGTTCGCGCCGGCTCAGACCTGGCGCGCCACCATCATCTTCTTGACCTCGGCGATCGCCTTGGCCGGGTTCAGCCCCTTCGGGCAGGCATTCGCGCAGTTCATGATGGTGTGGCAGCGATAGAGCCGGAAGGGATCTTCCAGATTGTCGAGCCGCTCGCCGGTCGCCTCGTCGCGCGAGTCGATCAGCCAGCGATAGGCCTGCAGCAGCGCCGCCGGGCCGAGATAGCGGTCGCCGTTCCACCAGTAGCTCGGGCAGGAGGTCGAGCAGCAGGCGCAGAGGATGCACTCGTAGAGCCCGTCCAGCTTCTCGCGGTCGTCCTTCGCCTGGCGCCACTCCTTCTCGGGAGCCGGCGTCGTGGTCTGCAGCCAGGGCTCGATCGAGGCGTGCTGGGCATAGAAGCGCGTCAGGTCGGGCACGAGGTCCTTGACGACGGGCATATGCGGCAGCGGGTAGATCGCGACCTTGCCGGCGCTCTTGCCGGTGCCGCCGCACTCGTCGATGCCGGTTGTGCAGGCGAGCCCGTTCTTGCCGTCCATGTTCATGGCGCAGGAACCGCAGATGCCCTCGCGGCAGGAGCGGCGGAAGGTCAGCGTCGGATCGACCTTGTTCTTGATCCAGATCAGCGCGTCCAGAACCATCGGCCCGCAATCGTCGCGGTCGACATAATAGGTGTCGGTGCGCGGATTCGCGGTGTCGTCCGGGCTCCAGCGATAGATCTTGAACTCGGTGACGTTCTTGGCGCCGGCCGGCTTCGGCCAGGCCTTGCCTTCGACGAGGCGGGAGTTCTTCGGGAGATTGAATTCAGCCATCGGAAGAGTCCCTCAGTACACCCGTGCCTTGGGCTTGATGTACTCGATGTCGTTGGACATCGTGTAAGTGTGCACCGGCCGGTCATCGAGCGTGACCGTGCGCTTCTCGTCGTCGATCCAGGCGAGCGTATGCTTCATCCAGTCCTTGTCGTCGCGGTTCGGATAGTCCTCGCGGGCATGCGCGCCGCGGCTTTCCGGACGGTTCAGCGCCGAGTCCATGGTCACGACCGCCTGGGTGATCAGGTTGTCGAATTCCAGGGTCTCGATCAGGTCGGAGTTCCAGATCAGCGAGCGGTCCTTGGTCCCGACATCGGCGATGCCGTTCCAGACCTCATGGATGAGCTTGTGGCCCTCTTCGAGCGTGTCGCCCTCGCGATAGACGGCGCAGTTGTTCTGCATCGTCCGCTGCATCCGGTCGCGCAGCACCGCGGTCGGCGTGCCGCCCGAGGCATTGCGATACTTGTCGAGGCGGCTGAGCGCGAGGTCCGAGGAACCCTTCGGCAGTTCCGGCTGCTTCTCGCCTGCCGTCACCGTGTCGGCGCAGCGCAGGCCGGCCGCGCGGCCGAACACCACGAGGTCGATCAGCGAGTTGGAGCCGAGGCGGTTGGCACCGTGGACGGAAACGCAGGCGGCTTCGCCGATCGCCATCAAGCCCGGCACCACCGTATCCGGATCGCCGCCGACCTTGGTCAGCACCTCGCCATGATAGTTCGTGGGGATGCCGCCCATGTTGTAATGCACGGTCGGCAGCACGGGAATCGGCTCGCGGGTCACGTCGACGCCGGCGAAGATCTTGGCGCTCTCCGAGATGCCCGGCAGGCGCTCGTGCAGGATCTTCGGATCGAGATGGTCGAGATGCAGGTAGATGTGGTCCTTGTCCTTGCCGACGCCGCGGCCGGCCCGGATCTCCATCGTCATCGAGCGCGAGACGACGTCGCGCGAGGCGAGGTCCTTGGCCGAGGGGGCATAGCGCTCCATGAAGCGCTCGCCCTCGGAATTGGTGAGGTAGCCGCCTTCGCCGCGCGCGCCTTCGGTGATCAGGCAGCCCGAGCCGTAGATGCCGGTCGGGTGGAACTGCACGAACTCCATGTCCTGCATCGGCAGGCCGGCGCGCAGCACCATGCCGCCGCCGTCGCCGGTGCAGGTATGGGCCGAGGTCGCCGAGAAATAGGCACGGCCATAGCCGCCGGTCGCCAGGATGGTCTGCTGCGAACGGAAGCGGTGCAGCGTGCCGTCATCGAGCTTGAGCGCGATCACGCCACGGCAATGGCCGTCCTCGTCCATGATCAGGTCGATGGCGAAATACTCGATGAAGAACTCGGTGTTGTAGCGCAGCGCCTGGCCGTAGAGCGTGTGCAGCATGGCATGGCCGGTGCGGTCGGCCGCGGCACAGGTGCGCTGGGCCGGCGGGCCCTCGCCGAATTCGGTGGTCATCCCGCCGAAGGGGCGCTGGTAGATGCGGCCGTCCTCGGTGCGCGAGAAGGGCACGCCCCAGTGCTCGAGCTCGTAGACGGCAGCCGGAGCATTGCGCACGAGATATTCGATGGCGTCCTGGTCGCCGAGCCAGTCCGACCCCTTGACGGTGTCGTACATGTGCCACTGCCAGGTGTCCTTGCCCATGTTGCCCAGCGAGGCGGCGACGCCGCCCTGGGCCGCGACGGTGTGCGAGCGGGTCGGGAACACCTTGGTGATGCAGGCGGTGCGCAGGCCGGCCTGCGAGCAGCCGACGGTGGCGCGAAGGCCGGCACCGCCCGCGCCGACGACGACGACGTCGAAGGTATGGTCGGTGATCGGGTAGGCGGTGCCGGTATAGGCCGGAACCGGGCGGGACTTGGTGATCGCCATCGGATCAACCTCCAAAAGACAGCTTCAGCACCGCGTAGACGCTGGCGGCGCCGACGGCGATGGCGAAGAAGGTGTTGGCCATGACGGCGAGGATCTTCACCCCCTCCTCATGGACGTAGTCCTCGATGATGACCTGCATGCCGATCCGCATATGCACGCAGGCCGACAGGATGAAGAGCAGCATCAGGATCGCGACGCAGGGCTGCGTCAGCAGCGCCATCGCGGCCGGATAGGGCTTGCCGACCAGCGCGACGACCACGAACACGAAGATCACCGTCAGGATGACATTGGCGACGGCGGTGAGGCGCTGCAGCCAGAAATGGCCGGTGCCGGACTTGGCCGAGCCCAGGCCGCGGACGCGGCCGAGCGGGGTGCGCATCGAGGAATTGGATTGCATCGGGTCTCTCCTCAGCGCGTCGCCAGCACGACGATCCAGATCAGGACCGTCAGCGCTGTCGAGATGACGAGGGTGAACTTGGCCATCGCCATGCGCGTCTGCGGCTCGTAGCCCTTGCCCATGTCCCAGACGAAATGCCTGAGCCCTCCGACCATGTGGTGCATCAGCGAGAAGCTGTACAGGAACAGCACCAGCCGCCCGAGGATGGAACCGGCGATCCACTGCGCCGTGTCGAAGGCGGCAGGGCCCGAGGCGGCGGCGACGAGCCAGGCGGCGATCAGCACCGTGCCGAGATAGAGCCCCGTCCCGGTGACGCGATGGGCGACGGACATCGCCATCGTCCAGGACCAGCGATAGATCTGCAGATGCGGCGAAAGCGGGCGAGCCGCGGGCTTGACCTCGGCCAATATCATTCTCCGATCAAGCGGCCCGCTTGAGGATGGCGGACCCATTTGGGATCATTCTAGAGTGGTTGGTTCTCTAACGAAACCGGTCCGGCGCCGCAATGCGGCAGGTGCAGAACGAAGTTACAGATTCTGAAATTCGTCATTTTATTACGAAAAGCTTACCGCGGCAGCAGCGCCCAATAGTCGAAATCGAGGATGACGCCCGGCGCATATTGCTCGCCCTCCTTGAGCGGATGGGCCGTGCAGGGCAAGTTGGCGGTCGCAACGAGCCGGAGCCGGAGCGCGCCGACATCCCCGCGTCCCGGAATCTCGGCGCATGCCAGAACCTCGCTCCAGGCATACACCGTGTCGCCGGCGAAGAGCGGCGCGACATGGCGTCCGCCATTGATCGCCGCGATATGGAAGGCGTTGCCGAGGCCGTTGAAGGAGAGCGCCCGCGCCAGGCTGATGACGTGGCCACCGTAGATCAGCCGTTTGCCGAAGCGGCTGCCCTTGGCGGCGTGGCCGTCGAAATGCACCCGCGCCGTGTTCTGGTAGAGCCGGGTCGCCAGCTGGTGCTCGGCCTCCTCGACGGTCATGCCGTCGACATGGTCGATCGTCTCGCCCACTGCGTAATCGCCCCAGCGAAAGCGCGAGCCCGCCAGCGCATCGTCATAGGCGGCGAGATCGAGCACCGGGCAGCCCTCGCCCAGTTCCTCGGCGAGCACCGCCTTGGCCAGATCGGGCACCTGCTCCGCATGGGCCGGCGTGCCGGGCTGGCGCTTGCGCACCAGCACCCAGCGCGCATAGCTCAGCACGATCCCGCCGTGCTGGTTGCGGCCGATCGAGCGGACATAGACGATGCCGGCATCGCCGGCCGAGGTCTGCTTCAGCCCGATGACCTCCGAGGTCGTCGAGAGCGTGTCGCCGACGAAGACCGGCCTGAGAAAGCGCCCGTCGGCATAGCCGAGATTGGCGACGGCATTCAGCGAGATGTCCGGCACCGTCTTGCCGAAGACGATATGGAAGACGAGCAGGTCGTCGACGGGGGCGGCGGGATAGCCGACGGCACGGGCGAACACATCCGACGACTGCACCGCGAAGCGCGGGCCGTACAGCGCCGTGTAGAGCGCGACGTCGCCCGCCGTCACCGTGCGCGGCGTCGCATGGACGATGGTCTCGCCCAGCCGGAAATCCTCGAAGAACCGGCCGGAACCGGTCTTGGTCGTCGCGCCCGACATGCATCGCCTCCTGATGGCGGGCGATCTTGCACTGCAACCAAAAGCGACGTCCAGCCTCGACGAAAGCAGCAGCCTCGCCGGCGGCCGCCGTGGCGGCTCAGCCCGCGATGGTGGCGAGCTTGGCCAGGTCCACATTCGCCCCGCAGACCAGCACGCCGAGGCGCTCGCCCTCGCTCGGCTTGTAGGCGCCGCTGATCAGCGCGCCGAAGGCCGCCGCCCCGCCAGGCTCGACGGCAAGGCGGAAATCCCGCCAGAGCGAGGCCTGCGCCTGCGTGATCGCCGCATCGGGCACCAGCGCGACATGGTCGACCGCGCCATTGCAGACGTCATAGACGAGCTGGCCGACATTGCGCGCGCCAAGCGAATCGGCGGCGACCGAAGCGACCTTGACCTCGACCGGGCCCTTGGCCTCCAGCGCAGCCTGCAGGGCGCGCGAGCCCTCGGGCTCGACGCCGACGACCTTGACCTTGCTGCCGGCGAACCAGCTCGCGATGCCCGAGATCAGCCCGCCGCCGCCGACCGCGACGAGGACCGTGTCGAGATCGGGCTCCTGCAAATCCCATTCGCGGGCGAGCGTGCCCTGGCCCGCGATCGTCTCCTTGGCCGCGAAAGGATGGATCTTGAGCGCGCCAGTCTCCGCGACGAAGCGGTCGCAGGCCGCCTGCGCGTCGTCATATTGCGCGCCACCGACCACGACATCGGCGCCGAAGCGGCGGATGGCCTCGATCTTCGCAGCCGGCGAGATCTCCGGCACGAAGATCGTCGCCTTCACGCCGCGCTTCATCGCGGCGTAGGCGACGGCGGCACCATGGTTGCCGCCCGAGGCTGCGGAGACGCCGGCGGCCGGCACGGCCAGCGAGAGCAGATTGTTGAAGGCGCCGCGCGTCTTGAACGAGCCGGCATGCTGCAGGCATTCGAGCTTGAGCGAGATGTCGGCGCCGCCGTCGAACGCGCCGGTACCCAGGCGCATCACCGGCGTGACGCGGGCATGCCCGGCGATGCGGGCCGCAGCCTCCTCGATCATCGGACGGGTGACGGGGCGCTCGCTCATGGCTCGATCCTGCGATGGAGGCGTCGGGGACGTGAACGTCCAGATCGCGACGGGAAGCCCGTGGCTATCGCGTCCGGGCGGATCGGGAAAGGGTTTTCCACGCCCGGCCGCAATGTGCCGGGCGACGACCAGCCCCGCCAGCGCGTCGAGCAGGTCGTCCGCTGCGGCGCCGCGGGGAGGTCGGCCCGCGGCGGCCGCGAAGGGGATTCCCGCCTCCTGGAGCAGAGCCCGCCGCTCGGCCATCCCCAGCGGATTGACCACGCCCTTGATCTTCTTGGGATGGTCGAGCGGCACGCCCCTCATCGTCCGGAAGGCGAGTTCGGGGTGAACCTCGAAGACACGATCGCGCAGGCCGGGCTCGGCCCTCAGCAGGACGTCGATCTCGCGGATCTTCGGGAAGAGATGGAAACCCTGCCGGGAAACCTTCCGCGGCGGCTCGGAATGGGCCAGAGCGAGCGCGCAAGCCCGGGCGTAGTCGCCGGCCTCAACCGCCGGGCGCGCGGGAATCGCGAACACCGAGGACTGACGGGCGCCCAGAAGCGGGCGCACGGCCTGTTCCGGCCCACGACCGGAGCCCTTCACACGGTCCGGCAGGCCGATCGGCATGTCTACGGCAACGATGCCGGGCCTTGTTTCATGCGTCAGAATGCTCTGAAAATCGCGGAACACACTGACGATCGGAGATTCGCCGAACTGCATATCGCAAAAGGCTGCGATCCACCCCCCTTTGCAGCCATCGACGCCGGCCAGCCACGCCATTCCTGTTTCCTCCGCCTTTCGCAGCGCTGGCGTCGCATCTGCGTTGCTCTACTGTGCAGCGCAGCACCTGCCGCCTGTGTCAGGAGAGACGATGACCACGATCCGCCCCCGCCGCAGCGCCCTCTACATGCCGGGCTCGAATGCACGGGCGCTCGAAAAAGCCCGCGAGATCGCGGCCGATGTGCTGATCCTCGACCTCGAGGATGCCGTCGCGCCCGAGGCCAAGGCAACCGCCCGCGTACAGGTCTGCGCCGCGGTGCAGGCGGGCGGCTACGGCCGCCGCGAGCTCGTCATCCGCGTCAACGGCTCCGGGACGCCCTGGTTCGCTGAGGACCTCGCCGCCGCCGCCGCGGCGCGACCGTCGGCGATCCTGATCCCGAAGGTGTCCTCGCCCGAAACGCTTCACGATGTCGGCAACCGGCTGGCCGGCCTGCGGGCCGATCCGGCCACCGCAGTCTGGGCGATGATCGAGACCCCGCTCGCCATCCTCGATGTCGAACGCATCGCGCGCACCGCTGGCGAGCCCGCCACGCGCCTCGCCTGCCTGGTGATGGGCACCAACGATCTCGCCAAGGAGACCCGCGCCCGCTTCGTGCCGGGCCGCGCGACCATGCTGCCCTGGCTGACGAGCGCGCTGCTCGCGGCGCGCGCCCATGGCATCGACATCCTCGACGGCGTCTATAACGACATCAGGGACGAGGCCGGATTCCAGGCCGAATGCGAACAAGGCCGCGATCTCGGCTTCGACGGCAAGACCCTGATCCACCCCGCGCAGGTCGGGCCGGCCAACGCGATCTTCGCACCCGACGCGGCGGAACTGGCGCGGGCACGCGCCGTCATCGCCGCCTTCGACCTGCCGGAAAACGCCGGCAAGGGCGCAATTCAGCTCGACGGCCGCATGGTCGAGTTGCTCCATGCCGAGATGGCTCGCCGCACCGTGGCGCTGGCGGACGCGATCGCGGCCTGAAACGAAAGAGGGCCGCGCCAAGCGCGGCCCACCTCGATATCCGGTCCCGAAGTCCGGCTTCAGCCGGTCTTGGCCGCCTTCGCCCGCTCCATCGCCTCGACGATCAGCTTCTTGGCCGTGGCGGCGTCGCCCCAGCCCTTGAGCTTCACCCATTTGCCGGGCTCGAGATCCTTGTAGTGCTCGAAGAAGTGCTGGATCTGGTCGAGCGTGATCTTCGGCAGGTCGGTGTAGTTGTGGACGTTCTCGTAGCGCTTCGTCAGCTTCGGCACCGGCACGGCGATGATCTTCTCGTCGCCGCCGCCCTCGTCCTCCATCAGCATGACGCCGATCGGGCGCACGGCGATATAGGAGCCCGGCACCAGCGGGCGCGTATTTGCGACGAGCACGTCGCAGGGGTCGCCGTCTTCGGAGAGCGTATGCGGGATGAAGCCGTAATTCCCGGGATAGCGCATCGGCGTATAGAGGAAGCGATCGACGAAGAGCGTGCCGGCGTCCTTGTCCATCTCGTACTTGATCGGCTCGCCGCCGATCGCCACCTCGATCAGGACATTGACTTCGTCGGGCGGGTTCTTGCCGATGGAGATGGCGTCGATGCGCATGATGGAGCCTGTCGCTTGGAAATTTTGCCGGGCCTTATGCAAGTTCGTGACGAAAACGCCAAGCCCTTCCGCCGCGCTTGGTCACCAGACGATTTGCTTAGGCGCGCCCGCGCTGCTATCCGGCCCGCCATGAGCAGCCCCGAGACCAGGCCGTGTTGAGCCGCCTGCGCCCCGACGAAGAGCGCTATGCCCGCCGCATGGCCCGCATCGCCCGCTGGGACAGGCCGATCGAAGGCCGCGGCCAGCGCCTGCGCGCCTGGGCCAACATGCTGCTGGTCGACCATGGCATCTTCCGGCTCGCCTATCTCAACGCGCATCGCGTCACGCCGCGGCTCTGGCGCTCGGCCCAGCCGGCACCCGGCCAGATCGCCGCCTTTGCCCGCAAGGGCATCAAGACCATCGTCAACCTGCGCGGTGGCCGCGAGCACGGCTCCTGGCCGCTGCAGAAGGAGGCTTGCGAGCGCCACGGGATCGCACTGGTCGATTTCGTGCTGCGCTCGCGCGGCGCGCCGGACCGCGAGACCATCCTCGGCGCCAAGGCCTTCTTCGCCGGCCTTCGGGAGCCGGCCCTCGTCCATTGCAAGTCCGGCGCCGATCGCGCCGGCTTCTTCTCCGTGCTCTACCTGCTGGTCCACGAGAACCGCCCTCTCGACGAGGCGATCCGCCAGCTCTCGCTGCGCTACGGGCATTTCCGCTTCGCCAAGACCGGCATCCTCGACGCCTTCTTCGAGGCCTATCGCCGCGAGGGCGAAGCCAGGGGCATCGCCTTTCTCGACTGGGTGGCGACCGTCTACGATCCCGAGCGCCTCGAGCGCGAATTCAAGCCGGGGCTGCTCTCATCGCTGATCGCCGACCGGCTGATCCGGCGGGAGTAGCTCAGGGCCTGGCGCCCATCGCGGTGAAATCGCGGCTTGCGGCATTGCCTGCATCGCCGAGATGCAGCCAGATGAACACGACGTGCACCAGCGTCCGCGCCACCGAGACCGTACCGATCGCGACGAGCAGCGCCGGCGTCAGCGCGCCGTACCAGAGCATGACGCCGACCATGGCCAGGAGCGCCAGCGCATTGGTCAGGACCTGCCACAGCGGCTGGCGCGACAGCGTCGCGATCTCCTGCAGGGGTCCGACCAGCGCGATCCCGCAATAGAACAGGCTCATGATCGCGATCACGTCGCCGACACCTTCCCACTTCGAACCGCCGAGAAGGCCGTCGGCCAGGTAGCCGACCAGCCCCGACGCCGCGAACAGCGCGATCGACGCCGCGATCAGCCCGATCGTCAGGGCGCGGACCCAGAAGTGCCGGCGGGCGCCGGCATAGCTGCGCAGGCGGTTCAGCGCGAGCGGCGTGGAGACCGTGCCGAACATCTGCGCCGGCATGTCGAGCAGCCGCATCGCCAGCGCGACATGCGCCGCCAGCAGCGCATTGGAGGCATAGGGCAGGGCGAGGATCGGTGCGATGCTGAAGCCATAGGCCAGCAGGGCCGCAGGCAGCAGGGCCCGCGGCGCGTCCCGCCAGCGATAGGCCGCCGCAACCAGGCTTTCCACGCTCCACAGCCGCGGCTGCACCAGCGGCAGCAGGGCCGCATGGCGCCGGCGCAGGAGATAGGCGGCCGCAAGCAGGTGGCCGCAGGCATCCGCCATGAAGAGCGCCAGCGCCTTGGGGCCGAAGATCCCGATCAGCACCAGCATGATCACCGGCTGGACCACGGCCTGAACGATGTTGCTGTTGCCGATCGCGCGGAAATCGCCCTCCGCCGTGGCTTCCGACCAGATCAGCCGCAGCACCGAGCGCCCCGCCAGCGAGACGAGGAAGAAGAAGGCGACCGCGGGAGCGACCCAGCCGGTGAGCGCCAGCGCGAGCAGCACGAGCCCCGTCAAGGCCAGGAAGGCAGCTCCGACGACGCTGGCAAGACGAAAGGCGAGGCCGAGCCGAACCGGATCGTTGCTGCGGAAGAACACCGCCTCGAGCCGCAGCAGCGACGCGGTCGAGACGAAGTTCACCGCCGCGGAGAACACCGCGAAGGCCGCGAAGACCGCGGGCGGGCAGAACCAGGCCGCGACGATCAGCCCCCAGACCGAGATCAGACGCGCCTGGACGAAGCGCAGGCCGAGCAGAACCGCGGAACCGAAGCTGGAGCGCAGGATCGGAGCCCGCTCCGCCACGAACCGGCGGCCGGCCGCCAGCGCCAGCGAGGGGCGGCTCGGCGGAAAGGTCGCCCTTTCCATAACGACATGCGCAGCCATATCGACATCCAGCGTTGGAACATCGGGCAGGCCATCGTCGCGCTCGTCGGGGCCCGCCTCGCGATAGGCTTCATCGGGCATCGTCACGCGGAAACGGCTTTCGGACGGCAACGCTGCGCCGGTATGGTTAACAATTTGTAAACTGCCTTCATTGCCGGGGCGCTCCGGCCCGCCTCGCCTGCGCGGCCGGACGCATGACCCGAGCCGGGCGCAATTCAGACGAAGAGCGTCTTCAGCGCCTCGAACCGCTTTAGCTGATCCGGAAGCAGGGCGCGACTGTCATCTCGCCGCACGAAGATCTTGAACATGACCTCCCCCGACTCATTGAAGAACTGCACCGAGCAGGCCCGGCGGCCCTGGGCGGTGGTCCGGTCGACGAGGTAGATCGCCCGGCAATTCGCCACCTTGATGTGCCCGCCGATGGGGCTGTCGCCATGGATGTTGTAGTAGCCATGGCCGAAGCTGCCGACGGGCAGCGCCCCCTCGCACTCCAGCACGATGTCCGGCGTGTGCATCAGGAAGAGCACGGTGCCCCAGGTGGCCAGCTCCTTCCAGACATCCTCGAAGCGCTCTGGCGCCACGAACAGCCGCTGCTCCGGCGGCAGCAGCTCCAGCGCCGCCTGGGTCGACACGCCCGCTTCGCGCGCCACCGCCTCGATCAGGCCGTCCGGCTTGGCCGCCAGCAGCGCACGCGCCTGTTCGATGGGATCGCGGCCCGCGGCCTCGGATACCGTCATCGCCTCGCCTCTTCACTCGGCCGCTTGGCGCGGCAGATGCGGATTGACCTCGCTCAGCACGGTCTCGAAGCCTTCGAACTCGGGATGGCCGAGATAGAGCGGCTTCGGCCGCGGCTGGCCGGCATTGCGATGCGATTCGCGGAACTGCTCCGACTTCGTCCATGCGACGAAATCGTCCTTCGACGCCCAGCTCGTGTGCGAGGAATAAAGCGTGTGATCCTCCTTCTCCGGCCCCTTCAGCAGATGGAAGGACAGGAAGCCGGGCATCTCGTCGAGCCGGCTCTTGCGTGAGGACCAGACCGTCTCGAAGGCGGCCTCCTCGCCCCTGACGACCTTGAAGCGATTCATCGCGATGAACATCGGGCAATCCTGCACTGATAGAGGCCATCGCTGGCCGAATGACGGTGGGTGAGAGAGCGACTCGCCGCCGCTCGCGGAGGAAACGGCGACAACGGCCGGAGCCGGCTGCCGCCGCCCCCTTGACCGCTTCTAGTAAAACCAAATATCTGCGTCAATAATGGTCGGTCAGATGCTTGTTTTGAATAAATAAAAACTGGCTTCTACTTGACTGAAAAGCTTTCAACCAATTGCGCCGGCGATCGAAAGCGTCGGTGCAGGGTCCGCTCGGGCAGGAAGAGGTGCATCCATGTTCCCAGAACGGCTCTCGAAGCGCGCCCGCTACCGGCTGCGGCCGAGCCGCCGCTCGCTTCTGGGCGCCGGCCTCGCGGTTTTCGCCGGAGCCTCCTTTGGTGGTCCGGCGAACTGGAGCGGGCCGGCTTTCGCCCAGGCCGGAGACCGGATCGTCGTCGCCGGCGGCGTCATCACCGAGGTGCTCTATGCCCTCGGGCTGCAGGAGCGCATCGCCGGCGTCGATTCGACCAGCCAGTTTCCGCCCAAGGCGCTCCAGGACAAGCCGAATATCGGCTACGTTCGGGCGCTCTCGGCCGAAGGCGTGCTCTCGCTGAATCCCTCGCTGATCATGCTGATCGACGGGGCTGGCCCGCCCGACGCCGTCGCGCTGCTGGCCGAATCCGGCGTGGCGATCGCGCGCATCGCCGACGGCATGACGCCCGAAGGCGTCGCCGCCAAGATCGTGGCCATCGGCGCGGCGGTCGGCGCGACCGAACCGGCGGCGCGGCTGGCGGCGCAGACCACCGCCCGTTTCCGGGAGCTGGCCGCGCTGCGCGCCGGGCTCCCGCCGCAGAAGCGCGTGCTGTTCGTGCTTTCGCTGCAGAATGGACGCGCCCTCGTCGGAGGCCGCAACAGCTCGGCCGACGCCATCATCGGCCTCGCCGGCGGCATCAATGTCGCCGGCGCCATCGAAGGCTACAAGCCGATGACCGACGAGGCCATCCTCGCCGCGGCGCCGGACATGGTGCTGATGATGCGTAACAGCAGCGCCCACAACACGACCCCCGACGAACTCTTCGCGCTGCCGGCGTTTTCGCGGACTCCCGCCGCGGCGACGAAGCGGCTCGTGCACATGGATGGGCTCTACCTGCTCGGGTTCGGGCCGAGGACGCCGTTCGCGGCCCGCGATCTGATGGCCGCGATCTATCCGCAGGCCGCGATTCCGGCGCTGCCGGCGAGCGCACCGTGACGCTGGCCGCCCGCATGCCCGCCATGGCCGCATCGCCGCTCTCCGGTCTCGTCGCCGGACGCCGGCGCATCGGCCTTGTCGCGCTGGCGGGCTTGTCCATCGCCTGCCTGCTTCTCGCGGTCGTGGCCATCGGCCAGGGCGCCATCGCCATCTCGCCCGGGCGGGTCACGGCGATCCTTTGGGCGCGGCTCGCCGGCGACGCCACCGTGTTCGAGGGCCGGGACGCACTCGTCGTCCTCAACATCCGGCTGCCGCGCGTGCTGCTCGGCCTGCTGGTCGGTGCCGGCCTCGCGGTCTCCGGCGCCTTGATGCAGGGTCTCTTCCGAAATCCGCTGGCCGATCCCGGCCTCGTGGGCGTCTCGGCCGGGGCGGGGCTCGCCGCGGCCGCGACCATCGTCCTCGGCGACCGCTTCCTGGCCGGCACGCTGATGAAGCTTCCGTTCGCCGCCCTGCCCTTCGGCGCCTTCTGCGGCGGCCTGGTCTCGACGCTGGTGCTCTATCTCATCGCCACCCGGGAGGGCCGGACCTCGGTCGCCACCATGCTGCTCGCCGGCGTGGCGCTGGGAGCGCTGTCCGGAGCCCTGACGGGCCTCCTCGCCTATCTGTCGGACGACAGGCAGCTGCGCGACCTGACCTTCTGGTCGCTCGGCAGCCTCGGCGGCGCCAGCTGGTCGAAGCTTTCGGCGGTGGCGCCGATCATCCTGCCGCTGCTGCTCGCGATGCCGCTGCTGGCCCGCGGCCTCAATGGGCTGATGCTGGGCGAGGCGGAGGCGTACCATCTCGGCATCCCGGTCCAGCGCATCAAGGCGCTCGCGATCCTGCTCGTCGCGCTGGCCGTCGGCGCCAGCGTCGCCTCGGCCGGCCTGATCGGCTTCATCGGCATCGTCGTGCCTCACCTGATTCGCCTCTCGGTGGGCCCCGACCACCGCCTGCTGCTCCCGCTCTCGGCTCTGGGCGGCGCCATCCTTCTCGTGGCGGCCGACATCGTGGCGCGCCTGATCGTCGCCCCGGCGGAGCTGCCGATCGGGATCGTCACCGCTGCGATCGGCGCGCCCTTCTTCCTCTGGCTGCTGCTGCGCCGCTCGGTGTCGATCGATGTCTGAGGCGGCACCGCTCCTCTCCGGGCGGCAGCTCTGCTTTGCAGCCGGGGGACGCATGCTGGTGTCGGACGCCTCGCTCGATCTCGAGCCGGGCGCGACCACCATTCTGATCGGCCCCAACGGAGCGGGAAAATCGACGTTGCTGAAGCTCCTGACCGGGGAGCTCGCACCGGCGGCCGGCAGCGTGCATTGCGCGGACGAGGCGCTCGGCACCGTTCCGGCATGGCGGCTCGCCTGCCTGCGCGCCGTGATGGCCCAGCACAGCCGGCTCGCCTTTCCCTTCAGCGTCTACGAAGTGGCGCGGCTCGGCGTCGACGGCATCGGCCGCGCGCTGACGCGCCAACGGCGCGAGGCCATCGTGGCGGAGGCCCTCGCCGCAGCCGGGGTGCTCGATCTCGCCGGCCGGCGCTACCAGACGCTCTCCGGCGGCGAACAGCAGCGCGTCCAGTTCGCCCGCGTGCTCTGTCAGCTCGAAGCCGGGCGCAGCGTCGCAGAGCGGCAAGTCCTGTTCCTCGACGAGCCGATCGCGAGCCTCGACCTCTGCCATCAGCTCGCGCTGCTCGACATGGCCCGCAGCATCGCGGGGCGAGGCGTCGCGGTGCTGATCGTGCTGCACGATCTCAACCTCGCCGTGACCTATGCCGACCATCTCGTGGTGATGGATCGCGGCCGCATCATCGCGCAGGGCCCGCCGGCGGAGACCCTCGACGACGCCCTCCTGCAGCAGGTCTTCCGCGTCGGCCTGTCCCTCAGCCGCGCTCCGGCGCCCGGCCTGCCCTTCCTGCTGCCCCAGCAGCACCGCCGCGCGCCCTCCGCCTGAGCTCGCGGGACCGCCCGGCGATTCATCGGGGATTCATGGTGAATCGGCCGAGTCCCCGCCTTCACCATATCGCTCAACCGCCGATTCACGGCTGCGGCGCAATCGCTCTCCCCCTGTCAACGGGAGAATCGCCATGCCGAGACGGTTTGCGGCCAGGGGCCTCGCCCTCGCCGGGCTGACGCTGGCCCTCGCCTTCCTGGGCCGGCCGGCCGCCGCGCGCGACGTCGTCGGGATGCCCGATGCCCGCTATCGACCCGGCACCATCGTGATCCGCACCGGCGAGCGCAGGCTCTACTACGTCGTCGCACCCGGCGAGGCGATCCGCTACACCATCGCGGTGGGCAAGGCCGGCAAGCAGTGGCGCGGCGTCAAATATGTCGAGGAGATGCAGGTCGATCCGGCCTGGAGCCCGCCGGCCGAGGTCAAGCGCGACAACCCCCGCCTGCCGGACGTCATCCCCGGAGGCTCGCCGCGCAACCCGATGGGCGCGCGCGTCATCGGCCTCGGCCCCGGCGGAGAGTACGCGATCCACGGCACCAACATGCCGAAGACGGTCGGCACCGCCGCCTCCTATGGCTGCTTCCGCATGCACAACGGCGACGTGATCGACCTGTATGCGCGCGTGCAGATGGGGACGCCGGTCGTCGTTCTGCCCTGATCAGAGCGCCACGGCGGACAATAGCGGCCTGCCCGCGAAGAAGGCCTCCAGATTGCCCAGCATGGTGTCCTGCTGCGCCGCCTGCGCCAGCTCGGTGGCGGCAGCGATATGCGGTGCCAGCACGACGTTGTCGAGCGCCCTGAGCCGGTCGGAGACATGCGGCTCGTTCTCGTAGACATCGAGGGCGGCCCCCGCGATCGCACCGGTCTCGAGCGCCGCGCACAGCGCATCCTCGTCGACCGCGATGCCCCGCGAGATGTTGACCAGATGCCCGCCGGGGCCGAGTGCCTTCAGCACGGCGGCATCGACGGCATGGCGGTTCTCGGCGCTGGCACGGGCGGAGACGATGAGGACATCGGCCCATTCGGCCAGGCCGACCAGGCTGTCGTGATAGAGGTAGGGCGCATCGGCCCGCCGGCTGCGGTTGTGGTAGCCGATCTCCATCTCGAAGGCCTCCGCCCGGCGCGCGATGCGGCTGCCGATGGCCCCCAGCCCGTAGATCCCGAGCTTGCGCCCGGCCAGCCCCGGCACCGCCGGCATCCGCTCGACGGAATTGCCCTTCCAGCGGCCGGCCCGGACGAAGCGGTCGGCCTGGGGGATCTGCCGGGCGGTGGCGAGCAGGAGCCCCATGGCGAACTCGGCCACGCTGGCCGCATTCGCCTCCCCGGCGTTCCCGAGAGCGATGCCGCGCGCCCTGGCATGGCCGCCGTCGACGCCCTCGACACCCGTGCCGTAGCAGCAGATCAACCTGAGCCTCGGCAAGGCGTCGATGAGCGCGGCATCGGTGCGGAGACTGCCCATGGTCAGAAGCGCCTCGGCTTCCGCGGCGCCCGCCGGAAGCGCGTCCGGCGTCGAATAATCCATCGGCCCCAGCACCTCATAGCTTTCGCGCAGGCGGGTGACGAGCGCGGCAGGCATCTTCGGCACCATCAGGACGGTGGGTTTCATAGCGGGCTCCAATCGGTTTTGCATCGCAGCATCGCCGCGGCCCCGGCTCAAGCCCGTCCGCCGCAGCCCCGCCATATGCAGGATGCAGGGCTTCCCCGGAGGAAACTGGCCAAAAGGCCAAAGTCCGCCGGCGCCATTTCGCTCGCTTGTCGAAAAAAACCGCGTTAGCTTCGTCGCGCGACACGAAGCTCGCCCGCGCTGAAGCCGGGCCGGAAAAGGGGGCTAGCCCAATGGATCACCTTGCCGACGTGAAGAAGTTTGCCAAGAAGCCGCTCAACGAAGCCGCCTTCGCCGGCATGTCGAAGTCCTACGCGCTCGTGATGAGCAAGCCCGACACGCGCTATGTCGCCTGCTCCGACCCGGCCGAGCTCGATCGCGTCCGCGAGAATTTCCTGAAGAAGAAGCTCGGCCTGAAGTCCGGCGATCTCGACGGCTCGATCAAGACGGTCTGCGAGCAGATGAAGGACGACCGGACCAAATCCCGCCTGACCTTCTACTACCTGCTGGCCGAGCATCACGGAAAGCTCGACCTCTTCGTCAAGAAGTAGGGCCGGCCCCTCTTCCCGCCGGGCCCGCCCTCAGGGGCGAGACGGTCCGAACGGCGGTTTGCCGAATGTTTCAATCGCGATAGAGGTCTGCCCGCGTCAGCGGCAGGCCGGACGGCCCTTTGCGCCGTTTCGAGACCAGCGTCTGGTTGATCAGCGCGCCGCCGCGCTCGAAGGCGAGCGAGCAGCCGGCCAGATAGAGCAGCCACATCCGGGTACGCTCCGCGCCGATCTTGGCTTCCGCCTTGTCCCTGTTGGCGTTGAGCCGCTCCCACCACAGCCGCGTCGTGCGCTGATAGTGCTCGCGCCAACCCTCGACGTCGTGCACCTCGAAGCCATAGCGCTCGAGATTGGCGATCGACATGCCGAGATGGTCGAGCTCGCCGCCGGGGAAGATGTAGCGCACCAGCGCCCGGTACTCCGCCGGCATCTTGTTGAAGGCCTTCTCGGTCTTCTTGGCGCGGCGCGAGATGGTGTGGTGCAGATACAGGCCGCGCGGCCTGAGCAGCCGGTTCACCGTGGTGAAGTAGCTCGGATAGTTGCGGATGCCGACCTGCTCGAACATGCCGATCGACGAGATCTTGTCGAACTCGCCCTCCATCTGCGTGTAGTCCCGCAAATGCAGCGTGACCCTGTCCTGCAGCCCCCAGCGCTCGACCTTCTCCTGCGCGTATTTGAGCTGCTCTTCCGCCAGCGTCACGCCATGGGCCTCGACGCCATAGTAGCGGGCGGCATGGCAGACCAGCGCGCCCCAGCCGCAGCCGATGTCGAGGAAGCGGTCGCCGGGTTTCAGGCGCAGCTTCCTGCAGATCATGTCCAGCTTGTCCTGCTGGGCCCGGCCGATATCGCCGTGATCCTCGGTGAAATAGGCGCAGGTGTAGACCATCTCCTCGTCAAGGAAGAGCCGGTAGAAATCGTTGGAGACGTCGTAGTGATAGGCGACGTTCGCCTTGTTGGTGGCAGGGTCGCCGTCGCGCGCGATCTCGTCGCCACGCCGGTGACTGACCGCGTCCGGCGCCTTGCCGGGCGCGAAGAGGAAGCGGCGCACCACGTCGAAGACCGCGCTCTTGGGGATGGTGCGCGCAAGCTTGCCGACCTTGCCTTCGGGCCGCGCCGCCGCGAGATCGAAGATCGAGCCGTTGATGATCGCGATGCGATCGGCGATGTGCAGGTGGAGCAGCGTATCGAGCTTCGGCTTGCGCAGCAGCGCCGCCAGAACGCCGGCATCGGCGATGGCGATGGCGAGCCCGTCCTGCGGCCAGCCCGCCGGAACCATGCTGCCGTCCCAGAGCCGGAAGCCGAGCTTCAGGGCGAGCCTCTCATGCGCCTCCGCCAGAAGCCGGCGCAGGGCCGCAAGGCGCTTCTCGTCGTTCGTCATCGGCGGTTCCCGTTGGCTGTCTTGCTCCGACAGCCGAAAGACATTGGCGATCGCCGCCGGAGGCAAGCGCGTCGACATAAACCATAATGCCCAGAAGTCATGAGCTTTTCGCGCTGCCTTGCTAGAGGAGGTCCGACTAAGAGGAAAGCATCATGACATCCGGACGGGTTCTTTCGCTCCTCGCAGCAGCCTGCTGCCTCCTCCAGGGCGGCGCCGCCTGGGCTCAGACGACGAATCCGGCGCAGCCTCGTCCATCGGACGCGGACAGCCGACACGAATCAACGTGAACTTCCGCATCGAGATCGAGGGCGAGGCGGCCGACGCCGCAGCGGCCGAAAAGGCGAGGAAGGCTCTCTACGGCCAGGCGGCGCGGGAGTGCACGGTGCTCACCGCAAGTTTTTCCGGCACGGCCTGCACCCTGGAAAATCTGAACATCATGTTCCAGCGGGACAACCCCATGAACCGGAACTCGTCCGTCCTCAGCGGCAACGCCGTCTACCAGCTTCGCGCCGACTGACGCGGCCAGCGCCCTGCCGGCGCGCCGCCTTCAGAAATCGCTCGCGATGCCCTTCACTTCCCAATCGTCGTAGCGGACCGGCTCCAGCCCGCCACGTCCGTTCACCTCGCGCTGGCGCGCCACCTCGGCCGCATGGGCGTCGATTGCCGCACGCCGCGCCTGCGCCTCTTCCAGGGCGCGCTTCGCCGCCGGCGAAAGCACCTTCTCCGAAGCGGCTGCAGGCATGGCATCGCTGGCATTGTCGGGCATCGTGGCGCGCCTCCGTTGCGGGCCGGACTTGCAGGACCGGGCCGGTGCTCACCACATAGGACGGCAAACCGGCATCTGCGAGAGAATCTGTCCTTTTTTTCGCGGCGGCAGCGAAGGAGCCAGAATGAACTACATCAGGACCGGCATGCTGATGGCGGGTTTGACCGCGCTGTTTCTCGCCGTCGGCTACCTGCTCGGCGGCAGCGGCGGCATGCTGCTCGCGCTGGTCTTCGCCGCCGGCACCAATCTCTTCAGCTACTGGAACTCCGACCGGCTGGCACTCGCGGCCCACAATGCCCAGGAGGTCGACGAGCGCAGCGCGCCTGAGCTCTATCGCATGGTGCGCGACCTCGCGGCCCGCGCCAAGATGCCGATGCCGCGCGTCTACCTGATCCAGGAGGACCAGCCCAACGCCTTCGCCACCGGCCGCAATCCGGAGAACGCGGCCGTCGCGGCGACGACCGGCATCCTGCGGACGCTGACCTATGAGGAGTTGGCGGGCGTGATGGCGCACGAGCTGGCGCATATCAAGAACCACGACACGCTGACCATGACGATCACCGCGACCTTCGCCGGCGCGATCTCCTCGCTCGTCACCTTCGGCATGTTCTTCGGCTCGCGCGACAACCGGCCGAATTTCATCGTCCAGATCCTGCTTTCGATCCTCGCGCCGATGGCGGCGGCGCTGATCCAGATGGCGATCTCGCGCTCGCGCGAATACGAGGCCGACCGGCTCGGCGGCCAGATCGCCGGCAATCCGGTCTGGCTCGCCGACGCGCTCGCCAAGATCGCGGCCGGCGTCCAGCATAATCCCAGCGAGACAGCCGAGGCTCATCCTGCTACGGCGCACATGTTCATCATCAATCCCCTGACCGGCGGCGGCATGGATAATCTGTTCTCGACCCATCCCGACACCGGCAACCGCATCGCCGCGCTGATGGAGCAGGCCCGCGCCATGGGCGTGGGCCGCGGCCCCGCCGCGCCCAGCTTCACCGGCCAGGCGCATGGCAGCCCCTGGGGCGCGCGCAGCGCCGGCGGCGAGCCTCCGCGCCAGCCGGGCCCCTGGGGTTGAGATGGCCGATCGCATGACGTCCCGCCACAGATCGCCCGAGCAGGCAGCCGAACCGGAATCCCACGCACCCGGCCTGCCGGCGCGCCGGCTTGCCGCCCATGTCATCGACGAGGTGCTGCGCGCCCGCGTCGCGCTCGACGAGACCCTGGATCGCCTGGTTCCGGAAGCGGGCCTCGATTCTGCCGATGCCGGCCTCGTCCGCGCCATCGCGGTCACCGCGTTCCGCCGGCTCGGCACGATCCGCCAGGCGCTCGACGAGCGGCTCGACCGCGGCAGCCCGCGCCGCTCCGGCCTGTTCGAGCCGATCCTGACGGCCGCGGCCGCGCAGATCCTTTTCCTCGACGTGCCGGACCATGCCGCCGTCGATCTCGCCATCCGCCATCTGCACGAGGACCCGCGCTCGGCCCGCTATGCCGCGCTCGGCAACGCATTGTTGCGCCGCATCGCCCGCGAGCGCGACGCGATCCTCGCCGAGGCCGACGCCGACCCGTTTCGCGACACGCCTGACTGGCTGGCCGAAGGCTGGCGCGCTGCCTATGGTGAGGAGGCCGCCCTCGCCATCGCGCTGAGCCATCGCGAGGAACCGCCGCTTGACGTCACGGCCAAGGCCGATCCGGCTCTCTGGGCCGACAGGCTTGGCGGCATCCTGCTGCCGACGGGCTCGATCCGTCTGCGCGAACGCCAGGCGATCGCGAGCCTGCCCGGCTACGCGGAGGGTGCGTGGTGGGTCCAGGACGCCGCCGCCGCCCTGCCGGTGAAGCTGATCTCGCCCGCTCCGGGGCAGCGCGTCGCCGATCTCTGCGCCGCGCCCGGCGGCAAGACCGCACAGATCGCGGCGGCCGGCGCCAGTGTCACGGCACTCGACCGCTCCGCCCCGCGCCTGCGCCGTCTCAGGGCTAATCTCCAGCGCCTCGGGCTCTCCGCCGAGATCGTCACCGCCGATGCGGCGAGCTGGCGGGCCGAGCCCTTCGACGCCGTGCTGCTCGACGCGCCCTGCAGCGCGACGGGAACGATCCGCCGCCACCCCGACGTCGCCTGGACCAAGACGGCCGAGGATCGCGACCGTCTCGGCGCCCTGCAGGCGAAGCTGCTCGATGCCGCTGCGGCGCTGACCAGGCAAGGCGGCCAGCTCGTCTACTGCACCTGTTCGCTCGAGCCGCAGGAAGGCGAGATGCAGATCAACGCCTTCCTCGCCCGCCATCCCCAGTTTCGTCGCGCCGGCGCGAGCGCTGCCGAAATCGGCGGTTTGAGCGCCGCCATCGACGCGCATGGCGATATCCGCACCCTGCCGCAGCAATTGCCGGGCGAAACCCCGCGGCTGTCGGGATGGGCGGGATTTTACGCAAGCCGCCTGATCAGGCTATGACGAAAGCGGATTCGCGCGGCGCGATGGTCGCGTCTTGATGATTCGGGCGGGCTGACTCCGCGCCCGAGACGGAGCTTTCAGGGATTTGAGCGCCTGGTCTGAGCGTCGGGGATTGGCCCAGGCCGCAATCGGACGGGCGGCGCGGCGCAGCCGTGGCCATCTCGTCGGCGCGACGCGCAGGCTCTGGCCCTTCGGCCGCAAGGCGGCGTCCCGCCTGCTGTTCGCACCGCATGACCTGCGCACCGCCGACCCGACCACGGCCGGCGACTTCTATGCCGGCTACTACGCTTTCGCCGGCCGCACCGTCCGCACCCATGGCGAATCGCCTTTCGACGTCGCCGCGCCGACCGAGGCCTGGGCGGAGGCGCTTCACGGCTTCGGCTGGTTGCGCCACATGCGCGCCGCGGATACCGCGATCGCCCGCGCCAATGCACGCAGCCTCGTCGAGGAATTCATCGCCAGGCGGCACGACCGCGGCGACGTCGCCCGGCGCCCGGCCGTGGCGGCACGGCGGCTGATCTCCTTCCTGTCCCATTCTCCGCTGCTGCTGGAAGGCGCCGACCATGCCTTCTACGACCGCTTCCTGCGCCATGTCTCGCGCCTGTCGGACCGGGTGAGCCTGTCGCTGGCCGGCGCGGTCGAGGGTGCCGACCGGATCAACGGCCTGATCGCCGTCAGCCTCGCCGCCATTTGCCTGGACGGCCAGGATGCGCGCAGGCGCCGGGCCGAGGCGCTGCTGTCGGACGAGCTCGACGAACAGATCCTGCCCGATGGCGGACACCTTTCGCGCAATCCGCGGCTGCTGATCGATTTCCTGCTCGATCTGCTGCCGCTGCGCGAGACCTTCGCCACCCGCGGCCTCGAGCCGCCGCGCGGCGTGCTGACGGCGATCGAGCGGATGATGCCGCATCTGCGGCTGTTCCGGCACGGCGACGGCGCGCTCGCGCTGTTCAACGGCATGGGCACGACTCCGCCCGACTTGATGGCCACGCTCGCCGCCTATGATGACGCGCGCGGCCGTCCGACCGAGCATGCCGGCTATTCCGGCTACAGCCGTCTTGCGGCCGAGCGCAGCGTCGTGGTGATCGACGCCGGTGCGCCGCCGCGCGGCGCCTATTCGACCGAGGCCCATGCCGGTTGCCTCTCCTTCGAGTTTTCAAGCGGTACGCAACGCATCATCGTCAATTGCGGCGCGAGCCGCTTCGGCCCGCCCGAGCTGCGGCTCGCTGCCCGCAGCACCGCCGCCCATTCCGCCCTTGTGCTCGACGATCGCTCCAGCGCGAATTTCGGCAGGGTGCTGGGCGAAATGCGCCTGATCTCCGGACCCTCCGATGTCCGCGTCGCCCGGCAGGACGGCGCCGACGGACCCGAATGGGTCGGCAGCCATGACGGTTATCGCCGCCTGGGCGCGACGCATACGCGTCGGCTGCTGCTGTCCCGGGACGGCGCCGTGCTGGCGGGCGAGGACGAGGTCGCGCTGGCCGTGGCCCAGGCGGGCATGCCAGCGGCCGCCCGCTTCCACCTGCACCCGAACGTCCGCGCCAGCCTGGTGCGGGAAGGCACCGGGGCGCTGTTGGCGCTGGCCTCCGGAGAGGTCTGGAGCTTCGAGGCCGGCGGGCTGCCGCTCGCCATCGAAGAGAGCCTCTTCCTCGCCGCCGCCGACGGCCGGCGGAAGACCGAGCAGCTCGTCGTCGCCTTCGACGCCGTGGCGACGCCGCGCATCGCCTGGCGGCTCAGCCGGATCAGCGCCGCCAATCCGCGCGCGGGCCAGACGCTGGCGTCGCTGCTGGCCGAGCGGCAGGGGCCGGAGACCGAAACCGAACCCGAGGCGTGACGGTTCTGCGGCGGCTGCTTTTGCCTTTCGCGCCGCAGCATGATAGCTCGCGCGCGATTGCCTACCCCTGCAATGACAGCCGGACCTGATCCCGATGCCGAATGAGCTTCGCCGCGTCGAACGCGCTCTCCTTTCCGTTTCCGACAAGACCGGCCTGATCGATTTCGCCCGCGCCTTGCACAAGCTCGGCATCGCGCTGGTCTCGACCGGCGGCACCGCCAAAGCGATCGCTGAGGCCGGCCTGCCGGTCTCGGACGTCTCCGACCTCACCGGCTTCCCCGAGATGATGGACGGCCGGGTCAAGACGCTGCATCCGAAGGTGCATGGCGGCCTGCTCGCCATCCGCTCGCATCCTGAGCATCAGGCCTCGATGCTCGGCCACGGCATCCAGCCGATCGACCTGCTCGTGGTGAACCTCTACCCGTTCGAGGCGACGGTCGCTGCGGCTAAGCCCTATGACGACTGCATCGAGAACATCGATATCGGCGGCCCCGCGATGATCCGCGCCGCCGCCAAGAACCATCACGACGTCGCCGTCGTGGTCGAGCCGGCCGATTACCCCTCCGTTCTCGCCGATCTCGAGGCCCAGAAGGGCGCCACCACGCTGACGCTGCGCCGCAAGCTCGCCCAGAAGGCCTATGCCCGCACGGCGGCCTATGACGCGGCGATCTCGAACTGGTTCGCCAATGAGCTGGGCGATACCGCACCGGCCTTCCGCGCGCTCGGCGGTGCACTGGCCGAGACCATGCGCTATGGCGAGAACCCGCATCAGTGGGCAGCCTTCTACCGCACCCCGGAAAACCGGCCCGGCGTCTCCACCGCCCGCCAGGTCCAGGGCAAGCAGCTCTCCTACAACAACATCAACGACACCGATTCAGCCTTCGAATGCGTCGCCGAGTTCGATCCGAAGGCCTCGGCCGCCTGCGTCATCGTCAAGCACGCCAACCCCTGCGGCGTCGCGGCCGGCGGCTCGCTGCTCGAGGCCTATGAGCGCGCGCTGCGCTGCGACCCCGTCTCGGCTTTCGGCGGCATCGTCGCGCTGAACCGCACGCTCGATGCCGAGGCTGCGAAGAAGATCGTCGAGGTCTTCACCGAGGTCATCATCGCCCCCGATGCCGAGGAGGAGGCGATCGCCCTGATCGCCGCCAAGAAGAACCTGCGCCTGCTGCTGACCGGCGGCCTGCCGGATGTCCGCGCGCCGGGCCTGTCGCTGCGTACCGTTGCCGGCGGCTTCCTCGTCCAGTCGCGCGACAATGCCGTCGTCGACGACATGGAACTCAAGGTCGTGACGAAGCGCCAGCCGAGCGAGCGGGAACTGGCCGATCTGCGCTTCGCCTTCCGCGTCGCCAAGCACGTCAAGTCGAACGCCATCGTCTACGCCCGGGATCTCGCGACCGTGGGCATCGGCGCCGGCCAGATGAGCCGCGTCGATTCCTCGCGCATCGCCGCCTGGAAGGCAGCGGAGGCCGCGAAGACGGCGGGTTTGCCCAAGAGCCTCGCCAAGGGCTCGGTCGTCGCCTCCGACGCCTTCTTCCCCTTCGCCGACGGCCTGCTGGCCGCCGCGGAAGCCGGCGCGACGGCGGTGATCCAGCCCGGCGGCTCGATGCGCGACGACGAGGTGATCAAGGCCGCCGACGAGGCCGGCCTCGCCATGGTCTTCACCGGGCACCGCCACTTCCGCCATTGACGGCGGCACAGGTCGCGGAACAGGCTCGGCAACGGGCCGCGCGCTGAATCGCGCGGTCGATGGCCGGGGGTCCGCATGGCGAAAGCTCACAAACACGGCGCGCTGCTCAGAGAGCGCGTCGAGCACCAGCATGCGAGAGTCGCTTACGTCGAGCTGTTCTTCGACCTGGTCTTCGTCTTCGCCATCACCCAGATCTCGCACACGCTGCTGGAGCATTTCAGCGGGCTCGGTCTGGCGCAGGCCGCCTTTCTGCTCGGCGCCGTCTGGTGGGTCTGGATCTATACGAGCTGGGTGACGAACTGGCTCGATCCCGAGACGACGCCCGTCCGGCTGCTGCTGTTCGGGTTGATGTTTCTCGGGCTGGTCATGTCCTGCGCCTTGCCCGGCGCCTTCGGCGAAACCGGTCTGGCCTTCGCAGGCGCCTATGTCGCGACGCAGCTCGCCCGCTCGGCCTTCACGACGGTGAGCCTCAAAGGCGCTTCGCCGGCCAATTATCGCAACTTCCAGCGGATCACGCTGTGGCTCTGCTGCTCCGCGGTGTTCTGGATCGCCGGCGGCCTCAGCGAGGGCCCGCTGCGCTTCGCGCTCTGGCTGATCGCCCTCGGCATCGAATATGCCGGTCCCGCCGCCGGCTTCCGGGTTCCCGGCCTCGGCCGCTCGGTGACCGGCGATTGGGATGTCGAGGGCGGCCATCTCGCCGAGCGCTGCGCGCTCTTCATCATCATCGCCCTGGGTGAATCGATCATCATGACCGGAGCCACCGCCGCGAAGCTGCCGGTCACCGCCGTCAATCTGGCCGCCTTCGCCAACGCCTTTTTGAGCTCGGTCGCGATGTGGTGGATCTATTTCCATATCGGCGCCGAACGCGGCAGCCGGCTCATCGCCGATTCCGCCGATCCGGGGCGGATCGCGCGCATCGCCTATACCTATCTGCATATCCTGCTGGTCGCCGGCATCATCCTGGTCGCGGTCGGCGACGAGCTCGTCATCGCCCATCCGCTCGGCCACACCGAGGCGAAGATGGCGATCGCCGTCGCCGGCGGGCCCGCCTGCTATCTCCTCGGCAACCTGCTGTTCAAGCGCGTCACGGCAGGCTGGTTCCCGCTCTCGCATCTCGTCGGGCTCGGGCTGATCGCCCTATTGACGTTCTGCGCGGGACTGTTGCCGCCGCTCGGTTTCAGCCTGGGCGCGACCGCGATCCTCATCCTCGTCGCGGCCTGGGAGGCCGTCTCGCTCGGCCCCAGGCAGCAGGAGGCCTGAACCATGCATACGATCAAGGTCATCGGCATCGGCTTTGCTCTGCTCGGGGTCCTGCTCGTCCTGGCGCCGCGGCTTTCGATCTCGGCAGGGCGCCCGATAGCCTTCGCCGTGAAGCTGTTTCTGCCGCTCTGGTTTGTCGGCGCCTTGATCAATCTCTGGATCGGCGTCGCCAGCGCGGGCTACACCATCATGGAGGAAGCACCGGTCTTCCTCGTCGTCTTCGGCGTGCCGGCGATCGCCGGCCTGCTGATCCTGTTGCTAACCGCCCGCATTGCCCGATGAGCCTCGAATCCGTCCGCGCCTTCTTCGCCGAGCACGCGCCCGACATCGCCGTTGTCGTCACCGAACAGAGCAGCGCCACCGTGCCGCTTGCCGCGGCTGCGCATGGGGTGGAGCCTGGCCAGATCGCCAAGACCTTGTCGTTGCGCATCGGCGACGAGGTCGTGCTGGTCGTCGCCCGCGGCGACGCCCGCCTCGACAACAGGAAGGCCAAGGCCGCGCTCGGCGGCAAGCCGCGCATGCTTGGCCCCGAAGAGGTCGAGGCCCTGACCGGCCATCCGGTCGGCGGCGTCTGCCCCTTCGGGCTCGCCACGCCGCTCAAGGTCTATTGCGACATCTCGCTCAGGGCCTTCGATGTCGTCGTACCGGCAGCGGGCTCGACCCACAGCGCGCTGCATATCGCACCGCAGCGCATGGCCGAGCTCACGCAGGCCGAATGGGTCGATGTCTGCCAGGAAGCCGTGCAGGAGACTGCGGCGGCGGAATGAGGCTCAGCCCTTCGTCCGTGCGATCAGCTCCATCGCGGCGGCGGGATTACGGACCTTGTCGCCGCTGATGACATAGAGAAACACGTCGCGCTCCTGCCTGGCTGCGGCCGGTGCCACCGTATCGAGCCCCTCCGGCACCCCGCCTTCGGCCCAATCCCGTGCGGCCTTGGCCCAGCGCGAGAGGCCGGCTTCCGGATAGCCCTTCGGCTCGGCCTCCCTGGTCCCCATGATCCGCGCATAGACGAAGGGCGCCGTCACATCGGCGATCTGCGTGTAGTCCGCATCGGCCGAGGTGATGGCTGCAACGCCATAGGAGCGAAGCAGCGCGACGAAATCTGGCGAACGGAAGCTGTCATGCCTGACCTCGACGGCATGGCGCAGTGCGATTCCGTCGAGCTCCTTCGGCAGCAGCTTCAGGAAGGCCTCGAAATCCTCCGGGTCGAATTTCTTGGTCGGCATGAACTGCCAGTTGATCGGCCCGAGTTTGTGCCGGAGTTCGGTCAAGCCGCTGGTCAGGAACTTCTCCACGGACGGCCCGGCCTCCGCCAATACGCGGCGATTGGTGCAGAAGCGCGAACCCTTCAGCGCGAAGACGAAATCGTCCGGCGTCTCCTCGCGCCATCTGGCGAAGCTCTCGGGCTTCTGCGAGCCGTAATAGGTGCCGTTGATCTCGATCGAGGTCAGCTTGCTCGCGGCATATTCGAGCTCGCGCTTCTGGGCCAGACCGTCCGGATAGAAGGTGCCCCGCCAGGGCTCGAACACCCAGCCGCCGATACCGATGTGGATCTTGCCTGTCGTCGCCACTGCTCGCCTCCTGCGGCCTGGAATGTCTGGCCAAGCTTAGAACGGCCGCGCTCCTTGTGAACAAGCGCGGCCGCATAAACGCCGGCCATGCTGACGGCCCTCGTCAGCATCGCCATCTTCGCCGGCCTTGCCGACTGACGGCGACCCGCCCGCCGCCGACCCGCACGAATGGCGCGTACTCTTTGCAGACCACAACCCTACATATGTTGCGGCCGGCTGCGCCAGCGTCTCCCCTCCACGCGAAGAAGGAGCGCGGCGTTGGCAAGAGGATCGCGCGGCGAGCTGGACATCCTCGTCGGTGCGCATCTGCGCCGCTTGCGCGAGAATGCCGGAATGTCGGGAGAGCAAGTCGCGTCCGCGCTGGACGTGAGCCAGCAACTCGTCAGCGAACAGGAAAGCGGCCGCAAGCGGCTATCGATCGCGCAGCTCCTGAAGCTGGCCGCGCTCTACGGCAAAACGCTTGCCCAGCTGATCGCGGAGATGGAGCTGGATTGTCGGGCGCCGACGCATTTCGCGGACGGGGCACAAGCGGCTTATCGCGCCGACACGACGGAGCGGGGCTCGGCGAAGGCGGCGCGACAGCCGTTTCTGATCGACCTTAATCAGCTCGACGATCCCGCCGAACGAAAGGCGGTGCTCGATCTCTTCAACCGGTTCAAGGAAAGCGGAAACGACGGCCGCCGGAGCGGATAGATGGGGTTGCCGATCCCATTGAAGCTGCCACGCCATCGAGGCTCGGATGCCGGGGAGGGTGGAGTGATCCGCCGCTGCATTGGTCCACTGAGAAGCCTGTCCTTTCGGACGGCAGGCCGACCTGCCGAAGATGCGCCGCTACCCTGCGCAAGGTCGTACTGACGCCCGGCCCCATACGCGGCGGGTGCTGGGCTGGCCGGCACGCTGGGCACCATCCTGGATTGAACGTGGCGACGAGGCGTTGGCATGGCCATAACGCGAAAACCCCGCCGCGTGACGCGACGGGGTTTTGGCTGTCATTGGTTGCGGGGGCCAGATTTGAACTGACGACCTTCAGGTTATGAGCCTGACGAGCTACCGGGCTGCTCCACCCCGCGTCAACGA
>Ga0209930_1000424_pt1 | contig 110797 bp, 119 predicted proteins | sample ThiBiot_500_biof_2_FD_183948 | JGI IMG/M metagenome (GOLD analysis project Ga0209930, IMG submission 183948) | Wastewater bioreactor microbial communities from Cape Town, South Africa - Thiocy_cont_500_biof (SPAdes) | ecosystem: Engineered > Bioreactor > Thiocyanate-remediating >...
AACGGCTCGAAACGATTGTTATGTCTACTAGGTGCACTTTGTTTTCGTTTTAATTTGAACATATGGTATCAATTTTATAACAGATTGCAACATATTTGGATTTATAAATTTCTATCTAAACCCGAAGCCTATTTATTTCATCGTGCATATTTTATGAAAATTTGAAGCGTGTTTGTTTTCTCGGCTCTCAATGTATATTTTGTTCTCCTTTTAATGAGTACACCCTTTCAGTGAGAGTTTTTTTTCTTCTTTTCCTTCCTTTTCAGTGTCTATTAAAAAGAAACATATGCTAGTCTTTCTCTTTCGATAGGAACAGACAAAATTTTTTTTTATCAATCACTCTTTGGCATTTGTTTTACCATTTCAATGGTATACAACCAATAAATGCAATATTGATGATCGAATCATAAATCAATGAGCTTAATGTGACTTTGATTTAATCTGTCGAATAGAAACAATCTTGCCTTTCATTATTTTAGATTTAATGCAATGAATGTTGGCTAAACATGCAACGTATCCGATTATTTTATTGTCCACGAGCTTTTCCTTATCGAAAACGTTGTTTATTATTAATTCTTATTGTTTTTAGTCCATTTGTATTTGTGTTTTTAAAAACAAAATATGAAATTTGCTCAAATTTTCTGCAAACTTCTTATTTATTAAGTAAACAAAAAGTTCTAGTACCAGTTGGTATCGATCATCTATACGATTATCGAGTTGTTTGTGAAGATAAACTTGGTATTCTCGATCGAACAAATTTAATAAATCAATTATCGAAAACTTGTCGAGTCAATTTATTAGGAAAACTAAATATTACTCTGAATCCACCTAAAAATTTCGAAATTCGTTCATTTAAAAAACCAACCACTGTTAAATCCTGTTCGTTATATGATAAAGAGACAACTGCAATTATTATGACATATCGTGATCGAAAAAAGAATCTCTACGCTTTATTATATAATTTAGTTCCATTATTACAAGAGCAACAAATTTCGAAGTATAGAATTTTTATTGTTGAACAACAAGCAGCCGGTGCATTTAACAAAGGTCGATTATATAATATTGCTTTTGATCATGTTATGAAAACATATAAACCAAATTGTATCATCTTTCACGGTAGAACGAACAATATTTGTAAATCAAGAAAAGTTTTTCTTTTCTGTCATTAGATGTTGATCTTATTCCCGAAAATAATCAAAATTTGTATTCATGTGTTCGATTAACAGATCATCCATTGCATATGTCAGCTAATATACGTTTTGATCTCACAAGCAAATATACAATAATCTATCCGTTTCTTGTCGGTGGAGTTTTAGCAATGCGTCCAAGAACATTCAAGCACTTAAACGGTTATTCGAATATTTATTTCAATTGGGGTGGAGAAGACGATGATATTGGTTTGAGATTTTTAGCTAAAGACATGTGTGTACAACGGCCAACAACTGGATATTATTATGCTCGTTCTCATTCGAGACAAACACGAAATCAAAATCGTTTTAAATTCTTATTTGATGCTGTCCTACGACAAGATACCGATGGACTAACAAATATCAAACAACTAGCAAAGATTACGAAGACTGTCGAATATTCTCTAGTCACTTGGCTGTCAGTCGATTGGATTGATCAATAAAATCGTGTTGTCAGTAAATATTTCCGTGTATTTATACTGTAAAATAGTAGTTAAATGTGTCAAAAACAAAAAAACAATAGAAAAACAAGACAAGATTCTTTACAGAAAAAATCTAATGATAGTCATAATTTATCGATCTAGATTCATTAGTAGTGCAGTACCACGTTTCACCCAATGAGTATTGGGAAAGTGTGGCGTTTTAAGATTGACTTCAACGACAAATGATGGATGACCAAAACCACCTGCTCGATTTGGAAAATAATAAACTGGACACGAGTAAACATCTTAGAAAAAAAAAGAACATATTTGAAAATGAATAATAAAAGTTATTTTACCAGTCTTTCGTTCACGATCTTCTTCAGTTGCTAATGATTTCTTTTTGTTTTCAACTGGTCGAAATAGAATTGTCGGCATGGCAACTTCCAGTTGCATAGGCTCAGCTTCAATTAAACAAGCGTTTTTCTTATCCCATCCTGCACCTTCTAAGAACAAGCCTTTGACATAAACTCCGTCTTTCGGTGTTTGCAAATAATTGTCTTCAACTTTCATGACTTCAAAATCCCAAATCAAACGATCGATACTAATTTTCGTTGCACGAGCTGTTGTCTGCATGACAGCAGTTAGAAAACCGGTTGGAAAACTGAAGCCTGACATCCAGAAAACGGCCGGTGGATGCGCACTTTCGGCCCATTTAGCTAATTGATCGACACGTTGAACGAGGTCACGTGTCCACGAAGCGAGTGGTTTCATTGATGGATACATTTTCTGCCATTGGCCAGGCACACGTGCATCCAAAATACATCGAAAGATTTCTTCCAAATCCGATGACATAACAACGAGACCTTTGATACCTTTTTGCAATGAAATCAACGATTGTCGAATGATGTCTAATAATAAATTGTAACGTTCGATTTCTTGTAAAAGAACGACTTTCAATGGTGAATGATCTTCGGATAGGATTTTAACTGTCGATTGATAATCGATCTGTTCGGGCAATTGTTCGAGTACACGTGTCGACATTTCCATAACTTCTTCTTCCGTTGTTTTCTTGCCTTGAACAGCTACGACTTGCGGTTGTAACGATAACAATGTTTCGAATAACATTCGAGCTTCACGAATTTGTGACGCAACTTCAGCATTTGTATGTTGACCGAACGCTTCCGGATGATCGGAATTCGGTAGGACTGTTGCAACTGCATTTTTATATTCAGTCAATGAACCATCACGTGGCACGTAGTAGTTCGGCAATTTAGTTAATTTGTAGTATTGTATTTGTGGATCGATGACGTCTTCTTTAAATAGATCTTCAATATAAGTATTTAGAACTCTCATATCACGTGTGTCAGTAACGTGACCACCGTAGTTGATTTTCGAGATGATGAATTTCATAGCTTTCCATGGTGTCATTTCTTGATCACGTAGGAGATTGCCCATGATGAGATTTGATGTTTCGAAATCGGAATCATTGAATGAATAGTTGATATTGAAACCGAGCTGAAGAAATTTCTTTCGTTCCAAGAGAATCGAATGGAAAAAGCAAAGACAGAAGAGTAAACGTTTGTATTTCTCGGGTCGTGCTTGTCGACTTTTATCGGCGAAATCTTGTTCATCGATAAGTGCGTACAAACGTTTCATATTGGCTTTGATGCCTTTGGGTGGTTCAGTCGTTATTTTAATGCCTGATTGAAGAATCGAGATAGGAAATTGTGGTGATGGCGATGATGATAACCATAAACGAAATTGCGGGTGAACTTTTTCAATCGAAAGATTTTCGACAATTTTTTCCAGATCAGGCATCCAAGATAATGATAAATGACAATTAGCAAGAAAGACCCATCGACCCTAGACGAAAAAAAGAAATGAGAGTAGATTTTTTTATCATAAATTTCCACTTACCATACGAATACCTTCGGCGATATTTTCTGTAGCAATCGGCGCTTGTCCTTGACCGAGTGATAACGGGAGAAAGTTCTTTCTGAAGTCCATTTTTTCGGCGAGCGCTGCAAGATTACCCGATGGATCAACACCCGGCGAGAGAACGAAGATAATCGGTGTTTTCGGTAGTGAATCTTCGTAGACCGAGCCGAGATCGAGAATTGGCGGTTCGACGAATTTCGAACCGAGATTATTGATAATGAATTTCGTTACACAGAAAGGTACACGATCCGAACGTAAACTTCGAACGATGAGCATTTTCTGTAGTTCATTCACGGAATCCCATTCGCCGGGCATGGTCGTATTTTCTGGTTCGCCTGATTGAAACCATTGAAACCAATCCCGTGGATATTGTTCGAATGATTCGATGATTCCATGAAAATTTGCTAGTTTAGCTAATTCAGTGATGTTATCCCAGGACGAATCGGCTAACCATTGAGGATTTGGATTGTCCATTTGAGATTCACGATCGAGAACCTAAGACGCAGATCGATATTAGAACAAAATCAAATCAGTTTCAAATACGTACAATACCACCACGTAAGAAGAACTGATATTCATCCATATTAATCTTTCCGGCAGCTTCGAGAATTTTCACACACATTTGAAATGAAAACAATAATTTATGCGCCTCGAATAGACCTCGACATGTGTACTTGTACACAGCATAGGTATGAAAATCGTTCAATTTATTCAAACGTTCTTCTAATTTTGTTGATTTCTGACTCTTCTTAATCGATGTATTGAATAGATCAATATAAGCATCCAGTGAAAATTGATACATTGGATCGATTTTACCGAGATCGTTGAGTACAAAGAACAGAATCGATGCACGTTCGGCACAAGGTCGATAATTCTAAATCGAATAACATCGATTATGTTTTTTTTTTGGTCTTTTTGGAAAAAACTTACTTCTCGAGCAGCATCGATATCTTTTTCTGTTGCCTCTGATGTGATCAATTGTTCTTGAACAGTCTTCGCCGTTTGCTTGGAAATTTCCAATGTTGATAGAAGTTCATCGTTTTCTAATAGCGAACCTTTGGTTTCATTTAACAATCTCAACAGTTGATCTTCGAGTTCTTCGAGTTTCTTTTTGCCAGCAGCAATACCACGAACTAATTTATCTTTATCAGCTTCTAATTCAGGTTTCTCTTCTCGAACAACAATACCGAGCAATTGCGATTCTAAACCTTGCTCTTTGACAGCAAAATTGATTATATTTGCTTTCGAGGATATTTCCGGTGCGTAATGAGGATTAGGTAGTTTGGTTGTCATATAGAAACGAAAATCTTTATTGTATTCAACTTCTCGATCGCCTAATTTCAAAATATCAACACCACCAATGCGTTTCACAGCCCGTGTTAGAACGGGATCGAGTGATGGATCGAGATCTTCTTTTACGTTTTGGCAGAGACATGGACGACCTGAACGAATACATTCTTCGACAATACGAAGATAATCATGTGTTTGAAGATCGATTAAACGAAGATTATTTGCTGATTCCATATTTTTTATCCATTTAATTGCTTGAGCTTGTGGATCGATCATTCTAAATGAATAAACATATAAAACAATATCGAATCGAGAGTTTTTCTTTTCGAATCAACTTACAAAGGCCAACGCATTCCTCGTGTGACAATAACACCGTTCTCCGTCGAGAACGTGTCCGATGGTAAACCTTGAATATTCCAATCTCGAACTTGCGTAGGCGACGAAAGAAAATTCGAAAAATTAAATTCGGGATTGCATGGTATCGATAGTTTTCGAATTTCTTTCATCCAAATTTCGTTCATCATATGATCTCGATATTGTGACAAGAACGGGCCCATATACGAGAGAAAAGCAGCGGCCAAGAGACAATCGCCTGTGACATAGCTGATTTCTTGTTCGAGTTCGACGACTCGTGCTTCCCAACGAACTTTTTCACTTGCTAGACCGTTGATTAAACGTGATGCTTTTTCTAACATCATTTGCATATGTTCGCAATCGCGACGAAGTTGTTCTTTTTCCGCCATTTGTTTTTCGTAATTGGCTCGTAATTCGTCGAGACGTTTCTGAGCTTCTTGAATTTGACGTTCAGCATCGGCGATTTGAGCACGTTTTTCATTTAATTCAGCCATGGCTGCTTCGTATCGATCACGTTTCGGTTTGACTGTCTTGAAGATCTTCGCATAATCTTCCATAGCACGTACCCAAAGAAACAAACCAGCAGCAGCAGTTGACACTCGAGCTATTCAAAAAGTGCAATTATACAAAAGGCAAAAGAAAGAGAGTGAACATACCAAGTTCTGTCGGTGATAATGTTGGATCAGTTGTGTATTTGCTGATTTTCATGAGAATTTTATCGGGAATATTGTCTTTATCGAAATCGACCAATTGATTGATAAATGTCGTGTCACCGAGTTGTCGTTTGGCTTCGGCCCACGTCGGTTCCGAACTTCGAAGAATCATGACAGCTTCTAAAGCTTTTTCGACGAGGACCGGTGGTCGACCGTAACTTTTAACTTCTGTAATTGAACTTTTCGATAGACCTTTCAAAGCTTCATTAGCTGCTTCGAGTGCAGGCATAGCTGCAGCTAAATCTTCTTGTGCAGCTTGAGCAATTGTCGACGCTTTTTCTTCGTCGATTTTGACACGTTCTTTCAATTTTTCGACGGTTGCTTTACTCTGTTCGACTTCACGTTGTTCACTAACAAGACCGCCGAGAGATTCTTCGCATTTTTTCTGTGCTTCATTGGCCAGTGCACGTTTTTTCTCTAGTTCAACTGACATTTGTGTAACTTGAACTTTAGCTTCTTCGATTTTGCCGAGACCATTGGTGAATTTATCACGTGCATCACATAATTCCTTTCGTTTTTGGTACAAAAGTCTAATAACGACAATAGCAAACTGCACAATCAAATTTCTGGAAAATGTCTTACTTTCGATAGCCGTTGGTTAACTCGAGAAAATTACTCGGTGTTACATAATTTCGTCGTCTCATTTCGTCGTACATTTGAACTGAACATTGATAAACCGAACTATGCACGGTTGCGAAGATTTGTGCGATCGATGGGCGAAACTAAACAAAAAATAACGAGTTCAAATCGTGAAGAAAACAGATTTTTCGTTCAAACAAAATGCAAACGACTTCATGCACAGAACAAAAAACAAAAAGAAAGACGATGGACAACTTGAGACACAGTGAAACGTGAACAACAATGAGAAAAAAGAAATCACTTCTCTTACCGTTGCAAACTGGAATAAATAATTTATAGTTTTTTTTGTTGTTGTTTAATTCTTATTTTACTCATTGAAAAACAAAACAAGAGCGAATGATTTACCTTATCATCGCCAGCCAGCTCGATTTGTGAGAGATATCGTTCACCAACTTCAAGTAAAGCATCTTGTGGCCAATCGCCGAACAAATCAATCGTTGTACAATTGACTAACGATGGATACATACGAATACGATTACTAGAAATCGAAGGACATGTCAAAAAACAAAATTGAACATTTTTTGTAAATCGAAAATTCTACCGGAAAACTTCACCGACAGGACTCATGCAAACGATCATATGAAGATTTTTCTTGACACGATCGAGAAGAAATGCGTATACTTCTTGATTGTTGTCTTCATCGACGCCTTCTTTCTTCAATTCCGCTGACATATTCGTTTTGATTTCTTCGAGTTCATCCGTTTTGAATAGATTCGGTACTTCGCCCGAACTTAAAATATTATTAATATCTTCGAAAAATGATTCTTCAACAGCTTGAGTATCGACGAAGATAAACGTCGTATCACGATTCGATACGCCGGCTTGTTTGTACAAACGTTTGAGATCTTCACGAAATTCTCCTCGACGATAGTTCTTCGCGATTTCAATTTTAAATACCGTGTAGTTACAAATAAATGACGAGAGTTTCGCCAATGATTGTCGTCCTGAACCGCCAATACCGATCAAAAGCATGTTGCCTCTCGGCTGTCGAATAACTCGAACGATTCGAGTTATATGTAAAATGGCATCTCGAAACAAAACTAAATCCATCGGCACTGTGCCCGGTGTTTCGTTGTAATCTTTGAGAACTTTTTCCATATGAATTTTTAATTTATCGAAATCGACGAGATCTTCGTAGATTTCATCTTGATTCACAAAATCTCCGAATGTTGGCGGAACTCGATTTTGACAAATCGAATGAAACGTAACGTCCATATGTGTGCCTAATTTTTCAGCTAAAATCGCGTTGAATTGTTCACGATCTTTGTCATCGTTTAACCGATCAGCGAAAACTCGAAAACATTCGTGAATCCAAAGACGAATCATCGTTGGTTTCGACGCAATGAATTTCTTATCGGCACGAAGAAGACCTTGAAATATTTTCGATATATCTCGTAGATTGAATAGATAGTAGATTTTCGTTGGTGTTGGCAAGAATTTTTGAACGATTGCTTCGTACATTTCAATCGTTGCTGATGTGAGTGCATCGGGAAGACTTTTGAATTCATCATCGAAATCAGCTAAACGTTGAGAAATCATCGAGCCAAATATTCGACGAATTTCTGTTGCCTAGAACAAATGAAATCAGAGGTAATTCAACGAAGAAAAAAACTCGTTCGTACAGATGGAAATGTCATGTTGATTAAATTGAATCGACTTTGTAAACGTGGACTAATGACTGTTCGACCACCACCTGGTGGACCCATGCCAGCTAATAAGAGCATATCCTAGAAAAAATTCATTGAAATACAATGTCAAAGACAATGATGATTCGTTTAATATTACTTTAATGTATTTAACAGATTGATTCTTTCGATCGTACCAAAATCCGAAATCTAACCATAATCTTAATAATTCTAACGGTGGTTGAGAACCATATTCATCTTTCGCTGGCATATTAAAATCATCCATAAAATTCAGCATTTTCTTTCCACCAATCGGTACATAAGTACCTTTAACACGTTTTTCTACGCGTCCTTCGATAATTTCTTGAACAATATTCGACGATGTTTGAGCACTCATATTAATAATTAAACTCGAATATTCTCGTGCATCTAATTCGGACATCACAGCATGTGCAACCGATGTTTTACCTGTACCAACCGGACCGCATAATAAACATGGATGACCTTGTTTAATCAAAGCTGAAACAATATATTTATATCGAACTGTATCAACAGTTGGCACAATGATCTTATAGAATGGCATGTCAGGATTTAATTTCCATCCAGCACGTAATTTATCTTCCCAAGAGAGCCACGCTCGTTGTTTAGCATCGACATAATATTCATAGACACTGTCTTTGTTCGGAATTGTGCCTTCTAATTCACGAATGTAAGCATCGATTTTCTTTCGACTATCTTCGTCGACTGATGCACAAACTGACCAAATAATTGCGAATAGAAACCAGAGTTCAGTTAGACGAGCGAAATTATCTTCATCAATTGGATCGACACCGTTTTCTTTCGTTGCTAATGAATCGAATAGATGAGCAAACGAACGAACACCGTTCAATTCAGCGATGGGAATTAATTCTTTGCAATTTTGTTCTTTAAATTGAATGATTGGCTTGAGATATTTATTTGTCAGATAAGTTAATGGTTCATGAAATTCTTTCGGTTTTTGATTGACCCAACAGTTGATAAATGGACGCCAAGAAAGATTATTATAATCACAGAAAACAATACCGCAACCTTAATTTAGAAAACAAAAAAAAAAGTGAAAATCTATGTGATTGAAAAGAAAACGAACGAGAAACGGTAGCTGGTGATGCAACAGCCATATCACCAGTTTCGAAAAGTAGAGTCACTTGTTCAGGCATAGCAATACGTTCACCATTGGTTAATGTTAAAATTTTATTGTCATCCATGACTGAGTTCATCGATTCAATCCAAACAGCATCGATCTAATTTTAAAATCAATTTTTTGAAATCAAATAAACAAAAACTAATCTTACAGGGCAATCGAAAAGAATCCATTTTTGATCAGGTTTATCATCTAAAATCACGAATGTTTTTTTTTAAATAATTTTCTCAATCAAATAAACAAGGTCATTTACCAGCACAAGCTACACGCATGTTATTCGAAAGTATACCATCATTCCATTCGCCAGTCGATAAATCCGATGCACCGTAGAGTTCATTAATCGATATGGCTTTGGCATTGATTGGATATTCTTGAACACGTTGAAATAATGAGTCACTACTTGATTCTTGTGTTGCTATTCGTGTCATTGCACGTTTTAATGTTTGCCAAATCGCTGTCTTGCCCGATTGAGTACAACCAACAAGTACGACTGAATGACGAGAATTCTTCGTTTCGAATAATTGAATAACTTTGCTAATCGTATGAGTTGTACTTTCAAGTTTTTGTTCTTTAAGTTCGGTTTCAATTGCTGATTTAAATTTCGAATAATCAATTGTCGGTGTTTCAATATCAGGAAAGAGATCCGAAACAATACCATTGAACAACGGTAGATCAGGTTCAGTCATTTTCGCTACATTCATATCTTTCATAGCTAAAATAACGACTTGATCATCTTTCAAATGTGGTGAATCACGTTTCTTTCGTCCAGCATAACGAAGTACAGCAGCCATTGAACGAAGACCAAAATCATAGAAATCCTGTTTCGATAATTGTTGAGCACATAATTGATACAATGTGTAGACTTTTGTTGCCAATAAACGTGTATCCGAAAAACCTTCACCGAAGAGGATAATTTCAGCAATATAGTTACTATCTGGCACGACCATAGAAATCGGACGAAACATCGATTTCAAGTTATCCGGTAGTTCTGTTCGACCGGCATAACCTGGATTCATTGTAATGAACAAGCCACATGACCAAACAAGATCTATATCTTGTCCTTGAAAGGTGAATTTCTTCGATAACCAACGTTTATCAACGGTTGCAAATGCATCTTCTTCGGTCATGTTTGCTTTCGATCGAATAGCATTTTCGATATCACCTTTCAATGTTGTCATAGCATTTAAAATCGAAGTAATCTGTTGAGCAACGACTGAAAGTACTTCAATATTGATTCTACAAATCAAATCAAATAAAAATCAATTTATTCATTCATTCTAAGTTTACCGATTAAATTCATCGAAACAACCCCAAGCACCCGTTTGACAATAACCACAGAACATACGACCCATTGATTTGTAATCGATTGCATCCGAACAATTGGTTACAATGACATAGAACGCCATTGCTTTACCTAAATCTTTGACTGTTTCGGTTTTTCCCGTACCTGCAGGTCCTTTCGGTGAACCTCCTCGACACAATGACAAAGCGATTGTCAACGTCATATAACATCTAAATATTCAAGACAAAACAATTAAATTGATATTCTTCGTTTTGTATTTCTTTCTACCGATCAGTCAATGGTGTAATAACCAATCGACCCGAATTGCCAAGATATTCACATCCGTACCAAAATCGTCCGATAGCTTGTTCGATAATGATCTCATCTTTTCTCCAATAGAATCTCAATTGTTGTTGCCATTCGAATGAAGATTCACTTTTAATTTGATTTTTAATTAAATCATTAATGACATCACGTGCGTGAATTTCAATTGTAACTAATGATACTAATTTGATACGTTCGAGTCGAGTTAAATTCTTCTTAATCATATCAGTAAAATTTCTCAAAACTAAATGTTGTTTTTTTCGGTCGGTTTTCAATTTTAAAACATTGTCTCGAAGTGATTTTTGTACTTCTTCAGTCCATTGAATCTGACTTGCTGTGATACAAGCTTGACCCGGATGAGATTTCAACCATTTCTCACGTTTAGTTCCACAATTCGATAGATCATGTCGACAAGCCAGAACCTTTCGTTTAACAACTTCTTTCATCTTATTCTCGACATCACGTAACCATTTCTCAACTTGACCATCGAGAATAACTTGTCCGTCGAATGGCACAACTTCATCTTCATTCGAACGCATTTCTGTTGCTGCCATCGGACCGTTAGCTGTCGTCTTTGTCAATGTCAATGTTTTGATATTGTCGAATAATTTCTTCATATGTGGCATGACAGCCGGTGGATTTTTCGATTGACCAAGAATTTCCAAAAGATCATCATTGGAAATAAAGTAAAATCGTGGAAATTGTCGACGTTTATTTTCCAAGTACATTTCCAATGATTTTTGAATTTCTTCGAGATTAGAATTCATGTATTGTAGTTCTTTATCAACGCCTTCTAAATGTGTTGCACGGAAAGCATTCGGACTTTGACTGAGTATTGTCATAACACCTTTCCATTTCTCATTGACTTCATCGAATAGTGCAGTTTCTTTAGCTAATTGACGACGAATATCTTCGCCGTAGAAGATGTTCTAGAAACAAAAAACAATCATCATGAGTTTCGAAAGTGAGGCAAAACAAAGCGAATTTTACTTCGAGATAAAGCCATTGTCGTTGAACAGCTAACCATAATTCAGTAACTTCGAGTACATGGGAAATATCACGTTCCCATTTATCGACTTCTTTGAGAAATGGTTTGATAAATCGCGAAGCTTTGTATGTTGCAAGCGAAACTTGATGTTCTTCGATTGTTTTGTTGATTTCTTCGGTTGATTTGATTTTAAAATGACCTAGAACGAATTCCATGTCATTCGAAATGATCGTCTACTCAAAAATGACACGCAGTTTACCTTTATCTTTGAATGGTACAACTTCAAATTCGACTTTCTCCCATTGTTCTCGAACTTTTTCAATGCCTCGTTCGATGGCCGCTTCTTTCTGTGCAGCTTCACTAACCTCGTTGATTAATTGTGCATTTTCTTCGAAATGCATATTGATAATACTCTCCAAAGTAAAATCTTCGGATTCTTCATCGAATTCTTTCGATGATTCATCTTTAATTCGTCGCCAATGACGATCTCTCATATCCTTATTATGTAAATCTTTCATCAACGGCATTGTACGTCGAAATTCATCGACACGTTTCTTCGTTGAATCGATGATTTCCCAATTTTTCTCTCGATAATCTTTCGATAGTTTATGTAGTTTTTTATATTGTGCAATGGCGTAATCTTCCATGACTTGTGTTTGTAGATTGGCGAATGTTGTTAGTTTCCATTTGTCGAACATTTGATCCCATTCTAAGGCCAATGTCCAAATACCTTCGAGAGCTTCGATATCTTTTTCGAGATTGATGATATCTTTTGATAACGGGTGATCGATACGAAATATGCCGAGACCACGACGAAGTTCTTGTTCTTCTTCTTTGAGTTTGGCAAGACGTTGTTTCATTTGTTCGATTTGACTGAGAGCTTCTTCGGGTGTGATCGACGATGTAAACGGACCGTTGGTCTTAAAATCAGTCACAAGTTCACCGACATTCTTTTTGAATTCTTCGGATTGTTGAAGTAATTTCGATTTGAATTTTTCACGAAGTTTTTTCAACATTTCTTCACTGTCGGTCAAACATTGAAGATAATGTTGCCAACGTTCTTCTAATTGACCAAGCATTTCTCGGGTCTAATCAACAAAAAATAGGTCTTAATTCTATCGAAATGAAAGCTTTTACGCTATCGGGAACGGGTTTTTCATATTTTTCAAGTAGTGTGAATTGTTCATGTAGAGGAGCGAATTTCGCTTCATACACAGGAATTTCCTGTTGAAGAGTTTCTAATAGTTTCTGTTTGGCTTCTAAACCATAATGATTCTCCGGTGTGACCATGACGCTATAATAAAACGAAATTTTCATGTCAAGCTTTTTCTTTTCAATTCAATCATCGATCTACCTCGCGCTGTTTTCATCGAGATAATTCGTCAATTGTTGCAAACCATTCGTTGCCAATTTCAATAACAAAACTAAAAGATTCAAAAGTTCGTATTCATTCATTCATTGAATTAATTCTTATACTAGTTAATTTCGATTGCCATTGCAAACAATGTACGACTAATGCATTTTTCAATGGTGAACAGTCGACAAGTACGAATTGAACTGTTGTTAATGTGTCTCTCGATTGAACATTATTCGCAACTTCTGTATAACGATTGATATCAGCATCGAAAAACGATGCATCAGGACAACGTTCTTCATAACGAGCAATGAAACGTTCTTTATCAACATCCCATAGCTCTCGAACGCCATTCCATGTAGCTTGATAATCGTCGAGATGTTTCTCATTGGCATCGAGACCAATGGCAATTTGTTGTTGTAAATGTTTTTTAGCTTCGTCTTTATTTAACACCAAATGCAACGGCTGGAAAAAAAATCAGATAATGAGTAATCAAAGAAATCTTTCTTTTGTCGAAATACTTCTTCATAAGATCTCGATTTGAGCCGATGCATGAATGTAATTGAATTGGCTAGTTCATATTCGCCAATGTTATTTACAATACCTTTGAGAGTAGCTAAATCGGGTTTGAAATTAATCTATGAAAAATGATTTATGAGAAGGAAAAATGGAAATATTCCCGTTGGTATTACTCGAGATAATGTCGTATCGCCAACGACTTTCGGTTCGAGGATAATTTCGATTTTAAATAGCGGACCTGGTGCTGATTTTCCATCGCCATTGATCGCTTTGGAGAGTTCAGTCAATGAAGCTTTGAAATTATATCGAACGGCACGTTCCAACCATTTATCTAATTCCACGATGATTCGATTCCATTCATGTTGAACATCGGATGGATCACGTGCAAATAATTGATAAATTTCTTCGATTTTCTGAAGAATTTCATTGAAATATTCACGAATTTTATCCGATGCTTGTTGTCGATGTTGTTTCTATTTCAACGAAATCAAAATCTTGTTATTTTTTTTCTCTTTATATTTCTTTCTACCTGATATTCTTCGAATTCGAGATTTTCAAAGATTTTTCTCGTATCAATTTTCACCAGAAGTGTCTCGCTAATTTTCTTACATAATTTAATACAATCGAGATGCGATTGTTTGAATCTATCGACTTGTTGTTGCAATTCAGATGCACTGATACGACAATCAATCGTATAATCATGTGTCGATTTCAGCCAAGTTATTTTATTTAAACCCGGTGCAAGTTTCTTATCTAATTGTTTGATTCGTTCTTTGAATAGAATACGTTCATGCGGATCTAATTTATCCAAAATTCGATTGTAATCTCGAACGATCAACATCACATTTTCTCGAGCTGTACGAAGTTCGTTTTTTCGTGTGAGAATTTCGCTTGCATACGGTGGAATATCGAAGCCCAATCGTTCCCAGAATTTAATTTCTTGAAAAAGTTTAATCAATGATGGATCGAAATTGGCTTGCAAGTATCCTTCGTCATTGACACGTTTTATCAGCGGACATTCGAGTTTTTTCGTTGGCTCATTTTCGATGTGATACGACCATTCTTTGTATTGTCGTTGAATGAAATCATCGAGTGCTTGTTTAACGTATTCGTATTGTTGACGAATATCGTTCGAGACGCCGACATGCGGAAGGAAATGTGCCATGTTGAGAAACGACATCATACGTTCGATGCGACGTTTGAGATTTCGAGCCCAGAAAGCACTGCCAGCATAGTGTGGATGAAAACGATCGAGAGCATTGGGAATCGATGATGTCGAAATGATCGATTGAATAGTTTGAAGAACAAATTTGAAAATTGTATAGAGATCAACAGTTTTTTTGTCTAATGTACGACGAATAGCCTAGAAGAACAACAAAACGAAGAAATAACAACAAAAGTAAGTCAATGAATTTACTTCTCGAGAATTCAAATGCGTGTAAACATCGAGAACTTCGACACCTTGTTCGACAGTTCGAACAGCGTCGAATGCGTATGTTATGACATTCGTCATCATCACTTCGAGATCTTTAACTGCCGATCGAAAACGATTGTAATCTTCATGCCATGTTGTCGCTTTAACATTGAGAATCGTATGTTGAACTTTGCGAAGTTCTTGGAGATGTTTATCGAAGGCTGTTTCGATTTCGGTGAGCATTCGATTGATGGACGGACCACGTTGACCACCGAAGATAGGCAATTGAGTTCGAACGCCTTCTTCCCAACGAGCGAAATGCATTTGACATTCGCATAGATCGAGTAAATCTCGGCAACGTTGAATAAACGCTTCGATCTGAGCGAAGATCGTTGTTTTATCAAGACGCCAACCTTTCACCGAGCATTTCTCATGAAGATGTTGAGCCTAAAATGATGCACACAAAACAAAAATTCACATTTGAGTTCGTCTCTCTCTCTCGGTTTTACGTTATTATAAATTTCTTGCCATTGTTGACAACATTCGATACATTCATTGAGTGTTTTTTGACTTGAAGTAATACAACCATCGAAAATCTTATCGAGATCAATCGCTACTGTACATCGACGAATGACTTCATTGCTCAACTAGATACAATTCATTCGTATATAAAATCAATCAAAATCACGTGTTTACCTTTCGAAAAAGTGCAGTTAGCATTTCTGGTCGATTGTAGAATTCTGAATTGACCCAAATGACTCGAATAAGTGAAATGATTCTCGGTAACATTTTCGGTATTTCATTTGGTTTTGCATCGGCTAATTCATGGCACGGATCTTTCAATGCCAATAAAAACGTAAGATTATTATCAGCTCGTTTCGTATTCGATTGTAATTGTTCGGCTAATTTTAAAAATTGTGGCAAATACGATGATTTAGCTAGACGTAGAATTTGTGTGATCTGTTTAATCGATGGTTGATCAAGTTGTTGACTGATGCCAAGTAAATCTTGACTGCGTGCCTTCCAAAATTCGATTTCTTCTAATGGACCGCTATTTTCATCGACAATCGAAGCATCTTGAGAATGTGACACATCTTTAAGTTGTCGACACCAATGAACCATTGCTGATTCCAATCGTTGAACGAGTTCTTTATCTTTTGCTGCTTGTTCAGTTGAAATATCTAATCCTTCTTTGGGTATGTATAGTTTCGTTATGCCTTCCATACGCCAACGAATATCGGTCAATGTCGCAAGAAAACGATGTAATTGAGAGGCAAAATCGTTTTTAATCGAATCAGGCCACATTTTATTACCGAAAAACAAGGGAGCATAGAGACCCGACATTAAACGAAGAAGAGAAGAGAAATGTTTGCCACCAAAATTACCGTATTGAACGTCACTGAAATGATGAAAATGATTTTATAAAGAAATAGGTTTTTTTTTTAAGTTTTCTACCGAATGAAATTTTCTTTTTCGAAAATACGCATCGATTGATTTTTAATGAAGTAAACTAAATGTGTGAATGGATTTGTTGGAACACCGAATTCAACACAAAGACCAAGAACACGATCGACATAGAAACACATGATACGATTATCTGGATCGTTTAGATATTCACGAATTTTTCCATGAACCTCATCTGTCCACATGGATTCTTCCAAACCAGGAATTGTTACAAGTTTATGAATGTAATCAAACTAGAAAACACTGCAGACAAACACAATCGGATCAAGTCGATCAACTTACAATCTCGTTGAGTGCGGCTTGATAACGATCATCATCATCGTCGACAGGATTGACTTCATCTTCTTGAAATTCATCAGCCGCTGCAACGACTGGAGTTGGTTCGAATTTTAGAGTCGGTGAAGGTACTCGATCACCGTCTGTAGGTGCGTCGGGTTTCGGCGATTGAGCAGCAGCCGTTGCTGATTGTTGACGTCCATCGACTTCATCGAGTGCTACAGCTTCACGTATGGATGCGGCTTTACTTCGGCCTGAACGAGCTGAACCAACGCGTGAACTATGTCGAGAAACGTTATCAGTCTGACCATTAGCTTGAGATTGTGTATCCGTATTATCACCGTTTACAACAGCAGAACTTGGTTCGTTCTCCATCGAAATGGATACGAACGAATTTAATCACAAAAACGAAAAAAATCAAAATGCACTTGAGCAAATTGTTTCTGTTTCAAGAAGAATAAAACAACCATTCGATACTCTATCACTATAGTTGCAAACTTTATCAAATATTTTTCATTCAAAAAAGAAAGAGAAACAGATGTCACTTGACTGCATACATCGATTCATACGGTTTTTTTGCTTTGCTTTCATCATTACTAACAACCGCACGTTTTTGAGTCAATCATTTTATTATTTGGTCATAAAACAAAATATTTATTCGTTAGTCGCATTTAAAATTTATTGATAATTAACAAAAAAAAAAGGAAAAATAAATTCCAAAGCGTCAATTCTCTTCACAATTAAGTAAGAAAAATCAGGACTAATCATGTCTAGTTTTGTTTCCTCATCGGTTGTTAACAGTTGACATTCATCATTGCAAATAACATGTTCTCTCGAATAGGAACTAATGCATCGCCATTTATTGTCATCGTTGTTGTTGTTGTTGTTGTTTACATACCATAATGCGAATGAGTTTTTTTCTAATGTGTGATCGAGCCGGAGACCGAAACCTGAGAGATTCAGTAACTATCTCAAGTTAGGGTCTCAGGGTCAATACACGACATTATTTCGGAGATAAAATGAAAGCTAAAAGAATGGAAAAGAAAATCTTGATTAAACTTAAGCTCGAGACTAAGCGTCTTATTCTTAGTTTCAGAAAAAAAAACAAAATAACAAGTACATTTTGTGGTAGGTTAGAATTTGAACTGTGATTTGTCTCAGTGTAATTGTAACTAATAAAATCTAAGCGCCAAATAGTGAGTTTTTATTTTTCATTATGCTCTTCACGATCATGAACTCGTCTTAAGAACAAACCTGTTTGCATTTGTGAGGCCTTTGACGCTAGAAGTAACAACTATTCATCGTTTCATATGTTTTCTGTCGTTATATTTTCTCCTCATTTTTTTCCTGCTCTCTCTCTCTCGCGCGCGCGTTCTCTTTCTCAATCCCGAGTGATATAAATAACGCACAAAATAGAATTTCATTATTATCATCATCATCATCATCGTGTTTTCCTCTTTCTTTCAAAGTGAAGAAAGAAAGAAAGAACCCGAGCAAATGAGAAAAAAATGCTCTGATCAAGTATATTCTTCTTTCTCTCGGTTTTTTTCCTTATATAATGTTTTGGTGTATTCGCGTCCCGTAAATGTGCGACGTTAATGAAGAGGAAAGCAGTAAGACTTGTTAATGCAAATATATATATATAATATTTGTGTAGAACAGAAAAGAATAGCGAGCGCTATTGCATTTACCGCAAGAACTCAGAAGAGAAAGAAAGACGTCGAGTTGTCAAAACGAGACGAACGGGTCGGGGTGCAAAACAAGTAGGCACTTTCAGAGAAATCATCTGGTCGAACTGCCGGTTCTTCCACACATACGCACGCACGCGCCCGAGCCCAAATAAATAAGCAAAACGAAAGATAAATACGAACGACATCTATGGAAGAAATAGAACTTCATCGGAATCCGGTTTCTATTGTGTACGCAGATGTTTTTGCTGGGGAAAATATATTGGATATAGCATTTATCATACTTAAAACAGATGTTGAAAAACTATGCAGCGGATTTGTATTTCGATCCGTTTGGAAATGAACTTAGATCATGTTTAAGAAGAAAAGAAAGAGAAAAAAAACGTTTTTTTTTCTACTATTACCTTGTTGAATACTGATAAAAAGCTAAAAGACACTTCCTAAAATAATGTAAAACTCACTTTCACCGGGGTTTTTTCCTACAATACAATGATACAATCATCTTCATATTTTCTATCATCCGTGAAAAATAAATATGTACACCGATGATGAATAATGAGAACATTACCGACGGACGAGCACATGAAGTACTTTATTTTTGCCCTGTCATCTTATATAAACCTTCGTATTGCTTTATTTTTTTCTCTCTCTCTCTCTCGTTTTTTGTCTCTGTTGAGACGACTAGCTGTTTTTTTTCTCGTTTATATGAAGAGCAGAAAAAAAGGAAAAAAAAAAGAAACAAGACGAATAGTAACCTATTCTCAACCAATAGAAGAAAACCAGCTGATGTACATCGACAAGCAATTGGTTGATTTTTCTTCTTTTATTTGATCTGAAGAATAGAAAAATACACACCGAATATGTACAAAGAAGTCAGATTGAAAAAAAAAATATGAATAGAAAACAATTTCATCAAAACACGAGAATAACTGACTTCCATATGAGAAAACATATGGATGTAATCTTGGTCAAAGTTCGTGTCGACTATCATGAACATGTTCTGAAGACCGAAAGCATTGCGATAAACTAATCTATTGATAAAGCTGATAACTAGAGTTTTTGTTTTCTTTGTTTTGCTTTTTGAAAACCATAGTTAACATATTTCATCTCTGCACAAACAAATGCAAAACTATGTCTATGATATTTATACGAATTTGTGCTTAGCAAACAGAAAAAGAGACTGGAAAGTAATCCTTAAGGTGAATCTTCTTGGTTGAGAGTCAAATATGAATGAAAGTAGATTAAGACTTAAGACGTTCGCGTGTTTTACTCATTAACACTATCTCAGAGTTCTATGCGTGCATTTTCGTCACTTTTGTCGGACTTGACTAATCTAATGGAAAGTTCAAGTATGTATTTTTGTTCTTTTTCTAAAAGAAAACTAAATCAATAGGAAGGTTAGACGAAAGATGAGATGTCGATGACGATCGTATTTAAAACACCTGACAACCAGACAGAAGAATCAGTGTCGAAGTACAACATAATGAAAGAACGGAAGAAAAGAAAAAGTACACATACACATGCATGCATAGGTATTTTTATTTGACGATGAAAGTGTTTATCAAAGCGAAGCAACAAGAAGAAAAAAAAGGTGCAATGAGAAAGATAAAATTTATTTATATCATCAGCTGTTATTTTCCTCAAATAGACATGAGAAACAAAACAAAAAAGGTTTGCGATGCGAGTTCGCAATAAAACAAAACAGTGAGGGCTTGGTGGCACGGGGAATAAAATGGAAACGTTATATTCGAATGGCCTACTTACATTGAAAATCGATGTTATTTTTGCAGAAAAACAAAACGATGTGTCGCATGGAATAGGAATCTTTTCATATATTAACTGACATTCTACAGAATAAAGGAAAAAAGAAGTCGGAAGGCGCGCACTGCTGATTATTGCGTTCTGTTGCAGTGCTCGATGCCTTTATACTACCAGTACCGAGAACAACAACGAGAGACCCCCCTCCTTTTTCTTTTTTTTCGCTACCCGGGCTGCTGCTGCCTTAGCCGTCGATGAAAAAAGAAAATATTTTTGCTTCTACATGTAATTTGGTTGTTTTCGTCGCTTTTTTTCTTTCTCTCGCTCGCTCTCTCTCTTTTTCTCGATGATAAAAAACATTTCGCCTTGATATATGATAGATCTACTCGTATAGCGGGCGGTTCGATTTTTTCCTCTCTCTCTCTCGCATCATCAATTGTTCTATTACAGAAAAACATATGTTAGAATTCCAGTCGAGGCTCTTTTTTTTCTTCTTCTTCTCTCGAAGTACGATTAAACAACATCAAATTAATTGGAGTTTCTTTTTGGGCTTGATGATTGAGTTTTGTTTTTTTCTTCTTCTCTGATAAAAACAACGACGAACCCGACGAAGAAAAAAACTGCACGACCGTGCTCTTTTTTCTTCGTTCTTCGGCTACGAGCGCGTCGCTTCGGCGATGCAATCTATGGCAAAAACCTATCTTCATTTTGCGGTAAAGGACGACGATGAAGAAGAAGAAGAAAAAAACAAGAGAAAATTTTGAGTACACAGCTGCGTGCAACATATGTTTTTTCTTTCTTTCCTACAATCAGTCGTAAATATCAAATACAAAAAAAAGCACAAAATGAAAAAAAAACGAGAGAAAACTATCATCGACTAGATGTGATTGCGTGTTCAGGTTGAAGTTGTTGCAAACGTGTGTCGATTAATCGAAGTGGTTCGATGAGGGATATTGTAAGCCAACAGGGCGTTGACGTGATCTCACGATGACCGAATTGGTAGCCCCAACCTTCTTTGAAACTAACGTAGAGCGTGCAAAGTTTTGTGAGATCGAGAATTGATTCGTATGTTGCCAAAGGATCGCTGACTAATTGAGCAAAAATCGAGAAATTAAATATGCAATTTCGAGAATCACGACTCGGAACATGATGAACAGCTGAATCGCTGAGATTATTCAAACGATTCAAGAGTATCGAATGAACAAAGATCGAACATGAATAAGAACGATTTCGAATCGAAACATTGCCATTACAATCTTCGATTAATTCAATACCTAAGCAACAAAAATAATAATAATATTAAACAAAATCAAATCATTTATTTACCTTTTCCAATCGATGCTCGAACATCTTCGACACCTTTCTGTCGTTTAACATTCGCTAATAATCCCAAACTAAATCGAGTCGTAAAATTCTTGTATGGCGATGTGTATCCATCGACATAGACTCGCGATGATGTGCCTCGAAATTGTTCGCCAATTCGATTGCTATATTCATAATAATTAATCGTACACCATGTTGAAAACGCTTGATGATTCGATCGTTGAGGTGAATCTAGAAGATTTTGAAAGATTCGGTTGTTAGTTTTTGTGTTCGAAAGAAGAAAATTGAATTACAAGGATCAGGTGAGTATATCGATGGTGGAGGCGTTGGCGGAGCATTTTCGTTGTTAATTCGAGGCTCGATTATCGAAGGTAAAACTGAAAACGAAACGAATATTTGTCTTTCAGCTTAATCTCAATGATTTACCTTGTGACGGTACGCGATTGTAGTGATACGGATTGATACAGACGAACTTTTGCTTTCGATTATTACCCGGTGAAAATGGATAATGACATTGAGATGATGGTGCTAGTTCGTGATAGTTTTGTAGGTCAGCGAAACGCCAGAGACGACAGTAGACAACATGAGGAAATTCTTTTCGATAGACGATTTGAATGCGTTTGTCGACCGATGGAGGTATTGGAATACATGGACTTGGACAATGAGGATTTAATAGAACTTTAGCAAGAGAATCGAGTACACCTGAAAAGCGAATTCAATAGAAATGAAAATAAATTTCTTCGATTTCAATTTTACCGTCGGAATTTTTTAATTTTTTTATAAGAAAATCGACAGCACGTTGACTATGTTCATTGTCTTCATGTCCTTGTTTCCAATTGACGATTTTCGAGCGTAAAACATGGAGATTAAATGCTTTTCTATCATGATAATCATTCATAGTTTGCATCCTCCCTATATCGATACGAATTACGTCTGTGGTATGTATGAACGATTGCCGAATTGCTTGGTTGCTAAACGATTATATACATTCTGATCATGTGAAAAGAGAAAACAATTGTTTTCTTCTCTCTATGCAAGAGAAAGAGAGATAGAGAGAGAGATATGATTTCCAACAGAGAAAGAAAAGACAAGTGTGTGAACAAACGAGACGACTCGCAATTAATAATAATTATTCTTTCCTAATCGTGCGTCTGATAAATCCTCTCAATGAAACGAACAGTAAAAAGAAAAGCATGCGGCACACTTATTTTCTAATATCATCTAAGTCAAATAACAACAACAACTTAACTTCGAACGAAAGAGAGAGACAATTAACATTGAGTTCAAAAGAAATTGTTTTCTCCGATAATATTCAAGAGTTCGGACCCTTCTCTTGTCTTTTATTTCTTAGCTAAATAGAAAAAAAAATTCCATCAAGAATATAATAAATATAAAAGGAAAAAAAACGAGGAATCATTAGACTAGAGAAACAAAAAACAGACAAAAACATTGTTCAAGCACACTATTTGATCAAAACTTGCACAAAGCAAAAACATAAAAAGCTAATGGTGTATTTTTAATCTAAACGTTCGAATTATGCTTCGTATGATGAAAATCATGTTGAAGTAAATGTAATGGCGGTGCACTTGGTTGGGGATAATGAGGTAGATCCATACGTGGTGGTGGTGGACGCTTAATTTGATCGTGATTTACGCCGACATCCAAAGTTTCCGTACTTGCCATTGGAGCATCGCAATGAATAGTCTCTAGACGAGAACTAGTCACTTCTGGTCTTGCCAATGGTGCTGGCCGACGATATCTTGCTGCATTCTAAATATAACAAGACAATTAAATGGAATGTATCAAACAAACAAACAAAGCAAAGGTTTGTTAAGCGGTGAAAATGTAAAAACATTTATTTGTTATTAGAAATTACAAAAATGATTGAACACGACTAGAAATCATATAAGTATACACAACACATATGAAATAATAAGCAAGGAAGAACATATATTAGCAGCGATGGTAGTCGTAATAAAATACCTCATTATGATCACGTATAGGCTGAGATGGAGATGTATTCGGTTGTAGATATGTATTCATATCGAAATCTAATTGATGATAGTTTATTTCATCGTAGAATTTGTCATTAGTCGTACTTTGATTTGTTGAATGATGCGATTGTTTGAGCAGTGATTCACAATCCGATCGATTATCATTGTTGTTTGCTGGACCGAGAATCGTTGTCGATGAACGTAGATGTGGATGTTCAATTTTTATGCCACGTTTTGATTGATGATGTTCATTTACATGTTGATTAGGTTCGTTTGCTGTTTTCATATAACGAAGTGATTGCGCACGACGCCGTCTATTAGACACGCAACAAAATTGATAAGAACAAAAGAACGAGATTTTGTTTTACTTGCTAAATCGAACGAGAAGAAGAACGATTGCAATTAACAAGACAACGAGGAGTAAACCAATCAAACAACCGATCACAATTCCTAGAGAGAAAACCGAAACGATTCAATCAAATTAAGTTCTTTCTCATAAATCATATTTATTCTAGTCTATTGACAATCAAATCGAGTAAACAGAAGCCCATTTCTTCCTTCTCTCTTACCCCATTCTCGTTTGATCGATGTTTGTTTTCGTCGAGACATATCGTCGTGTTGTCTCTCGGATTCGAGTGTCATCGGTGCGTGTTCCGATATACGTGAATCGACTAAACAAAAAAAAGAGGGCACATATCCTACTAATGTTCTCTACATGATCATCATTAATCATTGCGAAATAACAATGTCTGTTGTTGTTGTTGTTGATTTTACCTTGGAAATAAAGCAAAAATTTGCCTTCACCAACATGATTCGTTTTCAATACGAATTCGATGGTTTCTGATGTTAGATTTGTTTCGAAATATTCGTTTTTATTCAATGTTCGTTGAATATTTGGTTCGGTTGTTAACAAACGAATATGCATTTGATGAGAATATTCAATCGTTTTTTCCAACATAAAAAATCGAATATGTGATTCATGAGGAATTTGTAGACGTTTTTTGCAAGATAAATATGTGCCTAATGAGTAAGGATAATGAGGAGAATGAAGAAGACCTCGATTAATCGAAAGATATTCAATATCATCATTCGCACAGATATCAATTCGAGGAAGATCATTCGTTATTCCTTCACCTGAATCAAACAAACAACAAAAATGAATGAAAATCATTGAGAAAATTATTCGAAACCTGGTATGCAGAGATATTCAATCATTGAAAAATTCGAGTATTCTCCATGTGGACAAGCTTTTAATCGTGGCCGATCATTGTAATGAATATCACACTGACTTCCACTTGTATAACTCAAACGATTATTACAAACATTTCGATAAGCATCGGGAACATAGTGATTACACAGCCAATAGGTATTTTTATCACATAGAGACGAACTTTGTTGAGTACTTATGCCAACAAGAGCCATTTTAACATATAAACGAAAGAAATTTTCACATGAAAGATGTATTGTCGTTGACGAGCCACGATGAGTAGATGAGTCGCATTGATATTGTTTTTCGGTTTGTATAACAGGCAAACAACGGTATTTAATATAAAATCGATTTGCCGTCTGGCATGTCGAATTTATATAGAAATGTAATTGTTGTATTTTGAGACTACATAAACGTTTTCGATTGCATGTAAATGTCAACGTATTTTTATTCTGCAGACTGCATAGACGTTGGCCCGAACATTCACCGTCAATAGTCGATTCGTAGACGACATCATCGATATCGATGACATAGCCTGCTGAACAAGATGCAACAGTTTGAAAAGTTTCAGCAGATGAATCTGCTGGGTTTGGTTTCGCACAAAACCAACGTGTTAGACTTTGTTCGTATGCTGAATTACCTATAGAAACCAAAAATAGATTTTATTCCCACAGAAGACAGTTGATTTTACTTTGAATAATTATAAAAATGAAGAATAAAATGCACAGTCGTCCTTGATGAAGATCAGAAAAAATCATTTGGGATGCAATATATAAAAAAAAACAGAAATGAAGGCTGGCTGGCAGACTGTCGAAGAATAAGAACAGGAAAAAAAAGAAGACGGGAAAATGAATGACTGCTGACATTAGTCATCCGTTAGAATGATTGATTTTCATTTGCACCAATAGGAATTTTCGTTTGTTGTCATAGAAAAGACGCTACTAATGGTGAAATATTTACATATTATCGAAGAATTACTTCGTTCGATTAGACATGGACAGAAATGCAAATGCATACAGTGAATTATTCTATCATTGTGTTCAAGTATTAAATCAATATACGGATAATGTTTCCGAAGAAACTTTCTTAGAACAGTATTTTCAAGAAAATCAAGTTTGTTATTGTCGATTTTTTGTTTCTTGATATATCTTTTATCTTCTTCTTCTTCTTCTCATCGATAAGGTCCCAAATGAGTCATTTGTTTCGACGATTCTACTCGACTGTCTACGCCATTCATCGTTACTCAAAACAATAACAGATATTTTCTATCGAACCGATGGCATTCATGTTCGAAGATCGGAACATAATATTTACAAAGGTTTCCTTTTTTTCTCTCGCTTGAAAGTCTTCTAATTGAACTAACATTCGATTTTATCTAGTTATTGCATATCTCATCTTTTTTCAATTGGATACCGTCGGACTGAAACTACTTCGTGGATTTGTAAATTCGATTCAATTACCTCGAATCTACCAAGTTCGTAATTGTGAAAAGTCGAAAAAAATAATCATACTGAAAACGATATTTTTCTAGTTTTTGAATTTTTTAATCAGCGAACAACATTTAGAAACAATTCAAAAACAATGTATGAAAGTCTACGAACAAGAATACATCGAAGAGAAAATCGGTCGGGTTATCAAAGCGTTCGTTTTGTTTGTTGTTTTTTCTTCTTCGAAGAATGATTTTTCTTTTGGGAAAATAGATATATGCCAGATCTACGAAGCATTCTACTCGATCTAACCGATGCTATCGAAGGGCGTACAGCGGCTCGACAAGTCTCCGAACCAACGAAGTTCGAACCTTTTGATCTCACTGCACCGAAAGCACGAACTGTGCCCATACCGAAAATAGTTTCGTATTGATAGTTTTTGTTCTTTTTGTTTTTGCTAAATTCGAAATGAATTCAGATTCCAAAAATGACGAAATCACGGCCAGTACCGAAGACAACCTATGAACCATGCCGAGAACAAGTCGAATTAGAGAAAATTCGAGAGGATAATCATCGACGCGGCATGAATAAACTCGATCAGACACGAGCATTGCATCATCGTTTTATGCAAGCAGAAAAATCGACTAAAACACAAACGAAACTATCGAAAATCATCGATGATCGAGAGAAAACATTGAAATTCGATCATTTTCGTGCGAATCCACCGCCAAAAATTCAAGTAGAAATTTCCATTCGAATTCATTTTGTTTTAATTTTCAATTAGACGAACAAAATTCCCGTGAAACTCAACGTTGCAACGGTGCTCAAAGAAAGTCAACTTTACAAAAAGCAAGAAGACGAAGTTCGACGTCGTTTGCTCGACTTCGAAGCTGGAGGAAAAGATGCTCAAGAATTTCTTCAATGGCAACAGACAATGCAAAAGAAAGATTTCGATGAGCAAATGAACACAATCGAACGGAAACGATTAGAAGGCAAGATGAGTTATGAAGAGGCGATTCTCGCACGGCAACGACTAACCGATGAGAATCGACATGCTGCCGATGAATTGAAACAACAAACGAAACAATTAATTGATATTCATGTCAAAGAAAAACTTCGTGAAGAACAACGAATGAAGTTCGAATTTCTTTTCTTTTAAGAGTTTTGCCTGTATGTTTTGTTTTTCTTTCTTTCTTCTGTCAAGACAATTGATCGATGAGATTGTAAATGGACGAGAAAATACGAAATTAGCTCAACAAAAACTTCAACAATACAAATCAGATTTCGTCAAACAATATAAAGAAGATCTCAAACAAATGATGAAACAAGCTCTCGAAGATGCCGAAGATGAGATGCGACAACGTGCTGAATTGATTCAGCAGATTCGTGCGTTGGAATCGACGCCAATCGATCGGAAGAAGATCGTCGATTTGACATCCGTCGCCGGACATGGTGTTCATGATGAAATGTCAATTGCCGAATTACGTGAACGATTAGAATTAACTAAAATCGAACGAGAAAAAGAACGTGAACAGCGACGTGATCATATTGTCAAGGAAAAACAAAGCAAAGAACAAATGATTACGAATACAGTTCAGAATATTGTGAAATATCGAAATGAATTGACAACTCAAGCAGCAAAAAAGTTAGTCAAATCGAGTAAATTCAATTGAAAAGAAAAATGTTTTGGTTTTTTCGTAGAAAACAAAGACAATCAAGTGCACCGTCAACACGACAGAATTCAAATATCGAACAGTTGAAACACAGTATTGAACTGAAAAAATCACAACGTCTCTCCCGACAGCAACAAATCCGTGAAACACTTTCTACGCTTTCCATGGCCTCAGGTCGAACCACTTCATGCGTATGTCTACTCATTCTTTGAAATTTATCTCTACCTTTCGATTCTCTTTGTTTTTAGAGATCAAATACGGAATGGAATCGTTTTGATCAATTAGAAAAATCTTCAGACAAAACTCAAAAACGTCTTGCGCCTTCTCTCATTGCTTAACTCTCGTTATATGTTTATACTATTGCTAAGACTAAATAAAATTTAAAAAACAAAACACACAATGCTAGCTAATATTTCCATCAAAAGAGAAAAAAAAATTATCTGGGTGGACCACCTCTGGTGGGGATCGAACCCACGATCTTTGGATTAGAAGTCCAACGCGTTAAGCCGCTTCGCCACAGAGGCATCAACATACGTCGCAGTCAAACATGACCTCAATATGGTTTCGTTTCATTGGTTTCATATTCTTTATACTGATTGATTAAATTCTTCATTTGTTCGTTAGCTTCGCTTAATTCTAGAGAATTGAGAACGTAAATATATGAGTCATTGAAAATGGCAATGCAACTCAACCATTTTCCTCCATTCCTTCACCAACGAACCAATGAAGAAACGCTCGACGTTGAAATAATTTTTCAAATGGATTAATCAGTCGATTAAATTGTTTGATTATGCCCGTATGATTAGCAATACCGGTTACTGATTGAGAGAAACCTTGCGGTGGAATATCACAATGAGCAATTTTACACTAGAGTTTAATAGATTCAGATTTTTAGTAATAATCTTATACTTTTCTTCTCAAACATTATTCGGAATCCATGGAATGAAATTGACTTTGCCTTTCTCTTTAATCATTATATCATGAAGAACTTTCAATGATAAACTTCGACCACGAAAGATGCCTGTCGCTGTCAAATATTTCCCATGCGGAGAACTCAACGATAGCATTTGATTATTTTTGTCGAACATTTGTTTCACTAATTGATGTTCGTTCGAATTACGTGCATGTAAAGGTGAAAATGAAGTCGAAAGAAAATGAAGATTAGGAAATGGTATCATATTCACAGCTAATTTACGTAGATCCATGTTTAATTGACCTACGAAAAGAACGTGTTTTGTAATTACTTCAGTGCAAAGAGTTTTTCTACCGGGAAAACGAAGACAAGCAGTGATTCCGATGATAACTTGCGCTAAAATCTGATTGACATCATCGAAATTAGCCGATGAACGACGAAAATTTTTATTTAAGATTTCAAATAGAGCCGTGTTATCAAAACAAAATGTTTCGTCAGTATTTTCGATAAGATCTAGGACAGTTTGTTTTCTTTGCTTTCTCGAACAGAGATTTTTCTCTTACGATTCATCGATAGAACGGCATTATACGGTTCTACAACAATTTGCGACATCGATAGTGCAGGAAAAATCGAATAGGATTTAATAATTCGATCAGAATAATTCTCTCGAACGTGATCTACAACTAACGAACCAAATCCACCGCCAGCTCCTCCGCTGATGCCGTGTATCAATTGAAAACCATGAACTAAATCACATTCTTCAGCAATTTTACGAGTTAAATCAATTAATTCGGGTAAGAGCTCGGCGCCTGCACAAAAAATGGATCATAATTTTTGATAATTCGAAATTAATCTTTCAATTTTATCTAACCTTCAGTAAAAAACCCCTTGGCAAAATTATTACTCGCTCCGTTTTTGCCTTGAACAAATGATTCAGGGTTAAATAATCGTTTCGTACTTCGTATTTCATCGAGATCTGTCAATATTGAACGAGGAGTATATCTTCCTCGTTGAATTTCATTAAAATAAACATTTATTCGTTCGAGTTGCAAATCACTTTGCCCGTGATAGTGTCCGCCAAGGTCAAGTCCATGTTCGTTACATGCAAATTTCCAAAACTAAGACTCATTCTCCATCGGATTTCACTTTCTAGTCAATCTCACTTGGTCACCTATCGCATTTCCAGCTTGTCCTATTTGAATTGTTATTATTTCACGCATAGTTCTATTCTTTTATCTCGATAAATAAACAAAACACGAACGAAAAAGAAAAGATTTATCCTGTTTCTATAGAAATCTCTGAAAGATAAAAATCATCTCGCTTCTTTTTACTCGATAATAGTTACAGAGAAGAAAAAAACGAGATAATAGATGGTGGTAGCTATGATGATGAGGGTTGACGCGTGATACATAGAACGAAAAAGGATTCTGTAGGTGGGGTCACATATGGTGTCAGCGGTGACAAGAGCATTAGAATATCATCGAGTCATTTGATTTGTTTTTTCGAGTCGAAAAGACGAGACCGAAAAAAAACAAACACTGTTTTTTTCATTAACATTTGAATTTCAATAATATAATGCTCTGTGGTTTAAATTAGAAATCTTTTCTATTCCATGACGACCATTGCATCAAGAATATCCAATTCATCATCAATTATTAGTGAAGATTCATCTGTGTGTTATGCAAATGACGAGGTAAGAAAAACTTATCTAACAGAACAAAGATTAAATGAGTCAGTTCGTTTGAAGAAGAACTTTTCCTCTTGACTAAAATCCATAGTGAATCATACTGACAAATGACGAAATGAAACTTTATCACGTTGTGAAATAACGTCGTTATATTTTTTTTGTTTTCTTTTTTGAATAAAGGCAGTATCAACAAAACCCAATATTGTATCGTTACAACAAGAGAATCGTGTTCCGGCGATAATTATTTTTATTATTTCGGTATGAAAATTATAAAAATTATTAAAATAATTTTAATTGACTTTGTTTTTTGTTGCTTTATTTGAAGTTAAACGAAAATAATCAGTGTCAATTACGAAAAAAATTTTCTGTCGATAGTCAATTAGTATCTTATCTATTTTTAATACGTTTAATCAATCGAATATTTAATCTACGTTCAAATTTCACATTAGTTGCCAAAGAATCCGGTGCATTAAAGTGTAATTTTCCAGTTACTGACGATTTTGACGTTGACGGTTGTCTAATGAATCTAATGGAGGACGGCGAACAACAATCGACTCTAGAATTTATTGTCTACAAATATCCTCAGACCAAAGAACAATTAGAATCTGAATTTGAAAGTTGGTGTATATTTGAACATGGTGATGCTCAAGATCAACATGAGAATTTCGAAATTTTACCCATTCAAAATGATTGTATCGTAATCACTATTAAGCCAAAGGATCATCGACAAGAAACATTCCTACAGAAGGCAACTGGTAAACAAATAAGGATTTTATGGTGATTGAAAATGTTGGGTTTCTTTTTCGGTAGGTTGGCTGTATGGTTCTGTTGGCTCATCAACGAATAATTGTCTGACGAAAAATGAATTTCAACAGATGTTGGATCCAGAAACGGGTCGTTTGTTAGATGAAACAGTATTTCGACAGAGAATATTCGATAGTGGCTGTGAGAAATCAATTCGAGAGATCGTCTGGTGTCATTTACTACGCGTTTACACGGACACAATGACAAACGAAGAAAAAGATCAGCATAAAATCAAAATCAAACAACGATATGCTGAGTAAATTCATTCGAATGAAATCAAAGAAAAAAGTTTCCAAAATCAGAAATCTATTTTAGTTTAAAACAAGATTGGCAAGAGCGTTACAAACAAAACGATTCCGCAGTACATGCCATTCATACTTGCATCAAAAAAGATGTTCAACGAACTGATCGTGGAGTGAAATTCTTCAATGGAAAAGAAAATACATCTCTTCAAAAACTACTCAATATTCTCACCACGTACAGCATCAATCATCCCGAGCCCGGCTATGTTCAAGGTAGAACACGTGTTTTTTTTTCTTCTTTCGATTGCCAATTTATTTCCATCGATCATATAGGCATGAATGACATGGCAGCACCGATTTTATTTGTCATACGTGATGAATCTTTAGCGTACGAATGTTTCTGTGCGTTAATGCGTTATATGCGTCCGTTGTTTCATTCGAATGGACTCGCAATGAAACGACGATTAGATCTACTGAAAAAAACAATTCAAGCCATCGATCCCGATCTATCAAAAAAAATCGAACAATGTGATATCAGTTCGTAGAAAATTTCTCTTTTAAAAACTTGAATAATTTTCTTTCTTTTTTGTTTTGAAAAGGTAAATTAATATTCACATATCGATGGTTATTATTGGATTGTAAACGTGAATTTCCGTTCAAAGATATATTCTGTGTTTTGGAAAGTCTATGGGCATCGATACCAGTGGAGAAATTCGATGCGAATATTGACGAACTCTTCTTCGATAAAGACGAGCTTGTTAATGAACATCGATCATCGATAATGTCATCGTTAACAAATACATTCTCGTCGAGAAATTCATGTCCGATAAAATCTGAAGAAACTCTATCAGAACAGTCGAGTATCGACGAAGAAGATTCCGGATACCGTGATGAACAAAATCCAACATTAACAGATTTACAAATACGTTTACACAAATCTGATTTAACAACACGAACAGCGTCCGTATCGTTAGGCAAATGGTTAACTCATTTTTCATCGTTTGATGATGATAATGACGACGATTGTTCGGATATGTTTACAGTATTTCTTTGTGTTGCTTTACTTGAACAAAATCGTGCAGCAATTATGAATATGTCACCATTGAATACCGATGATGACGATTTGATCGGTTCACATTTTACACGTCTTGTTCGACAGCATAACGCTCAACATGCCCTGCAATTAGCTCGACAATACCATCGACAATATATGATATTTCGAATGCGTGTGAAACAGTTGCTATTAACGGATAATTAATTCTTCCTTTTTCTGTTTGTTTGTTTGTATTCTCAAGTCTTTCATTTGCTCATTATTATTTTTCTATAGATAAAATTGTATGCTAGTTCTATGCATTGAATGTTCTCAGCCATAATGGATCTCTGAACATTCAGTCTGTTGTTGTTCTTGTATTCAATACCATTCCTTTTTTTTTTAGAAATGACTATAAGTCTATGCTTTCTCTCTTTTTTTTGACGCTTTGTTAAATAAAAAAATATTACACTGTGAAAAAAAACCTAAAGTTCGATTAATACTGAAATGACCGATAAGATAAAGTAGAGCATATGCCGAATTTTTCTCGACTGCGCAAAATCTTTGTACTTAATGTGTTTTTATCAATTTTTCTTCAGGAACGGTTATTTACTTTGATAAACAACTTGAAACTCGAAAGAATGAAGAATAAACATCTGTCGCATGTCCATCTGGCTCCTCACCTCAAAAACCTACGCGAAGGCAACAAAGATATTTCGCTTCATTGAATTATTTTGCCAGTAATCATTACGTGACCACTGTTCTGCATAAATATTTTTTATAAGTCGATTAAAAATGAATAGAGAAGTAAAACCTTAACAGAAATAATAAATAATAAGAAAACAAAAAAAAAAGAATTGACTAACAGAAAAAAAAAAGAAAAAAGCGTTAGTCTTGGCTGTTGTTGTTGTTAAAATGAAAAGCAAATCACAGTTGAATACTTGAATGTTATTGAAGGAGACGGCAAAGAGCAAGAAATTGATGACGAAGTCGTGGATCAACGTAAAACAAGAGATTATTTAATACTAATAAACCCGATGAATCCGACGATTCACTCAATTCAATTTCACTTAAATCATAATTTTCATGTTGACATTCGTCATCTTTATGGTAGATAATCAGATGTCGATTCTTCGTTAGAATTAATATCCCATGTTCGATATTCTCATGTTCAAGAACATAATCTAAGATGTCAACAATTTCATCGTTATCTTGTCGACCGATTTGACATCGATAGGCTAATTTTAAATAGCTCGTATTCGTATTAATACGTGCATCTTGTTCGAGTTGTCGATGTCGTCGATGTGGAATATTCATGAGACCAGTTCCATAGAGAATACCTTGACCAGTTTGAGATATCAATTGAGCAACTCCACCGACAGGTTTAGCAACGATTCCAACGAGACCTTTGCCAACGCCAGAGAGAACTGTTGTTGTTGCAGTTTGCGATTGATCTCGATTGCGTAACGACGCCAATGGTTGTTCAGCTAGGCCGGCAATAGCACCTAATAAACTCAAACTAAACAATTCCAAGCCTTGCAAAAGACCACTCGTCATTCCAGTTGGAATTTGTCGACAAGTTTCTTCAGTTCGCGTCGTATGTTCGTTATCCATTGCTAGTCGATCCATATTTTTCGCCACACTATTAGCAAATGTTGTTAATGAAGTGAGTGTACCAAGTGAAAGATGTTTGAGTAGACTCGTAGCACCTTCGGATATTCCAACCATAAATCCACTCGGTCCTCGTTGCATTCCGACATATGGCAAATGAAATAGATCGTAGACTCCATCGGTTATATTTCGAATTAACACCGATGGATTACCAAGTAAATCGAATGAACCTAAAAGAATCGGCGAACGTGTCAATAACGAAAGTAAATAATGTCGAGTGATCAATGGTAGTAATTGTTTGTTCGTTGAATAGATGAAATTCTTTTGAAATTTATCAATAAATATCGGTAATTGATGACAACCGATGTAGACTTTCATCGATGCATGGATACTAATCGTAATATTAACTTGTCCGATGTTCAGTGATTCACATATGAACGGTATTTGCATGGATTGTTGTTGTTGGTGAATAGATTGAGGAATTTGTTGACGAACTTGAGGCAGATTTAAATTCAATGGTAAGAAATCACTGATGATTCTCAAGAGAAAATAAATGTAATGATCTTCGATGTAAACATCGAATGGTTGAATTTGAAAATCGAATTTAATAAAACGTTCGTTAATTCGATGAAAATTTATCGTTAGAAACGCCGATGCATTCGGTCGAAAAAGATTCGAACGAGGTTTCTTTTGGTTATGTGTAAGAGAATCAAATGCTGGTAAAGGATCTTCAGTTAGAGTTGTATCGATAGATGAAGTTGAATTCTGACGATGATGATCCGAAAATGAATTTACCGGTCTAAATAAAACAACATTAAAGAAACAATTAATGATGATTGAGATTTGTGTACGTACGGTGTCGGTTCTTTTCGTTCGTAGACGTTGCTTTTAGTTCGTGAGATACGTTTATCATCTTTTGACATTAAAACAACGGGAAAATCGAAATTATTCTTCGAACTAAAACATTGATTATCGATTTGAAATTGTTCGATTGAACAGAAGAATTGTCGTTGACAAAGTTCCGTTTGAAGATCGATAAAATGTTGATAGAAAAGAATGTGAAATTTTTCGATTGTTAATCGTAGAATCTCTTGAAACAAACAAATATTTGTCAATTCATCCATAAGCGAAATCGAAATTTTATTAATCGAAAAATTCATTTGAATTTGTCGATGATTTCGAAGTGTATATTGTTGTTGCCAAGTTTTTAAATATTGACTTGCCGTTGTAATCGACGAAGTTTTATCGAATATATGCGAACGATATTGTCGAGGTCGTGTCTCAGACACAAACGATGTGTTCGGCATCGAAGAATCGATTCGAATTGGCGCCGATGATGATGATGGTGGTGCTGTTTTCGATGCACGTTGCCGTTGAACAGGTTCGATTAGAATCGTTCGACTGCTCGAAACCGAAATCGGAAACGATCGAATGAGAACATCGTGCAAACCTGGAACAGGCAAAAAGACGTCTTCGAATTGTGCATCGAATTTCAGTGGTCGACTCCATTGAACTGTTTTGTTTGTTATTTGTTGAAAATATTTTGTCATTAATTGAATAGGATCCGATGTGAATTCATTGGCTTGATATTGTGCTAAATAGAATCGTGAATTATTCAGAAGATTTTCGAGATTGTTTTGATTCGAATTCGTTTGTAAAGAATCCATTGAATCAATGCCGATGAATGCCGATGAGAATGGAGGAATTAAATGTGACATTGAAGAAATATTTTCCAATCGACATAACAACGGACATGAACATGAATTAACGACTTGTAGGAATGCCCAAGATGTATTCGAATAGATTGAAATATTAATTTGATTCGTTTGAGAATCGATGAGCTGATGAATCGAATAGAATTCGCCGACAAAACTTTGATAATTTGCTGTTTTCGATTTCGTTTGTTCGTCTTTTTTATACAAACAAAAACATTGTCGATTTTCATTTTCATCAATCGTTGAACATAATTGAATCGGTTTCGACAGATATTGTTTTTCATTTGAATCGATTTGAAAAAGAAAATAATAAATTAAATCCGTCGATGGTACACCTTGAAAACGATACAATGCCGTCGAACAATTGCCGTTAAGTTTTGTACTTAAATACGGATAATCAATTGTATATTGTTGTTTACCAATAGGTAGAATAAATGAAACTAATGATTGAGTTGTTTGATTAAATAAACGATATTTCGATTGAATAGTTAATAGATGTGTTTGATCGATATATTCGTGTTTAAGTTGAAAAAGAAAATAATCATTATTCGATGTTTTTATGAAATATAAATCAATTGAACTATTCGAAAATAAACGATGATGAATAAGATTTGCCGATGAATTTCTCAATGGAATATTTCGACAGATTAAATCAATTGTTTGACAATGAATATGTTCGCCATCATTTGGATCGATTAGAACCATTTGTAATTGACTATATTCAAGTTTCGATAGGCAAGTTATTTGTTCGGATTGAATATAAACATGATTGTGACCTGCATTTCCATAGAAATGAAAATCAAATGGTGTTAAATTATTAATTAATGTTAACGGTTTGAATTCAATAAGAATTGTATTTAAATTCGAATAGATTCGATGTGAATCAATTCGACAATCGATTGAATTCGATATTAATGGTGCTGTAAAAGTTGTTCGTTTCGGACTTGGAATGACCGGTTCGTACATCGCTGGACCATTGGCACCGATTGTTGGTATTAATGATGCATTTAAAATTTCATTACTCTGTTCAATTAATGGAATAGGTACATCATCATTATCGGTTTGTTTAGTTTTCTCGTGTTCGGCTCGAAGAAGTTCGATTAATGTTTGTTGAGATGATGATGAATACGGACGAGTGACTTGAAAAAAATCGTCAAGTGACGCGATTTCTTTATCAACTGTATCGATATTTACATAGGATTGAGGAGTTAATTTAAATATACAATCAGTTAATTGTTCGGCATCGATCTGTTGCAAACAATGTTCATAGACAGCTTCGGGATTTCCGAAATTCCATTCGTGATAATATGTATAAGCTCCATTGGCGTCCATGAGAAAATGTTTCGATTGATTTAAATGTAATAGAACTGATTGAGGTAGTAATGATCGATAGATAACAATGGGTGTAAAAATCAAACAAGTGAATTGTTCGATTTCATAGCTATGTATCCAAATTGATGTTTGTTCACTTGTTGACAGTAGACCATTGCTCGTGATTTCATTTAGAGAATATTTCGATGATGAATTCCATTGAAGATACTGAATATCATCGAGATTTACAATCGAACTTAAATACGATTGATTGGTTGAGAGAAGAAAATCGATTTGATTTGTTGTTGTTGAAAGATAAAGTTGAATATTAACATCGAAATTGCATAGATTTTTGAAAATCAATCGACTTAAAATATGTATATGCCGACGAATACGATGTTCATCGAATTGAATATGTAAATAGATTGAAAATGGTTGATTTTCGAAAGGAATTATTTGTTTGAAATTATCATCGGTTTGATGAATATTAATCGGCGATGAAATCGATGTTTCATCGAGAGAAAATTCAATTAATAATTGATCAGTATTCATTTTCGACCAGACGAAATCTCGTGTTGAATTCGATGGAAGACGTATGAAATTATCGAGTGTATCCGTTTGTTTGAATTCAATTGGATAATTCAAATGATTAGTAAATAAATAATACGTATAATAGACATTCGATGAAAGGGAACGAATTTCATTTGTTTTATTAAATAATTCGAACATATCCGAATGAACCCAATTTCGTTGTAGAATATTAATTAAATGACATAATGATTGACTTATTCGAATATTAATATGATCGATATCGAAATGTAGTTGATAGACACTTGAAGTTTTGGCTGAACGAAATAATTGATTATATTTCGTGTGATTAAGATCGAATATCGTAGGTAGAGATGTTTGGATACTTGATTTTGATGTATCAATAAATAGATCGAAATTAACAAAAGCTGGTTCGATACAACTACGTTTGGTTAGAAAACGATATTCTAATGTTTCTAGTGAAATAATCGTTTCAATACTGATTAATTTCGTTTCAAAACGTTGACTATAATCGAATGATAGATTATCGAAAATAAATGTCAATGCATCATGTTGACTACGATCTAGTATCGATTGATATTCATCGAATATCACTGAATGATCAATGAGAAAATGAAGACGAATATTGGGAATTTTAATTGTCATTTCAATCGACGGTTCATAACGTTGACTTTGCAATGAATCGATACGTGTTGATGCAGCTAATGATGTAGCTTGATTAATAATTGACGAAGCATTGACAAGAACGATACGCCACATTTCTGAATAAGGATTTTGTCCTAAATCATGACTAAAATCGAGAAATAATGGTTGCCCATCGGCTAATTCAAATGTTTGCCATGTCACGAATTGTTTCGTGCCGAAATGCCAATACTGCATTAAACAATCGACAGTTTTCGTTCGATTCGATCGAACAATTCCTATACCAAGATCATCAACAAATGGCAATGGAAGTATATGACATTTGAGAATCGATCGTCGTTGAGGATATTTCCATGTCATGTACGATGCGAGATTATGGTTATTTGTTGTCGTAAAACAGATTTCATTCGTTCGTGGAAGATCGTTTGTTGATTGAAATATGCATTTCATTGAGCCAGTTCGAAGATCATCGACTGAGATGATATCATCTTCGATGATTGGATCAAGGATTTTATTCGGATGAAAGAGATTAACAGCAACATCGACGATCGTTCGAATTTGTTCGATAATTCGAATTAGATTAGCGAGAATGTTGAAATTGATTTTGCCGGTCAATGACGAACATTCAGCGTGAAGTAACGAATAGGTTCGATGATGATCGAGTTTCAAAATAATTTGACATGGATAGATTAGTAAATGTTGAGCAAAACGTGCATGTAGATCGTTGATCGTCAATGAGAAATGTGTCATTCGAACATGTCGATCGTAGTGCAAAGTAAAATGAACATCGGCTAATGACAAACAAAGACGTTCGTCCCAAGTCAACGACATTTTCGATGTCGAAACTTTGACTTTTCGAACACGTGACACGACGGACTCGCCATCGTGTGCAGTCGTATTCGTTGGTTTGTATCGTTCGACGATGATATTGACTTTTTCGACGAGAAACGCAATGAATGGAACGAGCGATGATTTATCACCGTGAGTTTTCGTGATTTTATATTGTAAACTTATTCGATCGAGATCGATGCCTGCAAAAAGTAGAGGTGTCGACATGTGATTTGTGTTGTTAATATCAGGCGTCACTGGAATAACGGACTCGACAATTGGAATTTCTGGTTCGATTGGTAGTTTCGATGATTCTTCAGGTGGATCATCTTCGGCGAAAAGTGTTGTTACCGATGGTACATACGACCAAGCCCATGAAACCCAGCCGGCTTGTTGATTTTCTACTTCGACTGTTGTGTTTTCCATGGGTATTAACGGAGGTAATGGAGGCAGTGGCGGTGGAAGTGTCACTGTTGATAATGGTGGTGGTGGTGGTGGTGTAGAATCTTTCACCGGTTTATTAATATTTTCGGAATGTATTTCTTGATTAACAACGGATATAATCGTTTCAACAAGACGCATAATCATTGACAATTGACTGTCAACAATTGATACTTCAATATTAGCACATTTAAAACTCAAACGTGTTTGAATCGGTTGTGTGTTCAATTGTTGATAAACATTCGCATAAAACATTTGCAAACGACATTCAAACGAACAACGTGATAATAACGGTACTTCATATCGATGAACTTTACCATTAAAATCACGTTTATCTAAACATAACGTGAGATCAGGCAATGTTATCAATCGTCGTAATGAAAGATCTTGTTGAGTTAATTCAACGAATGATTTCATCCAATTTTGATTGACCGCATAACATTGAGCTGTACGTGATGACAATGAAAGAACGATATTATCTTCGATAAATTTAACGATTAGATTATTAACAACGATTTGAACATTATTTAATATTCGTGCGAGAACTGTTTGAACATAAGTCGATTGTTCAGGTGTTGTCGGTTGTTGTTGTTGAAGGAGAATTTGTTCGGTATCAATATCTTGCGAAACAAATTGTGTGGATTCATTCGTAACAGTTAATTCTTTATTTAAAACAATAACAAGTTCGATTTGATTGATTGTAACAACAATTGGTTCGGAATTAATGCGCATCCACGGTATATGAATGCGTAGTTCATGAATAATTCCACTTTGAAACAGAATTGGAAGTGTTGGCACAAGTTTTTGAATGTTAGATAAACGTAATTCAAGATTGTAGAGAACAACATCACCACCCCAAAGTGATAATTGGAAATCTTCTCGACGTAGTTTAACATACTGATCGATATAGGAGAGAAGCCATGGTGTTATATATGATTCAAGTTTGAACATATTGATAGAACAAAATCACCATCTAGAAGAAAATCATGAGGTGATTTTTTCATTATTCATTTTTCTTTTTTTAGCAGATTGTCTCGAAATGGAAAAAAGTGTGTAAGCAATGCTTTCAATTGGTTGGTTCGATTGACCACAGGAAATATTCAAACGTCGATCAGAACCATCTATCGTACGATGGAAATTTTTCAAATTTCTCGAAAAGAAATTTTCGTTTTCGAATAAAAACATTTTTTCTTCAATTTAAATAAAGAAATTTCCGATTTTTTATTCTTTTAATTTAAAAGCAAAAAAGAACCCAAACACACATCTATGTATGGACACATATTCATTCCGAAAGAAAAAAATTTCTTCACCATTGACCTCATTTTCTAAAATAGGTAGAGGTCAACAGACAAATTCGTTTCAATATGCCGCCGACCATCATCCATATCTATTCGTTTATTGTTGTATTTAGATTTGAAAATCGACGATGAATAATTTATTTAATTTTTCATTCGCATTTTCAACGAATCCTCAGACATTTAAGAGTCTTCTGCAGCATCGAAAGAATCTCCTAGCAAATACAAGCGAAGATAAATGGTCAGAAAAAGCTATCCGAGGTTTAATTAAACGGCTAACAAAATCGTCGATGATCGACGATCTACAAACAGCTTTAGACACGCAAAATGCTTGTACTGCATGTGTAACAATTCCTCGGTAAAACACAGAAGAAAAGCCGAACGAATCGAAAAAAAATTCTTGTTTGATTTCAGTGATGCACAAAATAAATTAGTCGAACCGAATCCATCGGAAAGCAATCGGAAAGCTTTTCAAGATGTAACACCTGTTGTTGCCTTCTGTCGAATATGGCGTTGGCCAGATTTGAACACACATCTCGAGTTACGATCGTCGGATAACTGTACATACGCGTTTCAACATGAAAAAGATCAAATATGCGTCAATCCGTTTCATTACGAACGTGTCGTTGCACCACGTAGGTTCAAACAATTTTAAAAAAAAAGCAGAATTTGATTTTTTAATTTCATAGATATTCCACCGGTTTATGTGCCGGTTTGTGATCGTGCTGTTTTCAATTCGACAGCAAGTGAACGCATGCAAATTCAACCGGATTCGACTGTTCCGATGGATTGTAAGGAACTTTTGTTCTTCAACGAACAACTATTATTTTTTTCTCGTTCTTCAGTTGCAACTTCACCGATAGATCAACAACGTACAGCTGTCAATAGTCCCGCAAGTGTTCAAGATAATTGCGAAGCTATGACGCCAACGCAACACTCTCTCAATCAACAAATCAGCACAACAGCGCCGATTGCCTATGCTGAAACGCCGTTTTGGTGTTCAGTTATGTACTACGAGTTAAATCAACGTATCGGCGAAACGTTTCATGCATCGTTGAATTCGTTGGTTATCGATGGATTTTGCGATCCGAATGCATCGGATCGATTTTGTCTTGGTTCGTTAACAAACGTCAATCGAACGAATGAAAGCGAAGCTTGCCGACGTTTGATCAGCCACGGCGTTCGACTTTATTACATCGGCGGTGAAGTTTTCGCCGAATGTCTTTCGGATACGCCGATATTTGTGCAAAGTCCGAGTTGTAATCAACGTTTTCAATGGCATCCGGCAACTGTCTGCAAAATCCCGCCGCGTAAATCGATTTGATTTTTAAAATAAAAATCGTTTTTTTTTGTTTTCGTTCAGGTTGTAATTTGAAGATATTTAGCAATACGGAATTTGCTCAATTGTTAAAAGAAACGATTCCGTATGGTTACGAGGCTGTTTATAATCTCACGAGAATATGTGCAATACGAATGAGTTTTGTCAAAGGCTGGGGCGAAGAATATCGGTAAGAGAAAAGATAAAGGACACGGGAAATTCGACATTTCAGTTTTTTTAGTCGTCGAACGATTATGAGTACGCCGTGTTGGGTTGAAATTCATCTCAATGGTCCTATGCAATGGCTCGATAATGTTTTACAACAACTACCAGCGCCTGGTAGTATGTCCAGTAAATAATATTTCGAGTCGATCGTTTTTTTTTCTGTCAGATAAATTCTTTTTTGTTTGTCATTTGTATCTCTCTTATTGTCAGATTTTAGTGTGTTGTATTGCAATTCGAAAACACGTTTTCTTTTCTTGCATGTGCATATATATATATATATATATATACATAAAAAACTAAACATTAATCGAAATAATATTCATTTCTAGATACATTAATCAACAAAAAAACATGGTCAACGTACCTAAAAGTCGACGAACATTTTGCAAAGGCAAAAGTTGCAAGAAACACACTTTACATAAAGTATCTCAATACAAAAAAGGCAAGGACAGTGTTCACGCTCAAGGCAAACGTCGTTACGATATGAAACAGAAAGGTTACGGTGGTCAAAAGAAACCTGTCTTTCACAAGAAAGCTAAAACAACGAAGAAAATTGTCCTACGTATGGAATGTACTGAATGTAAATTCAAAAAACAATTAGCCATCAAACGTACGAAACACTTCGAATTAGGTGCTGAAAAGAAGAAGAAGAATCAAGTTATGAATTATTAAAATTTGTTTTTCTTTTTTTTTTTATTTGAAAAAAAAACGAATTGTTTAACAGCTGAATTCGATGTTGAAGAGAAAAATAACAAGAAGAAATTATTTTGAGTTTTGTTCTTTTTTCAGATATGATTACATCAAAACCATTGAATGAAAAAAAACAATTATCATTTATCTATCAACCCGGTATTGGTCTCTACGATAAGAAACGAACGAATCTCGAACCGAATCTTAATCATTCATCGAATGTCGATGAAAATCTGCATTTGACAATCTCCGATGAACAACAAATATCTCTCAAACGTAAATCAGATTTCGATGAGCCTACAAATCAAAATTTGCCAGGTATTTAACTTCTTTCTTTCGATTTAAGTACCGTTTTGTTTCTACCTATGCAGATACTCCTAGTCAAGGTCTACTGCTCTGTCCGAAAATCGATGATTCGGACAAAAAAATCAAGAAAAAGAAAATCTCATCGACTAGCACGTAAATAGTTCCTGTGCTTCTTTTAAAAATTTCATTCGAAGTTTGCTCTTGTTAATTGTAGAGCGTTGCTAGATGATGATTCATTTGTCGACTCGATTTTATTCAATGAGCTGCAATCAGTTCAACAACAATGGCAACAATTTCTTGTCTTAACCATGGAAAAAGAATTGCACATACAGCCATCAGATGGAAAAAAGAAATTGAAAATTTCGAAATTTCATCGTACTAATGAATTTCTTCTTGCCTACGAAAATCTCTACAGTTTCGACGGAATGAAACATTGGTGTCCGATGTTTCGATAGAAACAATAAAAAAAATCTCTTGTTGTTGTTTTGTTGTACATTTATCCGAGAGTTTATTTTATAAAATAACGACGGTGTATAAATATATATATATATATTTGTAGATAATGTCCATCGATTCGCCAACAACGACGAATGTTTCGCCGTCGAATCCGTTGACGACACTTTTGCATTCGATAACAAAAAAACGTTCGATTTCGCCGGTTGTTCAACGTTTCGTTCAAATATGCGTGAAACCAATGAAATCGAACGAGTCGAATCCGTCAACGGGCGAACATACGGAGAAATTAATTCGAAATTTAATAAAAAAATTAACAAAATTAAAAAAAACAAGTTCGATCGATGAATTAGAAAAAGCGATTGTACATAATGATTCGCGAACAAAATGTGTGACTATTACACGGTAAGATGATTTCGTTGAAATGTTTTGCTTAAAGTCATTTGATTAGTTCGCTTGATGTTCCACCGAATCAGTCATCGAAATCGAATCCTGTTGTTATCTATTCTCGGCTATGGCGTTGGCCTGATCTAGCGAATCAAAACGAATTGAAACCCGTTGATTACTGTCAAAATGCATTTCACTATGGCAAAGATGATATTTGCATAAATCCGTTTCATTATGAACGCGTGCCTGGTAACGATTGATTCTAATCTGTCTGTGAAAAATTTGTTTGTGTTTGTTTTTAGCAAAATATTCGGTTTATGTTCCACATCTTCCGCCTGAAGCTTTTCGCGATATGCCCGATCTACGATCAGCTTCGATGAATGAATTTCATGCAAATCAAATACCGGAAAATACAACCTATCAATCGACAATCGAACAACAACAATCACCACCCTCACATCAACTATCGCCTGGAAGTATCAGTTCACAAGGTATTGTCTTGGCTTTTCTTCTTTTCAAATCATAAAATATCGTTTTTATTCCAGATTCTCTTCTCTCACCACCTGGCCCTTCAACCAACGATGAAAACACACAAAATCCTCACGAAACTCAAATGGATTTCGATGTTGCATCGATCGTCCCGCCTGATTCCAATACATTCCTTCCTCTTCAATCACAATCCTCGACATTTACCAATACCAACGGTGAACAAGTGCCGTTCGACGAGCCACACGAATGGTGTTTGATATCCTATTACGAAATGTCGACGCGTGTTGGCGAACAATTTCACGCGAGTCAACCGCAGGTGATTATCGACGGTTTTACGGATCCATCGAATGCCGAACGATTTTGTCTCGGTGGTTTGACGAATGTTCATCGAACGTTCGAAATCGATAAAGCTCGTCGACATATCGGACGTGGAGTTAAGTTATTTCACATTCGTGGCAATGTCTTTGCCGAATGTATATCGGATAATCCTGTTTTTGTACAAAGTCCAATTACAAATCAACGATTTTCGTGGCATCCAGCGACGGTTTGTAAGATACCTCCGAGTACGTGTGTGTTTTTTGTTCGAATAGAAATTTGATTCGACGAGATTTATTTTTCTTTTTTGTAGAAGTTCGATTGAAAATCTTCGATAGCGATGATTTTACTCAGATTTTAAGCACGGCTATTCATGAAGGTTATGAAGCTGTTTATAATCTCATGAGAATGTGCATTATTCGGATGAGTTTTGTTAAAGGTTGGGGAGTTGAATATCGACGACAAGCTGTAACATGTACGCCTTGTTGGGTGGAAATTCATCTCGAAGGTCCATTGAAATGGCTCGATACAGTTCTTTCAACGATGCGTGGACCGACACAATCGATAACCAGTGTTTCTTAAAATTCAATCTCATACGACTTTTGTCACCTTTGCGTGTGTGTGTTTTTTTTAGCACTCTGTTCATATTTATAATCCAGAGTAACTTACAAAGATAATCTGTCTAAACAAACAAACAAACCGGTTGCTGACTCAATACGAAACAAAAACATGTCTTTTGTCTTATTCTTGCTCTCATTTATTGTATATCACGTTCGTCGTTTTCTTTTTCTCTTCGATATTGTAAATAGTTTTTCATCTTGCTTGATAACCAAAAACAAACAAAAACGAGATACACATCGAGACGTACTTTTGCTACTGACGATCATTTTTTTTCTCTTCTACGGTGTACATACATTTGCTAATAAAAACAAAACGATATAGACGAAATATTCCTGTTGTTTTTCTTTTCTAGATTAAAAAAAATGTCGTTCAACGTCAAAACCATCACCGAAGGAAATGGTCAACAACCAAAAGCTGGCCAACGTGTTACTGTTCACTATACAGGTAGGACGAAAAGAGAGCATAGAAGATCTGAAATTGTAAATTTAGGAACATTAACCAATGGAAAAAAATTCGATTCATCACGAGATCGAAATGAACCATTTAAATTTACACTTGGCAAAGGGTAAACATTATTTTAATGAATTTTAATTATTGATAACTGTTTTTGTTTAATTTTTTTAGAGAAGTCATCAAAGTAAAAACAGATTTTTAATGGTTTTAGGAAAAAAAACATATCTTGATCGTTTGTCTAGGGATGGGATCAAGGTGTCGCACAAATGTCCAAAGGTGAACGTGCAACAATTACTTGCCCACCTGATTTTGCTTATGGTAAATAGAATTTCGTTTGTATCGATGATATAGGAAATTGTGAATTTATTTTTCAGGTTCACGAGGTGTTGGCAATGGTTTAATTCCTCCCAATTCGACTTTAATCTTCGATGTTGAATTAATTGACTTCAAATGAACAACACAATCAGCCAAAACTAAACAGACTTTCATTTTGTGTGTTTTTTCCTCTCTTCAGTATTATTCATTTCATTCCTATACAAGCTTTCATCATTCTTTCAAATAAAGCTACAAGCCATCCGTGATTCTAGAAAATAAAAACGAAAGAAATTTCTATCTATAGATAAGAAGTATGTCTCTATCATCTCGACTCGATGTTGTCATATTCGGTGCGACTGGTTATACGGGTCAATATGTAATCGAAGAAATGGCTCGTAAAGGAAAACAGTTCGGTTTTCAATGGGGTATAGCTGGTCGAGCAGTTGAGAAATTGAAACAAGTCCTACAACAAGCATCATCTGTAACAGGTGATCAATCATTTATTTACTGAGAACGAAAACGAAAGAGAACGTCGATCGAATTCTAGGAATTGAAAATTTAAGTTCGAACACTGAAACGATTGTTGCAAATATTACCAATCAAAAGTCATTGGTTGATATGTGTGCTCGAGCCAAAGTTCTAGTCAATTGTGTTGGACCTGTATGTTGTTTGTTTGTTTGTTTTTCTTTCCTGTGTCCTATCACGAAATCGAACTTGTTTAGTATCGATTATACGGTGAACCCGTTGTTCAAGCATGTCTTGAAGCTCGTACACATTATGTGGATATCTCAGGTGAACCACAAGTAAATTCAGACAGATTGTTACGTGAAGAGAGATGATCATTTTGTAGTTTCTTGAAACGATGCAACTTCGATATAATGATCAAGCTACTGAACGTGGAGTTATGATTATTGGTAGTTGTGGATTTGATTCATTAATTGCTGATCTTGGAGTTGAGACAATTCGACAAGAATATGAAAAGAAAAACCAAGGTTTTCATCCCAATCGAAACCTATTTGGTCGAATGAATCTTCTGATTTAGAAATTGCATTGATCGAAAGTTATTTATCGCTGAATTACGGACAAATAACTGTAAATCGACACGAATTCTTAATAATAATAAAAAACAAATCGATTATTTGCTTATTTAGGGTGGTTTAATTCACTATGGCACGTGGGAATCAGCTGTTTACGGTTTTACTCATGCAAATGAATTGAAAGGTCTTCGTCGACAATTATTTCAACAAAAACTACCCTATCCAAAATTTCAACTTAGCCGGTATTCAATTTCATTCGAATACAAAAAGCCAACCCGAATTCGTTATTCATTATTTAGAAAGCCGATTTTTCAAACAACTGTCGACAATCAATCAATTTGGGCTGTGCCATTTCCTGGAAGTGATAAATCCGTAGTTCAACGAACACAATATTTTAACTACACACAATTAAATAAAAAACCGGTTTCGATTGAAAAAGAAAAAGAAATTCGACATGGAGAGCTATTTCGATATTTAGGTTCGTTTTCAACCGTATTTTCAAATGTCTTCATTCGTATCGGTTCTTAAATTGATCCTTGTCGGATTGGTTTTTACTCTATTTTCGAAATTTAAATTCGGTGTTCAATGTTTACTCAAAGTAAACGGACAAACTAAAAAAAAATAACTGATTTTTAATCGGCTATTTAGTATCCGCGTTTGTTTTCCGGTGGTCTAGTCACAACTGAAGGACCAACACGAGCCGATGTACGTCGTTTAACGAGAATTTGTTATGTTTCTATCAAAATTTTTAGTGTGAACACGCTACATTCAAGATGAAATTCGTTACTTATACTGGAGATCGACAGAAAACTCTTTATGAATTCTATGGACTTGATGCAGGTTATCTCGGAACATCGAAATTAACCATTGGTTGTGCGACTATGCTTTTACAAGAACAGGATCGTTTACCTGTCAAGTGAGACAATATTTTTTGCGTTTAGATTTTCTGAAAATACGTTTATGCATTCGATTGTGTGTTTGCAGAGGAGGCGTGTTAACACCAGCAGCTGCATTTGCTCAGACAAGTCTCATTGATCATTTAAATAAAGAAGGAATCGTGTTCAAAAAGAAATAGACACGTGTGTGTGCGAGTTTTTACACTGATGATTTTGAAAAGAAATTTTTATTGTGATTCAAAGAAAGATTTTGAAATAAAAATTACAGAGAAAAAAGATTATTTTGCAATTGTTGGAAACGCAGTAATACGAAGTCGTGCCGAACCCATTGGTATTAATGTAAGAGTTTCAGTTGGTTGTTGACTTGCAACAGGTGATTGCGGCAGTAAGCCAACGACATTCTGTCGATCAGGTGTCCAATTCGTTATTTGACGACCTTGTACAGTTAGTTCAATCGGTGCTGTTTGTCGTGTAAACGGATTTTCGTTTTTATTTAACTTCTTTCTTCGTTTTATTGAATTTTCATTTAAACTCGATGGAATTATGCCATAATTCCAATTCGTTTGAGCAAGAACTTCATATTCAGGCCAGTCATCTGTGCCACCAATACGATTGTATTGTTCTTGAATTGCTAGAGAAAATGTTAGTAGGCCATAGTTGATTGAAATCGAATTTTTATTTGCTGTCCATGTTTGTGTCGTTAATGACATAGGTAAAGTTAAAACAACACTATCACCATTCGTCCAAAGCCGATCAATGATAAGAAATGATCCACCGTCGGGCGTTGGCTGATTAAATATCACATTGCCATTGAGTGAAACTATCGGTGCTTTTGACACCCAATTTGGCACACGTAGGTAGAGTTTGAATTGTGTGGATGTTGATAATTCAATATTAAACTGTACAACTCCATCGTAAGGATAATCCGTTTGTTCGATAATTTTAACACGTGTTCCAGCATTGGGACCAACGAGAGCTGTTACCTGACAAGGAACATATAGTGAAGCGCATAGACCGCCATCGTATGTTGCTAACCATGATTCAACCGTATAATACGGCCAGCCAATGCCATGGTTATGTGTGCAACAACGATATTGATGAACTCCTGGTTTGTAAGCCAACAGAGCAAACCAATCGTCACAAAATTGTTTATCACTTTTAGCTTGATCATCGAGACGAATCGAATTTGGACAAGTGATATAATGTGTACCACGAGCGAGAAATGGATCGAATGCTGCTGGTAATGAATTGAATGCAAGCTTTTCACATCGATCTGCCCAATAACCATCACCAGTAACTCGTAGAAGCATTTGAAAACTATGCATAAATTCAACAATGCCACATGTTTCGAGGCCTTGTCGTGGATCGGTATAACCAGTACGGCAGACTTCATCGCCTGCAATACCTCCACCTGGAAATTGTCCATAGGTGTTAACGATCGATTGATATTGATTATACGTAGCTTGAACTAGACTTGGATCTGGCGGATTGACAACTAAAGAATAGAATGCTGGCTCACGAAAACCTTGAGCAAAATTGACGTTATGCAATGTTGGCGTTGTATGAACCCAATCGACTGTATTGGCATGAATTTTATGCATTAAATCGATTAACCAGTCGGAATTGGTTGTTCGATTGTATAACCAAATAATATTATCAATATTTTCAGCCCAGCGTGTTGTACCCCAACCACGTTGAAACACAGCTACCGGTTGTTGACTCATAAATTGAAAGTATTTCAAAAGAAATGGAATAATACGAGAATCATTCGTACATTCATAAACCGTTCGAAATAGATTTGTAAATAGTATAGCTGGCCAAAGATCAGCAACACCCTGGAGTGATGTTCGCATGGCATTTGGACCGAACCATCCATCCGATTGTTGACTAGCTAGCACAGCATTGATCCAACGTTGAGCTACTTGTAAAGTACTCAAATCACCGGTGACATAACCGAGTTCAGTAAAGCCACGCAGCCAATAAGGTGCTTCTTCCCAAGCATTCTTTGTCGGATCGATCCAGCCACAATTTTCGAAAACAAGATAATCGGAAATTTCGTACAATTTACCATTTAAACCATTGATTTGACGTTCTAATTGTGTTTGTAACCAACCAGCTGCTTGAACGGCGTTAGTTGGTAGTTTTTGAAATGGTACTGGCTGAAGTGGTGCTCGATTTTGTATGTAATGACTATTCGAGGTACTGGCCGAGACTTCGACACGTTTGACAACCTGGACGCTCATTTTTCAAAATCGAAAAATTTCTTATTAGCAAAACTTCAACATGATATAGCTTATCAATCGAACAAACAAAGATAAAGATGCTGAATGTGCTGTGTGATTCGGCAAAAAAGATTCGCCGTGCACTTATCATGTTGACCCAGGTACAGATATATTTATCTTTAGATTAAAATAGTGTCTTTTTTTCTTTTATCTTAAAATTTTTATAATTAAAAACCATATAAATATTTCTATTTTTCTTTCGGCGAAACAGTTTCCGGCGGCGACGGAAAGCTTTTCTTTATTATTAATTTAGATCCGCTGTATGTCGGTACGTTAAGGTGAAAACATCAGTAGTAAAAATCGAAGATTTATTAAATAAATGTTCGATTTGAATTCGTTAAGAAGAGAATTCCTATGGCAAGTGCATTTTATTTGTCTGAAAATGTAAAGTGCATATTTGTGAATAACAAAGAAGACTGACGTCGACGTATATTTGAATAATTCATTTTAAAACAAACGATGTGATATGTAAATCTATCTACGTCAGAGAATAGGCGCAAGTATGTGCTTAAGATAATCGAATAGTTCGTTCTGGACATGTATTTATTTATTTTTGTTACGTCTCACGTATAATAAGCTTGTGACCTATAATATTGTTTATACGAGATGGCCATGAAGTCAAACAATACGCGCAATATAATAATTCATTGAAATTTTTTTTTCTCTTTTTTTTCTGTTGTTTTTTTTTTCTTTTTCTTATGAGACGAGTTCAATCGCTCGAATTTAATAATAATAGTTCGTCGTCGATATCTCATCAAATGAAAAAAGTTTCTCTTCCACCATTGAACGAAACCGAATCGGTAACGAGACCATCGTCCGGTTGGATACGTCGTTCAGCAGCAAATATCAATGCTCGTTCGACAGTCGTTCCAATGACAATCAATCAAGACGAAATACCAAATCATTTCAATTCAACAATGCAATCGATGTGTCTCGCGTTTTTCACTCTAGGCTACACAGAAGTACTGCAAATAGAATAAGTTCATTCGTATTTAGCATATTCTATTGTTTCTCTAGCTCATTGATGATGCCGTTTTCTCTGGTCATTCATTAATAGCTCATGCATTTTTAAAATTTCTATCTATTCTTTGTATTGGTCTTGCATTGTTAGCAGCATTTTCATCGATTCGTGTGTTTCTTTTAAATGAAACTCATTCGACGTCATCAAAACTTTACTCGACGCTCGCACGTCTAGGTTCAATAATCACAGCGTTGACATGCGGAATAATTATTTCAGTTTTTGCGTTGATTTCATTGTATGTGACATTTGTCGGAAGAACAGTTTAATATTTAACTAGATAATTTTATTCAAAAAAAAATATATATAAAGAAATTTTTTTGCAAGATAAATGAAAATATCTTGTATAAAATTTTCTATAACGTATCTAAATATGTTTTCCTTTCTGTTTCAATTCGATACTCAAATCACATAAGAAGAAGAAGAAGAAGAACATGAAACATCAAAGACTAGAGATTTAAAAGAAAAAGAAAAAAAAAACTTATGTATTGTTCGTTTGTGGTACTTCGTTTGATTTCCAACGAAGACGTCTAACCGATCGTTGACTCCCACATAATTGACATTCGATTCTCCACAAACCAGTCGATTTAATCAAATGTGTTTGCGCCTTTTGACACGCTAGACAAGTGACATATTCATGAAGAAATTGCTTCAAAAGATTGTCGATTGTTCTCTTTGTTGTTCGAATATTAAATGTTAGTTGTTCACGTTGATTGATCGATGATTGACATTGAAAATATTGATTGATATATTGTTGAAACAAATGTGGTTCACGATTTAATGCACGAAACAAACGAACATACGATTTCCAATTGTTGAGTATTGTTCGAGAATGGCCAATGGTTAGATCAGCATGTGGAATAGTCACTGGTGTTTGACAACGAGATATAAGCTCACTTCGATCCTGTTCCTGTCGTTGAAGGCAACGAGCAAGAAGATAATCATAGTTGTAGAATGTATCTTGAGGCGGATTGGATTCGGTTTGTTCGGTTGGAGGCACGTCTACTGAAAGAACTTTGTCGTTTTCTTGAGGTTTGATTTCTTCGTCGTTTTCGATTTGTATTTCTTCAATAACTGGCTTCGATAGAATTTCTTCGGTACTCAATGAAGTTCGTCGACTGGAGTCAGCCGTATCTGATTGTGTCGGCGAAGAATTTCGTCGAAAGAAACGTTTGATATGACTGAGTAACTTTCGTTCAAGCCATGATGATGAATTTGTTGAATTATTCGTTCTTGTTGACGATGATGATGACGATGATATCGATGGTGCCCAACTATTTCGACGATCATAGTCATTTGTTAATATCAAATCTTTGTCCGTTATCATCATCAACTGAGGTATATAATCAATATCTGTACACATAATTTATTTTTTTATGAATAGCAAAAAAAATCTATAAATAGAATGAATATTATATTCCAAAACAACCGAACCGATCGCTTTATATATGCAGAAAAAACACACACAAAATCAAACCTTCTCTCTCTCTCTCGTTTTTTCTCTCTTTCATCAGTAAATGCGTACATAGAAAACGAGAGAAAACAACTAAAAATGTGTTTTTTTTTCTCTTCTTCTCAGCTGTTATGCGAGTAGTGAAAGAAAAGGAAAAAAACCAAACACGCCACAAAGTTGAAGAAAAACAAAACTGCGTATATCGCAAGGGGGTGGGATGTTGCCTGAATTGAACTAACTGATGTAATACATCTATTTATAGGATCAATGAATGCACAAATGAAAATCGATTTCGAAATGAATTCACACGTAGAGGGTGTTGATAGGATCGTCTGGTGATTTCACTCGAGTAAAATATTCTTTTGATAGTTTGATCGTAATTCGATCGGCCTTCGATTTCTTTGTTTTTATTTATACAAAATACGCTCGCAAAGGATCGATGAATTTTTTTTTTCGAACAAAGAAAAACAGTTACGCGGGTGAAAGTAAATTGTTAGTTTTTTTACTCTCTCTCTCTCTCTCTCGCTCGTCCTCTCTGTGTTTTCAGTATGCATGATAAGTTTAAATATAATATTTATGTACTTTAAAAGAAATGAAAACAATCCAACTAATGAGATTATTCGTAATCTCCAAACTATCATTCGAAAACATTTTTCACTGTTTTCTAATGATAATACATTCCAATCTCTTCGACGTCATGTTTCTCAACTGTTGATTCGGTTTCAAATCCAATCAAACCGTCTGTCAGCACAAATGCATCAGCCTGGAGAACAAACAGTACCGGGCATGTATGTCGATGACTCATGAGAAAATAAAACAAAAACAACGGTCGATTTGTTTTTATTTGAAGAGAGAGAAAAAGTTCACGTACTTATGCAAAAAATAACTGTGTCGAAAGTTTTTTTTTGTCTTGAGAATAGAAAAGTATACGAACATATTTATTCAATTTCGCTTAGAAAATCAAACTAACTTCTTCTTTTAGAAGAAAATTTTCGTTCGAATATTCGAGAAAAATTTCCTCACCTTTGAAACGCAAAAATATGCAAATTATGCGATCTATTGACAAGGCTGATTGCACATATATAATTGATGATATATCGCAAATCCTGACGAGTTGTCAGGTTGATTGCGTTAGACAACAAACAAATGGCGATGCATTTGAAATTTCTCTTCAATTAGAAAAACTAATGAGAGAAGCCAACGACCTTGAAACAATGTACAGACTAATCTTGTGAGTGTTGGTGTGAATCAAACAAAAAACAACGGAAATTTTACAATATAGGTGCAAAAATAAACTAGTAGAAAAACGTAGACAAATGCGTAAAACGTTTGATCGATGCTCGTCTGCTTATATATCAAAACGAGCAAGAAAATCGTATCGACAACGAAATAATCACTTGTCCGTTTGCTATCGTTATTTTCCGTTGTCTATAAATGCGCAAAAACAACGTATCAATCAAATGAAAACATCGATTGATGTACGAAAAATAACCTCCGATAGCCATCTCGAAAAAGAAATTGATTCATTAGTTATTTCTCTTGGTATGAATTTGTTGTTGTTGTTGTTGTTTTTTATTCCTTATTTAAATATTTGATTTAAAAACAGAAAACGATAATCATGATCTATCTGAATCATCATATGACCTGAATCTATCATCCATAAATGTACCGACAAGAAAAGAACAACTGAATGCCAAATTTCTAGGACAAATTTTCGTACCGTATGAACTTTACATCTGCGTATTGTATCAAAGTCCTTGGCAAATAACATCAATAATATCACATATGGTATCAGCATGCATCCGAATATCATTAGATAGCCGAGTAAAAGCATCGATCTTACGAGTAGAAAGTTTTTATACGGTTTTATCGGAATCGGACGCGGATTATTATCGGCAGTATAACGCATCGTTAAATACAATCTGCGCTAATGAAGATAAGAAAATAGGTCATCGAGGTCTGGTATTTGCATTCATATTATCTGATTAGAGCTCGATTTTTGCAGATAAATCCATCGTAGTTTATCGCGAGGATTCATTAAAAATAAACGATTCGACATCGTCTCGTGTTATGATAACACCTCGTAAATCAATAGATGATTCTGATTTAGTTACTGTAAATCAACAGTCAAGTCGTTCGTTACGAACTAAAGATAGAAGTATTACAAAGCGAAAATCTATGTCGACAGGTCCTTATCAACAATTGAAAGATCCGTGTCGAATCTTGAATTACTACGTTCGATTTCGATGCTCATCGAAAATAAATAAAACAAAATGATTTCTTAGAAATATATTTTTTTTTCGTATCAAAAACTTGATCAACAAATTATTTCACTTTAACAGTCACTTCTTGATTTAATTGTGGTTGAAATATATCTTGAATCATTTTCTTTTTGACTTCAATTTGACTTGTATCAAGGCCTGCTTCTCGATATTGTCGTTCGGCTGTTTTCAAATATTCTAAATTCAATCGAGGAAAGATTTGCCATGGTTCCATGTCCAACATTTCATCGATATCATTTTCTTCTCGATAATAACCCCAATAGAACTAAAAACAAAAACAAATTTTATATTATATTGTGTTATTTTGTTTTGTCTTTCGAACTAGATTAATAATTGCAGTAACGATCAGAACAGGTCGAGTAAATTTTCCAATGTGTCGATTGAACACAATCGAATCAGCTGTATCCCAATATTTGGCTCGGCTAGTTGAGAATTTAATTGGTTTATCGAATTCTTTCCGTAGTTCTCGAACGTGTTCTTTAGCTGATTCACTTATATCTTTTCGTCCTTTGGGCACGACATTCGATGACGTATTCTGTCTTCGTACGCATCTCCAATTGATCAATTGCGATCGAAGTGTTGAGATGGAAAATCGTTGCATCTAGAATTTTGATTTTATAGAAAATAACATCATCATATTATTTATTTAAAGAGAAAGAAAAAAAGATGCTTTTAAAAAAGAACGAAATTATTTTGTTTTATTCAAGCTGATCGTACGATGAGATACATTCCCATAACTAAACCAAAAAAAAAACAACGGCAAATTTTTTATATTCAATTTCGAATGATGAAATGAGATTTACTTTGATTTTCGCATCTGCACCTCCTGACATAATATGTCGAGCGTTGGCATGTAATGCCGTTACTTGAGCTTCATGTCGATCATCATATTGAATTTGATCGAATGTTTCAATTGACCAAACGCGTATAGTTTTATCACTTGATGCACTAACTAACATTGACTTATCGCCATTGTCCGAATGTCGTAAACATAGACCGTGAACTGCACCTGAATGACGACAAGTCTGTTCTAAACATCGATTAGCACGAATATCCCAGACCTAATAAAATTTTTAAAAAAAATCATTTGAACAAAAAATAAGAATTTTGTTAATTACATAAATAGCACCAGAATATGAACCAGCAAAGAGTAATGTATCTGAATGAGCTAAACTATAGATCGATTCATTCGTTGGCAATTCGAATTCGAATGAAAGTTGATGTGTAAGAGAATCAAAGACCTTGAAAAAAAAACAGAAAATAAAAGGACAATCGAAACGAATTATTTCAATGTGTACTTTAATAACACGTCGACATCCCGCATAGATGCACGTTTCTTTTTGCATTAAGACTCGTAGCCAGCCGTTTTTGGCGTCCGTTTGAATTTCATTGATTAATTCTAGTCTTTCAATATCCCAGGTTTTGAGACATTTATTCGATGAACTGTAGAGTTTATTATCGTATTGTGTTAACGAACAAACAGGATCTACATGAATTCAACTTTATTTTATTCAATTCAATCGTTTTCGATATACCTGTATGAGCAGTAAACGATGAGATGTTTCGATAATCATCTAAACTCCAGACCTAACAACAACGAATAAATGAATTTCATCAATCGATATCCTGTTCATATTTACATGTATCGATTTATCTGCGCCACCACTGAATACCGTTCGTTCTTTGACAGTCAACGATAGAACTCCTTCTTGATGTCCATGCAACGTTTCGAGATTCGTATATTGTGTTTCACGTAAATTCCAAACCTAAAACGATTTCATCGAAATCCGACATTCGTTTTCCTTAAATCATCGAACTTTAACAGTTTTATCACTGGATCCACTGAGTAAAACATCATCTAACGCATGCAAACACCAAACAGTATCATTATGACCTGTAAATGTTCCCTGACAACGTAGAATGACTTGTGGTGGTAGATCAATATCATCGTCACTATCTTTACAACAACAAAAAAAACATTTTAATTGATGAAGAAACGTTTTTTTACCAAGATTCGGTAGTGATTCGCGATCATCAATCGTAGTTGGAATAGGAGATGTTTGTTTAGTTTTCATTAGTTCACTCTAATCAATTCAAAATTAACTATTGAATCTTTTTTACTATCGATTTATTTTTCTCTTACTAATAGGAGATCATTTCGTGCACATAGAGCTTCTTGATTACTTTTCAACGTATCTAAAAACATATACAAAATAAAAATCGATTTGTTGATTTTTTTTTTGGCTTTTGTACCAATTTCATTTCGCATTGTTGATATTGTTACTGTTAATTGTTTACAAGTATTAGCTAATAGATCTAATTGAGACATTTTCGAGATATAATCGTCATTGATTTGTTCTTCATTGTTCGTTAGATTTTGTCGTTTCGAACAGATATGTCGATGATTAGAAATATCCTATACTAAATTTATGTTTATTAATCTATCGATTGTATTTTGAAATCAAATAGAAATATGTAGGAAAATTACTTTTTGTCGGAGATTAACAACTGAACAACCATTCGGACAGGAAACTAATCGAAATGGACATTGATCTTCATGTTCTCTAATTAAGTCAACAAAAAATGAATCGACTTGAAAATGAGAATTTATTCAAAAACGAACTTTTTATTTTTCAATGGAATTTTAACTGGACAAAAATATTCATCACGTTCGTTTCTTTTCGAACCATATTTACAGCAGACAAGTAATGAATTGATTTGTTCAGCAATGAAATGATTACTGACAAAAGTTTGAAGTATCTGCTGATCATAAGGACAGAGATCTTCGAAAAGAAGAAATTATCAATTAATTAATTACAAATTTAAATGTATATCTACTTGTAAGAGAAGAAGAAGAAATACATCTTCGACAGAACGTATGCTGGGAAAATAAAATCAATAAGCAAAGAGAGAAAACAATAAAAACAACAACATACTCCACATTGAGAAACAACAGGATCTCGAAATATGCGATGACATATCGGACATTTGTATAGTGAATAAACTTGTTGATCAACAAAAACAATTTCTTCGACTGAATTAAATATGTCGCTCATTTAAAATGAATCTAAAATTCGAGTAATTTTTCCGTTTAGTTTAAATAAATATATGTTTGTTTTTGACGTAATAAAAAAACATCAATGAAAATTTTCTTTCTTTTTTTCACAACAAAATTTTCGAAATCTAAAGTCTTGTTAATATCTGTCCATCGAAGAGAATCGATTGAGTTGGTAGATAAGTCGATTGTATTCCATTCGATGAATGACGTGTTGGCATATTGCACGATAATGCATCTTTATCCTACGAAAAAAAAACAAAATGAACACATTCGATTTTGATATAAAATCAGATCGAACTTGAAATTGTCGAATAAATTCAATTAAATTTTTCGAAAGATTTTCAATTGTTTTCAATCGTTGTTCAACTCTAAAGAAATTCAACAATGTCAACGAAAAAAAAACACACACATTTATTAATTTCATCGGTACTTTGTTTTTGCACATAATTTATACTTGACAATACTATTTCGAATTGATTCACTGATTTTCTCATCGAATAATGGTATGCCAAAGCGAATATCAAGAAAAACTTCATCGTTCGATTGAGCCGATGTTTTCAACATGGATATGTATCCGCATGTATTTTCTAGATCGAAATGTTTCTGAAATTGGCCAACAATCGAATTCGATTGTTCGAATGGAAATGGCAGATAATGAATTTGTTCTTGTTCATCTTTGAATGAACTACCATTTAATGTGTAGCCTTGAATTAAAACAGCGGAATGTAAAAGTGCGTCGTTTATACTCAAGAGAATGTTCACGTTCGATATGTACGTTGGCTCGTGATTCCAAGTCGTGATAAGAAATTTCTCGAATTGTCTCAAACAAATAGGCAGTTGATTTAAACGTGAACCTTTGGGCAAAAGTAACGACGGTGGACCATTGCCAATTAATTGATAGAGATAGAATTTCATCCAAACACTGTTCATTTCTTGTAAACAAGGCCCGAGAAAATCAATGGAATTAAATGGAGAATAGAGTGTTTCGGCGCTGATCGGTGCCATGGATATTAAAATGTGATAATTTCGTTCGATTACCCGTTGACGAATGACAGAATCGAGACTCGAAAGGCTCTCGTAACGGAGAAGATCAACACCGAGACCACCGATATCATCGTCGAATAATTGATTATTCAAACGGAGAAATGAGATTGTTTGATAGAGCACACGTGCGTGAAGAAAATATCGATCGGCTTCACCTTCACTTGAGTTTTCTTCGTCGATGGATTCGATTTCTGATTGATTAATCGGAGAAATCTTTTCTAATTCTTGAAGAAACGATGTTAGAATTTCATCAGCCAATTTACCGACTTCGAACATGGTGACAGCGTGTGTTTTTAAATTTGGCGAGAGATTACCCATCATAAGAAACGCTGTCAACGATGAATCGAATAGAAAGCCAATACGTTTTTGTTTGGGAATGTTCGTTGTCATGGAGGAATTTTCAAGAAGATGATTATCTATGGATAAAGTCGGTGATTTTTGTTGTTCATCAATATGAATATCATCTCCGATTAACGATGTATCCATTTCTAAATCTGTTTTCCATTCGAGTAGATTTTTATCGACGTTCGTTGGAGATAAAATTGTTAACGATGGCGAACGAAGATTTTCATTGAGAGAGAAATTTTTCCACGACGTATGACTTATGCCGAAGTTTTCTTCGAGATTTTTCTTCTTGGCAAAACCCAATCGTAAAAACATCGACATCGTCTGTTTAACTAATTCGATATCTAACGTTAAAATCTTCGATAATTCAACAATATTCGTATGTTCATCAGTGGAAACAAATAATTTATAAAGTAAAACTTCGAAGTAATCACCAACAATTCGATTCATAACAAAACCAGAACCTAACGGCGGTACTTGAATGTAATCCGTATCAGCAACAGGTACATCAAGATAGACTAAACCTTTCTTATATAAACAATGTACAGCCGATGCATTCAAATCTCCGGCTTGTTTCGATGATTTTTCATCGATTAAATAATCGATAATCATTTTCTCATCGGCTGTACATTGTTTAACATCATCATCTGTCACACAACCGAGATTAACTAACCACCATGGTTGAATATGCATTGAATCCACAGGTTGCAACGGTAGAAGATGTCGAATTGAACTTGGATTTCTCCAACTAGTTAGATTTAAAAATAATTTCTTCTTTGCACTTTGAGTGATCGTTCGAGATTGATTGATCAAATCAATGTATTGATTACGACCAATGCCAAGCAAACGAAGGCAATCAGCTGCAGTAAAATTTGGCAATGTATCATAGGACTTTTCTTGAAGAATTAAATCACTTATCATATCGATATAGTATGTAAACGCCGTGTTACGTAAACCTTTGACATAGATGTCCGACAAATGATATGGCTACAAGAAAGAAAAAATAAACAAAGAAGATTTTGGATTTGGTAAATTGACTTACATAGATCATTAAATGTTCTCGGCTGTATCGTAGAAGATCATCGTAGTATTTTCTCGAATCTTTCTGAACTTTTCGAACGAGATTGCCTTTATATCGAAGTTGATGTTTGATGGAAAATGTTAATATCGCTTTATCGTATTCTTTTTCTGTATTCCATCCGAATTTCTATATTCAATAACATAACAACAATCAAAATCAGTCAATTCGAAATTCATTTCTATCGTTTACTTGTTTTATATCGGATGGTAAATGTATCCATTCGATATTTGTTCGTAGAAAATCTTCATCTAATTGATTCGTCATTTACAAAACATCAAATACGTCGTCGTCTCTCACTTACTAGCTCACTTCACTTCAATGTTAAGGTTTTCCTTTGATTCAAACCATTGAAAACTCTTCTCAATAGATGTCAGACAAAATCAAATCATTTTTTGGTCGTTTTTCGACGTGTTTTTTTTATTCCTTTCGAAATGGCAGCAAATAAACGAGAAAATACACGTATATATATATATATATATATATTCGAAAAAAAAGAACAAGAAAAGAATTAAATCTACTGACTAAAATTGTATTTGACTTCAATCTCCGATGAATTCACTTCTATGCTTATAGTCAACAACAACAACAACAACAACAAAAAAGAAGAAGAAGAAGAAAAAAATGCACAAGACATATATATTAAGAAAAAAAGAACGAAAGAAAGAAAGAAAACAAACAAACAACAATAAGAAAAATAAAAAGCAATATGAAACATCTTATGAAATCATTCCAATGATGAATTGAACTGTTGTCGAGGAGAAGAATTTGCATTGGCAAGAAATAATTCTTGAATATTTTGTTTCAGAATATTTAGATTAACTTCAACTAAAGCTAAAATAAAAAAAAGGCACGCATTAAAATATACTCTCTTATCTTAATTTTATTCTATTTACCTTCGTTTATTCTCGGTTCTTTTTTCAAAATACATATCAATGCTGTTGTTGGATTAATATCTTTTAAATACAAAACAAGACCTATTGAAAGCTCAATAGTGCAATATGACATTGAATCCAGCACCGGGCTTTTATTTGTCCTTAATTAAAACAAAAGCAATAAAGAAATGAAACGAAATGAATTCTTCTACGTACCCATAGATAGATGATATATCGGTGTAGACATCGACAACATCACAACACAATTCCGATATTTGACTATCGATCGGTTTTGTATCGGATGCGAGAAAGATTTTATTTCCAATATCACAAACAAAGATCTTATCCAATTGAGTACTCTGAAGAAGAAGAACAAATCGAGAAACCAAAACAGAAGATTTGTTTTTCTTACGGCAGTAACTAAATCAAGCATGTTTTCCAGTGCACGGAGTTGTCTCATTTGATTTTGAACGATTTTACTGAACGCTTCATGTATCGAATGATCGTAAATACTTGTCAAATAGAAACTAAAATCAAAGACGAACAATAGTTCGATATTGATTGATGAGAAATATTCGAAATATGTACTTGATTAGCGCGTCTTGTATAGCATATTCGTGTAACATGACTGTTACTTGCTGTTGAATAATCAAGGAACGATCGAGACGATCGGGTTCGGGAACACCATCGATCTGTAAACGAACGACAATCAAGAAAAGATAAAAGCTCGATTTCGAAATGAATTTTACTTTATGTATAAGAACTTCAAATCGAGCATTATGACCATTTGAATACATCCATTGCACTGTACTAACCAACAAATTAATTGAATCTGAACATTCTTCCTAGAAAATCGAACAGAAAAACAAAACTAGCGATTGTCTTTTTGTATTTTCTACCGTTGCATCGAGAACGAAAATGACTGTTGTACATTCGGATGAATAGGTATCGAAATCCAGTAGAGAGAGCGTATTTGGACCGGGCACATCACGAATTTGAAAACGTACATGAACTCCACAGGCGAGCTCTAGCAAAAGAAGAAAAAAAACAAGAAAGTAATTTATATTTTGATAGTTTATTTTTGGCGAACCATGTTTTTGAATCGTTTTTGTTTCTGGAAGTTGAAGTGTTTCACCGGCTGTCATTTTTTCGAAAATCAATTTGATAATCGACGTCTTTCCACTTTTAGTTAAACCCCACATTAACAATTTTGGTCGATCAGGTGCAATACTTTCGTAATCATCTTCAGTTAACTGTTGTTGTTGTTGTTGCTGCTGCTGCTGCTGTTGTTCGTTTTCAATTTGATCTGATCGATGATGACCATTGAGTATTAATGGATCATGAAAACCATTTGAATATGTTCTGACTTGTTGATGCGAACGAGAATTTGACAGATTATAAGGATTTAAATATTGATGATAATCACCGTCCGTACTTGTACCATTACTACTTGCAGTTTCACAGGTACCTCCAAGTCCGTAACTCATATCTGAAAATAATATAATAATTAAGAAAATTTGTCGATTGGTTGAAAAATGAAACCAGTTAGATTCAAAGATTTCATTTTTCTCCCCATCGTCTCATTCATCATCTTATTGACTATTAGTATTATTATGATTATAATTTTCTTTTTCTTGTCTTGACTAACAATCAAATAAACCACTTGAAATGCGATATTTTATTTTGGTCGATTTGTAGAAAGAAAATCTTTTGTTTTGTTTGAATGAATAAAAAAATATTCAACAATAGACGAACGATGACAACGACAGGTTTACCTTAACACAAAAAACAATACTATTCATCTCAATGATTCTCCCTGTCATTGTCACTGTTTTCTTGTCTTCTCATAAACGAACATGCACAACCACCAAAGACTACCACAACTACCACTGACGACAAGAAGACAAATAGGAACGTATGGTGCTCTCTCATTTTCTCTCTCCCTCGTTCGAGAACGAGCGAGCGAACGCTCTTTCTCTTTACCCGAACTATCATATGGGTTTCTCTTTCTTTTGCTTCTCAGCTGTTTTTTTTTCGCCCCGTCCATTTTTTCTCTTTTATTTGCCCGGATCATTCGGGCCGAGGACAAAGAATGAAGCTTTGCGGGCATTCGACGATAAACAAACGAGAACGAGAGAAGAAGAAGAAGCGAAAAAGAGAGAAAAAAATTAAGAAAAGAGAACAACGAACTTGACGTCAGCTATATAACTTAGTTGAAGCAGAAAAAAAGCCCGGAGAACATGTATATACTTGCATTCAATCAGCTGTATATCGTTCCTATTGAAGACTGCTGCATTGTATGACAAGAGAAAAAAGAACGAGTAGGAAAAATAATTCTTTTTCTCTCTCCCTCTCTTTCCTCATCAATCTGATGATGAGGAAGAAGAAAAACGGCCGAGGATTTCCGTCTTCTGATAGCACTCAATTCGTGAAAAGAACTAACTAGCACACAGTATTTTTATTGCTTATCATTAACATTTTCCAAGTTTTTCTTTCCCTCGTTGTTTATATACATAGCTATCTATTCAACTGTATGAATCTGATATTGAGAAAAACAGATCGTATTACGCTTCGGTCAGCTTGTTCTTATTAGTAAAAACATATGGGAAGACTTTTTTTTCTGATCAGATTTAGCACAAAGCATAATGATGAATAGATTTCTGCAGTGTTATTTTTAGTCGAATCAATCACATGATCGATGATATGACAAGCATAAACGAAGAGAAAACGAAATAACAACAACAAGAAGAAGAATAATACGAAGAAGAACGAGTTCTCAATTATTATGTGCATGCCTTTTCTTTTGCTTGTGAAAACATACACCAACGCATGGACTCGTATTTTTTCTTTTTTTTCTTCTTCTTCTTTTTTTGGTTTTGAAGTTGATCTTAATCTGTTCGTAATTGAATAAATATTGCGGGGAAGAAAAAGAAGAAAAAAACACAAGAAAAAAAAAGAAATCTAGGAAAAAAAAGTAGGGCTTGTTTTTCTTTGCTCGGTAATAAAAAGCAAATAATGTGAAAGGTATCAAACAGTGCACTGGCTTTTATTCCAATGTCAAAAGAAAAATTTAATTATATCGAACTTATCGTATACTTTGCTGTTGTTGTTGTTTTGAAGAAATAGAAAACTTATTGCTTTTGTTCTTTTTCTTCTTCCATTAAATCGCTTAGGGCAAAATGATAAAGAAAGAACCTGCTCTGTGGTGAAAAGCTGTCGACAGCTGTTTGTCAGATCTTTGTATTCTTTCGACTCATTTTTCTTCGTGCTTCAACGGCAATTCTCTGGTAGTGCAACAAAAAAAGAAAAAGAGACGCAACGAAGTGTGTATTGCACGTGTTTGTTAGCTATTCTTATCAATAGAGACTTTTTTTTATGATGAAAACAAGTAATAAAAAAAACGAAGACGAAGCACAACTCTTCGTTACTCACCTAGCAAAAAATGAATCTATAAAAAAACACGAAATAAAAGGTCATATATTGAAAGTAAAGAAAAAAGCTAGATTAAAGAATTTCATTCGCTTTTCATTTTCTTTATATATGAATTCATGTTTGTGCACTTTGTACTCAATACAAGCATATTCAAGCCTCGTTAAGAACATAACACACATTCGATTGATTATGTTTTAGTGTCAATATTTTGCCGATAGAGCAACGAAATTCAATCTTTCCATTGATGAAAACATATATTTGCTTATATGCAATAGAATCTATTTATGTGTATTTGTTCTCGCCAGATACCAATATGCGAGCTCTATCTAAATCAAAGCAATCATCCATCTCATCCTCCAGGCCTGTCTTCGTTCTTTTCTCTCTTTCTCTCTTTTTTTTTCTACTGAGAAGTCGATGTCAATGCCGCTGTTTTCTTTTAGTAAACTATTTAAATTCTCTCTAATCAATTCCGACAAATCGATAATAAAGATTTGTTTCATCTGCATCAAACAAATTTCTTTCTAATTAATTTAGACAATCATTTCAAGGATAAGTAGAAAAAAAACAATCCTCTCAAATTCTATTCAGCAATAATGGTAATAATAAAAGATGACGATGAAAGAAGAAGGAGAAAAAACGCTTGTATTTTTTTTTATATACGAGGTAAATGACTCGTCGATATCTAAGTAACTACTTGATTTCGAAATGACAACTGATAGACCGAACTAATCAACAGATATACCGAGTTAAAGAATAATTAAATGTGAAGGTCGTTTATTAATAATCTATTAATTTATTCAACACATTTCTGTTTCTTCAACATGGCCTTGACTTGTTGAGTATATTATGATTATCTTTCAATAAAAATGTGAAATAATGAATAAAGTCGAGCAATGATTTTAATTGTGCTATTATATCACACGAGACTAGATGCTGGTTTGATCTACATACTTAAAAAAAAATAATCTGAGATTTAAACTTTTATTTTTGTTTTTATTCTCCAGGTCTATAAAAAAAATGTATACACACACGGAAATTTTTATCTCAAGTGTACTTCGTATAAATTTACAAAAAATAAAATAAAAAAGAAAATAGTCTATTCTTTTTTTTACAATGGCGAACATATATAATGAAAAATATCACCGAGTATTATATAAACAATTTGAACTGGAAGTACTGTAAAGAGAAAATAGAAGTAGACATATTTCCGTTTTTTGATTGTATTCAATTCTAACAGAAATGTGGAAACGGTTGTTAAACAACCGCAATAGCCTTGAATGAAACTTAGAATCACTTGTTTGTCAAGCAAAGACAAATGATGAACATATTGTTGAATTGCAACTAAACCGAAATATAAGTATGAACCTAAGACATTGGCAAGAAACGTTCCTAATGGTTTATTGGGATTTTTATTGAAAATTATTGATAGAACATAACGAGTTAATGAGCCGAATGGTGCCAATAGAACGCTATAAATGAAATATGTATAATGACCAACTGGTAATAGAATCGTAAGTGAGATTATTAATGGAATACTAATGAAAACGAGAAGAGGAAATAACCAAATACGAACATGATCGTTGATATATTGAGCACGTGAAATTGTTCGTTGTGATGTAGGAAATAGAAAGAGACTTAGATGACGACCAATTAGAAAACCGACAAATGAGGCTGCAAATGCTGATATCATTACAACGAGATAATTTGATACCGGATAAATATAATGACTAGACGGGCCAAATAATGCGACACAAGAATTGTACATTAAACCGGAAAATGTTGTTATTGAACCGCATAGACCAGTTGTTAAACCGATGTATAACTGAGCAAAATGATTTTGTATGTGAATTTTTTGTTCAACAATGAAACCCATGAATAAACTTCCGATAAAATTCGGCCAAAAGGCAGCATTTAATGGTGTTTCAGTATTGCCAAGGAAACCAAGACCAAGACGAATTAAAACACCAAGATATGAAAAGACAATTATTGGCATAATTGAACTTAATCGATGTGTTCTAACAACAACTGGTTCAGTTTCTTCTACAGTTATATTCTCTAAATTTTCATCTCTACACAATTCTAGGTCCATCATCATTTTTGTTTTTAAAAACAAATAATTGGAATTTCATTCATTTATTTATTCATACAAATCTTTCCTTCTAACTGAATAAGATTTTAACCAATCAGTAGTATGATTTCAAATAATTCAGTCTATCTATCTAAGATGTCATATGTTGCCATATTTTAAAATGAAATTTAGCAACATTGTAATCACTTGAATTTTTTTTAAAGTTCCAATTAAAGCGTTGCTCTGGCAAGGCAGTACTAGTACCGGCTCGCTCATTTTCGTCATCGCAACATGTATTTGATCGGTGCGGATCATTTACCTCTTGGTAAGTTGTAATAAGCAACTTTATTCGTGAGTGTGAAAAGCAGAACGATACAAATGACTTTACCCGTTGTTTTTCTTCATTTTCTCTTTTGGTCAAGCGATGTGTAGGGACTTGAGAGATGTCGTGTTTTTTCCATCATCGAGAGAAGTTGCTTATTACAACTTACCAAGAGGTAAATGATCCGCGCTGATCAAACACATGTTGCGATGACGAAAATGAGCGGACTGATATCTTTATCGGTCTGCCAGAGCAACTTTTTCAAAAGATTGATATTCAGGCGACTCCCACGTTAATATGAAGTGATTGTTTTATTGATCAAACTTTACCGAAGGTAAGTGCTAGTATGGATATCTCATAGTATAAATAGGCATGCAACAATTCCAATTCCAAAAATAGCGAATATCCCGTCAGCTTCAATTTGAGAAAAGTTATCGCTTCTCACCCGTTATCGGTTAAAAAATTTCATGAGATCGAAGTTTTATTCAATAAATTAGCGTGCGATCTGAATAAAACAGTTAACAGCGCAATTATCGTGAAGAAACGAAAAATGAGACACTAATCGATAAAAAATTATGCGTCAACGACAACTGTGCATCAGCGGAACACGATATTCTACTGTCGAATTCTACTAAAATTCAAGTGGCCCTCAGTTTACCGCCTGATCGTATTGATCAAGATCAAGAAGCTTTCGATATTTTTTTCGTATTGCACAGAAAATGGATATTTGGCAAAGAATTATTGGAAACTGTCTGGAATGTGATAATACAACCGTATCGTGATCCTAATGATTCGGAAAAGGTTGAACTGAAACCTATGCAGTTTCAATTGGTGAAACATAAGAACAATCGACGTTACTTACAGCTAGTTCACGAAAAAATGAAGAATCCACCTGACCATTATAAACAGATTATGCACATTGGCAACTGTGAGAAATTAATTCCCAACTGCACACCAGATGATGCTATCACGGACGCTGTATTAACCATAGCTAAGGATTATCTTGAAGATTTGGCTTGGACTTGTTACGACGAATTAACGCGAAAAAATATGTGGTTTAATTGGAAATGGACAGCAAGATTGTGGACGGGAACACTGAATTGTCAAGAGTTTGCAAAACTGTTTGCCACGAAACATCATTGCAATTGGCCCGAGGGAATGAAAACACTATGCGAATATTGTCCTGTAATAGGACGTCCAATAATATTCTTCACGTGCGAAATAGAATGTATATTCGGCAAGTAAACCAAAATGCTTTCAGATATTTAAAATGATATCGAGAATAATTTATATCAATCGCAAGACTTATCTATTAACATTAATAAATGTTCACTTATTATTTTTTTTCTTTTTATCTCGTGATCTATCTCATTTATTGTCATTTCTCATCAATTACGATATTTTTTTCTCATCTTTTCTTTACTATCTTGTTCAATCGTGCTTTGTCTTTCTTTTCTTTTTTTTTATTTTTTGTTTGTGATTATTATGTTTTGTTTCCATTATTTTCATTCTAATTTTAATAGTTCTTTTTTCTATTATCTTCTTGATACAAGTTTTTAAACCGGTGTGTCGATAATTGATTCGATCTCTTTAATTATTTCCAATAAAATCTCCTTATAGTGAACAATTGAATTCGCTAAATCTTTATATAAAATCCCGTTTCGAAATCCTATTGATGTCAAACTTTCAATATATTGATCATCAACAAATAAATAAACGCCACTTTCGAATTGAATCGATTTTTGTCCGTTTCTGAAAATTAAACTTTGAACTTATTTTTAAAATTTCATTTTATCATCGAATGACACGTTTTAGCAATTGATCAAGAAAGAATTCGTTTTTTTCACAACGAGAAACGCTTTAATTTTTATTGCGTATAATAATAATAATAATAATATTAATAATAATCATAGAGAGAAGAGAGAGAGAGATAGAGAGAAAAAAAAGACAATTTGAAATAAACAGTTACATAAAACATGTAAATGTGCCCACAGAAAAAAAAAACAAGAATTTAAAATAAAATTGACATACGTAGATATGAGTAAAATAAAAGAGATATCCTGAAAGACATATATCGTTTCTCTTGAATCAAATGTGTACGAACAGGCCATTGGTTTTAACCATTCATAGAATTTGTGCTTGATTTTCTTCACGAATTATTCTATTGCACTTGGAGAGAGAGAGAAAAAAAACAAACGAAAAGAAAGAAATCAATTGAACGAACAAGACGAACAAACAACAAAGATTGTACTAAAAAATAATCGTCAATATTGTCTACAACAATCAAATGAGAAACGAAACAAAACAAAACAAAAAATAAATAAATATATGTGTACATTCAGAAAAAAAAGAGAGAAAAAAAGAAAACGAAAATGTATTATTAAAGATTTCATTCAGCATCGAAATTGTCAACCGCATCATCATAATCACTGGTGTCACTACTATTATTACTTCTCGAAGATGAACGATTGGAATTATTTTCAGTGATATTCGTATCAGTTATTTCGCGATTTTCTTTCGTCGTCGTCGTCGTTGTATTCGTGTCTGATGATGAGAGTTTTAATGAATTCAATGTTTCAGTTAGAGACGTTTTCGAATCGTGATCATTCATTGATGATTGTATTTGTATATTCGGAATAGTTTCTTCTTTGATTTTGTTTCGACGTTTTAAACGTCGATGTTGATGTTTCGTTTGAATAAATCCATCGTCGGACAAGTCATCTTTTGGAAGATCAGTTTTGTTTGTTAATTGTTGTTGTTGTTGTGGTGGTGGCGAATGATCTTCGAGTTTGGAAGCACGATTATTATTCGATGGTTGTTGTTGTTGATGAGCAGCGTGTTTTTTCGTCGAAGATTTCGTGTTAAACGAACGACTTCGATCAGATCGTGAATCTTGTGTTGGGACAAGTGAATGAGGAGATGTCGAATGAGGGCGTGGAGGATTTGAAGAAACAATTGCATTCCAAGATGATGCCGGTCTGCAAGAACAAGTTCGAGATCAATGAAAAAAAGCAAAAAAGAATTCGACTGACTTTGTATTGGTAGAAGCTGTTGGAGGAGTTTTATCAGACGGTTGATTCGGATTATTTGGAAGACTTGGAAAGTCTTCAGGTCGAAATTCGAACGGTGTTCCATCGTCATTCATTTGAGTCGTTTGTTGATAATCATTGTCGTAGAAATCTTTCTCCGAATTGTAATAATCGAATTGATTTTTACGGTAATCATCATGATTTTGTGTTGTTGGACGTGATGAATAACCACGTGAACGTGACGATGAATGATAATAATTGTTGTAATCATGTGAATGATATGATGATGATGATATACGTTTATTTGCCGATGGATTACCTCGTCCTAGTGGACCTCCACCAGCACCATTTCGACGATTGGAATAATCGTAATATGAATTTCGATTGGAATTACCTCCTCCACGGTGATTAGCACGTGTCGACGAACGATATGCTCCGTGCTGTTGCCGAAATGTATTGCCACGTGTTGACTGTTGTAATAAGATTCGATTGGATTTAGCCGATAGGTTCGGTTGATGAAGAGAGAAATTAATTAACGATGGTTCGCAATACTCCATTGGATAGTAGCCTGGTAATGGTTCTTGAGGCGAATAGAGTATTGGTGGTGCTGGATAGAATCCACCGACGGAATTTGTTGTTGGCAGAAGAACAATTTGTGATGTCGTTGTTGTTGTTGTTGTTCCAGCTCCTGCTGATGACGAAGAAGTACCGTTTGTGATTGTTGATGCTTGTGAATCGATATGAAATTGTGCTTGTTGTTGAGATGGTGGAATATGAAATTCAATTTCAGGAAATTGCATACTATCTGTTCCTTTGGAATTCGTTATCGGCATTGGATAGATTGTTTGAACCATTAATGGCTGATGATCAGATGCGTACATCGATGCAACTGTATTTTCATCGACGTACAATGGAACAGCTGATGAAACAGGGACAAATTCTTTGGCTTCAGCCGAAAGACCAGACGCTGGCGATGTACTCATGCTCGTAGTGTGTTTTGCAGATTGAGATTATTTAAACAGTTGAATCGAAGGAATAAACCGCAGACATAGCGGTTTATCTAGAAAAACAAGCAGATTGTTAGTTCACTCACGTTTATACCGGAAATATCGTTCGATCGGAAAATTGAATTTTGTATTTCACTCAAGTCAAGTCAACGGTAGAGATGAATATTGAGAAATAAAAACAATAATTCGAGTAATGATGCTCGAATTTGTTGATATTTGAAAATAGAAAGATTCTTTTTTTTTTTCTTCTTCTTCTTCTTCTCGTCTTTTGATTGATCTTCTACTCAGACGGAGGAAGATCAGGCATTATGGTATTCATTGGACTCATTCAAGAGAGGCAATCAGAGAGCAAAAATTTGGAAAATTATTCGAGTTTTTTTCGACTGAAAAAAGTTATATTTTGTAATTTAATTCATAGAAAAAAATGAATTTCAATGTTGATTTTTCTTTCCGATCGATTGTAGCGACAAAAAGAATATTTTCTATTGTTTTTTTTTCTTTATCTGCCATGTTGAATTTTCAATGGTATAATAAATACACCAATAATGACTAATAGTCGATTAACAAAAATGACGATTCACTTGTTAGTTTTTCCTTTGTAGAAAATACTTTAAAAAAAAACAGAAACAAGAGTTCACTATGGCTTTAGCTAATGTTCTCGGTTTTCAATCGAATGACGTATTCAATCGTTCACTTCAATGTGAAAAAACAGATGATCACATCGATGAAGTTGCACCGACATTAAATATCGAAAATATTGCCCAATTCATCACATTACCACCCTATGCCGATGTAAATCGAATTGAACTTTGAGTTAGTTGTTATCAATCTGTTTGTTTTTTAGCCAGCAACATATTTGAAAAAAGTCAATGACAATGTCGATCGTATTCGTATTCAATTTCTCAAAGGAACAACAACATTAGCTTTTAAATTTCGTAATGGTGTCATCGTTGCTGTCGACAGTCGAGCTACAGCCGGTGGTTTCATTGGTTTGTTGAAAGATGAAAGAGAAAATTCAAGATTCGAGATCGTGTTTTTTGTTTAGCATCGGGTGAAGTGAAAAAAGTTATTGAAATCAATCCGTATTTGTTAGGAACAATGGCTGGTGGAGCAGCTGATTGTGCTTTTTGGGAACGAGTCCTTGCTCGTCATTGTCGAATTTATGAATTGAGAAATAAAGAAAAAATCTCCGTGGCTGCAGCATCGAAAATTCTCGCCAATATGATTTTTGAATATCGAGGCATGGGCTTGTCCATGGGCACAATGATTGTCGGCTGGGATAAACGAGTAGAAAAACAAAACGAAATTCTCTCAAAAAGCAACTAACTAATTTTATTTGCTCGTAGGGACCTGGTTTATACATGGTTTCCGATGATGGTGAACGTATTAGTGATAATTTATTTTCAGTAGGCAGCGGTTCGATCTATGCGTACAGCATTCTCGATGCTGGTTACAAGTAAATAGTTTTTTTTTCGTGAATTTTATGCATATTTTGTTTGTGTGTTAGATATGATATGAGCACAGCTGATGCTATCGATCTTGGCCGTCGTGCTATCGTTCATGCAGCACATCGTGATGCCGCATCAGGAAACATCGTTCGAAGTAAAACTGAATAGTTTTCTTTACGAAGAAACAAACAAAAAACGAACTACTTTTTTTTTGTTTTTTAGTTTATCATATGAAAGAAACCGGTTGGGAGAAGATCGAAGAAAAGGATACCAATGATTATATGTATCAATATCGTGAAGCTGGAACAATGAATTTTTAAATTCATCAATATGATTGATTGTTCACAGAAAAAGAAACAGACTATGAATTCCTAAACAAAACTATTGTTATTTGCTCTACTTCTTCTTCTTCTTCTTTTTTCCTTTTTTATTTCAATCACGAGATGTGAATAAAACTAACAGAAATCTTTCGATTTGCCTAAATCTAAATAGTATGTTTTTGCTTGCCAAACGTTAGCTCGTGCCGTATTTATTTACAAAAATGTCAGCGATGAATTATTTACCCATCAATTATCATTTGTTTTGCCCATATAAAATAATAATGTTGTCAAAAAGAAAAGAGGGAGAGAGAGAGAACGGTCGACCAGCCCGAAGAACGCCTTCTATTAGATGGTAGCAATTATTATTGATTACATCATTTCGATAATAGACATCAGTTCACTATCCAATAAAAAAAAAGCAATTCTTCTCACGAGAAACCGAAAGCGAAGACACATTAGCAATCTTAAAAGATTATCGATTCATGTCTGGTATTTTCCATTTGCTAATCTTTTGTAACACTAGCTTAATCAGAAGTAAGTATCCGTATTTTTTTGTTTTCAAACATCTAGTTAGATGTAGATTATTTCGAGCATAATAATAAGAAGTTAATCTTTTATTTATTACGTTCAGTTTGAAAATGTCTGCTCCCTCGAATAGCCAGACACTATAATTATAATATTTCGAGGAAAAAAAACAAAACGAGACGTGTGGTTTCATCAAATCATCGTTCAGCATTTCCTTCCAGGTGATTATGAAATAATTGCTTATGCTCAAATCTATATGTCGTGAGATGTCAAATGGATGTCTTTTTTCATCTCAACAATTCATTTCCACACGACTTAAACTGCATCTTCATTAAAAATAGCGGAAAAAATAGGAGATTTTTCATTCATCTTTTTTTTGGAGTATTAAATACTCAATATTGTCACTTCATATCTGATCGACCACAAAAGCATCGTGTATTATTACGATTCGTTTGCAGATGAAATCTTCGTTGATGATTACTACTTACGGCAGTCGACGCCCATTGTTAGTAAAAAACAAACAGATTATAATTACATATATTTACTCATGCTACTATATATCTTTTCTTTGGCTAAATCTAGTGTAAAAATAAATTAAACGTTGGCGATAATAAATACATGAATGTTTACTTCGGAAAATATTTAGCAAACAAAAGAATTTGTGAATTCTACACGGGATGAAAGACAATATTGTTTATTATTTTGTTGTAGTTGTTTCGAGCATCACATCCGTTTCCGATCGGCAGTTGCCAATAAAACTGACATAGCGTCATTGATGATCGATCATGAATAGACAAGGACAGCTTCTTCATTAGTCGATCGAAAACGACTGAGATTGTTCAACAAGGTTAGTCGCTTTACAATACAGTCTTTTTTTTGTATAGTAGTTTTGTGTTAAATCGACAAAAATACTATTAAGCGAATGAAAGAAAATCGAATAATGTTTTGTAATTAATATTCATTCCAATGAAAGCACAAAGAGAAATACATTTATCAAGACAGATGACGATTCAGAGACATATGTTGGCGTGTCTGTATATAACATCCTTGTAAAAATAGGTTATAGATAGAAGAAAACAGTTTTTTGTAAAATAAACTTTGGCTGTCTATCGAAGTGTAAAGGTTAAACAACGATCCTATTTCATTTCTACAATTTCATATTATTTAAAGATCTAATTACAAAAAAAAAACGTGTCGAGACTTGTGTTTTGTTACCAATGATAAAATAGTAGAAAAGAGATTCCTTACATCAAACAAAATAATTAAAGCCTGAATGCATTCTTATCCCTTTTAGATTATTTCATTTTTCTTCCGTTTCATGTCACTTATCATTTCAATTAATCAAAGTCTCTTTCAAGTAATGCTACGCATTTAATGAGGTGAGTTAGTCTTCGATGAAACATGTTATTCGATTCGATGTCGTAATTGAATTCGTTTTTTTTTCTTTACTTGTTTTGTTCGGAACCAAAACTCATTTTTATTCAAGAACCGTTCCATCAATCGAACAAAGCATGAAGAAAAGAAAATTGTCTTGACATCTATCTATCTTTATATTTCACATAGATGAAACTCTCGTCTATATATAGAAAGACAACAATCAATCAAAAGAAAATCCTAATTTCCAGTCGACTCTTTGTTTTCAATGAGACAAAGAGTAATAAATGGATGTTCTCATTTATATGATAATCTAATGTATTCTATGCTGGCATGAGAGTTATAGATAAATTCATGATATTTTGAAAGACATCTGACAGTATGCTACTCGAATTTAATCATGTTCATTCCTTTTCTTTTTCGTTCTTCGTTATTTATGCTCTTATGATTTATTCATGTGGAAAGAAAAGCAAATATTAAGTTATCGCGTAAAAGGAAAAAATGAATGTATTTTTTTTCCTTCCGAGGACGTTTTGCAGTCAAAACGTTTTTTTTTTCGATAAAAAGATACTTTAATAAAATCCGAAAGACGCCATTGGCAATGATCGTCAAAACTAAATTAACAATCGGTAATAGTTTTTCTTTTTTTATTCAATCTTTGACGATACATTGCGTTGATAGAATTTCGAAGCTGTCAGTGCTATTCATTAACAGATAGACGACAAGTCGTCAAACGAATAGATGGGCGATATGCGCATTGAATAAGAATAGTTATGATATTGCGATAGAACCATCGATTAAATAATGAATTCAACAGTCTATGATAATTACTTTCCTTTCTTTTTTTATCGTGTTTTGTTTTCTACTAAATGCCCACTCGTACTCAAAATAATGACTTTGAGACAGACCAAACAAAATATTCTCTTTATTCATTTTCTTATTTTTAGAATAATGAATTACACAACTACGGATTGTGATTTAATAAAACGAGTTTATACACCATCGTATGTATTCTTTAAAGAATTACATGCAACTTATCTACGATATCTACTCGTACCGGGAATTCTCTTGAATACACTCTGTTTAATTATACTTTCACAACCGAAATTATCGAATAAATCAACAACAATTGTTTTCCTACGTTTTCTTGCACTCTTCGATATTCTTGCCATTGTTCTCAAATACATTCGATCGGAAATAACTTATCAATCACGACATAATAAACGTGATTTAGCTATTGTAACGAAAGAATTCTGTAAAATGTTTTATGTTCTGATGAATTCATCGATATCAATTGCAATGTGGATAATTGTACTCATGAGTCTGTAAGTCGAAAAAAACAATGAAAAATATCGAGAAAAACTATAAAAAATTAATTTTTTCAAAGTGAAAAAGTTCTCGCTGTCTGCAATCCATTGAAGTCAAGCATTTGGCTATCGAAAAAACGAGCGACTTACATATGTTGTGTAACTATTATTATTCTTGTTCTCGCCAATCTCCCATATATTTTCACATCTGGCCTTCGACGAGACTACAATTCGTATAAATACTGTGGTGTCTTAGAAAATCATGGCGTTATGTTAGATGCTTTCACAGCTTCAATTCTACCGATGAGTATGAACAGCTATTTCATTCGCATCAATTATCGAGAACATTAGCTTATCTTAGACAAGGTTCTTAATGATTGATTTTGCGTTTTAGGTTTGATAGCAGCTGCGAATTTTGTTATTGTGATAATTTTACGTCATACTTCAAAAAATTCACGACAGTCTCTTACACCAAGTAAACTTCCTACGCGACGAGAGTCGGAGAGTACAGTTCAAGACCAAGATCTTCTTCGATCATCGAAACAAATACGTCCGTCTGGACTTTCGACAAATATTATATCTGGTGTTAATCGTCGTACAAGTTCGCAAGTGACACGTATGTTACTTGCAGTAACGTTAACATTGATCTTTTGCAATTTTCCAAATACAATCTATTCGATTTGGAAACGATTTTCGAAACGATCGAAATTACTTTTAAAACCTCGATGTAATGAAACAACGGATCATGATATTTATTTGTATTATATCGAATTCTATTTCGGCATGTTAGCTCAAAATATCCTTTCCGATTTGCCGCATATTTTAAATTTCTTTCTCTATTGTTTATCGGGACAAAAATTTCGAAGCATATTTATAAGTGAATTACAATCGTTTCTATTTCATTTACATTTTCTCAAACAAAAAACTCAACAATCAGGACAAACATTTATACAACCTTCAAAATTTCAAGCCTCACAACGGATCAATCTCATTATGAATCCGGGACGTTCATCTCCAGCGCGATCATCTGTACACGGTCGACAATCAGTCGAAGTTCTTTATAACGGTCAAACCGTTCAAGCACTGATCGATGCAAAAAAACAACAAAATTTCAATCGAAATAAAACTTTTCGACAAACTATCATTGGACCGCCAACTCGGAGATAAAAACACACCTTTAGCAAAGTCAATCAAATTGGTCACATTTCTTTTGTTCTACTTGTATTATTTGTTGTAACTATAGTTAATGAAATAAAAGAAGAGAAATATATTCATATCTCACTCTAGTCTTGACAGATGCCGCCAGTATTCGATCATTTTATATTCGTTGTTTTTTTTGTCTGTTAAATTTTATTGAAATATATTTAAAAAAATAAATTGTTTTCATTTTTATTTTCAAACAAATCTTGTCGAACGAACTCAAAGATCTATCGCATGTCTATTAATTGTCGTGATATGTAAACAAAAACTAACTAAACTAATCATTATTATTATTTATTCATTGAAAAGAATATTATTATTTCTTCTTGTTGTCTCTCGTGATTATTTCCACTGAATTTATCGTCGATAGAAAATCAAGATGACTCATATTAGAGGTTTAATTCAGCCAGCGCCATCATTCGTTGATATTGACATATTGCCTTCGATCGAGAACAAGAAAATAAAAAAAAAGTAAATCTCAACTTGAATTCATCGCATTTTTCATTCGGATCAACATTCGACTTTTTGGTTGGTGAATATAAAAAATATGATATTGACATTTTTGTCCTTTATTAGAAACAAATTTTGTATGAGTCATTGAGTACAGTATCAGCAGAATACGACGACGAGGAGGGGGCCATGCATACAAGAGAAGAAAATCTTCTACGTCGATAAGCAAATGTTTTGTTTATTTCTAGATATGAATTATCCGAAGATATTCTTCTCGGTTTAATGTTGTTCGAGTAAGTCAAAAAAGAAAAAACGAAATTGAAATCCTTCATCGATTTCAAACCTTTAATTCACTTATCCGTGACAGTATCGAAAGAAAAAGAAATAGGTATACATAGTCGTGTTAAAAGAAAATGTCAATTGATTCTAATCAATTACATTAAAGCTGCTCAAATACGGGATAGATACTGTACGATTATGATCAATATGACAGGAACGTAAGTCATGTGATTGAATGACATGAAAAGATTAAAAAGTAGTATATAAATCACGGACATTAACGAAGGTCTTCGCATAAATAATAGAGACAGTGGAAATATCGAACTAGTCGATAATCTATTCGCATTTTTGGATTAACATATTCTTGATGCAAATGAAAGGTAAGAAGAAAAAAAAAACTTTTTTTTTTCTATGACCATAAAAAAGTTTACATTGATAACCTTGTTGTATTTTCTTTTATCTTGTTCACCTCAGCGGTAACATTTTCAAGTTCGCTCTTGAATTTTATTCCATTTGTTTTTCAAGGTTTTCTTTCGTTTTTTTTTGCTTTTATTATTGATTATGCATATTGCACAGTATGAGAGTATGTTCTTCGAAATAGTCAAGTAGCTGACTCAATTCTTGCATAACTATAACGAATATGATAAATTCTTTTCTTCTGACGATCGACGTACATATGTATATCCATTCGATTAACTCTGACGAAGTATTGATTCGTTCGCGAACAAAAAACACACACAGACAGCAAGTACATATTCGAAACTATTCTTCGCGTCGTTTTTTTTCTTCTTCTCTTCGTTTCTCTCGTTCTCGTTTTCATATCTAAATGAATGCGTTTTGTAGGCGTTGTCAACAAACAGTAGATCTGACAATCTCTTCTATTCATGGTGTCATAATTTACCTATTTATTTTTCTTTTGTTTGTTTACTTTAGAATGCAACAAAAACCGGCGAGTTATCTAGTCAAGCAAACGCAACGAACATCGGAGGCGACTCAACAACATATATAATTACGTCGTCGTCTTCTCCTCTTTTTTCATTTCTAATTTATAACAATATTCATTCAAGAAAAACAACAACAACAACCATCAACAACGATGAGTCAAGAATAACTAATAATATTTCGTCGTTAACATTGATTACATATTTTTATGTCGTAGTTAGTATTTTCGCTCTCTCTCTCTCTCTCTTTCACGTTTTTTCCTCTTGCTCCTCCTTCTCTGTCTTATTGACATCAACTGATTTTCCTCTTCGAGTTATTTTGGTAAACAAAAATGAGAAAATTCTTCGGTCAAAAAACCAAACATAAAGCACATCAAACACCAACTGTTTCGACATTGACATCAACAACAACAACAACAACCACGAAAGATGATGATACAACGAAGAAAACGAAAACACAAACGATAACATCTTCTAGTCAACCGCAAATTATTGTTGAAAATCTGAAAAAATCAACATCGAATGAATCAATTCCAACGGAAACGACAAAAGATGAGAAATCAAAGAAATTATTCGTTGTTGTTTCAGATGTCGACTCAAAAATTACAATACCATCGACAATTTCAAAAGAACAATCATCAGATACACATTTGCTAAGTGTCAATGAATGTGAACCAAATGAACCGGTGGCACCAGTACCAACGATAACAACAGTTCAACATTATCCGTTGACACGTAAACGTTCGTCGACTGGTTCAGGTCAACATTTAGTTCGTTATCGTGAATCAAATTCGAAGAAATTCGTTGAAGAACGTCTTCGACGTCGTAGTTGGATGGTTTCTCATGCTCAATTACCTGGCACGACCACGGCAATGTCAACATCTGTTCATGCCTCGCAATCACCAGATCTACATTGCCAACAAACTGTCAATCTTCTACGTTTACGTCGTCTTCGTCTCGGACAATCCGAACCGAATTTAAATTCAATTCAAATGAACTATTTCTATCAACCAGCATTATCGACATCGTTGAAATCTTCGCCACGTATTACATCAGCCAATCATTATGAACATTCAAATTCTCAACCCAATCAAACATCTGTACAAAATCAACAACAACAACAGCAACAGCAGCAACAACAACATCATTTTCCATTTCCGTTACGTCGACCGAGTTCACGTCGTTCGAATCTAGCCGGTTTAAATCTAATCAATCTACGATATGCTCTGCAAAAACAATTATCACCTCAACAACAAACGCTCTGTGCAACCGCATCAGAACCTCAGGATTCAACGAAATCATCATCGACTACATTCAATCCTTCATCAACAAGCGCATTCAAACCAATAACCACTCTCGATGATTCAACCAATCGTCGTTGGTCATTAACATCAGCACCATCATCAAGTGGTTATGGTACAACAACGCCTGGCACTTGTCATTCACAAGAAAGTTCACAATATTCATCATTCGAACGTCTTCAACATCAACAACAACAACAACAGCAGCAGCAGCAGCAACAACAGCAACAAGCACATCCATGTACATGCAAACAACAGACGAATTCAAACGAAGGCAGTCTTTCAACTGGCAGTCCACATGATGATTTTATTTTCGGTAGTTTACAACGTTTAGAATCTCGTTCGATATCAATGTCAATGCTCGATGCAAATCTATCGTCATCGCCATGTAAAATGATTCTACCCGATCAAGATATGAATTCACTTGCTTATATTTATAAAGAACGTTATCCGAAAGCTAAAGTTCAAATGGAAGAACGTTTACAGAATTTTATCGATACGTTTAAATCCGTTGATAAATTCGATTATTGTTCCGATGGTTCAGCTCGATTTATACACAATCAAATTGTTGAATTAGCTAAAGATTGTTTAGAAAAATCGAATGAAGATCTCATAAAAACATCGTATTTCGATGAAATGACACATAATCTCGAACGATTATTGTTAAATGCCAAAGAAAAATGTCCACAAGCTATTGATAATCTTCAAGCAGTTGTTCGAAAACTTCTTCTAACAATTGCACGTTCGGCACGTTTACTCGAATGTTTAGAATTCGATCCCGAAGATTTCCTTCGAACATTAGATGAAGTCGAATGTCAAGCAAAGAATAATGGCAATCTTAAACAAGACATACCGAAATATATCTGTTCGAAATTAAATCTCGAACGAAATCCATTAGAATTTATCGATGCTATACAATCAACTGAAAATGAACAACAACAACAACAACAAGACTCGATTGAACAAAAAACAAGTGTAACACAATCGGAAAGTGAAAGTGAATCGTTAACCGATTCGAATTATTTGACAATAACACCGAATTCAACATTTCCACCGATTGATAATAATACATTGTCAACGAAAACACCGTGTGAAGATGATTTCGAAGTGATTAAATTGATTTCGAATGGTGCTTATGGTGCTGTACATTTAGTTCGACATCGGCAAACTCAGGAACGATATGCAATGAAAAAAATTTCGAAAACACATTTAGTCCTACGTAATCAAGTCGAACAAGCCTTTGTCGAACGTGATATAATGACATTTACGGATAATCCATTTGTTGTTGCATTGATATGTACATTTGAAACGAAAAAACATCTTTGTTTGGTTATGGAATATGTTGAAGGTGGTGATGTGGCAACATTATTGAAGAATATTGGTGGACCATTGAATATTGATATTGCACGAATGTATTTTGCTGAAACGACATTAGCTGTTGAATATTTACATTCGTATGGTATTATTCATCGAGATTTAAAACCGGATAATCTCTTGATAACAGCTATTGGTCATATTAAATTGACGGATTTTGGCCTATCGAAAATCGGTCTCATGTCTCTGACGACGAATTTCTATGAGAAATTAATTGATAAAGAAACGAAAACATTCAATGATAAACAAATCTGTGGTACGCCATCGTATATTGCTCCTGAAGTTATACTTCGACAAGGTTACGGTAAACCAGTCGATTGGTGGAGTATGGGAATTATTCTCTATGAATTTCTTGTTGGTATTCCACCATTTACCGGTAATACACCGGACGAACTATTCGCTAATGTTATCACTGGAAGTATCGAATGGCCCGATCCAATCGATGAATCAACTATCGATCTTTCATCATCGAATTGTTTCGATGCATCAGAACAAGCGTTCTGTCCTGAAGCAAAAAATTTAATCGAACAATTACTTGAACATGATCCATCGCAGCGTTTAGGTACATTAGGTGGCGCCTACGAAATTCGTTCGCATCCATTTTGTGCTTGTATTAATTGGAATAGTTTATTACGTGAGAAAGCTGATTTTGTACCTGTATTAGAATCTCCTGATGATACATCTTATTTTGATACACGATCAGATCGTTATCAACATTCGAATGATGATATTCTTTCATCGAATAAACAAACACAAGTGACAATAACTGATAATGATTCGGATATTTTATTTTCGTCGTTTCCATCGGTTTCAATGAAATATGCGTCCGAATTGTCGGGCAATCATAAACAACGACATTCGAGCAAATCTCAACAACAACCCGATTCAACGACAACGAATACAACCGCATCGGAACTGTCGTCAAACGATGTTTCACGAACGAATTCTTGTTCCGAATGTTTTCATCCGGATAATATCATAAGAATTAATTCACCAAGTGGTTTTCAACCACTTTCGGCAACAGATTCAATGCCTGTTCCAACAACAAACAACGAAATTGCAACGTCGTCTGCTCGAGCAATCTTCGGTTCGGACAAATTTGAACCGTTACTTGTCTCGTCAGATGAATTATCATCGGAATCATCATTAGTTATAACAAAAACGAATCCAACAATATTTACTCCATCGGATAAACTTCTCCTATCAAGAAAGAATTCATCATCATCATCATCTCTTTCATCGTCATTACAAACTCCAACAATGACAACAAATACAAACGAGAAAAAACAAACAGCTCCGATGACAACAAGTACGCCAACAACATCAACAACAAATAAACATCATAAACAACGAAAAACATCGATTAAATTACTTGAACAACAAAATGCACATGACAGTGGCGATGATAATCAACAACAACAACAACAACAAAAAGGTAAACCAAGACATTATCATCACCATCATCATCATCATAAGAAAGGTCGGCCGCGGGCTCTATCACCACTCAAACCAAAACCATCGTCGACTCTACCAACACAAGCAACGGGTATGAATAGTCCATCGGATTCGAAACAAACCGAGAATTCATCAACAACAACTAATGAAAATGAATTTAAAAAATCAGCTTCATCGAATTCACTTGTTCCACCATCGATTGTAACGAAAAGTAATACAACGAATATGTCAATTAATAATCCGAATAAACCAATCAAATACAACAATCAACAACAACAACAGCAACGAGCTTTTCCACGATCATTATCAAAATCGTTTTCATCTTCATCATCATCGTCATCACCTCCGCCACCGATGTGGTTCACTAATCCATCTGATGATCGTTCTTATCGTCATATGCAACGTCATAACATGGCCGTTTCACCACTCGAACGTGATACAACATTAAAAGCTCAACAGCAAAGTTCTTATTCATCATCGTTTCATTCTCCGATGTATTCTCTAACGAATCAACTTCGACCACCGATTATTATTCGTCGTGGTCCACGTAGTTTTGGTTTTACTCTACGTGCTGTCAAAGTCTTTCATGGTAATACCGATTACTATACGACACAACATGTCATTGTTGCCGTCGAAGGACCAGCTGAAGAAGCTGGCTTAAGACCGAATGATGTCATAACTCATGTTAATGATCGACCAGTTGCGGGTCTTTTGCATTCAGAAGTTGTGAAATTAATTCTCAGTGGACCACCGAAATTATCCATACGTGCAATACCACAGTCCGAAACTCAAATACGTACGGGTGGAAGACGTCGTTCACCATCGAAACAAAAAAATCGTCATCAACAATACTATGATAATAATAAGAAAACACAAACGAATTACTATTCATCTCATCAACCGTATTGTCAAAAATCTCGAGCGTATTCATCAGGAAATTCGATTAATATGAATTCGAATACAAATCCTCCAATGAATTTAAACAAAAAACATCCACAAAATAATTCATTATTTCGACGTTTGAGCGAACGAAAAGTTGCACATAATATGGAAGCCGCAGCCGCAGCAGCTGCTGCTTCACCAACAACAATTCCGATGAATCTACCACCGAACAATATCAACAACAATCATCATCATCATCATCCCAATAATCCACATACAGTATTAACATCGACGAATACATCTGCACTTTCATCTTCTCTGCCAGTACTTGTATTCAATCAGTCAACACATGATGCACAATCTCGTCCAAATATTCTTGATTCATCTGAATGGCCACCACTTCAAGCTCCATTAAAGCCTCCAACACCAACGGGCAGTGAACCTGATTCACCTCAACCAACACTTTTACCAGCTCTTGTCAAACAAAAATCTCAGGTTTACACATTCTTTCTTCTTTTCAACTCATTTCTTTCTCGTTCTCTCTTATAGATTTCAATTTCTCCATTAGCTAAATGTTCAACATCAACATTAAATGCCAACTCTCATCCATCTCTTTGTAAAACTCTTTCTGAACCACCGATATTCTCCCGACATCACAGCCATCATCAATATCCGGTAAACAATAATGATAACACCGTCGACAACAATGTTCAGAGTGATCATCTCTGAACATATGTTTGTGTGCGCGCTTTGCTTCAAAACATGCCATTTTCTAAACAAATACAAACTTTAAATAATAAACAGTCACGTGCCTATGCTTGTCGGAATGTGTGTTATGTATATGATTTATATATCTATGTGTGAGTTTGATACTTGTCTTTTGTTCGATGTTTTGAACAAACAATTTTATTACACACATACATATATACGTACACACGCATTATTCTTACAAACTTCGAATGAATCAATAATAACATAAGGTAAACTAACGTGCATGGTGTTAACAACTGGTTTCATTTCAATTGACACAGAATTTTATCTGTTTTTTTTTCTTTCTTTTGTCTCTTTTAGTCTACAACGAATAATCATCTAGTTAGATCTCATGTTTCATCATCGTCACATAAGAAAAAATCGTATAATAAAAATCCAGTAATCACCATGTCACCTCCTTGTGATCCACCATTTATTTTACCAGCAACACGTTATCGGACAACGAACTATCTCGAGCCGTTCTACTACAAACATTCGACTCGTTCGTCGTCGACAGAATCATCAGCTAGTTCGACAGCAACTCTTCGACATGTTGATACACTTTCTTCTACCCCGGTCGTTACTCCTACAAAATAATTCTATCAACGAAGATAGGTTTCTTTTTAAAAAAAAGATGTACATATGTGATCTGTGTGTGTGTGCGTGTATGTAGACTTACCTTTGTACATACGTTTTCCTCTGCTTCTTGTTGTTCTTCTTCTTTTACATGTGTCTTTCAAGTAAACTATTTCTTTTCTTTTTTTCTTCTCAACAAAACCAACGTCAACAGACAAAATAATTGTGCTGCCTCTTTTTTTTATTTTTTGTCCACAGGATTTTTTCAAAACGATTTCGACTCGACTTTCGGAGAGACGTGACATATTCAAAGATAAATGGACATTTGCGCGCTCGTATAATACCACAAACATATTGTTGATTCGATGTTTCTTCATTTTTTTTTCTTTTTCTTTTCTGTTTCTCCCCGTTTTTTTGCTTCTACGACTGTGTATACTTATAAACAGACATGAGTTTTTTTTTTCGGTTCATTTTCTTTTCTTGATTTGCACAAACAGATGGATTATAAAAGAAAACAAAAAGCATGAAGAAGAATTCGAGAAACTGAGTACAGTGCCATTCGGTAGCTATGTTTAGTTTTAGATTGACATGGTACGTCTAACGAAAATTCTACGATGGAGTGATTATTATAATATGCCGAAACGGTATATTGAAAGAGTCAAATTCAATGGAACAGTCATTGGTAAATGAATAGTTTTATCATGTTGAATTAACTCTCTCTCTCTCTCTTTGTTTTCGTTTGTTGATGCATGTGTTCAGAAGGAAATATGAATATTATACCGAATAAAACCATAAAATATAATGATCCATGGATTGATACGGTCGATCCACCGTGGACGGACTTGGCTCAACGAAAGAATGATCCACGACAGGGACATCGACGTCCACAACTGATTGAACCATTGAAAACTTGGGACTTTTTTCGTGGAGATGTTGTATGTATTTGATTTTGATTTCAATTTTATTGATTCGATCGATTGTATAGGTAGAAGTGATGGTAGGAAAAGACAAAGGCAAACAGGGAAATATTGCTGCTTATATTCGTGAATTAAATGCTGTTTTTGTTGCTGGACTTAATATGGTAAATCATCGATAGGATTCGACAATTTGTTTTCATTTCTTTTTTTTTCTGAATTTATTAGGAAATTCAACGGATTTCGAGTGGTGCTATAGGTTCATCTTCGATAGCTATGAAAGAAAAACCATTGATTGCTCCGTATCAAATTAAATTAATCGATCCATTCGATGGGTAGATTCGAGTTTTGAGTTCAGTTCGATTCGATTATGTTGTAATTATTTCAGAAAACCATGTACTATCGAATGGCGATATACAGCCGAAGGAGAATTAGTTCGTGTTTCGACTCGATCCGGTCGTATTATTCCTAAGCCACCGACATGGGAAGAAACCTATGATTATGCAAAAAAATCAACTTATAAACGTAAGACAACGAGATTTTTGGAAGAAATCTATTTTGAGTATTTGATTATTTTTCAGCCGGTCCTGACGATACTGTTGACGAAGAATTGAAACGTGTGACATTCGAACCAAAATTATCGACTGTTGCCGAAGAATTAATGAAAGTTAACGGAATTGTTGAGACTCGAAAACGTGGTCCTGTGTATATCTATTAGTTTAACTTTAGACATAAAAGAGAAAGAAAAGAAAATTGTCTGTCCCGTAAAACAGTTGAAAACTTTGTTATTTGTTTTTTTTCAGATAAGAATGTTAGGCTTGTCTCTATTGAAAACCTCTCTGATCAATGCTACAACTAAGAATGTTCTTCCGAGTGTCTTGCCAATGCAACCTGTTCGAACAGCTTTTCTCTACGAATCGAGATTTCGTGTTAATATTATGAAACGAATGTCTATTCATGGAGCTCATAATCATCTAGGACGAAAGAAAGGACAAGTTTATCTTTGGGAGAAATTAATTCGTGGCGAAGAAGTCGTTGTTGGTTTGTGAAAATATTTATTTGTTATAAAAAAAAAAACTAATCGTTCCTTTCGCTTTCAGAAGCACCTTTTTTCCCGTTTACAGCTGCTGCTAAAGCGGCCAATAAACCTTACTGTGAAGTTGCTGCAAAATACAAACCATTGAAACCTGTTCGTATACCTCGACCTGATCCGTGGCTCGATCGAAAAACTTATAAACATACAAAAAAATTCTAGTTATTTTGTTTTTTTTTGTTTTTGTATTGAGAATAGAAATAAAGAGAAAAAAACCGTGGTCATTCCTTTATTCTCGACAATAATCTTGACAAGCATATCGACTTTCAAAAACTTCATAAACATTGACAAGTAAAAACATTGGTATAGCACCGAGTAATGTTCCCATTTGGCTCGATGCGCCCAACCAAAACAATCCACTTTCATGTCGATATTCTTGACGAATACGATTGCCAATAACTAATCGAATATAATACAGAATTAAATGAGAACAAAAATAACAACTAATTATTAGAATTCCACCACCAACTGTATCATGTAACGGTGGACATGGACTTAGAAATGCAACAATCATCACATAGATTGAGAGAATAAAAGCGACGACGAATAGAATTGATATTGTGATGAAATTGAGTATATGTCGAACGACAAGACCGATTAGAACTGACAATGGATTTGCTATCGGAAGAACAATACTCGAAACAAAATAAGCTCGTTGAGAATAAGGTAGAACAGCGTAAGTACCAATGGCTGGTAGAACACCAAAGAGAATAATACTCGACAGAAACGAAATGACAAGAAGAGAATAGTAATATTTTTTAGTCATTGAAAATTCCGATCGCCGATTGATAATTATCGTATCAGGAGGCATTGCAATTTCATCTGAACGACCGATATCCGATGATTGGTAGCTGAATAGTGTTCGGTAACGTTTTGGAATTGAAGAAAATTCTAAGATAATAAACGCAATCAACGAAAGGATAATCAATGCTACGAAAATCCAAAAGTAAATTTGTACAGAAAATCTCGGTGTTGAATATTCTGGCTGAGTTGAATTCTCTCGACATATTGCCTCGCCACCTATGCCTTGAATCGATGCTAAAATCGATGGTAGTAACGAAGTTAAACTTTCGCCTAAATACAATGCATTCAATAGATTCGGTTGAAATCTTTTCATGTAATCTGCATAGGTCACTGATGATGTTGTATCCAAAGTTCCCAATAAAAAAACTAAAATTATAAAACAAACCGATCGTTCGGCACCAGCAAAATAACTCTTTCGATTCCAATATTCAGCTATTAATGCACATGAAATAATACCAACAATAATTTCGATATAAATAAATATACGTTCTTCGAGACGTTCTTTGAAAATGACTTTCAATAGAATAATTATCAATGGACCAATATTACTAATTGCAATAGCAAGTGTAAGATACGAGGGTAAGGTCCAACCTTCGGGGGCATGGCTGACAATTAAGGGAAGTTCAACCCAAACCCCATTGATATCTAGCCATGTTGATAAGGCAAATATGACCAAAAGAAGTGCAGTTAGATAAAAATTCGGTTCGCGCTGCATTTGTGAGATAAAAGAAACGTAGAAGCACAACAAGACAATTAGAACAACTCAAAGGGCGAACAGCTTGATTTAGAATAAAAAACAGGAGAAAATAAACGTGCTAGTGTTATGTCATAAACATTCTCTCTCTCTCTCTCTCATTTCTTTTTTGCCTTATCATCATTTGTAGTTGGTAGATAAAAAACGAAAATATTGTTTAGCTTATAAACGTGATTGAGTGTCTATCGTTTTCTTTCGAATATTAAAATATTGACATTTAACGCTCGCAGCTCATTCATATTAAGACGAATACTTTAGCACGTTTCTTGACAACTCATCGTGCTTATAGATTCTTCATAGAAAAATTACATAAAATGTCTGCAGAATAAATGCAAACTATGTAATAAACAGTTGTCGCTATTTTTCGTTTATCTTAACCAATAATAAGCAGAGTTTGGTTGAGAATAAAAGTAAATACGTATATATATAACAACGCATTCTTTTTATTTATACCTTTATTGTAAAAGTATAGGACAAAGTGCATATCATGGCTTCGGGACAACAAGTTTTACGTCATGTTGTTTTGTTTAAATTCAAAGAAAGTGCAACACCAACAGATATAACATTATTTGAAGATGAATTTCGTACGTTAGCAAAAGTGAAACTGTCCGTAGTTAAAGATTATGAATGGGGTACAAATGTAAGCAAAGAAAATTTAGATCATGGTTATACACATTGCTTCGTACTTTCGTTTGCCAATGAACAAGATCGAGATACTTATTTGACTCATAAAGATCATGTGGAGTTTGTTGGCATATTAAAACCACATTTGGCTGAAGCAACCGTACTTGATTATTGGGCAAAAAACTGAATGCTAAATAGTCGATTTTGTATTTAGAAAAAAGAAGCTAAAATAAAAATATCTTGATGATGAAATTTGATCATCATCGAATATAAATTCTCATTTGTTTTTCTTTGTTTTGTGATTTTCAGAGGACTCTAGTAGACAGAGAGAAGTTCTAGTTCATTGATGTAGTTTCTTATTGGTTTTTACATTGCACGAGTCATAGATCAAAGAAGAAAGGAAACAAATTTCGATATATAAAAAAAATAGAACGAAGAAGATTTCGCACCATGTTTCAAACGAGTTATTCTCGAAAGTATGATGAACTCTATTAATAATTAAAGTTCATTTACTTTTCAGTTTTACATTAATTCGTCAAATACTTAATATGGCTCAAGCACGTTGTATGAATCGATTAGCTAATGAAAAATCTTCCTATCTTCAACAACATGCTCATAATCCTGTTGATTGGTATGTAGTTAAACTCTAAGGTTGATATATTTTTATCGAAGTTTCTATTTCAGGTATGCATGGGGTCAAGAGGCATTTGCCAAGGCTCGTCAAGAGAATAAACCAATCTTTCTCTCAAGTGAATTCGATTTATTGATCTGCAAATATAGTTTTTGAATTTGAGTTTTTAGTCGGTTATAGTACGTGCCATTGGTGTCATGTGATGGAACACGAATCATTTGAAAATAAAGAAATTGCGAAGATTTTAAATGATCATTATGTATCGATTAAAGTCGATCGTGAAGAACGTCCTGATGTTGATCGAGTTTATATGACTTATTTACAAGCGAGTTTTTGTTTTATTCTTCGAAAAAGAAAGAAATCATTTCGATAATTCAATAGGCGATTGAAGGCGGTGGTGGTTGGCCATTATCTGTATGGTTGACTCCGGATTTAAAACCATTTTTTGCCGGAACATATTTTCCTCCAACGAGCGAACATCGTTATGGTCAGCCGGGTTTTCGAGAGATTCTACTTCAATTAAACGAAGCTTGGTCAACGAAATCATCGGATATTATCAATGGAAGTAAAGATGCTATGGAGAAATTATCAACAGCATTGAACAAACATTCGTTGAGCCACGAGAATAATCCCGATCTACCGATTAATACGAGTGCACAAACGTGTTTTGCCTATTTTGCCAATGATTTCGATGATGATAACGGAGGATTTGGTACAAAACCGAAATTTCCTCAGCCAGTAAATTTTCAATTTCTATTGACTTATGCAAGTTTAAATTATCAATCGACGGGCAAAGTTGATTCGGCTGGATTAGCTGTTGATATGACTGAACAGACGTTGAAAAAAATGGCCTTGGGAGGCATCAATGATCAATTAGGAAAAGGTTTTCATCGTTATTCAACGGATGATCGTTGGCATGTGCCGCATTTCGAGAAAATGCTCTATGATCAAGCACAACTCGCTGTTGCTTATGCAGATACTTATGCTGTAAATCAAATAATTTATTTCATAGAAATATTCTCTCTTTCTCTTTTCCGAAGATCACAAAAGATGAGCTGATCGGTCAAACATTGCGTGACATAATTTCGTATGTTGAACGGGATCTACGTCATCCTCAATATGGAGGTTTTTACTGTGCTGAAGATGCCGATTCTTTGCCAACAAAAACCGATACGAAGAAAAAAGAAGGTTGATTTATAGCCAAAACAAAAAGTCTATGCAAATAAGCATGTGTTTTTATGTGTAGGAGCATTTTATGTTTGGACATATGATGAAATCATTCGACTTTTGCCGGAAAAATCTGCGCAAATATTTTGCGACTATTATCATTGCAAACAGAATGGAAATGTTGATCCGATGCAAGTCAGTTGAGTTTATTTGTTTTTGCTTTAACTTCGTTTGATTTTTAAGGATCCACATGATGAATTAAAGAATCAAAATGTTCTAATAACTAATGGTAATTCTCAGTCGAATTCCAATGAAGTCAAAGATATTCTTTCGAAGTCTCGTGAGATTCTTCTCAATTATCGAAATACAAATCGACCACGCCCACATCGTGATGAAAAATTTCTTTCCTCATGGAATGGTCTCATGATCAGTGGTTTAGCTCGAGCTGCTTGTGTACTTCAACAAACACATTATATCGAACTAGCTAAACAAGCTATTGACTTCATTCGAACGTATTTATTTGATCAATCAAGCAAACGATTATTACGAGCTTGTTATATCGATCAACAAACTCAACAAATTCAATATAGTAGCGACTCAAAAATAAATGGATTCTTGGACGATTATGCTTATGTTATACAAGCTTGTATTGATTTATATGAAGCGAATTTTGATGATGATTTGTTGATGTTTGCATATGAATTGCAAAAGCAACAGGACGAACTTTTCTGGGAAGAAAATAAGAATCGTTATTTGAGTACAGACGGAAAAGATTCATCGATCATCTTACATCTTTCTGAAGGTTTGTAAATTATTGAATCGAATTTACAAACGACAAGGTGAATTATTTTGTTTTCGATAATTTAAGATAATGATGGTGCTGAACCATCACCCAATGCTATATCAGCTATTAATCTCCTTCGATTAGGCTACTATTTTCATGATTCATCTCTTCACAATCGTCTTCGTTTACTATTCAAATCTTATTCACATCAATTAAGTAAAATGCCAATGACAATGCCAACTCTCCTTCGTTGTGTCGAAATGTACAAACATGGAATGAATGAAATCATTGTTCAATCATCAAATATACAAGAACGAACTCAAATCATCGAATATCTTCAAACATCTTATCTACCAAATGTAATTCTCTTTCAATTCGATAAGATTTCATCGAAATTCTTCGAAATAAATCAACAATTACAATCATTTCGTACGAGCAATGAAACTAATATCTATATTTGTCGAAATTTTCAATGTCAATCACCATTAACATCTTTCGAACAATTAAAAGACAAATTCGAACGTTTAATTTTCGCTAAAAATCAAACTTAAATATATTTTTTTCTTTCTTTTTTCGATATGTACACATTCTTATTTCAGCGATTGTCTCGAAAAATAAATTGTCGTTTTCTAACGACAAAACCTATTCAATTCTACTCTTTAGCAACACCGAACGGACAAAAAATTGGCATTGCATTGGAAGAATTAGGCCTTGAATACGATGCACATTTGATTGATATTAGTAAAAATATTCAATACGGTAAAAAGGAAAAACAAAACGTTAGATTATTCGTTGAAAATTTGTTTTTCTTAGAGGATTGGTTTAAAAAATTAAATCCAAATTCAAAAATTCCTGTTCTTATCGATCGACAACCGAATACAAATGATAATAAACCAATAACGATTTTCGAAAGTGGTGCAATTTTGATCTATCTAGCCGATAAAACAGGTCGATTTCTTGCACCAATGGGTACAAATCAACGGTATGAAACTATCGCATGGCTTATGTGGCAAATGTCAGGGGTAGGACCTATGTTCGGACAAGCGAATCATTTTCATCGTGCAGCTAAAGAACAAATTGATTACGCAAAACAACGTTATTTAGATGAATCGAAACGTTTATTGAAAGTTTTAGACACACAATTGAATAAAACCAATGCATTTGTCAGTGGAAATGATTATACAATTGCGGATATGGCAATATTTCCTTGGGTGAAATTCTTTCTTAAATATTATCATGAGAAATTGAATGAAACGAAGTATTCGAATGTTGAGAAATGGGTAGAAATGATCGGTAATCGATCACAAGTTATTAAAGGTCTTCGCGTCTGTTCAAAGAACGATTAAAATAATAGTTTTTTTGTGTTGTATACTGAATGGTTTCTTTTCAGATATGTCACTTCGTATTGAAGAAAAAGATTTCTTTACTAAAACCTATCGAACTCGAAGTTCTGATACGTGGACGAATCAAGAACAATTTGAATGTGAAAAATCGGTTGAATTTCTTTTTCAATCATTTCTTAGTCAAAAGAAATGTCTCGGAATCGAGTAGAACTATTTGAATTTCTATATTCATTTGAAAGTTTATTTCTCTGAATATAGAGGACCAATTCTAAATCGAGATAAACATGTGAGTTATCTATTGAAAAGTCTTCGACATCTTCCAACAAGTCATCAAGTTAGTTCTTTTGTTCTTATTGTTGTTGTTGTTTCTAATTCAATTAAATTTTTTTAATAGTCACTTGATGCAAGTCGACCCTGGCTTGTCTATTGGATTACGCATGCTCTCTATCTTCTTGACGAGCAATTATCCGATGAATATGTCAACGAGTATCTATTTCGAAATGAAATTCTAATTAATTAAAATAACAAAATTTTATTTAGTATTTGCGACTTTTTAAATCGATGTCAACATCCTGATGGTGGATTCGGTGGTAGGATAACGAAATGTTGAGCATAAAATAGTGAAAATATGCGTTTGTTTTACAGGTGGACCTGGACAAATTGCTCATTTAGCACCGACTTATGCAGCTGTGAATGCACTTTGTCTATTACAAAATCGAAAAGCTTATCAAGTGATTGATCGGTAGGCACTTGACGATTGAACAATAACAACAACAACAACAACAATGGTTTGTTTTAGAAAAAAATTAGCCGAATGGTTACAAACCATTCGTGATCCCAAAACAGGAAGTTTCAGTCTTCATGTCGATGGCGAATCGGATATTCGGTAAGTCAAAACTAACAAAAGAAAATCATTCGTCATAAATATGTCAACAAAATTCTTTGATAATCTATCAAGTGCAACATACTGCGCAGCAAGTATTGCAACTCTCTGTCAATTAGAACAACTGCCGATGTTGTTCGAAAATACTGCTGAATGGGTAGCAAAGTAAATTCGATGAAAGAAGTTTTTCAACGAAATAAAAGAGAAATATGTGTAGATGTCAAACATATGAAGGTGGATTCGGTGCATGTCCTGGAGCTGAAGCTCACGGAGGTTATTCATTCTGTGGTTACGCAACACTTTTATTATTGAATCGTGAAGCAATCTGTGATCGTGAAAGTTTATTAGTAAAAAAACTAAAAAAAATATAAATTTTGTTGTCTAATGTGTCAATAATAGAGATGGACCGTCAATCGACAAATGACATTCGAAGGCGGTTTTCAAGGTCGAACAAATAAATTAGTTGATGGTTGCTATTCATTTTGGGTTGGTGCACTCATTCCATTGATACAATTTGTTCAAAGACAAAAATCAACACGAGATAATCATGGTAATCGCTTATTCTACATAAGCAAATATTAATCAACAATTCTCTTTTGTATTCTATCAGATGTTAGTCTTCATCATCACGATCAATTATTTGATTCAGGTAGAAAAAAAAAGAAAGAATTCTTCTTCTTCCTTCGATTTTGATTATAAATTGTTTAGTTGCTGCACAGGAATACGTTTTGTTATGTTGTCAAGCAAGTCAATCAGGAGGTTTCACCGATCGACCAAAAGCTAATTCACGGTATGAATTGATTTTATTCGAATCAAAAGGTTAAATTTGTCGACTCTAGTGGCAGTGATCTATATCATACATGTTATTGTTTGAGTGGTCTTAGTTTATTTCAAGATGGTGGTCAAGATCAAATGCCTATTGTATGCGGTATTGAAACGAACAAACTCGTACGTAGAGAAAGAAGAAAAAAAGCTTCAACTAAAAGGAGATTAGTCGATCTACACTAATCTTTGTCTTGTTCTTTAGCGTCATACACATCCACTGTTCAATATTGGACCACAATGCGTCCGAGATGCGATTGAATACTACTCGCAAGAGAAACAGTAGAGACCTATTCCTAATCTTTTTTCTCTCTCTCTCTTTTTTTTTTGTTTCTTTGCCGTTCTTTTTCTTCCATTGTTAAATAAAGATTATTCATTGATTCATTCATTCATCCATTCGTTTTGTTTTGTTTGCTTCTTTTTTTTCTCTTCTTTCTGTTCTGTCGATTTGCTTTTTTTTTCTTATTTATCGTAACCGCACAGGCAAGACATGCGCTGCCAGTATGCGTTTGTTCTCCCGTCCGCTCGCAATGATGTCATGGACTATCGTGAACACAGTGCATGTATTCGCATGATCCTTTTCTACATCTACATACATACACACACACACATATATATATATATATAGTAAGCAATGGACGCACAGAATAAACGACGATCACATGACTGCTTCGTCGATTTTGTCTTCCCGTTTTTTTTTCTTTTTCTCTTGCATTTCTTTTTTCTTCTCTCTCTCTCTCTCTCGTTCTTTCTCTTTCCGTCACCCACAACAGCAGCCACAGCAGTTGTCAAAGTGTATGTACGTGTCGAAGAAAAATATAGGATCCAACCATCGACTCCTTTTTTTTCCTCGTCGACATCGACTAAAAGACAAATAGACAACAAGAGAGAGCGAGAGAAAAATGCGCCGAGGACGTACACAAATCGGACGTTTTCACTGTTCGAGAGAAAATCTTTCTTATAGTCTTATTACCATGGACACTAGACGTTAGCTATCGTTCATTTTCTATAGTCATTTAAACTGAAGGTTTGTTGTTTTTTTTCTTCTTCTCTATTTAAAGAAAAAATCGAGACGTACACGACCTTGATGTTCGTCTCGAATTGCTGTTAAGGAAAAAGAAGGCTTTTACATATATATTTTTTTCTCCAGCATATTGAAAAGGAAAAGAAATAGCTGTCTGTCTCAAAAACAAGTTGTTGTTGTTGTTTTGTTATTGTCGCTTGTATGTGTTCGCTAAAAAGGGCAAAGCAAATCTCGATACATCATCGACAGGGGGGGGGGGTTAAATGGGGGGAAAACAACATATGTTTTATTCTTTTCTATTGTTCTAGATTTTTACTCTTTGCCAATATTCTCTTTCTTTCTCTATCTAATTTACGTTTTTTTTGTTTATCATCTCATCGTTTATATCCAATCCATGGCTGCTAATGGTAATGTCCAATTTAATTCAATGCCAAAACATATGAGCGATTCGTGGATCGTTATTGACGATCATGATGAATCGGATTTTGTTGTTATTGAAAATGAACATGCTAAACAGTTAACTCCTGTCCCGTTAATTCCATCACCAAAAGTCTCACCACAGACCAAACGGCCTTTAGCACAAAGCAATAATAAGCCAACCAACATATCTCAACCTCCAACGTCCACATCGGGTGGTAAACATAAAAAACGTAAATGGAAGGTGCTCTATTCGTTGCCATCAACAAGTATCAAAACAAATGTTGATGATTCGAATCTTGACTCATTCGTCATGGACCAACACGCACAATTATATGATAAACGTGATTTATTTAGTAATCAACAACATATTGTCAAAGTCAAATGAGTTCTTTTCTTTTTTCATTTTCATTTTCTCATTATAATCAATACCAAAGCTAGATTAGTTTGATGCTCTTTTTCAAATCCCGAAACCACACACACTTTTTTTTTTGTTTTCTAATCTAGTGTTGTATAGTAGCGAAAAACAAGAAAAAAACACTTTATCTTTAAATTAATACTTCCTCATTTATAAATATTATATATATATTATTTTTGGAGCTTTTCTTTTTCCTTCTATTCTAAAAAAAAACATGTATATTTCTTTCATATTTGTGTCTAGCGTTCATTTTCTCTTTTTTTTTCTTTTTCCTCTTTATATGACGATCAAAAACTAATGCAGATACGTGCGAACGAGCGAGCGATGAGTGAGAAAAGAGATTTACGGAATTTATCAAGTGGAAATATTCGTTTTCTATGTATTCACTCATCTTTTCTTTTCTTTTCATTTTGTACAGTGTATGTTTTTCATTCAAGCGAGAAAGAGAGCGTCTATGTGTGTTATGTATCTATGTTTGTTTATTCGAACCACTTTTCTTTTTGCTACATATATATATTATATTGTGTCTGTCTTGATACATCTGTTGTCAACGTTCAGAAAAAAAAATTACGAATATGTCGATTGATGATATTTAATTAATAGGAATAAAAAAAAAGTACACCTTATTATTATTTATTAGGAGAACAAGTATAAATGGTGTAAATAAAAATTCTATGACCGATCACTTTTCGTTTGCTTAGTCACTTGTGTGAATATCAATCCTACTTGAATGGGTCTTTTTATTGAATATTAAGATAAGATATTGTTTGCTGAGAAGAAAAAACAATTATGATGTATGTGAAGTTTGAATCAATATTGACCATTATAGAACCGTGACGTCAATATATTTAAAAATAGATAGATCAAACGGGGCGGACTTTGCTGTTTGTTCGAAAAAGTACGAAAAATATGGCAAAGGATATTTGTTTATTCATATGATGTGCGCAATAACAATTCATGTGATACGATTTGTTTTCTTCTTCGTCGTTTAAATTGGGTACAATACGAATATGTAGGCGAAACTGATTAACGCTATCACGAGTTATGACAAAAGATAACAGTGTTGAATTGACTTATCAGTCGGTTTCATAATTAACATGAATGTGGCCTGATGGTCTAGTGGTATGATTCTCGCTTTGGGTGCGAGAGGTTCCGGGTTCGATCCCCGGTCAGGCCCGTCTTCCCTTTTTTGTCTCGTTCGATATCATACGTATGTAAATTTTTTTCTTCTTCTTCTCGTTCACATTTTTATTTCATTAAAATCTAATCACGCGCGTTTTCATTTGAATAAAAATGAATGATTTGCCATGTTTACCTGGCTATCGTTTCACTGATATCACTGTAAGATTCAAACATAGTTCGAAACTCGATTTGCCTTTGTTTTTCCAGCAAACAAATTTTCTTGTTCCACGTAGTCTATCGTACAAAAACGGCCATCGAATTGTTACGACGCCTTCTCATCAATCTCATGTCTATCTAACGGATAAAGAACGTTATTTGTTAAATAACTTTCAACCGGAATTAATCTACGGGAAAGTACGCATCGATAAATCTCGAACGTTCGTTCCGCGTTCAGTTTTATTCGATAAGAAAATTCTTCGTTTCTACGGTTATTTCAAAGAAATTGTCTATGAAAGTCCGCTCGAATCGTATCGCATTCGACGTGTAATCATTTATTATTATCTTGAAAATGATACGATGTCAATCTATGAAATACCGTATGCAAATAGTGCATTAAATCAAGTAGAAATAAACCAGTGATTATCGATGAAAGATCTAGGTTTTTGTTGTTGCTTGAGAAAAGGGCACGCGTGTTTATCGTCATCGTATTTGCAAAACTAATCAAAACGAAGCCTACAATTGGCGAGATTTGAATCTCGGAGAAAAACTAAATATCTACGGAACAATCTATTATATTTGCGATTGTGATCAATTTACTCGAGTAAAATCCGAAAGTATTTTTGTTGTTTTTTCCTTATTTTCTATCCGTTTGATTAGAATTGGCTTGAAAGTGAAGGTATAATCGTTCAATCAGCGCAAAACATCCCGTGTGATCCTTATATGTTGAAGAAAAACATCGTGATTTGAGTCAATTTATTTGAATAAATAAAAAAAATAAGCAGTTCACGGAATGATCCGATACTCCAGCGTGAGAAAACAAACGAGTGTTTATGTTATTTTGATTTTAACAAACTTGTTGTTTCAAATGAAGATACTCAATAACAAAGATTTTCATTACATTTCGAATATGATTTATGGTTGGAAAATCGAGATTAGCTTCATTGTCATTGATTGTATGCCATGTCGGAGGAAATGGTACGGATATCAAGTGAAGTATCGGCACATCTAATAAACAACAGAAGTCAATAGATCAATGATTTGGAAAAAAAAACTATCTAAATACCATAATTTAAAAATGGAATATGATCATCTTCGATATGACCGTATGGTAGAGATGATGTGAATGTTGTTTGTTTGAAAGTATCTTGATTGCTATTTAGTTTATACGAACGTACAAGTTCGGTTTCTATAGAAAACGAAAGTTGAGCTTTTGAGAGAACGAGAGAATTGCAAACGAACCGATATCACGTAAACGGTTGTATGTTCGACCGGTGGTTCGATCAAAGAAATTGCTAAATTTGATATCACGATGACCGATTAGATCGAGTAAAACAAAAATATCCTAATTCAAAATCGAATAATTTCTTTTGCGAAAGATTGAATTTCTTTTACCATTGCATCGATTTCATTCAAATTTGCTTGTCCAGGAACATTACGATGTCGCATTTTAGTTGCTAGATGTCTAAAATCCTTCGTTTTGCTTTCTTGACATTGAAAATTCTCGTTTACCTTGAGCCATAAATCGAATCCGTTGCAGTCCAATCTCGTACTGCTTCTTCGCCATCGAAAAAAATCAATTGCAAAGTCGGATTTCCTTTCTAAATATCATCGAAACAAAACGATTTCTAATTCAGCAAATCCCCTTTTCATCATACTCTTAATTTTAATTCTCGTAATTTCTCTTGAAGATTAATCGCAATATCAAGTAACATCGCGCATGGCACTGCACTATCAGTTGCTCCGACGAAATTCGGCAGTTTTTTCGAATCGTAATGACACGCGAGAACAAGTCGTCGCGTTGCCGTCGGATCAAGTGTGGCGACAATGTTCGTAAACTCGACTTGTCCGTCCTACGAACGAATAACAGAGCATAGAGCCAATCGATTGATTTTATATTTCGACTTACGGGTGTCATCGAATCGAATGTATCGAGTTCGACATCCCAAAGATTGGTCGAATGTAGTTTCGAGAGAATATGTTGACGTGCTTGAGTATTGCCGATTGTACCTGAGACACGTTCGATGAGCAATGGCCGAAGAAGATTCTCTCGAAAATCATCGACAGCTGTTGAGAAACATTGAAAATTCTTTTTGTCAAGATTAAGTCCCGAGTGTTTAACCTGAATGAAAATAAACAAAGAAAAAGATTAATTTAACAAATAAATTCGATAAATAACCCGATGAAAATGATCGTAAAGAATGTATATTAAAAAACAGATGGCAATTAGTGTAGAAATGAGAATAAACGGCGCCCGATAAATGATATGAGTTTTTTGGCATTGACAAAAAGACATTTTTTTTTCGTTAGTCACTTACACGTCGCGTTTGAATGAAATCAAAATTCGTAGAAATAAACACGAAAATAACGAGAATTTTCGATAAAATATTAAGTAATGACATCTAGAAGATACGTGAAAACATTTACCTTGCCAAGAATCGTTGAAAAGACTCGACGAGAAAACAACAATGACATAAGCACTTTAGCTTTTATTCGTTATCTTACCCTAGAAAAACAAAACTAAATTAAAATCTCGTAATGCAGCGGCATTCCCAAAGAATTCCTGTTTTTTAAATAACACAAATTCATAAACATATCGTCACGACGATATGCCATAAACTACTAATAATAACATGCCCTTTTTTTTTATTTGACTCACAAAATTGAGTTATTCGATTGGCTTTAGTCGATTAGCCAATGAGATTCTTTGTTACCAATTGTAAATCTTTCGCGACAATAGTCATGTGCTGTGCTATCTGTTTAGTTGTTTTTTCTTTCTTTTTTTAACTTTCGATGTGTAAATGAAATATATTTCGTATGTTTTTTTCCGTTTTTCTTTTCGAGATTCTTGATGATCTAGTCAGACGCAATGACGACGACATCGGAACGATTTCATTTTACATTTAGCCATGAACTTCAAGATCGTATACAAATAAAAATGTAAACAAACACATTTCAAAGAGAATGACTTCTTGATTTCATGTTTTTTCTTTCTTCTTTCGAATCAGTACATCTGTTGATGGTGATCGACAACAACAACAGCAACAAACATCAATCAATGACATATTCTATTCAAATAATTCATCGTTTGTTCGAAATCTAAACGATGTCAAACGTTCAGAACCATACGTTCTTTGTCAAATATTTTCCGATGGACAAGCACTTTGTCTGCCGGTTCAAACATCATTCAAATCATTCTCAGACAAATGGAAGTACGTTTTGACTTTCTTCTTGTTTTCGACATCTAGTCAATCGATTGTTTTCTTCTCTCTAGCTGGAATGAATGGATTACACTACCATTGAGATATTGTGATTTGCCTCGATATGCTATTCTTGCATTGTCGATTCATGAGATTATTTCGCCGACTAATGTTCGAATTATTGGTAGTACAACAGTGGCATTATTTGATATGGAAGGGTAAGAAATACTGAATATTTCTCTCGGGTAGATTGAACGTGAATTTGTTGTAGGACATTTCGAAAAGGAATTTATCATCTAAAAATCTGGCCTAATGTTCCTCCTGATGTTAAATATGATTCTTCGACACCCGGAGAAATCGAATCAATCAAACCAAATGATCAAATTCTCAATAATCAAAATCCGTCCCTACCCTCTCCTCCTCCTCCTCCTCCTCCTTCTTCTTCTTCTTCTTCTTCTTCTTCTGCAACAACTCTACCGGTTATTTCAACAGCTAGTCTTCAATATAATTGCAAACAAATCACAACTAAACCATTGAACATCACTTGGAACGATGATAGCGCGTATCCAATGCTCGATGAGCTAAGTCGAATAGCAAAATTAATTCGAACTCAATGCGATGGTCATACAATCAGCCAAGATTGGCTCGATCAATTGACATTAGCTAAAGCACGAACTTGTCTTACTAACGAACGTTCGAATTCGAAACCAATGTTGTTAATTATTGAATTTGCACAAATTATGATTGAAAATAATGAATGTATTGTTTTATATTTCGAACCGGTATGAACAACGAATCATTGAATAGTTTGGTTTTTTTGTTTCTACGAGAAAGATTTTTAGAATTGTGAAGATGTTTTGAATTATCCTATTGGAATTACTGATCCAGTTGTTTACGATCCTGAACTTGAACTTGTAAAAACAAAATACAAATTTTTATATTGAATTATTCACAAAACATTTTCTCTCGTAGGAAAACATTGTTGAAAGTAAGCATTTGCAGTTATCTCGTAGTACACGTAAAACTCTCGATAAAGACCTTCGACCGAGCAGTGAAGAACTAACGAAACTCAGTCAAATACTCGCCTATCCACCGGGCAATTCACTTTCGACCGCTGAACAAGATTTCATTTGGAAATATCGTTACTATCTATCGAAACGTGAGAAAGCTCTGGCCAAATTTCTTCAATGTATTCATTGGGAAAAAGAAGACGAAGTTAAACAAGCACTTGATTTACTCGCACAATGGGTCACAGTCAATACTGAAGATGCGTTGGAACTGCTCGGACCCGCCCATGTACATCCGAAAGTTCGAGCCTATGCCGTTTCGAGACTTCAGCAAACGTCCGACGACGATCTACTTCTCTATCTGTTGCAATTAGTTCAAGCACTTCGTTATGAAATCTATGATTCAAATTCCATCGAACAAATCGAATCATTTGCAAGTGATGCACATAATCTGTCTGATTACGAAGCAACGGCTTCTATTATCGAACAAAATGAAACAAGCAAACCATCGACACCATCTCCTGATGTAATAAATTCCAATCGAACGCTGTTTTCGTTCTTAAAAATTTCAATTTTCATTTAGATCAATCTTTCAACATATTTAATTCAACGTGCTTGTGAAAACTATACGATAGCTAGTTATTTATTCTGGTATGCATGTGTAGAAATTGAAAATAATTTATCGATTAAAGATACGAGTACGAATAAAATGTATGCAACTTTCGTTGAAAAACTCAGTCGAACATTGAAAGAAGTAAAATTCGAATGAATTCAAATATGCAAAAGACAATTGATTGACATTTAGAAAAATGATCAAACAAGACAAATTCGTACAGCTATTGAAAAACAGAAACGTTTCGTCGATAAACTTGTGGAATTAACGACTCTCATACATCGAGAATCTGGTGATACGAGAGCGAAAGTTAGTTGAAATGAAAACGAATATTGAAATCATCAATCATTGTCATTTTCTAGGAAGAAAAAATGAAAGCTTTTCTATTAGCTGGTGATGAATCACCGGTGAAATTTAACTTTCTGAAATTTGATCCGATTACATTGCCATTAGATCCGAACATTGAAGTGTGCGGAATCAATCCGGATAGACTTCGAATATTTAAAGTAGAAGAATAAAAAAAAACGACGATCAAATTACAAGTTCATGTTTGTTGTTGCTTTTTTCAGAGTGCTAAAGCACCATTTATGCTAGTTTTTAAAACAACTAAAAACACTGAATATCCAATTATATTCAAAAATGGCGATGATCTTCGGCAAGATCAATTAATTCTACAAATCATAACACTCATGGATCGAGTAAATCGAATTGTTTGTTTGTTTATTCGACATTCATCGATTCGTTTTAGATTCTACGAAAAGAATATATGGATTTGAAATTAACACCATACAAAGTGCTATCCACAGGTTTACGTCACGGTAAATGCGTTGATTTGATTTGTTTTCTTCGATCAACGAAATCAAAAATATCTCTAGGCTTCGTCGAATACATTGAGAATCAAACATTAGGCGCAGTTCGTAACACAGATGGAAGTTTGAAACAATATCTACAAAATAAATCAACTAGTCCGAAAGAAAACGATATTGGCATAGCAGAAGATGTCATGAATGCCTACGTTAAAAGTTGTGGTATGTCAATTGATGAGTTCTGTTTTTTTTGAAAAGTTCGATTGATTGATATTTAGCTGGATATTGTGTAATAACGTATCTATTGGGCATTGGCGATCGACATCCAGATAATTTGTTAATTCGTGATACGGGCCAATTGTTTCATATTGATTTCGGTTATATTCTCGGTCGCGATCCGAAACCATTGCCATCAGCCATGAGAGTATCGAAGGATATGTTCGACATGTTAAAAAGTGGACAACGTTTCCATGATTTCCTACGATATTGTTTTCGATCATTTCTTGTGCTTCGAAAGTAAATCGATAAAATGAAGCGCTGTTTTTTTGCTTAAATTCGATTGTTATAGACATGCCAATGTATTTGCTAATCTACTTTCAATGATGCTCGATGCCAATATTCCTGATATTGCCTTGGAACGTGATAAAGCCGTGAAAAAGGTTTGATCTGAAGAAAGAAAAAACAAAAAGCAATCGTTGAATTGAAATTGTACTTTTGTTTAGTTACTCGAAAAGTTCTGTCTCGATCTCGACGAGGTTAAAGCTGAAAATTATTTGAAAACCTTAATCGATTCAAGTATTGGCGCTATTCTACCGGAGTTGTCCGATTATTTTCATAATTTAGTACTCAAATTTCGATGATTGACGGTTCATCTCCTTTTTTTATACATGTGTGCTTCCAATCTTTCGAACAATGCGTACTCGTTTCTTGTTTCTATTGATTATTATTATTATTTTTCTGTTCTGTTGATATAATTTGTTTTTTTTAAATGTGTGATTATTTCTGCTTATTCATACGAAAAACCAGATATCGAGCAAAGAAAGAAAATATATTTATTATTTTTCAGATTTTTCAATTGAACATGAATGAACATTTGTTAACGGATACGATTCCGTTTACGGATCGAGACGGGCAAATAATTCGAAAACGATCGTTAGCTCGACCACGGGTAAGCCGATTTTCTTCTTCTTTGGTTAAGATAGTCGATCTTCGAAACTTTTTATAGAATAATTCGAAATAAGTAATTAAGGTTTTTGGTTTTTTTGCTTTTTATCTCGTTTAAACTTAACAAAACAAAAATAACGTTGTTGTTTATTTTTCTTGAATAAATAATTCAATTCTATGATTTAGAGTGAACCATCGTTTAATATCGAATCGAATACGAATTTTTATCAACGATTTACACGTTTATCGTACGGTGATTTACGTGATCATACCGATGATTTCATCGAAACAGTTTTCGAAGTTCCAACAAAATGCGTCGAACAGGCCAAAGAAGTTGGCAAACGTGTCGTCCAATACGTTGTCGATCACAGTCATCTTCCAAGTTGGTTAGTCGACAATGAGTTCCTTCTTTCGGGTCATCGTCCGCCGATGCCAAGTTTCAAAGAATGTTTCGCATCGATCTTTCGACTTCACACTGAAACAGTGAATATTTGGACGCATTTAATCGGTACGCTTTTCTTCATTATCATGGCGATTTATTTTACAAGTCGACCTTCGGATGAAGTGCATATCGAACAGAAATTGATTTTTGGAGCGTTCTTTCTCGCAGCTATTATTTGTTTAATGTGCTCGACACTCTATCACACGTTGTACTGTCATTCGCCGGAGATTTCGAAATTTTTCAGCAAGTAAATATTTCGTTTTACTGTTTTTCTTTTCGTAAAATAAAACAACGATTTCTTTTTGCAGATTAGATTATTGTGGAATTGCAATTCTCATCATCGGATCAATTATACCTTTGCTTTACTATCAATTTTACTGTGAATTCGGTACGAAAGTTGCTTATTTAACATTAATCGGTCTCCTGGGAATCGCATGTATGGTTATATCAATGTGGGATAGATTCTCATCATCAGAATATCGAGTCTATCGAGCTTGTATGTCTATCCATTGAAATATGTTTCTAATTAGAATCTCGTTTGTTTCTTTTCAAGTACTTTTTATAACATTTGGTGTCTTTGGTTTTATTCCCACTTGTCATTATATCCTACGATTTGGTGTCGAGCACGCATTCACTAGTAGAATTTATTTGATTGAAGATATTCATCATTTTTTAATTGAATTTCTTTTTCAGCTGGTGCCACACATTATCTACTTATCGTCGGTGCACTCTACGCGTTCGGTGCTTGTCTCTATGCTGGTAAAATTCATAAGCAATTTGATTTGATTTTTTTCAAAAGACTTTTTCGTTTAGCTCGAATTCCGGAACGATTAGCACCGGGTGTTTTCGACATTTGGTTTCAAAGTCATCAGTTATTTCACGTGTTCGTTGTTGTTGCAGCTTGCGTTCATTACTACGGCATTTGTGTTCTCTCAACAAATCAAAAGAATTTCTTCGGCGATTGTCGAAATTTTCTCAATGCGAATAGTGTCGCTTTCACATCGGTGATTAGCTGAATATGAATCACTTTGCTTGTACTACTTTGTTGTACATAAGTTTTCTTTTGTTTGCGTCTATAAATGATTGAAACTTAACCATTCCACTTTGAGATTGAATTATCTCTGTCCCAATGATTTTCACCGATGTTTTTTTCGTTTCAGACAATCAAAGTTTATTAAAAAAAAAAGATAGAAAGATGAATGGTGATTCAAATGAAGAAGATGTTCGACGACGAACTATCGGTCGACCATCAAAACCTGATGATGATGATGACGATAATAATTTAATCGATGATGTTCTTGAAGTTCCAACAAAATGCGTCGAACAGGCCAAAGAAGTCGGCAAACGTGTCGTACAATACGTTGTCGATCATAGTCATCTTCCAAGTTGGTTAGTCGACAATGAATTCCTTCTTTCGGGTCATCGTCCACCGATGCCAAGTTTCAAAGAATGTTTCGCATCGATTTTTCGACTTCACACTGAAACAGTGAATATCTGGACGCATTTAATCGGCACATTAGTTTTCATAATCATAGCTATTTATTTCACTTCACGACCGTCGGATGAAGTTCATTTGGAAAAGAAAATTACATTTGGTGCATTTTTTCTCGGAGCCATCGTCTGTTTACTATTCTCAACACTCTATCACACATTGTACTGTCATTCGCCAAAAATTTCGAGTTTTTTCAGCAAGTAAACAAAGCAAATAATAAAACTGCAAATATTCGAATTCGTTCTAGACTCGATTATTGTGGAATAGCAATACTGATTATTGCATCGTTTATTCCGTGGATTTATTATGGATTTTATTGTGAATTTGGAACGAAGATCGCTTATTTACTAATAACAATTTTGTTAGGTTCAGGCTGTATTGTTGTTTCAATGTGGGATAAATTTTCTTTGCCAGCATATCGAACATATCGAGCACGTATGTTGACTTTCGATATCATTGAAAATGAAACTAGTTCTCATTGTCATCTAGTTCTTTTTATTGCTTTTGGATTATTTGGCTTCGTTCCAACATGCCACTATGTCTTATTATTTGGTTTTAAATATGCTTTTACAAGTAAATTCAATCGAACTCAATATTTTAATCTTTTTTTGTTGCTTTTTAGCTGGCGCTGCTCAATGGTTAGTCGTCATGGCAGTACTTTATATCACCGGTGCACTTTTATATGCTGGTAAATTCGAACGAAAAATACTTTTGTATTTGATCTCAAACTAATCTTTTCGATTTCAGCTCGTATTCCAGAACGATTGGCACCAGGTTATTTTGATATCTGGTTTCAAAGTCATCAGATATTTCATGTTTTTGTCGTGGCTGCTGCATGTGTTCATTTCTACGGCATATGCGTTCTTTCACTTCATCAGGCTAAAATTGGAGATTGCCGAAAAAATGTGATACCATCAATGAGTGCTGCTTTCAATTCACTGTTACAATGAACAAATCAGGATAATCAACATTAAAGAACAGTTCACTTTTCTCCTTGTTTTTCTTTTTTCCGTTTACTCTTGATCTGATTACTTTTGTCTATTCATTTCTACTTATTTTGTTTTCTAACTGTTTTCACATACCACAAAAAAAAATTTTGTCCTTATACATGCACACGTAGTGTTTTGTTGGGCGTTGTGATACTATATAAAAGCTTCAATAAAAAAAAGACCATAACTCAACTATTCCATTGTGGAAATTTATGAGATTTAACGACCTCTTTCAAACGATGATTCAAGAACGCAGCGCTGCTTTTGTTAATAGAGTAACCTATGAGATTCGATAAAATGAAACAGAACAAAAACATGCCAAAAAAAATTCCCAGTGTGAAAAACTACAACGTATAATAATGCATATTTTTTTTCCACTATCAAAACTAAGTTTTTCTTATCACAAGTATGGCAACATCACAACCACCGAAAGGCCGTGGACGTGCACGACCTGCATCCGCTGCAACAGGCCCACCAGCTCCATCAATCTCACCTACCAGTGATATTTCTGTTCAGCCTTCACCAACATCTGAGACTCAAACAGATACACATTTTGAGTCAGGTGTTAGCACGACCCAGTCAACAGCTACTACACCCAAATCTGTTGGACGAGGTCGTGCTCTACCAAAAAAAAATGTGATACCACATGATCCTTACTGGATCGTTTCGAATCTAACGCATCAACAGTTTTTTACCAATGAACGACCCCATAAACCTGACGAACTTGGAACGGTCGGCGAAGTAGTCACTCTTCTTGCCACTTATTTCCAAATCTTCAAATTTCCACACCGAGGACTTGTTTATAAATATCAAATTCAAATCAAAGATAGAAACGAACATGAAATTCATCGGGATCGAAGACGGTATCTCACTTTCTCCAATATTATTTTCCCTTTACTCAATATCTTCGACATATTCTAGTGCACTATACAATGCTTGGTTACAGATGTTCTGTAACAGAAATCGTCAGTTCGACAAGAACAAAATTGTCTTCGACAATCAATCAAGAATTCTTTCGTTTGACATCCCTTTTCCCGAGCAATACGAAAATGTAAGAAAATTTCCTTCCTTTCTAATTCATCAAATATCACCAATAAACTGTTTTAGGAAGTAACTGAAACAATCAGAGGACCCAATCGAAATAAGAGAGTTGTGCCACATACAATTATAGTTCAACGTGTTGGAGCACCAGTGGATCTTTCACTCATTCAAAATATGCAACAAATTTTTCAAGATCCGAGAACATCCAATATTGACATCGAACAACTTCAAGATATAAAACAAGTGTTGTCGATTGCATTACACGAACATTGTTCATCTCATGCAGATTTCATTTATAATCGAACATTTTATTTATTAGACTCAGAAAATACTCGTGGTGCTTTTGATCTTGGTATGGGAAAAGCAATGTGGCGAGGCTTTTATTCTTGTCTTGTTTTTTCAAAAGGAAGACAAGAACTTTTGATGAATCTCGATGGTAAGTCATTAACCAGTGACTAAAACGAATTATCTGACCTTCGAGAGTATTTTAGTGAGCCATGCAGTTTTCATGAAGAAGCAGCCGTTTCTTGAGTTTGTATGTGAAGTCATGTTACGTAGTCCAAGTGGAAAGCGAACATATGGTCAACAAAGAAATGTTGTGAAAGCAAAAGGAGATGATGTTCTTCAATTTTTGGATATCGACTCACCAGATTATCAAGATGAAGCTGCTTTTCTTCTCAAACAATGCAAAGGTAAATTCGTCCCTTTATTTTTAACAAATGCGCAGTGATTGTTATGAAACTAGGTCTTCGCGTTCGTTCACAAGATACAAATAAACCAATAGTTTATGAAATAATTAAACTGGGATTACCAGCATCAATGCAACAATTTGAGCTCACTTCAAAAGGAAGATCTGGAAAAATTACAGTTCAAGAATATTATAAACAACATTATAATTTAGATTTACAGTGTGTAGTTTATATATAGATGAATAATCAAT
>Ga0209930_1000427_pt1 | contig 110309 bp, 117 predicted proteins | sample ThiBiot_500_biof_2_FD_183948 | JGI IMG/M metagenome (GOLD analysis project Ga0209930, IMG submission 183948) | Wastewater bioreactor microbial communities from Cape Town, South Africa - Thiocy_cont_500_biof (SPAdes) | ecosystem: Engineered > Bioreactor > Thiocyanate-remediating >...
CGCCGTATCGCCCTGGTGCAGCGGCTTCTGGCCAGTGACTGGGGGTCAAGGGGTCGCAGGTTCAAATCCTGTCGTCCCGACGGCCGGAACGGGCGGTTCCCTTCGACGGGGGAACCGCCCGTTCTGCTTTCTACGAGCGAAAACGTAGCCAGAGCTGATCTTGTCTTCGTGTAGTTGACCAGAGCCGCTCGGTTGGTACCGGCCGCAGACACTGCGTTGACAGCGACAGTTGACAGCAACGCTGTCAGCGCTGAGGCGACCGCTTCGAACGCCGCTGTCACCGATCGTGCTCTCAGCTCTCAGCTGTCAGCGTCGGACAGGCCGCTGTCGAGATCGTCGAGAGTCTGCCGTTGTGTGTCGGGGTTGACGTGTCCGTAGACGTTCTTGGTTATCTCGATGGCGCTGTGCCCGACGATCTCCATGACCACGCGTGGGTGCACTCCCTGGGCGAGCAGGAGGCTGACGCAGGTGTGGCGGAGGTCGTGGAGCCGGACGACTCGGATGCCGTTGGCTTCGCAGAGGGCGCGGAACATGCGGGTGAGGTTGCGGGGCTCGAGGGGTGTCTCGGTCGTCGTCCCGAAGATGTAGCCGCTCGGTCTGCCCGGGGTGCCCTTGCCTCCGTCGCGGCGTTGGAGCCGCGCGTGGTGCTCGGCCAGGGCGTAGCGGCAGCGGCTCGGCAACGGGACGGTCCGGTTGGACCTCTTGGACTTGGTGGGCATCACTCTGAGCTGACCCTCCACCCGCTGAACGGACTGAGCGACGCGCAGGGTTCCAGCGGCGAAGTCGATGTGCTCCCAGCGGAGCCCGCAGACCTCGCTGCGACGTAGTCCGAGCATGAGGATGACGGTCCACATGGCGTAGAGCCGGTGGGTTCTGACGGCGTCGAGGAACGCGCGGGCCTCGTCGACGGTCATCGGCTCGGTGGGCTGCAGCTTCGTGGGCTGTTCGATCCTGACGAGACGGGCGACGTTGCGGCTGACGACCTCCTCCCGGTAGGCGTGCTCGAGGGCGTTGCGGAGGGTTGCGTGCACGTACTGGATGGAACGCGGCTTCATACCGCTCGCCCGCATGTCGTCGATCATCGTCCGAACCTCACGGGGTCCGAGCTGGACGAGCTTCTTGCGACCGATGCGCGGCGCCAGGTGCAGGCGCACATTGCTCTCGTAGCCGGCGTAAGTCGTCGGCCTAACGTGCTGGCGGATGTGGACGAGCCACTCCTCGAGGTAGCTCGCAACGGTGAAGCTTGCCGGTGCGACAGGGATGTGTTTCTCGGTCCGGTCGAGGAGCTCGCGGAGCTTGCGGTTGGCGTCCTGGCGAGTTCGTCCGTACACGTAGACGCGGCGGACGCCGCCGCCGGTGACAGGGACGTAGGCGCCGGCGCACCAGCGGCCGTCCTTGCGCTTCCAGACGCTCCCCTCGCCGTTGGCGCGCGTGCTCATGCTCGGCCCTCCTCGATCAGGCGTTCGGCGAACTTCCGCACGTTGTCGACGGGGATACGTCGCAGGCGGCCGATCTTGATGGACTCGATCTCGCCATTTCGGATGAGGTCGTAGACCTTGCAACGGCCCACGTTGAGCACTTCTGCAACTTCTTCAGCGGTCAACAACAGCCGGTCCATTCCGTCGCTCCAATGAAGTGGGCGGATGAGGGGACCTCAGGTCAAGCCGACTGGGAACTGTCTGAGTCGGTGTACCGAGGTATGGACAAGTCTCGAGATGAAGGCTGTCGGACTTGTTCCCTCTCGCTCCTCGACGATGCGGCGCCGAGCAACGGGTAGCACTGCACCGAACCCGCGTCGATCGCCCAGGTCAGGATGACCATTTGATGTGCTCTGCCGCCAGGTGCATTTCCAGTCTGGGGACAGAACTGATGGCCTGGGGATGGAGATCCGCGAATCGCGAGATTGATCGCCTGCGTCGCCTGGACCAGCCTGTTCCCTGGCGGAGCAAGTTATGCCGGAAGTGGAACTTCCGGCAATGCGCTGTGCGGGTGCCGGAACGCGCTGTGCGGGTGCCGGAACGGGGGCGTTCCGGCGAGGATCCTGTCCACAGATCGGCGCGGATCCGCGAGCTGTCCACAGATGCGGCGAGAGCCTTGATTCGGCGGCTCGGCCTGGTGGGATGGGGCGTGGTGGGCGGTGTCGGGCTGGAACCCGTCGCCGCCTGCAGACCCATCTACGTGGACGGCCCCGGCCGGCGCTGGAACGCCGGTCGGGGCCTGACCGAAACCTGCCATCGACAGGAGACGGCTGTGTCGAATGCTTCCATGCCTCCGCCCGCCAGACGACCCCGTCGTCGCCGGTACCGTGCTCGTCGCACGGGCACGGTGTGGCCGCCGGCCCGTCCTGGTCGGCGACGGCGCGCCCGCGTGGTGGCGGGTGTGCTGGTCCTGGCGCTCGTGGTGGCCGCGGTCGTCGTGCTGCGCGTCGTGCTCCGATGAGTGTTGGTCACGAGCCGATCGAGATGAAGCCGCGTCGGGTGCGGCCGCCGTATGACAGTCCGGATCCGAGGTTTGATCACCTGCGCGGTACGGATGTGGAGGCGTGGCGGGTGGCGGTGCGGCTGGACCGGCTGGCGGCGTTGCGGGAGCCGTTGGCCGGGCTGGTGGTGACCGATCTCGAGCATCGGGTGCTGGAGTGGCTGGCCGGGTGGGACGTTGGGACGGTTGCCGTCATGGTCGGGTTGCTGCACCGGTCCCGGGCGGGCGAGCCGTTGGTCGACATCGACGATCCGTGGAGGTTCGCGCCTCGGTAGCGGGCGGGGGTGTCGGTTCCGGACCGCCTTGTCCTGGGAACAGGTGGGAACGGTGACCGCGCGCGGCATGCAGCACCGTGTCGCGGATGGTGAGCTCACGGCCGACTCCGTCGCGGCGCCGCTCAGCGGCGGAGACGGTGCGGAGCTGTCAGCTGCGGCTGCGGCTCAGCCCTGCCGAGCTCGCCGCGATCACCGCAATGGCGCGAGCCGAGGGTCTGGCCGCGGGGGCGTGGGTCGGGCAGATCGCGGTCCGATTCGCCCGCGGGGAGACCGAGCCTGTGCCACAGTCGTGGCGGGACCTGCTCGGCGAGTTGGTGCGGTTCCGCGCCGAGGTCACCGGCCTGCGCCCGGTGATCGACCAGGCCGTGTACATCGATAACGCGCACGGTCCCGGGCGCGGCAGTGCGGGGAACGGGCAAACGGACCTGTTGCGCAGAGTCGACGAGGTCATTGCGCTCGCGCTGGCCGCCGGTCGATTGACGCCGCCGAGCCGTGGGGCGAGCCGTCATGGCGACTGATCGGTGATCGCGAAGGTGGTGCATGGCTGGCGCCCGGGAGGCCTGATCGCCTACCTCCTCGGCCCGGGGGTGGCGGAGGTGCACCGCGCGCCGCGGGTGATCGCGTCCTGGGACGGGCTGGACGCGGGCTGGCAGCCGGACCGGACTGGTCCGTCGGAGTATGACCTGCGGTTGGGGCCGCTGATCGACGCCCTGCACGCCCCGGCGGTCGCGGCGGGCCTACCGACGCGTGCCCCTGCGGGCGGGGGGCGTGGGTATGTGTGGCATTGCTCGGTGCGGCTGGCGGAGGCCGACCGTGTGCTGGCCGATGAGGAGTGGGCGCGGATCTCCCGGGAGCTGCTCGACGGGGCCGGGATCGCGGTGGCCGGTGATGCGGGTGGTCCGCGGTGGGTTGCGGTGCGCCACGCCGAGGACCACATCCACATCGCCGCGGTCCTGGTCCGCCAAGACACTCTGCGCCGGTTCTGGCCCCACCACGACTACCCCAAGTTGCGCGCGGCCGTGCTGCGGATCGAGCAGCGTCTCGGTCTCACCGTCACCGCGGCCGCAGACCGGACGGCGGCGCGGCGGCCGGGACGGGGCGAGGTGGAGAAGGCGGCCCGACAGTCTCGCGTGCCGGCCCGGCTGGTGCTGCGCCGGGCGGTGCACCGAGCCGCGATCGAGGCCGGAAGCCTGGCCGAGTTCGTAACGGCGTTGGAGGGCGCCGGGGTGCAGGTGATGGTGCGGCAGGCTCCGTCTGGTGATCCGATTGGGTACGCGGTCGCCTGGCCGCAGGAGCGGACCGCGGCGGGCGAGCCGGTGTTCTACAGCGGCAGCAAGCTCGCCCCGGATCTGTCGTTGCCGCGGCTGCTCCGGCGCTGGGGTTCCCTCGACCCAGGGGAACGTGGTCGAGATTTCCCGATCAGTCGGGGTGCGCGGGTAGTCGGTCGGGCGCGCGATCGGGTCGCGCGGGGCAACAGCGATGGGCTGTGGAACGACGCGGAGGGCGTGGACGGGATCGTGCACGCCACGGGGGACGTCCTCGCCGCGATGGGGGCGACCGCCGATGGCGGGCCGTGGCGGAGCGCGGCCGAACGCTTCGATCGTGCCGCCCGGACGCCGGGCGGCACGACGACGACCTTTGAGCCGGTTGGCGGGGACCTGCGCCGGCTCGCTCACCGGCTGCTGCGGGCCCGCGGCGTCCGGGCCAAGGATGCCGCGGGTGCGGCGGCGTTGGCAGTCGCGCTGGTCGCGCTCATGCGTGAGATCGCCGCCTGGCAGGACACACACGGGCGTCCGTATCAGGCCAACGCGGCACGCGAGGCCGCCGACCTTCTGGTACCCGCCGCGATCGCCCCGGTCGGTGCCGCCGCGGCTGCGGCTCGGACGAGGCAGGTGAGGAACACGCGGGAACGGGACGCGGCACTCGGGTCCCGATTGTGATCGACACAGGATCCCTGCACGAAGGCGAGGCGCGTGTCGTGTCACGGATGAACGGGTGGCTCGTCCGGTGAGCCCGCGCAGGAGCGAGCAGGCGGTGATGGCCGTGGTGCGGCTGGTCGGTGTTCAAGACTGTGAGGTCACCGTGCAGCATCCCGGAACCGATGAGGCGGTGGTGGCGGTGCGGATCGGGAAGGCCCTGCTGTATCTGCATCAGGAGCAGACCGCCGAGCACTTTCTGGCCGTGTGGGATGAGAGCAAGGAGGCGGCGCTGTCGCTGCCGGACCGCTCCGATCGGGAGTTGGTTCGCCCGATTCGCGGAATGCCCGAGCCGGCGGTCGCGGTGAACGCGATCGGCCGCCCGGCCGGGAGCATCCTGGCGGGCGCGACGAAGGGGGTCGCGCGGCAGCCGTTTGTGCGGGTGCAGGTGGGGCGGATCGCGTTCGAGGTCCGCGATCGGCGCGCGCACTTCAGCTGCCTGATGGCGTTCCGGGAGGCCCGCCGCGCGGCCGCGGCGGCGTTCCTCGAGCCCGGCACCGAGCACGTCGTGCGCGGCGCCGCCGCCGCGGCGGCGGATGCGTTCTTCCCCCACCCGCAACGCGAGGACCAGCGCGTCACTCCGATGGGCCTGCGGCTGGCAGCCAAGACCGCCGACGCCCGACCCGAGGCCGTGTCGGCGACCAGGGCTCCGGTCTGGCGGCAGGCGCAGGCTGGCCCGATCCGATGACCGGCCCCGACTACCCGTTGCTCGCCATCCCGGGCTACGAGCTGTACCAGCTGGCACACATCGCGACCTTCGTTGCGGACGGTCTGGCCCGGCACCGCCGGGCGGTGTCGCGGCGGGACAAGGCCGCCCGCCGTGCAGCTGCACGGGATGTGCACGCCGGGCGGACGGCGCTGGCCGCAGCCACCGGTACCACGCAGGCGGTGTCCGGACGGTTGCCGCATCCGCTGGACGCGGAGACCTACCGGGCCGCGGAGGGGCTGCTGGCCGGCGGTGAGCAGCGCAGTGCACAGGTTGTGTCGCTCGCGTCGCTGGGGCGGCAGAGCTGGGCGGTGATCGGCTTCGTGCCCGGGATCGGGCGGGTGGGAGCCGAGGTCGCCGACCACGACCTCGCCGGGGCGTTGCGGGAGCACCTGCTCACTCGACCCGAGCCGGAACTCGCGGCCTGGGCGATCACCCGCTACCCGCTGCGGCTCGGGCAGGACCGCTGGGGAACCGCCGACGATCAGGCCGCCGTCGCCGCTCTCGACCCGTCCAACGTCCAGCATCGCGCGGTCGCCCGCCATCTCCGCGGGATCAACGACCCCCTCGACGCGGCCGTCGCCGCCCATTTTCCAGGCATTGATCTCGACGCGCCCGAGGCGAGCGTCGCGCAGGCCGGAACCGCGCTGCCGCGCTCGGCCACGTCAGGGCGGCAGACTCCGATGCCGCAGTCCTCGAGCACCGTCCCAGCGGTCCGGGCGGCTGCGGCCGCGCTCGCCCCAGAGATCGACGACGCCGGCGCCAAACTCAACCGGGCCAGACCCGCCACCGCACGTCCTGCCGCTCGGTCAGCCACCACACCAGCGACGACCCCCAGCCAGGGCATCTGGTATCACTGAACGACCAGTGCAAGGCCGCCGCGCTACAGGCGTTGGCCGATCTCGCGTAGCAGGTGGATCAGCCCGTGATGGCGATGGCGGCGATGGTGCCCAGCACCATCGCCGGCCCGTAAGGAACCACTGCCCCGTGGGCCGACCTACGGAGCCCCGCGATCAAGGCGGTTGCGGCGATGAGCACAGACCACGCCAGCAGCCCTGCGTAGAGCGTGGCCCAGCCGGCCCCGGCGAGCCACGCGGTCAAGCTCGGGGCGAGCTTCACATCGCCCCAACCGACCGCGTCCGGGCCGACGACGCGTCCGGCCACGACGACGACAGCACCGATCGCCGCGCCGGCAAATGCGCGAGCAGCGACCGGCGGGACCGTTCCGGCCGCGACGAGTACCGCGGCCAGTGTGCTGAGGGCGAGGGCAGCGGTGAGCGGGTCGGGAAGGCGACATTCTCGGAGATCGACCAGTGCGGCGGCCCCACCGATGACGAGCACCGGGACCAGGATGAGCGTGCCTGGCACGCCGACCCCCCAGCCGAGTAGCGCTCCGATCGCGGCAAGTGCGGCGGCGATCCACCCACGCTCCCAGATGCCCACGGCCTCCTGCCGTCGAGCCGTTCGCTTCGCGGCGCCCCAGATTGTGGGGCTCAGGGCGACGGCGAGAGCCGAGCTACAGATCACGTCGGCAATCCGAAGATCGAGCTCCACGGTCAGCTCGCCGGTGTGCGCAGGCCGTGCGGGAACAGGGCGTTGAACACCGCGAAGCTCTCCGGTGGCAGATCCTCGCCGACCTCGAAGTCGCGTTCGGCGAGCAACAGGTCCGCGTGCTCGCGCATCTCGGCGAGGTTGCCCTCGGCGTGCGCCACACGCATGAGATCGGTGAAGGGACGGTCGAAGGTCAGGTCGGGGTCGACGAGCCGTGCGGTCTCGGCGGCGGACCTGGCCAGTGGGAGATCGTCACGTTCCAGCGCGAGGTCCACGAGTTCGTGGGCGGCGTCGATGATGAACGCGGGCACGATGGAGTCGTGATGCTGGTCGGGGTTGCGGAGCCAGGCGTAGCCCCGCTCGCGGATCGGCCGTAGCACCGGTCCTCGGACCAGACTCAACGCCGCTTGGTAGTCGGTGATCGCCTCGGTGTGGTGGCCGGCGGCGTGGCGGGCCTGGGCGCGTTTGCGGAGGCGTCGGAACAGATCCCAGTCGCACAGCTGACCGAACATGCGATAGCGATCGGTGCCGCTCGAGGAGATGGGTGGGACGAAGTCCGTCGGGGGATCGGTGGAGATGTCCTGGCCGGCCCATGCCCGAACCTCGGCGATAGCGCGCCGGATCGTGGGGGGCTGGATGTTGCGACCTTCGGGCCACAGATCGGTGCTGATCTTGTCGCGGTCCACGCCCTGGGGATGCAGCGCCAGGTAGAGCGCTACCTCGAGCAGCCACGGGACTCGGCGGTTGGGTCGGACACCGGGTGCACGCATCTCGGGCTCGCCGAGGATCGCGATGAGCGGCCGAGACGGTGGCTCGGCCGACCGCCACCGGTCCAGGTCCGCGTCGAGGTCGGGATCGTTGAGTTCGGCCCGCAACAGTGTGCGTTCCGGACCTGGATTCGCCGCGGGACCCGCCGCCCGCTGATCGGCTGTCGCGGTGAAATCCCCATCCCGGCGGGGCTCGGGTAGCACGACGGGTGGGGCGTCGGGAGGTTCGAGATCGGCGTCGGGTCGATCATCCTCGTGGTCCGGGACCGACGCGTGGTCACGGCTGAGGGCGCCGTCGATGGTCATCTCGATCGCCCAGGGACTCGGGTCGGTCGCGGTGGGAACGGGGACGTCAGGTTCGAACGTCGTGCCGATGACCGACACCAGGCCGAGCGCGAGCTCGGCCGCTATCTGTACGGCCTGCAACTGGGTGTCGGTGACGTCGGGGATGTGTGTGGAGCCGTCGGGGCGAACATGGACCAGGAGGCCTGGCAAGGTGAAGCTCGCGCCGCCGGTGAGGATCGCGGTCGACGTGCGGCCTGCGGTCGACAGCTCGCGGCATAGATCGGCGAGTAGCGCCTCGTCGTCTGCGGCCGGGTCGGCGACGATGAGGACGGTGACGATCCAGGTCTCGCTGTACTGGTCGTGCACTCGCGCGTCGAGTATCGAGTCGGTGGACAACCGGTCGAGATGCTCGCGTGTCTCGGCGGCCGCGGCCCGCAGGCGCGCCACCGCCGTCGCCACATCGGGGACGTGGCCGATCCGGCCCGGCGGCAGCTCGGCCAGCTGGGGTTCGAGCCCGACGAGCAGAATCTGGGTGGCGTCGGCCCAGCGGCTCAGCGCCAGCTCGACGGCGACGTTGCGCAGTAGATCCTGGGCACGATGACGGTCGCCGACCACGTGGATGGCGCCGTGGTGTTCCAGGTCGAGGAGCAGCGTCGCTGAGCCGTCGTCGCCCGTGCCGAACGCCGCCACCGCGGGGAACGGGTTCGCCATCGCGGCGGGCTCGTCGTCATGGACGGGGAGCTCGGCCTCCGCACTGATGTGCCACCGCGACTCGTCGTCTCCGACGGTGAACGGTGACCGCGGCGGGTAGGGGCAGGCTAGGACCAGGTCGACCTGGTCGCCGGCCAGCCATGCTGCGGCGAGGTCCGGGTAGTCGTCCAGTGGGTCACACAGCGCCGCCACCGATCGCAACGCCAGGTCGAGAATGCGGGTGTCGTCGGTCCGGGCCGATGCGACCGCTGTTGTCTCGATGGGATAGTGCGCGTGGTCTGGCAACGCGATGTGTCGCCCCGTTCTGCGAAACCGCAGCTGGCGACGACGCAGCAGGGCAAGGCCGGAGACGAACGCCGCGGCCACGACGCCCGAGATCGTGATTGCAACAGGCAAGATCGCGGCGTCCGTCGAGTTCGCCGGGGCCGGAGCCGGCGGCCGGGCGGGATTGGCCGCGGTGGGCGTGGTGGGCGTGGTGGGCGCGTGGGTGGGGCTCGACGATGACGGTGCTGCGGGAACAGCGGCGGTTGCCGGTGACCTGGAGGACGGAGCGGGGGTTGTGACAACCGGCGGCGGCACGGGTCGTACCGGCGATGGCGGAGCAGGCTGGTCGTGAACACCCGGATCGGTTGCGTGACCTGTGGCATCGGCGTCGGACGGCAGTGCGAATACCCACCCCGGACGGATGAGGTCCGGATCCTGGAGGGACCGGCCATCGGCCTGGGGGCGGCCGGCGTTGGCCTGGTAGAGCTTCGGGTACTGATTCGCGTCATGCAGGTACGTCGTGGCCAGGCCGGACAGGGTGTCTCCGGACTGGACGCGAACCTGCTGGCCGCCGAGCACGGGCGTTGCCGCTTCCGGTGGGAGGCGCAGGATCCATCCAACGTGCAGCAACGAGCGGTCGTCCAGCCGGCCTCCGTCGGATTGCACGCGGCCGGCGTTGAGGTCGAAGATCTGCCGCCACCGCAGCGGATCGCCGAGGGTTTTCTCGGCGATGCCCCACAGCGAGTCCCGGGGCACCACGGTGTAATCCGGTCCGACCGGCCCCGGGGGGTCGGCGTCGAGGCTGGCGAAATGTGCTGCCGATGGTGTCGGGTCGAATGACGCCGACACCGGGACCGCTGCAGGAACCGACGCCGAGCTCGCGGCAGGGGAGGCGAACATCGCCACCAGCCAGACGATCAGCATCCCCGTGACCACGCGACTCGTCCGAAAACCTCGCCGATCGAGGCGCCGCCGGGTGCCGGCGCGAACATGGTCGGCGACTTCGGCGGCGGTGGACACCGCGAGATGCAGCCAGAACAGCCATCCGCACACCACGAGGAACCCGAGGACGAAGCGGCCGTCGGTGGGGCTGCGCAACGCGGCGGCCGCTTCGTCGAGCCCCGGCACGTGGTCGGGGAGCAGCGGGTTGCCCATCAGCCACAGCGTGATCGGGATGCCGACGACGATCGCGATCAACGCAAACAGCGCGAACACACCCCGCAGAATCCGCACCCCGGTACTCACGGGCCCACCGGTCCAGGCTCGGCGACGACGAGTTCGGCTTCCGCTGATCCGGTCGCGGTGATCTCGTCGATGCCGATCAGCCCCAGCAGGACGGTCGGACGGTGCGTTGTCACGTCGACGTGGATGCGGCCAGGTGCCGGGATGGTCACGGTCCCCGCGACGCCGGAGGCGGCGAGGTAGGCCTGAGCGGCAGCCGCGGCCGTGGTCGGGTCGAGTTCAGCGCGTCCAGCGGCCAACGCCGTCGGGTCCAGGGCTTGTCCACCGGCGCGGGCGGCCTCCTCTGCGACCGCGTCCGCCGTGGCGATCTGCTGAGCATGGCGGACGCCGTCGACGCCGAGCCCGACGATGATGAACATCGCCAGGAGCGCGATCGCGGCCGGGACGGCGAACGCGCCACCACCCTGTTCCCGCCCGTTCCCAACCGTTGTCGCCGGTGCGGTGGTCATGGGCGTTCTCGCATCTGATCAATCGGGCTGGTGAACGAGGCGCTGGTCAGATGCGTGCCCGGGGCCCCAGGCAGGGCGAGGTCTGACCAGCGGACCGCGCAGCTTACGTTCGCGCGAACGGCGGCGGGTTCACCGAGCGGACGTGCGAACTGGCTGGTGTCGACCACGACGTCGAGCTGGTCGCAGGCCAGTCCTTGCGCGACGAGAGTGTTCCGGGCGGTCTGCTCGGCGACCGTTTGCGCGCTGTCGGGGTCGCGCTGCGCCGAGGCGATGCGAGCTGCTGCGCGCGCGGCCTGCTCGCACGCCGCCTCTGCCGCGACGAGCCGCCCGGCGGCGACCGCGAGGACGATGACGACGCCGAGGACGGCGGCGAGCAGCGCGGCTTCGACCGAGGGGGCCCCGCCGCGCTCGCCGTCGACAGTGTTGATCACCGGGTCACCTGCTCGATCGCGCCGGTGGCCCGGCGAGACACCCGCAGGGTCACGCCGGGAACGATCGACAACACCTCACCGGAGACCGTGACCTGGAGAGTTGCGGCGTTCGGGTCGATCGACACGTCGACTGATGTCGAGGTCAGGGTGTTGCCGGCGGCTCGCGCGAGGATCGTCTCGGCGTCGCTGCGTGCCTGATCGGCGGACTCGGCCTGGTAGTAGCGCCCGCTGCGGAGCCCGTCCTCGGCAGCGGTGAGTGCGACCTGACCGGCGAAGTAGAACAACGCGGTCTGCGTGGTGGCCAGGACGAGGGCGAGGATGCCGGTCCACAACAGCGCCATCTGCACGCTCGTCGCGCCGCCGCGCTCGGGGTCGACCACGGTGGTCATGGTGGCGTGAACCCGATCAGTTCAGGGCGCCGAGCTTCTTGGCGACGAACGCCCCGACGGCCGCGGCGATGACACCGGCGATCACCGCACCGCCGCCGATGTGGAAGCCCTCGTCGGAGTTGCGGCCGCCTCCTCGTTCGTCGAGCGGCCCGAGGCGGCCCTCCAGCCGCGCGTACACGTCGGCGGCCAGCACCGTCAGATGTGTGCGGATCTTCTCCATCAGGTCCTCCGTATCAGGCGTTGAGCAGGGCGGTGGCGGCGGGGTAGAGCACCCAGGCGGCGATGAGGAACACCTGCACAGCGCCGGGGGTGCTCATCTGGGCGCTGGCTCGGTTGGCGTCGGTGTGGGCGTCGGCGAGCAGTTCGTCGTTGAGGCTTTCCGCGCGGGCCAGGAGGGTCTCGATCACCGCTCCGCCGTCCTGTCCCGCCGTCTCGGCAATGGTGGACAGGTCGTCGAGTTCGGTGACCTCGATCGTGGCGCCGAAGCGACGAAGCCCATCCCACGGCATCAGCCCACTGCGCTCCGCCATCTCGATGTGATGACCGATCTGGCGCATCGCCCAGCTGTTGTGGAACAGCTGAGCGGGCAGGCTGAGCGCTGTTGCAACTCCGGCTCCGCCGCGCCGCAGGAGGCTGACCTGCTGGAGGTACGCGACGAGCGCGTAGCGCATCTCCTCGCGCGCCTCCTCGGCGCGGTCCTGGATGCGTCGCGCATAGCTGGTCCATCCGACCGCGCCGCCGATAACGGTGAAGGCGATGGGGACAAGAAACGGCAGGCTCGTGTCCAGCACGTACAGCACGACCGCCAGGGCGGGACCGGCCGCCGCACAGGCCACGGTCTGGGCAAGCCGCGCAGCCTGGACGTGGTCACGATCCAGGCGAAGGATCCTCAGGTCCCGCTCGTCGACCGAGGACGGCAACCGCTGAGCGATCACGCCCAACAGCCGGGTTCGCCATGAAACCGCAACCGCAGCTTCGTCGTCGTCGCCTCCGTGCAGTAGGCGCTCGTCGAGCATCGCGAGCGCGTCGGGCAACACCGGATGCCAACGGGTCAGCCCAGCCAGGGCGGCTGCGATTCCGAGACCAATGAGTGCCCCGCTGGCCATCATCGCGACGAGCAGCATGTTCATGGTCCACCAGATTTCTCGAGGGATCGAGGCGCACGCCGGCCCAGCGCCAAGCGACGCATCCACACCAGTAGCCCGACCGTCCCGGCGAGCAACGCGGCCATCACCAGCTGCCCGACCAGGCTGCGATAGGGGGCAGCGAAGCCCGGGACGAACAGGAGCAGGGTGAGCACGGCGGCTTGGATCAGCAGCAGCATCCTGATCGACTGACGCGACTCGGCACGTTCGGCCTCGATGTTGCGCCGGGCCCGGACGTCACGGGATATCCCGGTCGCCAGCTGACGCAGCACCGCCGCGACGCCGACACTCTGCTGGTGCAGAGCCAACGCCAGCGCAGCCGCGACGGTGTCGCCGATACGGTCGTCGATGTCGTCGGCGAATGCCTGCACCGCGCCGATGCGGTCGTCGTAACCGGCTCGGAGTCGTTGCGCGAGGCGCTGGACCGGTTCGCTGATCTCGTCGGGCGCGTGCTCAGCGGTGAGGGTGATGGCCTGGGCGAGGCCGATCGCACCACCGCCGACGAGGGTGTCGGCCATCCGCCTGCACCAGGTGGCGAGTGCCTCGACCCGGTCGATGCGCTCCTGCGCCGCACGGGCCGAGCCGAGGAGCCACGGAAGCCAGATCCCTACCACCGCAACGGCGATCCCCGTCGCGAGCCAGTCCGTGGCCAGCCAGATCGCCGTCCCTGCGAGCAGCCATCCGGCGACCCGAAGGCGCTGGTGGCCGCCCGGTAGCGCAGGGGAGCGCGCGGCATCCACCGCGGCACTCACCCGCCGCCACCACCGACCCGACGTTCGGCCGGGGTCCTCCGAACGACCTGCCCCAGCACCGACGAAACTCGTGATGACGAGAAGCAGCCCCGCGACACAGAGAGCACCAGCGGCCGCCGCGGCGATAGCGGGAAGTGTCAGCGCCATGACGGGTGCCTCCGCGATCCGTTCGACGCCACGTGAAGGTGCTGGTCGTTCAGACAGTCCAGGTCGATCCCAGCTTCCTCGAACGGCCGTCGGACCTGCGGTGCCATTCGGAACACTGCTCGAGGATCGGCCGAGCCCGGATCGGGCGCGAAGACCCGATTCATGGCGACCACACCGACCTCGTTGACGTCAGTGACCTCGGCGATCTCGGAGACGAACCTCCGGCGCCCGCCGAGGGCGGGATGGTCGAGATGGCGCAGGTGGACGACGTAGTCGATGCCTTGCGCGGCGAGCCGCGTGACGAAGCTGTCCGACCAGCCGCGGCCCGCCGCCTTCATCGCCGCCGTCACCAGGCGCTCGAACGCGTCGGCCGCCGATCCCGCGTGCAAGGTGCACATGGACCCCGGCATGCCCGAGTTCATCGCCTCCAGCATCGGCAACGCCTCTGCGCCACGGACCTCGCCGACGATGACCCGTGTGACCGACATGCGAAGCGTCTGGTGCAGCAGATCCGACAGGGAGACCTCGCCAGCACGTTGCCCAGTGCCCGGATCGACCTCGGTCGAACCGGGCCGACCTTCGAGCGCCACGATCAGCGGCGAGGCCTGCGCAAGCCGGTGCAGCCCCAGCTCGTACTCCGTCTCCAGGGTGGCGATGCGCTCGTCGCGCGGGATTTCCCGACACAGCGCCCGGAGCAGGGTGGTCTTGCCACAGACCGGCATTCCGGTGATCAGCACGTTGAACCGGGATTTGACCAGTGCGCTGAGGAACGCCGCGGCCTGCTGCGAGAGCATCCTCAGCCGGACGAGATCGGCCAAGGTGACGTCCAACAGGCGGTGACGCCGGATCGTCACGGTGGGGTGCGGCACGACGTCGCGCAGTGCCGCGAGCCGGGATCCGTCGGGCAGCTGCATGTTCAAGCACGGCTGCGCGGGAGAGAACGCTCTCTCCGACGCACCGTGGTGCGCGGCGATGTACTGAAGCTGCTCGATCAGCTCGGCATCGGATGCGGCAACCGGCTCGGCCGCTCGCCTGATCGATCCATCGGTCATCCGTAGCAGGGGAGCCTGGGCGCCGAGGATGTAGATGTCCTCCACCTCGGGCAGGTCGAGCAGCAGTTGCAGCCGGCCGAGACCCCAGATCGCGCCCTCCACCGCCGAAGCCAGAGCCGTCTCCTCGTCGCGCGTGAGTTGCGGTGTGCCGGAGTCGACGCGGCGGCGTGCCTCGACCCCGAGTTCCTGTTCCACCCACGAGCGCAGTAGCTCGCGCCGGTCCTCCCGGCCGAGCTGGTCCGCGCCGGGGTATGCCTCCAACCGTTCCAGGACCGCATCGCGGAGACGATCGGCGAGACGTTGATCGGTGGATGATCGGCGGCTGGCTCCGCGGGTGCTCACGAGATCACGCCGTCGTGGCGAGGTGCGATGACCGGTCCATCGGCCGACCGCAGCGCCGTTGCTCGTTCCGCCAGCTCGAAGACGAGATCGAGCGCGCTGCGTTGCAGCGCTGAGCGTCGGAAGCCCCGCCCGGGCTGGCCGCCGTCGATCCAGACTTGCGCGGCACCGGGATCGCCTGGCAGCGATCCGACGACGTCCGCTTCGCATGCTCTCGCGATCTCACTGAGGTCATAGGGTCGGCCCGGCGCCGTCACGACCAGCACGAGGCGCTCCGATGGACGTGGCGTATGGCGCTGAGACGGTAGGCCGAGTTCCTTGCGGATGAGCGGCAACGTCCGCGCAGTAGCGCGCACGGAGCGCAGCGACGAGCCCAGTACGACCACGGCGAGGTCGCTGTTGCGCAACGCCGCCACGACGGGGTGGCCGACGACGAACCGGCCACAGTCCGCGAGTACGTCCGCCCCCGGTAGATCGGTGAACTGCCGGGTCACGGGCTCCCACGCGATGCCGGTCGCTTGTCCGGGGGCGCCGAATCCGGCGAGGACGAGAGGACTGTGCGCGGCCGGCCGGGTCACGTGATGGTGCATGGCGCTGAGCAGGTCCGTTCGGCGGGCATCCACCACGAGGTCGACGACGCCGTGCGCGGCCGGGACGTTGCCACCTCCGACGCCGGCGAGGATGTCACCACCTTGCGGGTCCAGATCCGTCGCGATGGCCGTCCGCGGCCATCGTGAGGCCACGGCCATGACCGTGGTGGTGACCCCGGGGCTGCCCTTCGCGGAGACGAAGCTGATCAACATGAGGTCATCCCGCCTGCACCAGTACGAGCACCGCATTTCCCGACTTCGACAGGCGCGCCAGTCCGGGGGCATCGGTTGCGGCGACCAGGAGGTCCACTGTGCGCAGCCCCGCTGTGTCCATGTCGGTGCTGCGCAGCACGGTGCCCTGGACGCCACCCCCGGCCGTGACAGCGGCGTCGACGACCAGGACCACGTCGCGGGCGGCAAGGGCGGTGGCGGGGAGCTGGCCGCGCTTGACCCCGATCCCGACAATCGCTTGCCCGGGCCCCGGCAGCCGATGAGCGGTGACGGCATCGCGCGTCAGCAGCTGGCCCGAGAACAGGTCAGTGGTGGCCACCTGTCCGACGATGTCCGATGCCTTGGACCAGTCGACGACCGCGAGACCGGACCCCTGTGGCAGGGCGACCTGCAGCAGATCGGCGTTGGTCACCTGCTGTCCGTACGGAACCGCCCGGGCGAGGGCGATCACGGGCTCTCGGCCGCCCTCGGCGTTGTACACCGCGAAGCCGGCGATCGCGCCCACGACGATCAGGACTCCCCCGAGGGCGACTCGTCGTGATCGACCTCGTCGCTTGGGCGACGACGGTCGAGTCGCCACCGCTGCCGTGGGCCGTCCCGTTGTGGTTGTCACGATCCATCTCCGGATACGAGAACCTGAATTTCTCCGACGGGCAGGGCGATCTGTGACGACACGCGGACGGTCTGCCCTCCGCCGACGGGTGCCCCGCCGGAGACCCCGGCCCAGTCGACCTGCCACACGCTTGTCGCCTGGACGGGCCACCTGCCCGCTCCATCGGTCCGCTCCGGCAACGACCGCTGCTGGTAGACATAGCCGCAGGTCGGCGACGGTCCCGGCTGACCGGTCCACGGCGTTCCCGGGCCGTCGCAGACCACACGAGCGCCATCGGGGCCCATCGACCACTCGACGGACACCAGTCGGGCCGTCGCCCGCACCTCTGCGTTGCCAACTGCCGCGGTTGCGCTGGTCGGCCCGGTGAAGGCCTGCCCGCGGTCGATCCACAACCACACGGGCACCCCGACGAACGCCGTTCCGTTTGCGGACATCCGGATCACCGGGGCATGGAGCGCGAGCTCGTTGATCGCGATCCGCGCGGGCACGGCCGGGTCGACCGGGGCGGCAGCGGGGAGCGCGACCTGCGCCCTGCCGGGCGCCGTCTGTGTCATCGCACCGATCTGCGCACCGCGCAGAACCGGGCCGGGCGGCGGCGCGACGGGAGCCCGACCGGTGGCAGAGCCGCCAGACGTTGACGACGCGTCGCTCCGCGGCGCCCTCGTGCCCGGCCGCGGCGCAGCCGCTGGACCACCCGGCCGTCCGGGATCGAGAGCCTCGACCAAGCAGCGACCTGAGCTGGAGATGATCTGACAGGGCGGCTGATCCGCGTACGCCACGCCCACGCCGGCCAGCGGAAGGGCCACGATCACCGCTGTCACGGTGCAGGCCCGCCGCGTCAGCACGCTTCCGCCAGAGCTGGTGCCGTCTTCTCCACCAACCATCGTCCGCTCGGGTCGCGAATGACCTCGGCGCGGTAGCGGTACCGGTTGCTCTGGTGGGCCTGATCGTCAAGGACCGCGCCGCTCTTGTCCGACACGAGGGTCGACTTGCTGATGTCGACGCAGTCGAGCACAGCGACCCGGTCTGCGGTCGGTGCGAGGGTGGGGTCGAGGCCGGGACTCTGGCTGATCGTCCCGGCCACATGTGCTGGCACGCTGGCGTAGTTGGCGATCTCGATGAGCAGATCATGAAGCGCCTGACCGCCGGCGACGTTGCTCAGAGCCGCAGTCCAGTCCTGGGAACGGGGAGCGGCGAACGCGAGCCGGCTTACCCGCCAGAACTCGCCGTAGGTGGCGAGCGCGGCGGCCTGCGATGTGTCCGCGATGGTGGTGGGTGGCGAAGCCACCGGCGGTGCCGGCTCGGTCCCTGTACATGCACTGATCAAGGTCAGGCAGATGAGCACCGTGACAGGCAGACGAGCTGGGAGACGGGAATGTGGCTCAGCGCAGGGACGGTCGTTCACCTTGTCCATGCTGACCGCGCCTGTTCCTGCCTCGTTCCTGCCTGTTCCCCCCGAGGGCAGGACTGGCCTGCGTCGCATAGCCACACCTCCCGATCGACGCGCCGTGCGCCGCCTGGTCTGGATCGGAAACAACGTGCCAGCGAGTCCCGTCTCGCGTGGGTGAATCGCCGTAAGTCGCCCGATCGGAGCAACGTCGCCGGACCGAGGAGCAGGTGGGAACGGGTGCGGTCTCTCGCCGTCGTCGCGCGCCTCGGTGAGGAACGGTGTCGGGTGTCGCCGTGAGGATCGTGAGGTTCCCGCCCACGGCGACGCCAGGGAGACCGAGATGAACGACCGCATGAGCGCGGGCCAACCGCGCCTGATGACCGCGGCCCTCGCGCTTGCCGCCCGCGGTTGGTCGGTCTTCCCCCTACAGCCGCGCCGGAAGACGCCTGGCGTCCGCGACTGGGAACGGGAGGCGACGACAGACCCGGTAGTGATCCGGAAGGTCTGGGAACGGGCAGGCTGGAACGTCGGGGTGGCCTGTGGGCCCTCGAAGCTGATTGTCGTCGATCTCGACGGATCGACCGAGCAAGAGCACGGTGGCCAGACGCAACACGGTCGGCAGGTACTCGTCCTGCTCGCTGCGGAGGCCGGCCAGATGGTCCCAGCGGACACGTTCAGCGTGCTGACGCCCAACGGCCAACACCTCTACTTCGCAGCCCCATCCGGCATGCAGGTCCGGAATACGGCCGGCCATCTCGGGCGGAAGATCGACACCAGGGCGCAGGGAGGCTACGTCGTGGGGGCAGGATCGATCGTCGATGGACAGATCTACCGCATCACCTGCGACTTGCCGCCCCAGCCACTACCTCCGTGGCTTCTCGAACGTCTTGCTCGGCGCGACACTGGCGGCCGGCGCCCGGACCGGATCCCCGACGCGCAGTGGTCTGACCGCTACGTCGCGGCTGCGGTCCGGAACGAGGCGATGAACGTGGCGGACGCAGCGGTCGGCCGCCGCAACCACACTCTGTTCGTCGCGGCCGCGCGGCTCGCCAGATTCGTGACGTCGGGCGGCTTGACCGAGGCCGATGTGCGGGACTGGCTCAGGGATGCCTGTGCTGGCCACATCGGCGTTCATTCGTTCGACGACGCGGAGGTGCTGCGCACGATCGACTCGGGTCTACGCCGCGGCCGAGTGGCGCGAGACGAGTGTCGACCGGCCTCGCGGCCTACCGCGACGCCGGTTGTCCCCAGAACGGCGGTCGGCGCCGGGTTGTCCACAGATCCCCTGGCCGGTCTTGTCGAGCCTGGGCCCTGACCTGATCCTGTGCGGCATGGTCGTCGTCCGGACCGTTGTCGCGGTGTTCGCCGCCGTTGTGCTCGTGTCCGCATGCGGAGGGCCCAGGGAGCGGGATCTCCACCGAGCACTCGAGTCCGTTCGATGCGATCTGCCTGAGTCGCAGTATCAGCAGTTGCCCGACCGCCTCGTCCTCTCCATCAGCGTGAGCGGCTGCACCCCGCCCGACAGCCACAGTCGGCACCGCTTGTTGACATCAGCCGAGGCGACAGCGCTCGTCGCAAAGACGGCGTGGTCTGCCCCCACCGTCAGGTTCGACTCGCTGTTCGTGACCGACTACCGGCCCGAGGCCGACGACGGGTCGGTCCAACCGCCGACGTCGCAGGAGCTGTCGCGGGAGGCGCTTGCGGCGGAATTCGGGCAGCGAGATCCCGACCCGGACACGCCGCCGTCGGCATCCTTCTTCGAGGGTCGCGCCTCACCATGGCCGTGGATGATGATCCCGCCACTTGCCGCGATTGTCGGCCTAGGACTTTCCATCGGGCTGGTCCGGGCGATCCGTCGCGGAGGCATCTCGGTCCTCTGGATCGTTCGCTGAACCCGGTTATGCCTGGAAGCTCGAGTGGATGTGGTCGTAATGGCCGCCGGTCGCATCGTGAGGGTCGTAGATTCCTCCACCGTCGTAGGGAACACCCCACCCATCTTGATCAGATGTCGTCGGGTCCCAGTAGCGTCCCTGCCAGATCAGGTACTTGACCTTCAGGGCGACGGCGTTCGCTCGGAGCCAGCTGGCGATCCTCCAGCCGTTCTCCAGATCGGTTCCGGCGGGGAAGGTCCCGGCTGTCGTAGGGAAGAAGTCGCAGGCTCGGCCTTTAGGGTGATCACTTCGAGGGTTCTGCGGGTGCGGATCCCAGCAGGTAACCGAGTGGATCGGTGAGGTCCTGCCTGGCGGTCCGAAGACGGCAATGGTTGCCTCTAACGCGTGCAGGGTGGTCGGGGTGAGGCAGCCGCGGGTCGTCGGGTCCGGCTCGCTGCAGCCCGTGTCTCGGCCCGTGAACGGGGTCGGGACGGCCAGGTCGCTGATGTCGACCGGGCCGCCGGCGGTGGCGTACGCGGTGAGGTAGCGATGGACAGTCGCGATGTAGCGCCCCACGAGGCCGGCGCAGGTCTCGTCACATCCGGCTTCGCCCGCGATCGGTACTCCGGTTGCCGACCCGGTGACGCGGCCGCAGCCGGCGATGTGGCAGACGAGCATGGCGTCGAGAGCGGATGTCGGCTTACCGGTTGCCGCCAACTGAGTGGCCACGGATCGCAGGTTGGCGCAGACGAACGGAATCGCGAGCTCGAGGTGGCGTACCGGGTCGAGGATGTCAGCGCCAGCGGGCGGCGGGACGGCCGGCCAGGGACGGCCACCTGCCGAGGTCCAGTTCTGCTGATTGAGCTGGTAGAGCCCGGCGGCGCCCCCATTGCGGTCGGTGCTGAAGGCAGCGGGATTCCACCCGCTCTCCGCTTGCACCTCGGCGATGACCCACAAAGGAGGCAGTTCGGGGCACCGCGTCGCAGTGATCGTGGTGATCTCAGGAAGAAGCTCGCGGGCCAGCGGCGGGATCTTCGCCGGGTCGACGGCACCGGCGTTGCCGGAAGCCGTTGCCTCCGTCACCACGCCGATCGTTCCGAGAAGGGTGACGATCAGAAGAACGGGCGCGACAACCGTGCAGCAGATTACGGCCACAGCGGTCGTCGCCGTGCTGGGCACCTCATCCCCGAATGAACGTGACGGTGGCGAGTGTCGGCAGCGGCGTGTGCTCGGTCGTCGACGGGAGTCGCTCGTTGTGCGAGCAGTCCGCGAACGGTCCCAGCGGTGCGAGCAGCTCGTGCAGGCACGGGTCGAGGTGATCACGGATCCACACCGACATCGCGATTCCAGGTTCCGGCGCGAGTTCCGTCCACGCCCGCCGGAGCGCCTCGAAGCGGAAGATCGCTTCGGGATGCTCCCACCACAATGGACACCAGCGGATCTCGCCGCGCAGGGGGCGAGCGACGATGGCGGCGACGTGTCGGTGCACCCAATGGACGAGGCGGTCCAGGTCGAGTTGGTCCTCCGCGGGTTCGGAAGGTGGCTGATCGTCCTCCACGGGAACGACGCCGTCGTCGTCCGGCTGGTCGACCTTGCCATTGAGGAGGTCGGAGAGAAGGGCGGTCTGGTGCTCGCGCCATCCCTCCAGCGCCCCGATGCGGGCGAGGATGTCGGTGATGGCCCGCGCGTCGACGACTGTGGGCGGGCGCGGTGGGGGTGTCGTCATCGGGGCTCCGTTTCATCGGATGGCATTTCGACCACAGCGAAGGGGCTCGACGCCTCGCTCGCGGCGAGTCGCAGCTCGGCGAGAGCCGTCTCGGAATAGGTGGCGATATCGGCGGCGTCGCGTTCCTGGTACCAGGGAAGGAGTTCGCCCAGCCCGGCCCTGCGCCCCGTGGAGAACAGGACGGCTTTGCTGCGGGGAAGGGCGCGCAGGACGGAGACGGGCAGGACCGGTTCGCGGGCAGTGGAGTACTGGCGGCTCGGGCCGCGATGTCGGTCGTGCGATGTCGAGACCTTCTCGACGTCGTGGTCCCCGATGAGACCGGAGACCCGCCGAAGGAAGTCGTGGTCGTCCACGCCGGCTCCGACGAGTTTGATCGTGGCCGCGGACCATAGCGCGTCCATGCCCTGCGCGCCCCAGACACCGACGCCCTGCTGGTAGCTCTGCAGCATCGTCATGACCTGGATCCCGCGGGAGCCGAAGTGGCTGTAGAGCTGGGGGAGGGTGCGGATCGGGCAGATGTTGGCGGCCTCGTCGAGCACGGCGACCAGCGGTGGGTCGAGCCGCCCGCCCCGAGACTGGGCGGACAGCTCGGCGACTTCAAGAATTCGGTCGACGAGGGCGGCGACGACGGGAGCTGCTGTTCCGGCTCCCTCCTTGGACAGCAGGTGGGCGGTTGCGGGGCTGGTTGTGGAGGTGGCGATGAGACCCCATGGGTCCAGCTCGGCAAACCGCTCGGGGTCGTGCGTCGGCTGCCGCCACGTGGCGGGCGGGGTGATCCAGCGGAGGGTCGCCTCGGAGGCCAGTGCCTTTGTCGCGGTTCGGGCGGTCTGGAAGATGCCTTTCGTGGTGACGTCGGCGCCCCCGAGGCTGGCCTCCAGATCCGCTGCTTCCACGCCGGCGCCGGCGTGGTCGAGTGCGCGAATCGCGTCGCGCCGTCCGAGCTGGAGCCACGTGAGGACGTCGCGGACGGTTCCGTCCGACAGCGCGGCGGCGAGGAGTGTGCCGATGAGGACCTGTTCGCCGGCGGCGTGGAAGAACGGGTCCTTCCGGATGCCGCCGATGGTGCCCATGAAGTGGCCGGCCAGGCGGGACGCCGCCTCGTATCGGTGGGAGTCGGGTGCCTCGCGGATGGAGCGCAGCGGATCCCACCACCAGGTCTGTTCCACATGGGCGATCTGCTGCGGATCGAAGGTCCAGACGGGGCCGAGATGTCCGCGTAGGCCTGATGTCAGCGCCCAGAGGTCGGCCTTGTTGGAGGTTGCGACGGCGAGTCCGGGTGCGGACAGCACGGACGGGACGGCGAGTGCGCTGGTCTTGTTCGATCGTGGGCCCATCACGACCAGTGCGACGTCCTCCCACGACATGCGGACGTCGTGGCCGTCGATGCGCAGGACCCGGATGCCGAGCTGTGCGCCGGTGAGAGAGGCATCGGTGGATCCGAGGGATGGGCGAAGATGTCGCGCCCGGGCCGTGGCCTTCGCTCCGGCGAGGTCGCCGAGTTCGCGACGGCGAAGCAGCGCGCGCCGCGGATCTCCGCTGCGTCCATGGCGGTTGATCACCACGATGATGAACGCTGTCGCGAGTGCTGCCGCGACGATCTCCAGCACCACGGTGAGGCTGAGCAGCACGGTGAACCACGCCGTCGAGTTCGGCGGAACCGCTGCGGCGATCCCGTCCAGTGCGAGGCGCAGTGACAGCCCGAGCTCGAAGGTGGGCGGCTGCCAGTTCCCGACCACGAAGAGGGTTGCCAGGCCTGCTGCGGCCCACACATCGACTGATGCCAGGCCGAGGACACCGAGCGCCCCGAGTAGCAGGAGGGGTGCGGCCGCGTCGCGGACGAGAGCGCCCGCGTTCATCGCCGTGCCGTCCGCAACTGGCCGCGACGTGGGAGGGCGGGGTCGACACGAGGCGGGTCGTCGGATGTGGGCTCGACGCCGCATACGTCGAAGTCGGGGTGGCGGAAGGCCTGATCCGTGTCGTAGAGCCGCTGTTCGGTTGCCGTGAGGGTGAGCGCGACGGGGAGGCCCATCCGCTCGCCGGACTTGATCAGGTACTTCCCGCGACCGGGGTGGGCCCGACCCGCGTGCCAGGTGGGTGGTGCCGCCCACGAGGTGATGAGCGATCCCTCCCCGCTGGTGAGCGGGACGATGCGGCGTAGTCCGTCGAGTTCCTTGTCGGCCATCCCGCCGAGCAGCAGGATGCCGTTGCGGGCGGCCATCCCGCGCGCCTTCGCGCGGTCGGCCTCCGTGGGCAGCGCTTCGAGGTCGTCGAGGGAGTGGGTGACCTGGAACGACACGACGCCGCGGTGCCGGTTGAGGCGGGTGATGCGGTCGGACCGTTCGACGAGCCCGGGCGCGACGCGCAGTGCACGCCAGAGTTCGTCTTGGACCTGCACGACGTTGCGGCGGCGGCCGAGCGAGCGGGTGGCGTCGATGTGGCCGGCGGTCCAGGCCCAGGAGCAAAGCATCGCGGCGGCGACCACGTCGTCGTCATCGTCGTCGAGCGCGGAGATGTCCAAGGAGAGCGCCGGGCTGCCGGGCTCGGCGTGGACGGTGGAGGGGCGGTCGAACATCCCGCGGATCGCCCCCTCGCACAGCAGGCCGAGGGTGTTGACCAGCTCGCGGGTGTCCTGCCGGTATCCGGCGTCGTCGAGGGTCGCGGCGATGCGCTGCAGCGGTCCGGTACCGGTCATCAGAACGTTGAGCACATCGGGGATCAATGGCTGCCGCGCCCCAGGTCCGGAGGCCGACGGCGCGAATGCTGTGTCGAGGGCGGCGCCGAGCAACCGTCGTTCGGTGACGGTGATTTCAGCTCGCCGGACGATGATGATCAGCGCTTCGAGCAGGGAGAGTCGCCGGGCTCGGATGGTCTCGTGCAGGCGGTGCCGATCGGTCCCGGTGGCCTGGTCCAGTGCTGCGGTGAGGGCTCCGGCGTCGAGGGGGTTGAGGCTGTGCAGGCCGCGGCCGATGCGCCAGACCGATCCGCCGAGCGCGGTGATCAGCGGGGTGTACTCGCCTTTGATGTCGCCGGGGATGATCGCCGTCATGCCGTAGCCGACGAGCCCGACCAGCATCCGTTTGGTGATCGAGGACTTGCCGATGCCAGGCTGGCCCTGCACCCAGACTCCCGTGTTGGAGACCAGGCCGCTGCGCAGCCATTCGGCCGGGTCGAGCCCGACCGGTTCCGCGGTGTGCATGTGCCGTCCGATGGGGACACCGTGCACGGATGCTCCCGACGACGTCGCGAACGGGAACAGCCCGCACAGCTGGCTCGTCGTGGCGGCGTAGCGGATGCCGGGCTCGACGTGAGCGGCGCGGCCGCCGCCTGGTGTTCGCCATCCCCAGCGGCGTGGGACCGGTCGATTCTGGTGCGGGTCAGCGATGTCGGCGGGCATGGACGGTCCTCCTGGGTTCGAGAGCGGGTCAACGGCCGGCGCGGTGGCGGGCGACGTCGGATGGGTTCACACCGACGCCGAGGGCGGCGGCGAACCCGGCGGCGTGCGAGCCGCGGAGCCGCCGCAGCCGGAGCTTGGCTTGGCCGGCGCGTTGCTCGACGTCGGCGATCGCCGCGGCCAGATCGGCTGGATCGGTGACGGTGGTGGTCACGTAGACGGTGAATCGCCCGACCCCGGCTCCTTCGGCTTCCTCGCGGGCAGACTGCAGCGCGCGTTCGCGGTCGTCGCGATCTCGCTGGGTCTCGTCACGTCGGGTCCGGGCGGCCCAGGCGCGTCGGATCTGCCCGGAGGTCACCTCGGCTTCGACCTTGGACGCGGCCTGGTCGGCGAGGTAGGGCTCGTAGAGCCAGGTGAAGCGTCGCGGGAACGGGCCGGGGGTGAGCAGGGGCCGCAGCACTCGCGCGGCGACGGCCTGGCGGGGTGCTTCCCGCAGCGCCCAGGACACGGAGATCCCCGAGTCGTGGGCATAGGTCTCCCACGTCTCCCGCGCGGAGATCGGTCCCGCTTCCGACCACTGCAGGATCGATTCGCGCTCGTCGAGACGGGAGATCTCGGGGCGCGCTGCCGGGTCGAACGCGCCGCGGATGCGGCCGGTGAGCCAGCCGGTCGTCGCCCGGCCCAGCACAGCAACGCCACACGCGCCGAGCCCGGCCTCCACCCCGGGAAGCCATCGGCCAACCTCCGTGCATGCGGCGAGCAGGTCGGTGGGTCTGGGTGTGGCTCGCCGCGGGTCCAGGGCGATGGTCAGCCGGGCGTCGACATCGGCGGCCGTGTTCGGGGTGATCGCCGCCAGCTCGTGCAGCACGGTGCGCGCGAGTTCGGGTGCGGAGGCGTCGAGCGCGCCGGCGATGTAGTCGCGCATGGTCGTCCCGCCGGTGGGGGCGGTGTCGACGGTCACAGACACGTGCTGGACGAGTGGCTGGTAGCCGAGGTCGGCGAGAAACGCTCCCCATGAGGCGACCCACTGGTCGGCCTGGTCGGACTCGGCGAGATCGAGGCCGATCGGGGAGCAACGCAGCACGGCGGACAGGGCACCGGTGCGCCGATCCCACAGCAACGCGTGCCGTCCGCCGCGCCCGTCGTCGACGTCGAGGGGCACGAGCGGAGCGAGTACCCCGGGGAGATCATGGGCGCGCGGGTGGTCGGTCAAGACTCCGGCGGACAACACGGTCCATCCTGCTGTCCGGGCCCTGGTGAACCGCCATCGTCGGATGACGATGTCTGCGGCGCTGACGCCCCCGACCCGGACCACCACAGCGGCCACGAGCACAGCGCCGACCGCACCCAACGGAAGCGCAGCGGCCGGCGCGATCGACACGGCCAGAATCGGAGCCAGTACTGCCCCGAACACGACGACGGTGGCCGACGTCGACAGCGCGCCGATGCCCCATCCGCGCTCCGGGCGCCAGTTGCCGTAGAGCCGAGGTCCATCCGTCGGTTGCTGGTGGGGGGTTCCGGTCACGGCTGCCGTCCCTCCTCGGGCGCGTCGCCGGGGAACTGCGAGCCGGCTGCCTTGGTCGCCGCGGCACCGGCCGCGATCACAGCAACAGCAACGCCGGCCGGCCCCGCGGCGCCAGCACCAGCGGTGCTTCCGCCCGCGGCGCCAGCTCCCGCGGCGGTCGGTGCAGCCGTAGTGGACGCCGCGCCGGTGGCCACACCTGAAGGCGGCGGCGTAGACGAGGTGCTCGCCGAGCCAGGACCTGAGGACTCCAGGTCCGCCGCCCCCTGCACCGCCGGTGAGCGCCCGGTGCCGTGCGCCAACGCGACGGCGCCGGCCGCGCCGAGCATGCCCGAGCCGCCACCGCCAGTGCCGGAGACCTGCGTGCCTGACCAGGCGAAGAACTTGAGCAGGATCGGCATCGCGAGCACCGCCAGGAGCAGCACCATGAGCCCGGTGATCTGCGTACTGATGCTGCCGGGCGTGTTCGAGCTGGGGGAGGACAAGTACGAGAACCCGATGAAGTAGATGAATGCTGCGGCCGGCTTGTAGACGACGATGGCGATCAACCAGGTGATGACCTTGTCGAGCCAGCCTCGGGTGGAACGGTTGAGCGATCCGGATGCTGCGAGTGGGAGCATCGCGGCGAGCACGAGCAACCCGGCCTGGCGGATCGCCATCAGCAGCCACTGGATCAGCGAGAGCACCGCGCCGATGACCGCGCAGAGCAAGGTGATGAACGTGTTGTTGACGTTGTTGGGTCCGGTCAGCGTGTCGACCATGAACAGCGCGAAGTTGTTCGCGGCGTCGGACATGACGCTCGTGGCCAGCGCGTCCCCGGCCCGCAGCGCTCCCTGAAGCACCACCAGTCCGAGGGCGGAGACGATCGCGAAGCGGAACAGGCCGGTGGCGACCATGAGTAGCGGTTCGGCCTTATGGGACAGGATGAGTCGAATGGCCTGCACCAGGATCGATCCGAACACAATGATCCCGACCAGTGTGCTGGTCGCGCCTTGGGCGGCGATCACAGCGGAGTCGCGCGGGTCGACGCTGTCGGTGGTGGTCCACCACGTCGAGGTCGTCACGATCAGGTCCGCGGCTCCGCGAGCGACGGTGGCGACGAAATCGTCCAGGATGGATCCGACGGCCCGGGTTGCCTTGCAGGCCAGGTCGAAGGTGCCGCAGTCCGCCGGCGGCGTTGGTGTCGGTGCGCTGGGTGAGATCACGACGTTTTTCCGAGCAGGGCGTACCCAAGGGCATCGGGGCGCAGTGATGCCGCGGGAATCGGAACGCGAAGGCGCCAGTCGCCGGTGATCCATCGCAGGGTGAGGTCGATGCGTGCCAGCCCGCCGAGTGCGCGGGCTTGCTCGGTGTCGGCGAGCAGTGACACGACGACGTACTCCCCGTTGGGATCGCCGCCGATGACGCGGTAGTAGATTGATTCCGCGATCGTGGGGGTCGGTGTCGCGTCGGGTGGGGGCGGGAACGCGTCAGCGCGGACGGCGGCGAGCGTTCCCGCGGAGTCACCGAAGGTCTGCTCGAGAATCGTCGGCTCGTAGATCTCGCGGCCGGCGGCCACGCTCACCCGCGCGGCGAGGTTGCTGGCCGCGATCGCGGCCCCCGTCTCGTCGTGGACGAAGCCACGTGCCCGGCCGGACTCGGTGACGCTCGGGCCATGGAGCCGAGACGTCGCCCCGACGCCGCCAGGCACGGGAACGAGTACGACGGTGTCTGTTGGCCGGCTCGGCGGGTGATCACTGGTGACGAAGCCGAGGAAGAAGATCGTCGTGAGTGCGGCGGTCAGGGCGAGTCCGATGACGAGCGGATGGCGCCAGGGCCTGCGCGTGGAGGTGTAGGGCATGTCCTCGTCACACCTGGAATGCGCCGACGATGACCGCGGCCACGGACGCGAGTGCGAGTCCGCCGAGAATCCAGGCTGATCCGACAAGCCCCTCGTATGCGGTGGCCGATCGGTTCCGCCGCCCGATGATGATCATGACCGCGCACACGAGGATGCCGAGGACACCGGCGAAGAGGACTCCCCACTTGAGCCACCCGAGGATCTGATCTGCGAACGCGCCCAGACCAGGCGGAACGGCTGGGCCCGGGTTCGGCGGCGCGAGGGCGAGTGACGTGATGTAGGCGGATTTCATGATCGCTCCATTCCTCGGGATACGGTTCTGGTCGACGAGATCGGCGCCGAGGGCCGTGGCGAAGCTGCAGGTCCACCGGCTAACTTGGCGAGCTCGGATATGGCGCTGGCGTAGCCGCGCAGCGGACGGGGGAGCTCGGCGGGACGGTGGGTGAGAAGGCCCCGCACGGTGTCCAGCGGGACTGTGAGGTCACGCCATCGAGCTACGTAGGGCAGCAGCACGACACCTCTGGCGTTTGGTTCGAGGAGCCGGAGGCGTGCCATGAGGGCGCGGGTTGGTCTGGCCTGGTCGGCGCTGGTGACGGCCAGGATCACCTTGCGGTTGTCGAGGCGGAGCAGCTGTGCTGCTCGGCCGGCACGGATCAGTGACTCGGCGTTGGACCGGCAGACCAGTACGTCCACTCGGCGGCCGGTGAAGATGCCGCGGTCGGCAGCACCGAGGGCGGTAGCGACAGTGGTCGTGCCCACGCCGCCCGACACCCCGGCTACCTGCAGACCTACGCCGGCCACTGCAGCTGCAGCTGGCTTCGGTGGTATAGGGCAGGCATGGCCTCTCCCGGACTCGACAGTATGAACGCGGCGACAGTGCGCGTTTCGGCGATCCGAGCCCGTTCCCAGTGCTGTCCGGGTCCGGTGAGGAACGGGACGGAACGGTGCGGCATCGCGTCATAGCCGGGGACGTTTGCCGATGAGCCATCGGTCGGACGGTGGGGAAGGAGGCGCTCGCGAACCACAACGCTGCAGGCACGGCGCTGGGCGGTGGAGATCATCGGTGCCCCTGCGCATGCGAGGACGAGATCCCTCGGCGCAGAGTCGATGCCGTTCGTCATGGTCATGGACGACCTCGTCCGGACCGTCAGCGAGTACGTGGACCGCGCCAATCCGCAGTGCCGGCCGCGGCGAGTTGGTCGGCCAGACGGAGCCCGCCGGGACCGGCGGGCGTGGACGTCCGGGCATGTGATCGACGTAGTGCCGGTTAGGCGGGGTCTTGTGCGACGGATCGCGAATGTTGGCCCGGTTGGCCCGACGCGCCAGCGCGTAGTTGAGACCTCGTCACCTGACTTGGACCACGCTGATCGGCACTGTTGGCCCGGTTAGCGCGGTCCATCACCGCCGAGCCCGAGGGGTTCCGGTCAGCGCCGGCGGCGGATAGATCCCGATCACGGCCGGCTGGCGGTCCGGGCCGCCCCCGGCCCGATCCGCCGCCGTGCCGGGAACTGCTTGACGGCCTGCGTCCCGAGCGGCTCCCAAATGGCCGCGGCCATGGCCCAAACGTCGCAGCTCGTGGTCGACGGTTCTCAGCTGTTGGTGAGCAGCTGGGTCATCCTGGCGATCTCGGCCTGCTGAGCGTCAATGATCTTCTGTGCGAGGGTCTTGGCCACAGGACTGGCACCGTCGCGGAGCTCGGTCTGAGCCATAGTGATGGCACCGCTGTGGTGCGCGGTCATCATCTGCAGGAACATTCGGTCGAACGCTGCTCCGGTCACCGTGGCGAGCCGGGCCATCTGCTGGTCCGACAATATCCCCGGCATCGACGAGGTCCCGGAACCCATGCCGGCCATGCCGTCCGCGGCGTTGCTCGGCGCGACGGGCTTGTTCCAGCTCTGCAGGAAGGCCTGCATCTGGGTGATCTCCGGGCCCTGGGCCTGGGCAATCTGGGTGGCCAGCGCGGTGATCTTGGGGTTCGCGGTGTGCCCGGTGACGAGCTGCGACATCGCCACGGCCTGGGTGTGGTGGGGGATCATGTTCTCGACGAAGGTGACGTCGGCGTCGTTGTGCACCGCCGATGCGCTGCCGGCGGTCGCGGCGGCGGCGGTCGGGGGTGTGGTCGTCGGGGGTGCGGCGGCGCTGCTGCAGCCGGCGAGTCCGGCGGCGGTGAGCGCGGCGATCAGTACGGCGGAAACGGACATGCGGTTCACGGGTGGGTCTCCTCTGCGAGCGTGCGAACGGGGATCGGGTCAGCGGACAGGCGCCGACCGATCAGTTCCGCAGCACGCAGAGTTGTGCGAGCCGTATCGCGGTCCGTGGGGGCGGGCGCGGCCACCTCGTCAGGACCGGCATCGGGGGCACAGCGGGGATCCGGGCGCGGCGCAGCAGCACCAGGTAGGCAAGCGCGCACAGCCCGAGCACAACCAGGGCGGCGAGAACGGCCAGACACAAGTGCATCCGCGCGTGCCCGTCGGGCGGCGTGTTCGGCAGCGATGAGGAGACCCCCGCGATGCCGATAGGGCTGGCCCCAGCGACGGTCACGGTGGCCATGTGGATGCCGATCGCCGTCGATGCCGCAGCGGGCCCGGGTCCGGCGGCGGCGCCGGCGCTGATGGCCGCTGGCATGGCTTCGTCGTCGCCCATCGGCATGACCAGCGCGTGCATCGCGACCACGCCGAGGATCAATGCGAGCACGACGAGCACGCGCTCCCACTCTCGGCGCCGGCTCACAGACACCACGTCACCATAACCACCCCGGGGTATCCCAGACCGGCGGGTCAGCTCTCCCCTGCCGGACGCTGCGGCCGCGACCTGCCGGACATGCTACCCGTGGCGTGCTGGTCAGCGGTACTGTGGCCGTCGACATCGGTCGCCTCGGGAGTGCTGCGGCGATGACCGTAGTGATCGTCGGCGTGGGAGCTCTCGTGATCGGTGTCGTCCGGCTTGCCGCCCATCATTCGGAGCATCGGCATCCCGCCGGAGCGCACGAACCGCACAACCAGTGCCACGGCCAGGACCAGGAAGGCGATGTTGAGCCAGGTGGTGTAGTTCCAGGTGATGCCCTCATCGGGCAGGTGCGCGGTGGCCCGGTCCGGCACCAGCCCGAGGCCGCTGAAGATGAGCTCGACGGCGTAGCCGGCGAGCGCGGCGGTGGCGTAGAAGGTGGCGGCGAGGAACGCGGCCATCTTGAGCCCGTAGTAGCGGCGGTAGATGTTGAGCACCGGCAGGATGATCAGGTCGGCGAAGATGAACGCCACCACCCCGCCGAAGCTGATCCCGCCGGTCCACAACACCACGGCCAGCGGCACGTTCCCGATCGAGCACACGAACGACAGCACCGCGACCAGCGGGCCGACGACGGGTCCCCAGACCGCGGCCGCGGTGGGGTGGCCGGACAGGAACACGCTCTGCCAGAACGCATCGGGCACCCACGCCCCGATCGCGCCGGCGATCAGCAGCCCGCCGACCAGGTCGCGCCAGATCGCCGCCCATTCCATGACGAACACGTGCGACACTGAGGTGAACGCCTCGCCGGAGAACAACCGCCGGGCCAGGGATCCGTCGCGCTGCACGGACATGTCCATCGCGGCGTGGCCCTCCATCGACCCGGCCAGCCCCTTCTCGGCCTGCACCCGGGCGGCCTCGAGCAGGCGGCGGCGCAGCACGAGCCGGAACAGCACGGCGAGCGCCACGATCATGATCGGGCCGCCGACGAACTCCGCGACGGTGAACTGCCAGCCCATCAACAGCGCCAGGATCACCCCCAGCTCGACCACCAGGTTCGTGGAGGCGATCTCGAAGGCCATCGCCGCGGTGAAGTCCGCGCCCTTGCGGAACAACGACCGCGCCAAGGCGACCGCGGCATACGAGCACGACGAGGACGCCGCCCCCAGTCCGGCGGCCAGGGCCAAGGTGCGGGGTCGGTCGTCGCCGAGCAGCCGCACGATCGTCGCCCGGCGCACCACCGCTTGCACGACCGCCGAGAGCGCGAACCCGAGGATCAGCGCCCAGAGGATCTCCCAGGTCATCGACCCGGCCAGCCCGAGCGCGTGCCCGATCGCACCCATCACAACCACCTCGCATACCTAGGGGGGGTATCGGCTCATGGTGTTCCTACCCCCGTCTGGTTCCCGAGTCAACGCCCTCGTAACCGGGAGCGTGATCCCTATCTGTTGGGGTGCGGGCCGGGCCGCCCCGGCGAATATGCCTGTTCGGCCCGATTCACGCTATGCCTGGCGGGGACCGGCGCGGCGGATCGAGAGCGGCGCCACGGTCAGCAGCAGTCCTCACCGCGCCAGGCCGCCCGTCCCTCGCGGATCGCGATCGCGGCCAGCCCGAGGGCGATGACCGGGTCGACCCAAGTCCAGCCCAGGGTGGCGGTGAGCGCGAGGCCGAGCAGGACCGCACCTGCCTGTGCGGCGCACAGCAGGTTCTGCACGCCCTCCCCGGCGGTCGCCCCCGAGTCCAGGATCCGGCCGAGGCGTTGTTTGGCGATGCCGATCACCGGCATGAGCAGCAGGCTGGCCGCTGTCACCACGATGCCCAGGACGGTGGGGTCGGCGCGCTGGCCGAGGACCAGGTCGCGGACGGCCTCGACCGCGATGTAGGGGGCGAGCAGGAAGAACGACACCGCGACCGCCTTCTGCGCGTGGCCCTCCGCGGTCGTCGACAGGGTGCGGCTGCCGGTGAACCGCCAGATCACGATGATCGCGGCCAGGCCCTCGATCGCCGAGCCCAGTGCCCATCCGATCAGCGCGATCGACCCGGCGGTGGCCCCGGCGATCAATCCGAGTACGCCTTCGCCGGTCATCCAGACCAGCGAGAACCACGACAGCGCCTTGGCTTGCCTGGCGGCACGGTGCCATGCCGTGCTGCGTTCCGGCGGGACGGGCCCGGCGGTCCCGCAGCAGACCTCGGCGCATCCCTGCTGCTCGTCGACGGGCTGGGTCGGATCGGCGATCGCCTGAACGGCGATCTGCGCGGCGGGCCTGTCGGGGTTGCTCATGACGTCTCCTGCGGGTCGCCGTAGGTAGGACACAACGCCACGGCGTTGCCGGTCGCGGCGAGGATCTGCTCGGCGGCGGCGAACAGTTCCAACAGTCCGGGCTGGGCCAACGAGTACACCGACGCCCGCCCCACCGCGCGGACGGTGACCAGACCGCAATCACGCAGGCACGCCAGATGCGCCGACACCGTCGCCTGCGCCAACCCCAGCCGCGCGGTCAGGTCCACGACCCGGGCCTCCCCGTCGACCAGCCCGCGCAGAATCGTCAACCGCACCGGATCACCCAGCGACCGGAACAACGCCGCCGCCGGGCGCAGCTCGGCGCGCACCGACTCACCCAACAACATCGTCATACGGCGATGATAACGCTGTATGGCGTCGAAACGTATCGCTCCTCGCCGCGGCGCGCAGGCCACCGGATTGGCAACGCGATCCGGAGATGCGCATGCCTGCTCGGTGCGCGGCTGACGGAGGACCGGGCGGCGCTACCTGCACTGCCCGCGCCTCAGCTGGCTGGTGCCGCGATGGCCCGTGTGCCAGTCCATCCGATGCTGGCGGCGAGCAGCAGCAGTACAGCGCCGAGGTAGTAGACGGCTTGGACACCGAGGGTGGCGGCGACGGCACCGCCGATGAGCAGTGAGATCAACCGGCCGAGTTGCCACAGCAGGTCAAAGCTGGCGAAGATCCGGCCGCGAGCGTGCTCAGGGGTGTGTGCCTGCAGCAGCGAGTTGAAGGTGACCGCGCCGCTGGAGGTACCCAATCCGTAGGCGGCGAGCCCGACGAGGGCGACGGGCAGAGCGGTGAAGCCCGCCAAGGCGATGTCGACCAGGCCACGAAGGACGTAGGGCCCGAACACGAACACCGGCCTGCGCGGATCATCGACTAGCCGGGTCAGCAGGAACGGGCCGAGGGCGGCGCCGATCCCGATCGCGCCGAGTAGCAGCCCGTAGCCGCCGGGCGGGAGCGCGAGGTGATCGCGGGCGAGCACCACGAGCAGCGCGCTTGTCGCGCCGGCCGACAGCGCGGCCAGCAGTTGCCCGGCGCCCAGCGCCCGCAGAAGCCGGTCGGTGGCTAGTAGCCGGACCCCGGTGGCGGCGTCGGTGAAGAACCCGCGCCGTCGGGTCGGCGCCGGGATGGCGGGGAGTCGCAGCCCGACCAGCACCAAGGCGCTGAGCGCGAAGCTGGCGGCGTTGATCCCGAACGCGGGTGCGGCGCCGAGCGCGGCGTAGAGAATACCAGCGAGCGGGGCCAGTGCGATCTGCGCCAGGACCGCCGCGGTCCAGATGCCGCTGTTCGCCGCGACGAGCTCGGTGTCCGTGACGAGCGAGGGGAGGGCGCTGTTGGCAGCGGGGTTGAACAGCACCGCGCCGACCGAGAGCCCGAACGCGATCATGTACACCGCGACCACGTTGTGGCCAAGAAAGATCAGTGAGGCGGCCAGGGCGGCGCGCCACACATCCGCGGCGACCATCACCGCCACCCGGGGCAGCCGGTCGACGACCGTCCCGGCCAGCGGCGCCAACGCCAGCACCGGGACGATCTCGGCGAACACCACCGCACTGACCCCCAGCGGTGAGCCGGTCAGGTCCAACACCAGCAGCGACAGCGCCACGGTGGCGAACACGTCACCTGCCTGCGACACCGTGCGTGCCGACCACAACCGCCGATACCCGGGGTGGGCGAGCACCGCGCGCAGCCCAGCCCGCGTTGACGGGACGCGTGTCACGCAGAGCCCTGCTCGGCCGATGCGGTCGGGGCGATTGCGATGCCTGTGCAGGCCCTTGTGGCCGGTGGCCGGTCCATCTCGGCGATGTTCACAATGCTCCTGCCGGTGAGGTTCGTTGGACGGCGCGCCGCGACCGTCGCGGTCCGGGTCGTGGTGATCTGGTCGACGGCAGTGGTCGAGTGGACGCCGGACGAGGTGGGCAACCGGCGCGGGCATGGATCACGCAGCGCTCGGCACGGACGGTGGCACCGCCTGGTGCTCCGTCGGGGGGAGCGCGGTCATGGTCACGGGAGCGCGGTGTCCGGGATGCGGGCGGCGAGGCGTTCGACGAGGCCGGCGGCGAACCGGTCGTGGCGTTCGATGCTCAGTCCAGCGGCTCGGACCAGCTCGATGGGTCGGCGTTGGAAGTGTTCCCCGCCCAGCGGCACGCTGGCCAGCTCGGCGAGGCGTTGTACCGCGCGTAAGGCCGGGTGCGGGGCGACGACGTGATCGGAGAGCAGCAGCAGCCCACCGGGCCGCAGGACCCGCACCATCTCGGTGACCGCGCGGCGGTGATCGGGGATGGCGCACAGCGAGAAGGTGCACACGACGGTGTCGAGGCTTGAGTCGGTGAACTCGAGCGCCTCGGCGTCGCCGATCCGCAGGTCGACGGTGCGGTGCTGCTCGTGGGCGCGTCGCCGGGCAAGCTCCAGCATCGCGGGGCTGAGCTCGATTCCGGTCAGGTCGATTCCGTCGGGGTAGTGGCGCAGGTTCAGTCCGGTCCCGATGGCCACCTCCAGGACCCGTCCGGTGGCCTGCGCGCACACCCATTGGCGGGTGTCGCCGAACAGGACCCGGTCCATGAAGCCCATCTGGCGGTCGTAGCCGCGGACCTGTCGGTCCCAGTAGTGCCGCCAGCGTCTGCGCTGCTCGAGCGTGGGTGTTAACCCGCTTCGAGACTGATCTTGTCTGGAACCGCGTGTTCGTCGCATGACTCACCCCTCGACCTCATGACCGTGTACCGACCGACTCCCTGCTGAACCTACCCCACCTGGGGTGGGGTGTAGGGTCTTCGGTGTGGATACTCATCAGCGGTCGGTGATCAACCGGCTGAAGACCGCCCGGGGTCAGATCACCGGGATCGTGTCGATCATCGAGGCGGACGCGTACTGCCCGGATGTGATGAAGCAGCTCTCGGCGGTGCAGGGACTGTTGGAGGGCGCGAGCCGGATCATGCTGCGCCGCCACCTGGAGACCTGTGTGGCGAAGGCGATGCAGGAGGGCCGGACGGCGGAGATCGTCGACGAGCTGATGGAGACGTTGAAGTTCGACAAGCACGTCTTCCGCCCGCCGCAGGTCTCCGAGGGCGACCTGGCGGCCGCCGAGCCGGATGGGAACGACCATGCCTGACACGGCCACCGACACCGCCGCTCGAACGGACACCACCGACACCACCGCGGGGCACGCGGACGGCCCGGCCGACCGCGGGTCGACGACCCTGGATTTCGCGGTTCGCGGGATGACCTGCGGGTCGTGCGCCACCCGGGTGCAGCGCACGCTGGGCAAGCAGCCGGGGGTGCAGCGGGCGGAGGTCAACTTCGCCACCGCCACCGCGCACGTGGTGCTGGCCAGCGAACCCGCCGATCCCGAGGCGTTGCGGGCGGCGGTGGCGAAGGCGGGCTACCAGCTCGACGCGCCACCGGCCCCTGCCGGCACGGCCGGCGGCGAGGACATCGCGGGGGAGGACGACGAGGCCGCGGCGCAGCGGTCGTGGTGGTGGCGGGTGTTGCTGGCCTGGCCGCTGGGTGTCGCGACGATGGTGATCGCGTTCTGGCCGGGTCTGCTCGAACACACGTGGGCGCCGTGGCTGGAGCTCGGCCTGGCCACCCCGGTGCAGTTCGTGGTCGGGTGGCCGTTCCTGCGCGAGGCCGCGCGCCGTGCCCGCGCGCGCTCGGCCAGCATGGACACGCTGATCGCGATCGGCACCCTGACCGCATACACGTTCTCGCTGGTGGAGCTGCTGCGCGGGCGCACCGAGCTGTACTTCGAGACCGCCGCGCTGCTGATCGCGTTCCTCGCTTTGGGCCGCTACTTCGAGGTCCGCGCCCGCCGCCGCGCCGGCAAGGCCATCAAGGCGCTGCTGGAGCTGGGCGCGAAGGAAGCCCGGGTGCTGCGCGACGGGGTCGAGGTGATGGTCCCGGCCGAGCAGGTCCGGGTCGGGGACCTGCTGCGGATCCGGCCGGGGGAGAAGGTCCCCACCGACGGCGAGGTCGTCGACGGGTCCTCGGCGGTGGACGAGTCCATGCTGACCGGCGAGTCCGTGCCGGTCGACAAGACACCCGGGGCGGGCGTGGTCGGGGCGACGGTGAACACCAGCGGGGTGCTCACCGTGCGCGCGACGGCGGTCGGCTCGGACACCGCGCTGGCCCAGATCGTGGCGCTGGTGTCCGCGGGGCAGGCCGGGAAGGGCCGCGCGCAGCGCCTCGCCGACCGGGTCTCGGCGATCTTCGTACCCACCGTGATCGGGCTCGCCGCCGCCACCTTCGTCGGGTGGTGGCTGATCGGCGGGAACCCAGTCAAGGGTCTGATCGCCGCGGTCGCGGTGCTGATCGTGGCGTGCCCGTGCGCGCTCGGGCTGGCCACCCCGGTCGCGATCATGGTCGGCACCGGGCGCGGCGCGAGCCTCGGCATCCTGATCAAGGGTGTCGAGGTGCTGGAACGCACCCGGAAGATCACCACGGTGGTGTTCGACAAGACCGGCACCCTGACCAGGGGCGAGATGGCCCTGACCGACACCGAACCCGGCGACGGGACCGACCCGGCCGAGCTGCTGCGCCGGGCCGGGGCGGTGGAGGCCGACAGCGAGCACCCGATCGGGCACGCCATCGCCGCCGCCGCACGGCAGGCGAACGGCACGCTTCCCGCGGTGACCGGGTTCGACTCGGTCGCCGGGCACGGGGTGCGCGCCGACGTCGAGGGCGTCACGGTCTGGGTGGGGCGGCGCAAGCTGGCCGCCGAGGCCGGCCTCACCCTGCCCGACGAGCTGACCGCCGTCGCGGAGGAGCTGGAGGGGCGGGGCCGCACGGCGGTGTTCGCCGGCTGGGACGGGCGGGTCCGCGGGGTGCTCGCGGTGGCCGACACCCTCAAGGACGGAGCCGCCGACACCGTCGCGGAGCTGCACCGGATGGGCCTGAAGGTCGCGATGATCACCGGGGACAACGCGCGGACCGCCCGCGCGGTCGCCGACCGGGTCGGGATCGACACGGTGCTGGCCGAGGTGCTGCCCGCGGACAAGCAGTCCGAGGTGGCGCGGCTGCAGGCCGCGGGCGAGGTGGTGGCGATGGTCGGGGACGGCGTCAACGACGCCCCCGCGCTGGTCGCCGCCGATCTGGGGATCGCGATCGGCACCGGAACGGACGTGGCGATCGAGTCCTCGGACCTGACCCTGATGCGCGGCGACCTGGCCGGGGTGGCGACCGCGATCCGGCTCTCGCGCCGCACCTACCGCACCATCTGGCAGAACCTGGGCTGGGCGTTCGGCTACAACGTGGCGCTGATCCCGCTGGCCGCGCTCGGGCTCCTCAACCCGATCTTCGCGGGCGCGGCGATGGGGTTCTCCTCGGTCAGCGTGGTGGCGAACTCGTTGCGGCTGCTGCGCTTCCGCGACCCCCGCGCCGCCCCGTCACGGCGACCCGCCGCGACGGCCGCACCCGCCGCGACGGGCCTCGACGCGGACTACGTGCGGGTGCACCTGTGCACCGGCGGCTGGGTCGAGGGCCACCGGCGCAGCTCCGCCGGGAGCAACGAGCGGGTCCTGCTGCTCGACCCCGTCACGGTGCAGCACCCCGACGGCAGTACCCGTTCACCGCGGGCCGCGGACGGTTTCGTCCCGGCCTGCGACACCGAGCGCATCGAATTGCTCACCGCACCCGGCGCCGCCCCCGACCACTGGATCGACCGTTCCCCGCGAGCTACAGGAGTCCGCTGATGCCCATGCTTCCCGAGGAGATCACCCCCACCGGGCTGCGGCCCCGCTGGCGCGGCTATGACCGCACCCAGGTCCAGACCATGCTGGGCCGGGTCGGCACCGACTACACCGGGGCCATCGACAAGATCGCCGACACCGCCGCGGACCGCGCCCGTCTGCGCGGCCGAGCGCGACGAGCTGCAGCGTCGCCTCGACGCGGCCACCGAGTCCGCGGGAGCCGACGCCGCCCGGGCCCGCACCGATGCCGACGCGGACGCCGCGGCGGTCCGGGCCCGCGCCGACCAGGCCGCGTCGCTGGTGATGCGGCAGGCCGAAGAGGCCGCCGCGGCGCTCACCCGCCGCGCGCAGGCGCTGCATGCCGCCGCCCAGGCCGACGCCGACACCGCCCGAGCCCGTCTGGATGACGCCGACCGCCGCGCCCGGCAGCTCGAGGACGCCGCGCGAGACCGGTGGGAGGCACTGCGCGCCGAGACCGAGGCCCGCTTCGAGCAGCTGCAGATCGCCGAGCGGCGCTTCGCCGACCGGACCCGCCACATCGAGACCGCGCTGGGTGCGCTGCGCTCCCAGGTCGGACTTCTCGATCAGGTCTATCGGATCGAGCAGAGCCTCAGCTCGGTCCGCGCCGACACCCCGGTCGGCGCGGCGACCGCGTCCAGCGGGGGCGACCCCGGCGGCGACCCTGGCAACGGCCACCCACGCTGATGATCAGCTGATGCGGATCGGCGCGCGGCGGGACAGGTGGCGCTGTCGGGATCGTCGACCCCGCGCCCGTCCGCGCCCGCACGCCGGCACGTGATCCGGGTGATGGTGGTCGACGACCACCCGTTGATGCGCGCGATGATGACCAGGATCCTCGCGGCCGAGCCGGACATCGAGGTCGTGGCGGCCTGCGCCGACGGCGAAGAAGCCGTCCGCGTGATCGCCGACGCCGACCCCGAGGTGATCCTGATGGACCTTTCGATGCCCGGACTGGACGGCGCCGCCGCCACCGCGCAGATCCTGCACCACCGTCCCGGCATCCGGATCTGGCTGCACACCGCCACACCGCGCGACCCGCGCGTCGGCCTCGCGCTGGCCGCGGGCGCCCGGGGGTCGTGACCAAGAGCGGTGACCCGCGCCGGCTCCTGGCCGCGGTGCGCTGCTGCGGATGAGGCTGTCGCCGCGGTCAGGACATCGGGTGAGCGGTGTAGCCGAGCTCCGCGATCGCGGTGATCAAGTCGGCCGACGTGGTTTCGTTGGTTACGAGTTCCACGACGCTGCGTCCCTGCTTCATCGACGTCTGCGAGGTGGCGACCCCTGGCAGGTCTTCGAGGGTCTCGTCGATGAGCAGTCCGCAGCTGGCGCAGTGCATGCCCTCGACGCGGAAGGTGTGGGTGGTCGACATGGGGGCTCCTTGGTGCGGTTGGGATGACCCGTGGCGCGATGGACCCGCGGCGTCCGCGATCTCAGCAGGGGGGTTGAGGCGGGGCGGCTGGTGGTCAGGTGGCGGTGATGGTGCCGGTGTACATGCCCATGCCGCACGAGTAGCGCAGCGTCCCGGTAGGGAGGATCCCGAGGTCGATGCGGGTCTCTCCGTGCTCGGGCAGGATTGCGTCCACGCCGTGGCTGGGCACCAGGAACGCCCGCACGCACCCCTGCGGGTTGTCCGAGCGCACGACCAGCGTGGTCGGTATCCCGGCGCGGACCGCGACGTTGTCGGGGCTGTAGCCCACCCCCGCGGTGATCGCCACCTGCTGGCGGCCGCCCTGGGTGGTGACGGTCGAGGTGTCCGCGGGTGCGGTCGGGGCGGCGAACGCTGCGGCGATCCGGGACACCGCCAGCGGGGATCCGGCGAGCTCGAGGCCGCCGTTGAGGGTGTAGAGGCCCATCACGACCACGACTAGGCCGGTGGCCAGGGCGAGGCGGCCCCGCCACGCGGTGGCGGCGCGGCGGGCGGCGTAGCCCAGCAGCGCGAACAGCGGTGCGGTGCCGGCCACGAAGACAGCCATGATCACTGCGCCGGACAGTGCCGACCCGGAGGCGAGCGCGAGGGCTTGCACCGACAGGGTCACCCCGCAGGGGATAAGCACGGTCGCCAGGCCGAGCAGGGCGGGGGCCAGCGCGGAGCGCGACCGGGACCGGTTGCGCACGACCCGCATCCAGGACTGCGGTGGTTCGATCACGACCCGGCGGAACCCGGGGACGCCGAGCTGGGCCAGCCCGAACACGATGATCAGCGCGCCGGCGAGCAGCTGCAGGGTGGTGCGGGCACTGATCGAGAGCTGCACGACGCCGCCCAGCGCGCCGAGCAGCGCCCCGAGCGCGGTGTGCGAAGCGAGTTTGCCCAGCAGGAACCCGCCGACCGGGGTGATGTCGTCGGCGACCCGCTGCAGCGGGGTGCGCGCCGGCGGTGGTGGCTCCGCGGCGGCGCGGTGCCGGCCGGTAGCCGCCAGCGGGTCCGCCGATAGGGCGGTGGGGGCGGGGTGGGGCACGTGGATCGGATCGGCGGTCGATCCGGTGGCGGCGCGCTGGCGGGTCAGCAGGCCGGTGAGCAGGCCTCCCTGCACAGCGGCGCACGAGACACCACCGGCGAACAGACCGGTGGCGAGAACGGCGGTGAGGTTCACGACAAGACTCCTGGGGGAACGAACGACCGGGACCGCGCCCACGACACGTGGGCGCTGCGGCACGGCCCACGGGAAGGGGGCCGGCCGTCATACGGACCGTCCGGTTCTACGTCCGCAACACGCAGAGTTCGGCCAGCGTCGCCCGCCGCGCGCAGCACGTGATCTGCAGCGGCGCGGCGAGGTTCGCCGGCGGCGCGGCGCCGGCGGAACGGTGCATCCTGAGCTGGCTGATCGCCGCGAGCACCACCATCAAGACCGTGATGCAGGCCAGCATCGACGTGCCCGGAGTCGGGACCGAGCCCGGAGTCCCCGTGGTCGGGGTGGCGAAAGCCTGGGCGGCGGCCACGGAGGACCGATTAAACTGATCAGCCTGCGCCATTGTGGTCGCCGCGCCGCCGCGGCACGACTGGTCGCCGGGACCTGCCATGTCTGCGCAGCCATCGCCTGGCACGGTGTGGTGCGCGGTAGCGATCGTGGCGGGGGAGGTGCTGGTGAGCGCCGCCGGCGACATGCCGGTGCGGCACGCCGGGCTGATCAGCACGAGCAGGCCTGCCGCGATGGCGAGGACCATCGCGAGCCGCTGCAGAAGGCTGTGCGCAGCCGCGGACTGATCAGGCTGCTGCACCCAAGCAGCCTAGGCGATACAGCCGAACGGTCGTATCCGGTGGGCGGTCGTTGCCCCATCCGGGCGTCACCCTCGTGGGCAGGTCTCGCTGCCAAGCAGCGTGCTCGGGCTGCCGCCGCGTCGCGGTCGGTTCATCGTGGGCCAGCGGGTCGGGATGGGTCGGCGATCGCCTGCCGGATCCCCTCGACGGAGGAGAACACCCGCGGCGCGATAAGCGCCACGGTGCCGTCCGGGGCCACCACGAAGCTGAGGGGCAGCACCCTCGGGCCGCGCAGTGCCCGCTGCAGCGCACCATCGGGATCGGTGACCGACGGGTAGTGCACGCCGAGCGAGGACAGCAGGTTCAGCGCGGCGCCCGGGTCGTCCTGCACGTCCACGCCGAGCACGGTGACCGCGTCCGGTTGGGCGGCATAGGCGGCCAGCACCGGCATCTCGGCGCGCCACGGCCCACACCAGGACGCCCACAAGTTCACCAACGCCGGGCGCCCGGCCAGCGCCGCCGCCACGTCGACCACGCCCGGGGCGCCCAGACACGGCACCACGATGCCCGCCAACGGCCCGGCCGGGCGAGGCGCTGCGGGTCGGGGGGTGGGGCACGGCGCCAGCACGGCCGCCGCCCGCGCCCCGGCGAGCGCGGCGTCGTCCGGGGCCGGCGAGGTGATCGCCGCGCTCTGCGAGAGCACCTGCGGAACCAGCCCACGTGCCGCACTCACCTGCGACGTGCGCGGCCACAGCGCCACCACACCGGCGACGGCGAGCACGACGACGACCACCGTCCAGCGCACCTCGGGACCCGAGAACACCCGCCGGCGCGGGGTCACCAGGACGACCGCGCTCGGCGCTGCGTCATCCACTCCCGACACCCGTCCCTGAACCATGTCCGCTCACCGCACCTATCAACTACTGCCCCCTGTCAACGGTCGTGCGGTCGCCGCGCCCGTCGGCGTGACATGGAGCGGGCGGGCGTCGGGCGGGCGTGCTCAGCTCAGCGCGGTGATGCACAGCGGGGACTGGGTCACGATCAGCGCGGTGGCGACCAGCGGGCCGAGCAGCAGGGCACCCAGGGCGAGGCTCTGGGCCAGCCGCGCCGGGGCCGCGGCGGGCGGGAACAACAGCCGCTCGACACGGTCGGCGACCCCGACCGCCGCCGCACCCAGCGCCGGCGCGGGCGCGGGTGCGGCGGGTCCGAGGGTGAGCGCGAGCAGCGCCCCGACCACGGTGTCGCCGGTGTGGCGCCGCGCGGCGACGTCGTCAGCGCACATCTCGACCAGCGGGGCGACCTCGGCGGCGCCATCGGTGAACAACGCCATGCCGGGCAGGATCGTGGCCATCGCCCCGGTCAGGGCGAGCAGGTGGTGGTGGCGGCCGTCGAGGTGGGCGTGCTCGTGGGCCAGGACCGCGGCGAGCTGGGTGTCATCCAGCGCGCGCAGCGCCGGGCGGGTGATCACGATCGTGCGCCGCGGACCGGCCACGCAGTACACGCTGCGGTGCTCGGCATCCACGATCAGCGCGCCCCCGGGACCCCGGGGGGCGCCGCGCGCGGCCAGGTGCGCGGCGTCGGCGTGGCGCCGCGTGTCGATGCGGGTTCCGTGCAACGCCCGCACCCCCCGCCCGGCCAGAGTCACCAGCGTGAGCAGGGCCAGCCCGGCGAGCACCGACAACCCGACCTGCAGCACGGTGCCGTAGCCGCCCCCGATGAGCGCCTTGAGCGTCGCGAAACACCCGGCGAGCAGCCGGGCAAGGTCACCCGAGGCGCGCAGCAGATCCGCCACCAGCAGCACCGCCACCGTCACCCAGGCGCCGAGCACGCTGGCCATGGCGGTCACCCAGACCGCGATGCCCAGCCGCGGCACGGTCCCGGCATGGGTGACCCGGCGCAGCAGCGGGGGCCCGAGCACCACGACGACCATGCTGTAGGTCAGCAGGCAAGCGGCCATGCTCATCGGCCGCTCGCCCGGCCGCCGCGGGTAGACATTGTGGCATCCGCGTGAGCGGATACCTCGATGTATCGGATTCGTAAGAGGAAGGGCGGCGCGATGGGCAGCGACCACGACGGCGGTACCGAGTTCGATCTGGCGATCGTGGGGTCGGGCGGGGCCGGGTTCGCCGCCGCGATCGCCGCCAGCAGCGGGGGTGCGCGGGTGGTGATGGTCGAGCAGGGCACCACCGGGGGGACGTGTGTGAACACCGGGTGTGTGCCGTCCAAGGCGCTGCTCGCCGCCGCCGGCGCCCGGCATGCCGCCGCGACCCAGGACTTCCCGGGCGTCGCGACCGGCGCCGGCCCGGTCGACATGGCCGCGCTGATCGCGGGCACGACCGCGCTGGTGGAAGGGCTGCGGGCGGAGAAGTACACCGACCTGGCCACCGGGTACGGCTGGCCGATCCTGCACGGCATCGCCCGCTTCGCCACCACCGGCAACGGCGCCACCGCCGGAGCCGTCGACGACGGCCTCGACGGGGACCCGGTGCTGCACGTCGAGCTCGTCGATGGCGGCCGGCAGCACGTGCGGGCCGCGCACTACCTGGTGGCGACCGGATCCGCCCCGCACGCCCCGGACATCGAGGGCCTCGACCAGGTCGACTACCTGACCTCGACCACGGCGATGGAGCTGCGCGAGCTGCCCGAGTCCCTCGTGGTCATCGGCGCCGGCTACGTCGGGTTGGAGCAGGCGCAGCTGTTCGCCCACCTCGGCGCCCGGGTGACCCTGGTGGGCCGGTTCGCCCCGCACACCGAGCCGGAGCTGGCCGAGATTCTGGCCGGGGTGTTCGGCGACGACGGGATCACCGTCGTGCCCGACCGGGTGTCCGCCGTCACCGACGACGACGGCGCGGTGGTGGTCACCACCACGACCGGGCGGCAGGTGCGCGGGGCCCGGCTGCTGCTGGCCGCCGGACGGCGCCCGGTCACCGCGGGCCTGGGCCTGGACGCGGTCGGGGTGAAGACCGGTGACCGCGGCGAGATCGTCGTCGACGACCAGCTGCGCAGCACGCACCCGCAGATCTGGGCCGCCGGCGACGTCACCGGGCACCCGCAGTACGTCTACGTGGCCGCCGCGCACGGCCTCCTGGTCGCCGACAACGCCCTGCACGGCACCGACCGGAGCCTGGACTACGCGGGCCTGCCCGCGGTCACCTTCACCACCCCCGCGCTGGCGTCGGCCGGGATGACCGAGGCCGCCGCCGTCGAGGCCGGGCTGGACTGCGACACCCGGGTGCTGCCGCTGTCCGCGGTCCCACGGGCACTGGCCAACCGCGACACCCGCGGTGCGATCAAACTCGTCGCCCAGACCGGCACCGGGCGGCTGTTGGGTGCGCACGTGCTGACCGAGGGCGCCGGGGACGTCATCGCCGCCGCGGTCTACGCCCTGGCCAACCGGATGACCGTGGCGCAGATGGCCGGCCTGTGGTGCCCGTATCTGACCATGGCCGAAGGGCTCAAACTCGCCGCCCAGACCTTCACCACCGACGTGTCCAAGCTGTCGTGCTGCGCCGCCTGACCCACCTCCTTCTCGGCATCCGGAGTCCCGCATGACCACCCACCCCGTCCAGCCCGTCGACCTGCGCGGGGTTGCCGCCGCGCTCGGGGACGCCTTCCTGCCGATGACGCCCGTCGAGCAGCAGCTGGCCCGCGAGATCTACCGCACCCTGCTCACCGGGCACGCCGCCACCGTCGCCGACCTCGCGGCGCGCCTGCACGCCGATCCCCAGCGGCTGGCCGCGAGCCTGGAGCGCTGGCCCGGCCTCTACCGCGATCCCCAGCAGCGGATCACCGGGATCTGGGGCCTGGCCCTGACCGACATGCCGCACCGCATCAGCACGGCCACCGCCACCGGCGCCGTCACCACCTACGCCTGGTGCGCGTTCGACCCGCTGTTCATCCTGCCGCTGCTGGGCGCCACCGCGGAGGTTCGCTCGGAGTGCCCGGTCACCGGGGAGCCGATCCGGCTGACTGTCACCCCCGCTCGTATCCGGGACCTCAGCCCCGGCAGCACGGTCGTGTCCATGCTCATGCCGACCGGCCGGTTCGACGCGGACATCCGCGCCACCTTCTGCCACTACGTGCTGTTCCTCGCTTCACCGCAGGCCGGGCGAACCTGGACCGATCAGCATCCGGGCACGTTCCTGCTCCCCGTCGCCGACGCGTTCGACCTGGCCCAGCAGGTCAACCAGGCCACGTTCCCCGCGCTGACCCCCGATGACATCCGCCCCTGACAGGCGCCGAGCTGAGGACCCTCCCATCCAAATGGCCGTCGCCATCCACACTGCACAAGGAGCCCTGTGATCACCCCCATCGCCCTACCCGCGCTGCGCACGCTGCTCGACGAGGGCGCGCAGCTCGTCGAGGTGCTGCCCGCGCCGGAGTACGACGAGATGCACCTGCCCGGCGCGGTGAACATCCCGCTCAAGACCCTCGACGCCACCACCACCGCCGGGCTGGACCGGTCCCGGCCGGTGATCGTGTACTGCTGGGACGGCCTTTGAGATATGAGCCCACGAGCCGCGTGCCGGCTCGCAGCGCTCGGCTTCATCCCGGTCTTCGACTACGTGCCCGGGAAGGTCGACTGGTTGGCCCACAACCTGCCCGTCGAGGGCACCGCCGCCGGTGCGCCGACGATCGGTGCCCGGCTGCGCCACGACGTGGCCACCACGTTCCTCGCCGAACCCGTGGCCGCGGTCCGGGCCCGGGTCGCGGCCAGCCGATATGAGTTCGCGCTGGTTCTGGCCGCCGACCAGGCCACGCTGCTCGGACGGCTGCGGCCCTCGGTCCTCGAAAACGCCGATCCTGACCGCCAGGCCGGTGAGGTGATGGAACCAGGGCCCTCCACCCTGCGGCCGCACGAACCGGCCCAGGCCATCGCGGAGCGGCTGGCGCAGCGCCACCTCGGCTACGCCATCGTCACCGACCCGGAAGGGCGCCTGTTGGGTACCGTCCACCCCAGCGACCTGCCCTGACTGTCGAGGTTGCACCCCGCGTGGAGGTGTCCGATGAGCGCCCAAGCCCAGCACGAACCGGGCGCCGTCCCGACCTGCTGGTGCTGCGGACGGCCCTACCCCGAGACCGCGCTGACCCGCCTCCGGCAACACCCCGAGGTCGGAGTCTGCCTGGGCTGCGCGGTGTTCCTCAAACGCCGCGCCACCGCCCACCACGACGCCGGAAAATCCAGCCCGGCGACCCGAGTCCGCGGCTTCATCAACACGGTCCGTGGTGCCGTGATCAGCCGCGGCTGGCACGAACGCGGCCCGCTGGGAAGGCTGCTTCGCCGTATCGACCGCCACCTCCCGTAGAGCCGAACCGGGGCAACGACGATGACTGACATACTCAGCGCGGCGCCGGTACCGCCCTCGGTCGGCACCCGGCACCCGGTGGCCATCGCGGCGGCGGTGACCGCGCGGGGATCTGCGTGCACACCTCCACGTCGATCAACATTTATAGGTAGCGAGAGCCTCTGAACCGCACATTCCGCCGGCGATCAGCGGCCGAGCTCGCCTAACAGCTCGACGTACACGCCAACACGATCCTCGCCTGGTGCCGCCGCTACCAGCTGCCCCATCCGCCCACCCGGCGGCAGCGCCACATCCTCACGCCGGACGCAACACCCCGGCGATGCTGGGCTTGAGTGTGCGGTGCTCGACCATGAGCTCAACCCCAGGATCAGGATGTAGCGGCCCGTCGCCTCGCCGCTGCCGGTCTGCGCCTTAGCCGCGGTCGGGGTGAAGTCCGCCGGATCGCAGCATCGCGGCGATCTCCGGTGGCAGGCGAGGGTCCGACAGCACTGCGGTGGCATCGGCGGGCGTGTCGAGGTCGTGTTCGGGGTCGATGAACCCGAGCTGGAGCCCGGCCGCGGCGGCCCGCTCGGCGGTGTAGTCGGCGACGTGCGGGCCACCCCAGGCACGGGTGGGCAGCGCGAAGATGCGCGGGTCGGGCCGGGCGAGGGCGATGAGGTAATAGCCGCCGTCATAGGCCGGGCCCAGGACGACGTCGCAGCCCCCGGCCAGCTGGGCCGCGGCCGCGCTCAGGTGCGCGCGGCGCAGAACGGGACAGTCGGTGCCGATGAGGATCACCGGGCCGGGGCGTCGGGCCGCGGCGACCGCGACCGCGGCAGCCATGCGGTCACCGAGGTCGGCGCCCTGTTGGGGGAACAGCGTGAGTCGTCGCCCGACCAGCGGCCGGATGAGCCCGGCCGCGCCGGGCGGGGTGTGGGCGAGGAAGCCGCGACCGCCGTCGAGGGCGGCAGCGTGGCGGATCAGGGCGGTCTGCAGCCGGGCGCACCCCTCGGCGCCCAGGAGCGGATGGAGGCGGGTTTTCACCGTTCCCGCGACCGGTGCCCGCGCCATGATCACCAGCGTGGGTCGCCGGAGCAGCGCTTGCCGCCAACTGGTGGGCGTGGCTACCGGCCGCCACCGGCGTACCCGCTCGCCCGGATTCGGGCTGGTCATGGGGTTGCTGGCCGGACATGGAGGGCGACGGTCTCCACCGGGCGGTCCGCGGCCGCGAGGCCCCCGGTCCAGGCGTAGGGAGCCATCGCTGCGTTCGGACGCGCCCACACCGACCATGGCGGGCTCGCCGCGCCTACGGGATTCATCCACGGCCTGCGATGCGCGGGTCGGGAGAAGCAGGGATGTGCGACGAAGCCGCCGATACCGGTGGCTCGGTGGGCCCGGTCCGACGACGCCGCGGGCGGGGGCCGGCGGCGTAGCGCCGCGCCAGCGCGGCCGGGTCGGCTCCGGCGAAGTAGCGCAGCTTGAGCCCCTGCATGAACACCAGCATCCGCAGCGTGCCGTGCTCGGTGAACCGCCGCGCCGACGCGGTGCAGGTCGCGGGCAACACGACCGTGCACCCGATGCGGGCCAGGCGGCGGGAGAACTCGAGGTCTTCCATGACCGGCAGGTCGGGAAACCCGCCCAGGACCTCGAAGCTCGAGCGGCGCACGAACATCGCCTGGTCGCCGAAGATCCAGTGCAGCCGCCGGGCCCGGGCGTTGGAGGTGGCCGCGACGTAGTCCAGGCCCGCCGAGCGCCGGTCGAAGCGCAGGGTCAGACCCCCGCCCACGACCGCGGGATCGGCCAGGGCCGCACGCAGCTGCCCCAGCGCGACCGGGTCGACCCGGGTGTCGACGTGCTGGATCCACAACACCTCACCACTGCTGTGCGCCGCGCCCGCGTTGAGCTGGGGGCCGCGGCCGGGGCCGCTGCGGATCAGGCGCGCGGGCGGGCACACCAGGTCCGCGGTGGCATCGACGGACCCGCCGTCGACCACCACGACCTCGCAGCCGGGGAAGTCGCGCTGCAGCCGAGCCAGCATGGCCCCGATCCGGGCTTCCTCGTCAAGAACCGGCACGATGATCGACACACTGAGCCCCGCGGGAGCCCCGCCGGCGTGGCCGCCCGGGTCCGCGGTAGGTGTCGAGGTGGGGTCGTGGCCGTGTCCGTGGTGCACTCCGGCGTCGCGTGCCACAGGCTGCCCTTCCCTCATCGGAGGTGATCGGCAGGGGAACCCGGCGAGGACCGCAACGCTTCCACGATCTTCCGAGCCGAGGGAAGCACCCGCGGCCGCGGCGGGTTCCCCACCCGACACGAACCGACGACGGTGGAAGGGGATGGCTGCGTCACGAGGCGGGATCGGTGGAGGCCCTACTCCAACCGCACGCGCTGAACCGCCCCGTCCTCCTCGCGCATCGGGACCGCGCCCCCGGCGAGGAGGTCCACGAGAGTTGTCCACCGCCCAGCCAGCGGCGACACGATGAACCCCGGAGGTTCGATGAGCCAGATGTCCACTTCGGCGATGCTCACCGCAGCTGTCGCGGCTCCCGCCGACCACAGCGCATTCGTCGATCAGGAACAGGCGGTGGCTCGGCGCTACAGCGCGGGTGCCCAGCAGGTCGAGGCGGCGCTGTGCTGCCCGGTCGACTACGACCCGCGCTTCCTCGCCGCGATCCCGTCCCAGGTGCTGGAACGCGACTACGGATGCGGCGACCCCAGCCGCTACGTCACCGCCGATGAAACCGTGCTGGACCTGGGTTCGGGTACCGGGAAGATCTGCTTCATCGCCTCCCAGGTCGTCGGCCCGAGCGGGCGGGTGATCGGCGTCGACGTCAACGACGACATGCTCGCCGTCGCCCGCGCCGCGGCGCCGGCGGTCGCCGAGCGGGTCGGGCATGGTGGCGTGGAGTTCCGTAAGGCCCGCATCCAGGACCTGGCCGTGGACCTCGACACGCTGCAGCAATGGCTGGCCGCGCATCCCGTCAACGATCTGGCGTCGCTGGCCGCGCTGGAGGCCGAGCAGCGACGGTTGCGCGTCGACGAGCCGCTGGTCGCCGACGACTCGATCGACGTCGTGCTGAGCAACTGCGTGCTCAACCTGGTCGCCACCGAGCAGAAGACCGCACTGTTCGCAGAGATCTTCCGGGTCCTGCGTCGGGGCGGGCGGGCGGTCATCTCCGACATCGTCGCCTCCACCGAGGTACCCGAGCAGCTACGCGCGGACCCCGAGCTGTGGAGCGGGTGCATCTCCGGGGCGTTGCAGGAGGAGGCATTCCTGGCCGCGTTCGAACGGGCCGGGTTCCACGGCATCCACCTGGTGACACGCGGCTCAGCCCCTTGGCAGGTGGTAGAGGGCATCGAGTTCCGTGCCGTCACCGTCGTGGCCTACAAGGGCAAGGACGGTGCATGCCGCGACCACGGCCAGGCCGTCATCTACCCCGGCCCCTTCAAGGCCGTCCTCGACGACGACGGGCACCTCCTGCACCGGGGGGTGCCGAGCGCCGTCTGCGCGAAGACTTTCCAGCTCTACGCCCAAGCCCCCTACGTGGGGCTGATGCAACTGCTGGAACCGGCCCGACCCGTCGACCCGGCCACTGCTCCCCCGTTCGCGTGCACCCCACCAGGGACCCTCACCCACAACCCCGCCGTGCCGACGGCCCGTCGAGATCTCGCCGGTCTCACCAGCCAGGGCGGCGACCCGGTCACCGCGTGCTGCTGAGCAAGAACACCACCGCGACACCGACATCGGGCACCTGATGCGCGATCAGCACGCCCGGGTGCCCCTGGCCGGTATCGGACTTCCCGACGTCACCACCGGAGACACGCTGGACCTGGGCGCGCTGGCCGGGGTGTGGGTCCTGACCCTGATCCGGCACCGGTTTTGACTGCCGTGTCAGGAGCACCTGGTCCAGGTGCAGCACGACCTGTCCGGCACCGGTATCGGCATGATCACCATCGGGTTCAGCCCACCGCAGCCGCTGCACGACCTGGCCGAGTTCCTGCACCTGACCGGGCCGGTGCTCGCCGACGAGCAGCGCACCGTCTACCGACTGCTCGGGTTGCGCCGGGCCCCGCTGTGGCGGGTCTACTCGCCCGGCACCCTCGCCTTCTACCGCCGGGCCCGGCGACGTGGGCAACAGCTGCGACGCCCCGTCGAGGACATCCGCCAGCTCGGCGGGGACGCGATCATCGACGACGGTGTGATCATCCGCCGCTGGGCACCGCGCAGCCCCGACGACCGTGTCGCGCCCCACCGCCTCGTGGCCGCCGCCCAGACCCAGGCACAGCGCTGAGCGTCGCCCCGGTCCGCTGGCGCCCTACCCGGGGCATCGGCCGCAGCGAACACCCGCTGGGCCGCGGAATCGGTATGGCCGTGCTGGTCGTGGTGTCGGTGTCGTGCTGCACCGGGCTCGACTGCTCGCCGCCGACGCGCTGGGCGTGCTCGGGTCCTGGTTGCTCGACCCCTGGCTGATCGGCAGCGGTGCTGCTTGCCCTGAGCACGGTGGCCTGGCGGCTGGGTAGGACGGCGGCCGCCGAGTGGCGGCAAGTGGGCGATTACCTGTTCTGGCGTCGGCTGCCGCCGTGCCAGTCCTGCGCAACACCTGCTTCGTCCTCACTGACGCCGAGTGCCTTGAGCTGGGGTAGTTCGCGCAGGCTCCGCTTGAGCTCGGCGAACCCGGCGAAGCTGGCGAGCCCCACGACGTGGTCCCACAGCGCCACCGCTTCGGTGTCGCTGGGTAGTCGGCTGATCACCGGCCCGAAGAACGCCACCCCCTGCGGGGGCTGGAAGTGGATGATGGGGGTGCCCACGTCCTTCCCGGTCAGGCCCAGGGCCTCGTCGGTTTCCGCCTGGATCGTGGCGTCCCACGAGCTGTCGTCCAGGGCACCGGACAGGCTCGTCGGGAGACCGGCTTCGAGCAGGATCGGCTCCACGAACTCGACGGTGCCGCGATAGCCGTGGCTGGCGGCATCGTCGGGCACCGGGTCGCTGTCGAAGATGTGCGCACCCAGGGCGGCGTACAGCCGGCCGACCGTGTCGCGACCGTGCTCGGCTCGGGTCTTGGCCGCCACCCGCAGCAGCCGCAGTCCGGCGGTGTGCCCGGCCTCGTACTCCGGCGGGAACTGGGCGTCGTAGTCGACGTGGGAGTTGATCAGCCGGAGCGAGATGAACCGCCAGTCCACGCTGTAGGAGCGCTGCGCCTGGACCTTGCGCACCCACTTGCTGGTCATCCACGCGAAGGGGCATACCGGATCGAAGTAGTAGTTGATGTCGGTATCAGGCACCTCCATAATCTAACCGCCCTACGGCGCCGCCGCAGGGCCACACATCAGGTCACCGGCGGGGATGCTCGCGGCCGACGGGCTCACGCACGCGCGCTCCCTGATCCGGGCCTCCGCGGACCCGTTCGCATCAGCGGCGATAGCCGGGCCAGGTCGCTCAGAACCCACACCCCCAGCAGGGCGCCGTAGAACCAGCCCTGCCCGAGGACCGCCACGCCGAGGGAGGCGAGGAGCTCGGTGAGACCGGCCAGCAACACCGACAGCGCGACCGCGATCGCCTCCACGCGGACCCCGGCGCGGCCCAGCAGCGCCGCCGCGGTGGCCCCGACACCAAGGGAGGTGACCGCGACGGCGGTGAAGTCGGCGTCGAGGGTGTGGCTGAACACGAGCACCACCGCGCCACCCCAGGCGGTGATGATCAGACCCGGCGCCCACAACGTGGCCTGGCGCCCGGCCACGGCGGCGGCGGTCAGGTAGGTCAGTCCGAGGATCAGTGGTGTCGTGTAGAACGGCAGCGGCCCGACGGGGGCGACCGCCAGGGACACCACGAGGGCACCGACCAGGGCCGGGAGCCACCGCCAACGGCCGGTCGCGGACATCCGGGGTCCCGGATCCAGCGCCGTCGTGTCGGTGGCGGTGGTGCTCGGATCGGTGAGGTCAGACATGCACGGTTCCAGTAGGCCGGGCGATCGTCGCGTCGGTGGCGGTGCGCATCACGTCGAGGGACCTCTCTGAGCTGGGTGTCGTGCTGGTGGGCAGGGGCGTGCTGGAGTTCAGAACGGCCAGCGGCCGCCGAAGCGGGGGGCGAGGCGGGCGTCGAGGCCGAAGGTTCGCCCGGCGGGCACGATCGCCAGAAGGAGCAGCGGGAACAGGTCCTCGGCGGGGTACTCCCACAGGTAGCCGCCGGTGTGCCAGAGCATCACCCAGATCGGCCCGATCAACAGCAGGCCGCCGACCGCGGCCAGCCGTGACGCGACGCCGAAGATCAGCCCGAGACCGATCGCGAGCTCGGCGACGGTGAGGAAGGCGCCGAAGAATCCCCAGTTGGGCAGCACGACATCGCGGTAGAACGCCCCCAACGGCGCGATCTGGGTCTTGCCGGCGGCGTCGGTGGCGATGAACTGTGCCGACCCGCGGGTGACCAGGTTGAACGAGAAGAAGCCGAGGTCGAAGTTCCCCTTGTCGATCAGTTTCGCCAGTCCGTTGGACAGCCACACCAGCCCGGTGAAGATCCGCAGCGCGGTGAACGCCGCGGCCAGCACCCGGGCCGGGACCAACGGGACGGCAGCGGTTGGTGGAGATGGGTTATCGGGCGGTGTGGTGGTGATCGGGGCGGCCTGGTCGGGCATGTCGACGAACCTTCTCCCGGAAGTCGGTAGTGGCGGCGGTCTGCGGTGGGGTGGGGTGCGGGTGCCCGGACCGGGCACGAAGGTTCATGCTCAACGGATGTTGAGGGTGGAGTCCGCGCCCGGTGGGCGGGCCTGCATCAACGCCAGCATGGTGTTCGCCGGCACCGACAGCGGCGCGGTGGTGCGGGTGAGCAGCAGATCCGTGTCGAGCACGCCGTCGCGCACGGTCGGCCCGAACGGGCTCCAGAACGCGCCGTCCGCGGTGACCGTCAGCTCGGCCGGGAGATCGGGCTGGGCGGCGTGCACGCCGAGCGCGTGGGTGACCGCGCGGCCACGGCGCACGACCGGGCGGATGACGTGTTCGGAGTCGGGCACGCCCAGCCCGCGGTGCAGGACGCACAGCCGGTCCAGCTCGGCGTCGGCGATCGACTCCACCGTGGTGGCGATCCGCACCGTGACACCCCGTTCCACCAGCGCCGGGATCGCGGCGACGACCTTGGCGAAGTTCCCCGGCGCCCGCATCGCGTCGTTGGGGTCGGGATCGGGTCGGTCCAGCGAGATCTGCACCGCGACCGGCAGCCCGGCCACGGCGCGGATGCGGTCGAGCAGGCGGCGCCCGAACAGGGTGGCGTTGGTCAGCACGACCACCGGGAGGATCGCCGACAGCTGCGCGAGCAGCTCGGGCATCGCCGGCATCAGGAACGTCTCCCCACCGGTGATGCCCAGGTCGGTGAACCCCAGCTCGCGGGCCTGCTGCGCGGTCTCCAGCATCGCGGCGGGTGAGAGCTCCCGGCGCGCCACGGCCGGCCCGGACTCGGTCAGGCAGTAGCGGCAGGCGATGTTGCAGTGGTAGTTGGAGTACAGCCACACCCGGCCGGGCAGCAGACCCTGCGCCACCGCCGCGCCCACCGTTCCCGCCGCGGGTGCGGCGGCGATGTGGGTGGTGTCGAGGTCGTCGGTCATCGCAGTCCCTCCCGGGCGAGCCGATCGAGAGTGTCCGCCGACGTGGGCAGGCCCAGGGCGGTGGCGAACCGGTTGAGCAACAGCGTCGCCCCGATGACCGCGGTCAGCTCGACCACCTCGTGATCGGCCCAGTGCGCCAGCACATCCCGGCGGGCGTCGTCGTCGACCGGGCCCGACCCTTCGCTGACGATCTCGATCCACCGCAGCAGCGCGAGCTCGCGTGCCGCGGTGAACAGCTCGCTGACCGGCAGCTCGCCGCGCAACGCCGCCACCTCACGATGGGTCAGGCCGGCGTCCAGGGCGACCACGGTGTGGGCCTGCACGCAGTAGCGGCACCCGGCCAGCGCCGAGGTGCGCACGATGACGATCTCTTTGGTGCGCCAGTCGATCCCCGACGGCCCGAGCGCCATCCCGATGAACGGCAACGCCACCTGCAGCAGCTCCGGCACCTGCGCCAGCGCTGCCACGATCGGCCCCGGATCGCCGCCGGCGTAGTAGGGCCGGGCCAACAGCGGAGCCTGATCGGCCTCGATCAACCGCACGGTCGTCATCGTCGCCCGTCTCTCGGCCTCGTCATGAGCGTCTGCTTTCTCTGGAACCCGCCGGCGGAGCCGGTCGGGCTCGGGTGCGTGCGGTACCGCGCCCGGGTCGCGAACGTCATGACCGGGCCGCCGCGGGGCGGCCGGTCCACCTGCGTCGCACGCCGGCGAGCGCTCGGACGGCGGTGCGCGCCGGGGCCGAACTCAGCCGGGTGCGGACGTCGGTGATCGCGGCGTTCCAGGGTCCGTCCCCGAACGTCGGGTAGGGGTGCATGGTGGCGGCGAGGTCGCGGGCGCGCAGCCCGCGGCGGATCGCGAGGGTGAGCTCGGCGAGGGTCTCCCCGGCCCGGGGACCGACGACGGTGGCGCCGATCAGCCGTCCGCGGCGGTCCAGCACCAGCCGGCTGAACCCGGCGGTGTCGGCCTCGGAGACGGCCCGGTCGACCTCGGAATGGGGGTAGGTGCGCACGGTGTGTCCGGTGGCGGCGCCGACCGCGGCCACCTCCGGGCTGGTGAACGTCACCCGCGGGATGAGCAGGTCCGCTTTCCGGTGCAGCCCGAGCACGGCGTTGGTGGCGGCGGTGGAACCGTGCACCCCGGCGACGTGGGTGAACCCCGGATGTCCGGTGACGTCCCCGGCCGCCCAGATCGCCGCGTTGGTGGTGCGCAGCTGGGCGTCGACGACGACGAACCCTGCCTCGTCGGTGGCCGCCCCGGCCGCGTCCAGGCCCAGCTCCCGGGTGTCGGGGCGGCGCCCCACCGCCATCAGCACCACGTCCGCCGGCACCCTGCGCCCGTCGGCCAGCACCACCTCCGCGGAACCGCCCGCACCCTCGACGGCGGTGACCGGGGTACCAACCATCACCGTGACGCCGTCGCCGACGAGGGCGTCGGTGACCAGCCGCGCGGCGTCGACGTCCTCGTCGAGCAGCAACCGTTCGGCGGCCTCGACGATCGTCACCTGCGACCCGAGCCGTCCGAACGCCTGCCCCAGCTCGCAGCCGATGGTCCCACCGCCCAGCACCACCAGCCGGGCGGGCAGCTCGGTCAGGCCCCACATGGTGTCGCTGGTCAGTACCGTGGCCGCCGAGGTGTCGCCCACGCCGAGGATCGGGGGCACCACCGAGTCCGAACCGGTCGCGACGAGCGCGTGGCGGAACTGGACCGCGACTCCGTCGACCTGTGCCGTGTCGGGGCCGGTGAACCGGGCAGTTCCGTGTGCGACCGCGACCCCGGCGGCGCGGAGGGTCTGTGGGGAGTCGACCGGCTCGATGGTGGCGATCGCGGCGTGCACGTGCGCCATCACCGCCGCGAAGTCGACCCGCACCCCGTCGACGTGCACCCCGAACCGCCCGGCGGCGCGGGCGTGAGCGGCGGCCGATGCCGCGGCGAGCAGTGCCTTGCTCGGGACGCAGCCCGTCCACAGGCAGTCCCCGCCGGTGCGGTCACGCTCCACCAGCAGCACCGACGCCCCGAACGAGGCAGCGGTGCGCGCCGCGACCAGCCCGGCGGTGCCGCCGCCGATCACCAGAAGGTCCCAGACACCGCCCCGCACCGCCGGTACGCCGCCGTCGACGGTCGCTGATTTCGTCACCGCTCGTCCGTCGGGCGGCGCCGGATGCTGCGCCGCACCTCGACCAGCGGCAGCTGGATGCGCAGCTGCGCGTTCTCGGCCGCGTCCAGCACGCTGTGCTGCACACACGCCGGGACGAGTGTCCCGGTCTCCGGATGGCCCATCGCGTAATGACACGCGGCCAGCCGCTCCTGGGTCTCACGCAGGCGCGGCTCGTCGCTGCGGACGCCCTGTTGCATGAGCTCCCATGCGGGCGCGACGTCGGCGGCGTCCATGAACTGGTGCATCACGAACGTCACCGGCCGCGGCCCGGACCGGGTGACCAGCGCGCGCAGCAGCGCCGCAGGCCCGACCCGGCGCACCGTGCGGACCGCCCACGACACGGCGACCGCGAGCACCCGCGGGTGGCGGGCGAGCAGACGAGCCAGCTTCACCGCAAGCCACGGAGCCGGGGTGGCGCTGAATCCGATCCCGGAAAAGTATCGGAAGATGTCGTCGCGGGTGGCCAGGTCGCGCGGGTCATCACCGTCGAGGACCGGATGCCACCGCTTCCCCACGTAGAAGCCGTAGGCCGTGCGGTTGCAACGCACATCCCCGTTCTCGAAGACCCGGTAGTCCAACGAGCGCCCGACGCCGCGTTCGATCTGCGCCCACACCGCGTCCGGGCTCACGTCGGCGCCGCGGTAGGCCTCGCGCCAGCGCCGGTCGTCCCCGACATAGGCGGCGGGCTGGAACGACAACATCCCGAACCCCATCGCTCCCACCTGGCGCACCACGTCGGCGACCTCGTCGATGTTGGCCGGGGTGACGGTCATGTTGTGCGCCAGGAAGGTCCGCACCCCGTGCTCGGCGCGCAACCGGGTGAACAGGACGACGAACCTGCGCCGGTAGGGATGCAGGGACGCCTCATCAGGTGGGCGCGGGATCCCGCGCCGCCCGAACATCATCTTGTCGAAGTGCCCGGCGAACGACACCCGGTCCAACCGGCGCCGCCCGTCCGGCCCGAGCACGAGCTGTTGCAGGTAGTCGTAGTCGAGGTCGCCGTGGGTCATGCTCATCGGTTCCCGGCCGTGGCGGCGCATGCTCAACAACGCCTCGGCGTGATCGTCAGGGGGCAGCAGGGTGACCTCGCCCCCGATGAGCTGGGCGTGCGCGCGCGGGCCACGCAACTGCTCGAGCACCGTCATCTGTGCCTCGACCTGGGCGACGGTGTGACCGCCGTCGACCCGGACCTGGTTGGCGTCGCGCGAGTGGTAGCACGGAGTGCACGCGAGGTCACAGGCCGGGAACACCCCGTGGGTGCCCTCACAGCCCGGCCCAAATCGGCCCAGTACCTGCCCAGCGGTCTTCACCACCTGCGGCAGCTCCGCCCACCGCCGCGCCATCGCCGCCGCGAACCGCGGGTCGGTCGGCCGACTCGCCCGCTCCCAGACTCGTGCCCGCTGCCGCAACCCCTCGAGCACGTGGTGCTCTCCTTCCTGCGCGATCTGTCGTGGTCGCGGTCGGCGACCTGCGGTCGGGCAGGGAACCCGGACCGGCACCGAAATCTTCCAATCCCGGATCGCCGGATCACACGCGGTTACTGATCGGGCAGGGCGACCAGCCCGCCCGCGACCTCGACCAGGTCCGCACCGACGACGTCGGCCCGCGTGAAGATCTCGGCGTAGTGCTTCTCCAACCGGCCGGCCCAGCCGGTCGTCCACCCCGCGGCGTGGGCCCCGTGGCAGTCGAAGGCGTGCACCGCCACCAGCGCGACGTCCTCGGCGGGCCGGCCCACCGCGGCCAGCGCATGGTCGTAGACCGCGCGCGGCGGCTTCCACATCCGGACCTCGGCGACGCTGATGACCTGGTCGACGAGCCGGTCGAGCCCGCTGCGGTCGAGGAACGCCTCGGTACTCTCGCGGGCGCCGTTGCTCAGGCAGACGACCGACATCCCGGCCTCGGCGAGCGCGCGCATCGCGGGCTCGGCGTCGGACTGCGCGGGCAGCGTCGCGAACCCGTCCAGCACGTGCGCGACCTGCTCGTCGCCCAGGCGGCCGCCGCCGATCACCCGCAGCGCCGCCGCCGCGACCGCCGGGAACGGCTCGTAGTCACCGGCCAGCGTCAGCGCCATGCCGTCGCGCAACATCCGGTCGAACCAGCCTTCCAGGATCGCCCCAGGCAACCCGATCTCGACGAACCGCGCACGCAGCGGCTCCAGCGAGATCAGGGTCTCCACGACGTCGAACACGACAGTGTGCGGGCGATGGACCACAGCGGTTCCTCCAGCAATCAGGATCAAACGGTCACGAACAAGGCAGCGGCGGGGACGATCAGGGTCGAGCCGGACGCGGCGGGACCGAACCGCGGCCGGCGACGATCACACCGAGCGCGGCACCGCCCGCGACGGCGAACACCGCCTCCGGCAACGACGGCGCCGCCGCTGCGAACACCGGCAGCACCAGCAACGCCGCGATGGAGAGCAACGCCCCGGCCGCGGCCAGGACTGCGCCGAGGGCGTACCCGAGTCCGCGCGCCGCGTCCATCCGGGCGGTCACGGCCCAGGACGCCGCCACCAATGCCGGACCGAGGTGGAAGACAGTGTCGGCGCTGAGCAGCGCGACCGCCGCCCAGACGCTGAGCATCACTGCCGGGCCGGCCATCCCCCGCGCCACCAGCGCCGCCGTGGGCCGTGGCGCGGCGAGTTTCACCTGCGGGGCCACCGCGGCCAGCGCCGCCCGGACCTGGTCGACACCGGGATTGACCATCGTCTGGGTGCCGACAACAACGGTCGGGACGGTCTCGTCACCGCCGGTGATCTCCCGGACCACACCGGCGGCTCCACGATCGGCCCAAATGTCGATCTCCTGGACCGGGACGGCGAGGCGGCGCAACTGCCAGCGCAGCGCCGCACTGAACGGGCACCCGGGACGGGTGTAGACGATCACCACCGCATCCGCCGTTGTCATGCAAGCCCTCCCCACCAGATCGTGAACCCGTGACACGCGACGCGGCTGGGGGCCGCGACGGGGTCGCTCTTCATCTGCCATCCCATCTCATCGCTTGGCCTGGGCCTGTCGGCCCGGGCTGGCGAAGCTGCGTGGTGGTAACCCTCACCGGACGTCGGCAACCGTGAACTGTCAGCAAGGTGACACTATCCGCGGGTGGATGTCAGCCGCTGGTCCGACGTGCTCCGCACGACCCGCTCCGGATCGGTGACCGACGACGCGCCGATCCGCGACGCCGCCTGGGTGGCCCGCTGCGTCGGGCGCGGCGCCGCTGCACCGCTCGGGGCGGGTGACGTCGCAGCGTTGGCCGAGACGCTGCAGCCGATCGAGCTGCGCGCGGGCCAGCCACTGTTCGCGCCGAACGCGCCGAGCAGCACCGGGGTGTGGATCATCCGGTCGGGCCAGGTCGAGCTGAGTGTCGTCGCCGGCCGTCGCCGCATCGTGGTCGGGGTGCTGCGCCCGGGCGATGTCGAGGGCGACATCCCGCTGCTGCTCGGGTTGGCGCTGCCCTACGCGGCCGGCGCGGTCGACCCCGTGACCTGCCTGCGCCTCACCCCGTCGGACTTCGAGGGGTTGCTCGCCGGGCACCCGGCGATCGCGCGGCGATGGCTCTCCAGCGTCGCGCAGCGCCTCGCGACCAGCCACGAGCGGCTCATCGCGCTGCTCGGCCGCCCGTTGCCCGCGCAGCTGGCCGGGTTGCTGCTCGACGAGGCCGACCGCGACCACGACGACGGTGTGGTGCGGTTGCCGCAACGCACCCTCGCCGCGATGCTCGGCGTCGCGCGCCCCTCGCTCAACAAGATCCTCAAGGAGTTCGAGCGACACGGACACATCGACGTCGGCTACGCCTCGGTCCGGGTGCTCGACACCGCGGCCCTGCAGCGGATCCGCGCGCACTGACCCGGAATCCGGCTGACCCGGGATGCGGTGCGAACCCGGAGTGTGCAGGCGCCGCCGGATCCCACACCCGTTGCAGCCCGATGTCCTCCGGGGGGTTCGCGACGAACGGGCCGCCCGCTCGGCGGGCCCCGCGTAGTGGATGGCAACTGTGTCGGGTCGCTGACAGTCGCGGCCTGATCCGGCGGCGAGGGCCGTTACCCCGGGTACGAACAGCGAGTTCGACCACCAAGGAGTTCCGTGATGCCCCGTGTCCCCGTGCACACCCTCGACACTGCCCCCGAGCAGGCCCGACCCGTCCTCGAGACCCTGAGCAAGCGGATGGGCAAGCTGCTCAACATCCACGCCGAGATGGCTCACTCGCCGGTCGTGCTGGGCGCCTACGCGGGCATGCAGGACGCGATCGGCCGCCAGGGCACGTTCGACGGCCGCACCCGGGAGGCGATCGCGCTGGCCGTCGGCGCGGCCGATCACTGCGACTACTGCCAGTCCGCGCACACCGCTGGCGGCAAGGCCGCCGGTCTGGACCCCGAGCGGATGCTCGCGATCCGTGCCGGGCGCCCGAGCGGTGACGCCAAACTCGATTCCCTGCTCGCGGTGATGCGCGAGGCCGCCACCGAGGTGGGCACCGTGGGCGATGACACCTGGCAGCAGGCCCAGGCCGCCGGCTGGAGCGATGAACAACTCGCCGAGGGGTTCGCGCACCTGGCGGTCAACCTGTTCACCAACTACTTCAACCACTACGTGGGCACCGAGCTCGACCTGCCGCCCGCCCCGACCCTGCCAGCCTGACATCCCGCCAGCGCTCGCACCGTCGCTACGGCCGTCGGGACGGGCGGTGGCCGGGCCGCGGTCCGTCGTCCGGCCCAAGGTGTGGGGTCTCTCGGCGGGCTCGGCGACGGGCTCGAGGGCGGTCACCCGCGCCGGGCCGGTCCGGCATCTGTCGATGTCGAGGTCCGCGAGCCGAGGTCCGCGGGCGTCAGTCCTCGCGGATCTCGACACCGCCCCAGAACGCGACCCGGCCTTTCACCCGCCGGGCCAGGGGGAACGGATGCGGGTAGGTCCACGCCGCATCGTCGAGCTGCGCCCCGTCGACGGTCACCGTGTAGTAGCGAGCCACCCCCTTCCACGGGCACACCGACGTCGCCGTGCTCGCCGCCAGGGCACCGGGCTCCACGGCGTCGACGGGGAAGTAGGCGTTGCCCTCGACCACGACGACGTCATCAGACATCGCGACCCGGTGCTCCCCGACCCACGCCGACCGCGCCACCGCGGCCCGCAGGGCGCGGCGGGCACCCAGCAGCGCGGCCAGCAGCGCCGCCGCGGCGCCCAGCAGCAACGACTCCGCCACGACGTCGGCGGATCCCCACAGCGTCGGTCCGCGCAACAGGCCGGCGCCGGCCAGCCCGAGCGTGACCCCGACGGTCACGACAAACCCGGCCAGCGCCGCGGCGGCGACCCGGACCGCGCCGGCACGGTCACCGGAACGCACGTCCTGGCTGATCACCCAGGCCCATGCGGCCGCGAGCAGGACCGGGGCCAGGTGCCAGGTGGTCGTCGGCCGCCACACGGCGAGGACCACCCACAACACCGCGGCCGCGGCGGTCCACCCCACCCCCGCCCACACCGCCCGCCCGCCGGTGCGAGACCCCCCGGGTGTGCTCGACGGCTGGGGATCGTCGGGGAACTCGGCGCGCACGGCGGCCTGCACCTGCGCGACCGACGGGTTCACCAGCGCCTGGCGGCCGATCACCACGGTCGGCACCGTCTCGTCGCCGCCGGTGGCCGTCCGTACCCTCGCCGCCGCCGACGGGTCCGCCCAGATGTCGTGCTCGACGGTCTCGACACCGGCGCGGCGCAACCCGCGGCGCAACCGCGAGCAGTACGGGCAACCGGGACGCCACAAGACCTCGACCCGCGGTCTCGTCGTCTGGTCCATCTGTTCCTCCGGTCTCGGCCCGACGGTCGCGCGGCAGGCTCCGCCGATCGGTCGTGCACGCCGGGAACCCGCGTCGCGGCCCGGCGATTCCGCCCCGATTGCGCGACCGGGCCGACGACGGTCGCGCCGCACGCCGTGGAACCTCGCCACGCCAGTCCGCCGGCCGGTGGGGACACTGTCACCATGGCCGACAATTCGGCCCCCGCGCCGGAGCACGGGGTTGAGATGGCCGACACTGCCCACCCTCGTCGTCGGCCACGTGGCCCCGCTGCCGCCGGACGCGACGGCCTGACCCACCCCGACACGGAAGGACAGCGACATGGCCGCCCCCGACGGATCCGCCCGCGCGTCTCCCCCCGGTCGGGCCGATCGTGTCGTCGACGTGCTCGTCGTGGGCGCGGGCCAGGCCGGCCTCGGTGCCGCCTACCACCTCACCCGCGATCCCGGCCTGCGCGTGCTCGTGCTCGACGCCGCCCCGGTCGGGCACAGCTGGCTCGACCGGTGGGACAGCCTCACCCTGTTCACCCCGAGACGCTTCAGCGGCCTGCCCGGGCTGCGCTTCCCACCAGGTGCAGGCAGATGCCCGTCGCGCACCGAGATGGCCGACTACCTGCGCGACTACGCCAGGCGTTTCGCCCTGCCGGTCGAGACCGGGGTCCGCGTGCACCGGCTCACCCGGGACGGGTCCGGGTTCGTGGCGGCGACCTCGACCGGCCGCGTACGGGCGCGGCACGTCGTGGTGGCCACCGGCCCGTTTCACCAGCCGTATCGCCCGCCCGCGAGCGGGGACCTCGATCCCGCCGTGTGGCAGCGGCACTCCCGCGACTACCGGCGCCCCGCCGACGTCCCCGACGGCGACGTGCTCGTCGTCGGTGGCGGCAACTCCGCGGCGCAGCTCGCCGTCGAGCTCGCCGACGCCGGCCGTCGCGTCACCCTCGCCAGCCCGGCCCGGCCCTGGTTCCTGCCCGAGACGATCCTTTCGGTGAGCGTGTACTGGTGGATCTACCTCACCGGTGTCCTCAACGCCGACCGCGACGCGGCGGTGTCGCGCCGCATCCGCTGCCGGGGTGACGCGATTGTCGGCACCCGGCTGCGCACGCTCGTTCGCCGCGGCCGGGTCCGGCTGCTCCCACACCGCGTCACCGGCGCACACGGCCGCCACGTCACCCTCGCCGACACCACCACCGTGGCGGTCACGTCGATCCTGTGGTGCACCGGGTTCCGGCCCGACACCTCCTGGATCGACATACCGGGCGCCCTCGACCACGACGGCACGCCCGTGCACGACACCGGCGCATCCCCGGTGCCCGGCCTGCACTGGATGGGGCTGCCCTGGCAGACCCGCCTCAACTCCTCGATCATCGACGGTGTCGACCGCGACGCCCGCGCCACCGCGCGGCGCATCACCGGCTCGCGCCACCGCACCCGAACAGGGTCAAGCAGGGATGACATGATCGCGAGATGATCGTCGTGGATCGCGTCCTCGCTCGCCAGCAGGTGTCGCGGTGAGCGCCGGACCGGTGTTCCCGCAGATCGACTACGCCGAGTCCGGCGGTGCGCTGCGGGCCTGCTACGACGACATGCAGGCCGTCCTGCGGGTGCCGTGGGTCATGTTCGCCGCGCGCAGCCTGGCGGTGTTCGGCGGCTTCGTGCCGGCAGCCTGGCAGACGGCCCGGCCCAGCTTCTCCACCCCCGCGGTCGAGCGCGCCGCCGACCAGCTGCGGGCGATGGCGATCCTGCCCGGCGACGCCCCGCCCGATCCCCGGCCCCGGCTCGCCGCGCTCGGGTTCGGAGAGGACCGGCTCGCCGAGGTCCGCGGCGCACTCGATGCGCTCAACTACGGCAACGCCAAGTACCTGCTGCTGATCACCGCCTGGTGCGAGGCCATCCAGGGCCGCGACAGCGGCGGCCGATCCGCACCCCCACCCGCGGCGACCACGACGCCGGCCCGCACGCTGCCCACCGGCCCGCCGGCGGGGATGGCGACGCTGAGCCTGGTCGACCCCCGCCAGGTCAGCGACCGGGTCGCCCGGCTCCTGCGCCGCGTCACCGACCTGCACCTGCACCACGGGCCCTCCAGCGACTTCCGGGTGCTGGCCAACTGGCCGGACTTCCTCGAGGTGGCGCTCGACGACGTCCTGGGCCCGGTCGTGCGCACCGCCCCGTACGAGGCAACCGGCCAGGCGCTGCTCACCCACGCCCGCACGCGCGTGCAGGAGCTTCCCGCCGCCGCCGGGCTGGGCCCGGAGCAGGCGTTGCGGGTCTGCACGCCGGCGGAGACGGCCGCGATCACCGGGCTGTTGTTCCTGTTCCAGCGTTTCATCCTCGACGTCACCATCGACATGATCCGCTGCACGCAGGCGCTCGACGGCCGCGAGGCCGCGACGGCGTCGCCCTACTCGGTGCGGTAACTCGTCGACACGGTCATCGGGCGAACCCGCGCCGGGCGCGTTACGCGCCGATTGTCGATTTACGCCGTTCCCCATGGCCCGCACGGGGAACGTCCAGGCGCTCGGGTCCGGGTCGTGAGGATCGCCTGGGGTGCCGTCGTTCCCGGCCGGCGGATTGTGGATCACGCAGAGCGATCCGGCCCGACCCCGGTGTCGGGGGAACCCGGGGCCGGTACCCGGCGGGCGGAGAGGAACCCGATGCTCGCGACGCAGAATGGCACCAGATAGTTGACCGCGATCCGGATCCACGTCGCTGTCCCGGCGCCGCCCGCGAGCACCGTGTCTCCCTGATTCACCGCCGAGAGCACGGTCCCGACCACGGCGGCGACGGGTGCCGCGGTCCGGGCCGTGCGGCCCCGCAGGAACAGCATCACGGCCTGGGATGGGCGCGACCAGGTCACCGCCTCCGGGTGTTGGGGCGCGCCGTTCATGCGGTCTGAAACCCACACCCACACGATCGGATTCCCCCACGACGGGTTCGCCGCCGGCACGAGGTTCGCGCACAGGGAATCCGAACAGGGGAATCACCGCCGCATGGCGCGGGTTCCGATGCCGTGACCGACCAGCCGGCGGGCGACGACACGCGACGCGCCACGTCGGCGGCCGCGTTCGCCCGCTACGTCGAACCGGAGGTCCCGGTCCTCTACCGGGTGGCGCTGAGCATGGTCGGGCAGCCGGTCGACGCCGAGGACCTGGTGCAGGACACCCTGCTCCGAGCCTACCGGGCGATCGACCGGTTCGACGGCGCGCACCCGCGGGCGTGGCTGCTGACGATCCTGCGCAACACCCACCGCAACCGGGCCCGCACCCGTGTTCCGTCGCTGCTGCGCACCGGTGAACAGGACTCCGAGTTGCTCGACCGTTCCGGCGCGAGCTGCAGCGCGGAGGACGTGGTGGTCGACGCCCAGTTCGAGGCCGTCGTCGCGGGGGCCCTGGCCGGGCTGCCCGCCATGCACCGGGTGGTGGTCCAACTCGTCGACATCGACGGCCTGACCTACGCCGAGGCCGCCCTGGCCCTCGGCGTGCCGCGGGGCACCGTGATGAGCCGACTGCACCGCGCGCGCGCCCGGATCCGCACCCGCCTGGTCACCGCCGGGCTCGTCCCCCACAGGAGCCGACGATGACGATGACGCCGCTGGCGGAGATGACCCGGATGGCGCGCTGCCTGCGCACCTCCCGGGTCCTGCAGAGCTATCTCGACGGCGAACTCGACGACCTGCCCGCCGCCGCCCGGGTCGTCGAGCACCTCGAGGAATGCCGCCGCTGCGGCCTACACGCCGCGACCTACCGCGCCATCAAACAGGCCCTGCGCTCGGGCCGCCACGACGTCGACGATCTCGCCCTTCGCCGGCTGCGCGCCTTCAGCCAGGCCCTGGCCGCGTCCGAGGGCCCCCAACCCGCCGGATGAGCCACACCACACGCTCACCCGCCGCGATGATACCCGTCCCGACCGACCCCGAGAAGACCCATCGAGCGGCCGATCGTCCGGGACTCCGCGCTCGCCGCCGGCCCGGATTGGTCCGCGTACGGACAGGACGACCACGATGACCCCCACCCAGCAACTGCTCGCCGCCGCCCCATTGTGGCTGATCCTGCTCAAGGTGGTGGTGCTGTTCGCGATCGGCGTGGTGCTGACCCTGTTCATGATCGTGCTCGAGCGCAAGGTGGTGGGGCGGATGCAGCAGCGTCCCGGCCCCAACCGCGTCGGCCCCGGCGGCTGGTTGCAGAGCCTCGCCGACGGGCTGAAGCTGGCGTTCAAGGAAGACATCATGCCGGTGATGGCCGACAAGAAGGTCTACTTCATCGCCCCGGTCGTGTCCACCATCCCGGCGTTCGTCGCGTTCTCGGTGATCCCGTTCGGCGGCGAGGTCACGATCTTCGGGCAGCGCACCGTGCTGCAGCTGGCGGATCTGCCGGTGGGGGTGCTGGTGGTGCTCGCGACGAGCTCGATCGGCGTGTACGGCATCGTGCTTGGCGGCTGGGCGTCCGGCTCCCCGTACCCGCTGCTCGCGGCGTTGCGCAGCGCCGCGCAGGTGATCTCCTACGAGATCGCGCTGGGCCTGTCGGTGGTCGGCGTCGTGCTCTACGCCGGGTCGCTGTCCACGGCCGACATCGTCGCCTCGCAGGCCGCCAGCCTGTGGAACGTGCTGGTGCTGCTACCGAGCTTCGTGGTGTTCGTCATCGCGATGGTCGGGGAGACCAACCGCGCGCCCTTCGACCTCCCCGAGGCCGAGTCCGAGCTGGTCGGCGGGTTCCACACCGAGTACTCGTCGCTGAAGTTCGCGCTGTTCTTCCTGGCCGAGTACGTCAACATGGTCACCGTCTCGGCGATGGCCACCACCCTGTTCCTCGGCGGCGGCGCCATCCCGTTCCTGCCGGACGTGAGCGGCTGGTGGCAGTTCCTCGCGTTCCTGGTGAAGATGTTCCTGTTCCTGTTCCTGTTCATCTGGCTGCGCGGCACGCTTCCCCGGCTGCGCTACGACCAGTTCATGCGGCTGGGCTGGAAGGTCCTCGTACCGGTCAGCCTGCTGTGGATCCTGCTGATCTTCGCCATCCGCGCGTTCCGCAACACCGGCGGCAGCACCACCGCCCTGATCATCGCGCTGGTGATCGGCGTGGCGGTGGTCGTGATGGCCGCGTTCCTGGTTCCCGACAAGGACGGCCCGCACGAGCAGCTCGTGGAGCTGGCCTCGGACTACCCGGTGCCCCCGCTCGACCTCGCTGTGCCGAGCCGCCCTCGACATCGACGATCGACGGGCCCGCGCCAAGCCGAATTGGACAACGCGCAACAAGTCACCGGCAGCCGTCAGCGCGAGTAGAGCGGTCAGGGGCGCAATGCACCACCGCACCGAGATGGACGTGCAGGCCAACTCCGTCGACTCCCACGGCGGCCAGTCCGAGATCGGGTAAATCGACCGGGCTGCTGGGCTTCGAGACCCGAGCCTGGAGCGGGTGTCAGTGCTGGCGGTTCCTTTTCAGCGTCGCCGCGCAAGCGTCGAGGCATACGCGAACTCACCCTCACCCTGCCTCCTTCAAGATCCACACTTGATGTGGAATACATAATTAACGGAAGCAGTCCGAGAAATCTGTTCCAGTGCTCCTTAAAGTGAACAGAAATTTCACCTATACCAAGCTCAGTAAGCGATGGGGGCCACGAGCGCGGTCGCCACGACGAGGCCGACGGGGACTGTAATCGGTGCCCTCGATCGGCCCCGAACCTGACCGAGTTGCTCCTGACCAGCAACGATGCTGAATCATTTGCATCCTGGTCGAGTGTCCACTGTGGTGCCGCGACGGGGCACCACGGCGGCCTTTCGGAGACCTCCTCGATCCGGTTCACCGATCCCACGGAGATCATCATCACCGTCCAGAAACGAGTAATCCCCCGACGGCGAGGGCAAGCTGATGTTGCACGGACAGACCCACGAAGGGTTTCGAGTGTTTCCTGCAGGACCGAAACACACCGTGTCCAGCCGATATGTGCACACCGAAAGGGTTTTCCTTCACCATGCTGAACCTGAAGCGCACCATGATCGCCGGCGTCATCGCGGTCCCGCTCGCCCTTGCCGTCCCCGGCCTCGCGTTTGCCGACACCGGGCACACGACCGCCACCCAGTCCGGCTCGCAGGACCAGTCCAACAGCACCGGGCAGGGCAACAGCAACATCGCCCCGGTGACCCAAGTCAACCCGGCGATCAACGCCCAGGACCTCCTCGGCCTCGGCGCCACCGGCACCGACCGCCACAGCTCCGGCAACACCTCGCACACCGCGGGCCGCCAGTCGATCACACAGGACAACTCGGTCAGCAGCACCAACGACCAGGCCAACGCCAACAGCAGCGACCAGAACCAGTCCTCGCACCAGTCGTCGCACCAGTCGTCGAAGCAGGACCAGCGGCGTAGCCAGACCCGCTCGACCGACCAGTCCAGCAGCCAGGGCCAGTCCAACCGGGCCCGGCAGTCCAACAGCAACATCGCCCCGGTGACCCAGGTCAACCCGGCGATCAACGCCCAGGACCTCCTGGGTCTCGGCGGCACCTCGCGCACCGCCGGCGGCCAGTCGATCACCCAGGACAACTCGGTCACCAGCACCAACGACCAGTCCAACAGCAACAACACCGACCAGAACCAGTCCTCGGACCAGAACACCCGCGGCGGCCTGCTCGGCATCCTCTGAAGCTGAGCCCCACCAGCACCACCCGCGCCCTGGGTACGCCGCTGCGCGCTTACCCAGGGCGTTGCTGGACCGCACTGCCGGCTTCCGCCCCACCCGATGGTCAGGATGCGCAGCGCCGGTCGTGGGTTCAGCCCCACGTGAACGGTCCGCCGCGGCGGTCGTGGTCAGACAGAGCGGTGCGCAGCGCAGCGACCGAGGCCGCACCGCCCTTCTCCGCGCCGGCAAGCAGGCACCCCACCCGCACCATGCGCGCCCACATCGCCACCGCGCCGACGGTATGCAGGACCACAGCGCCACGGCCACCGAGCAGCTCCCGCACCGCGTCGGTGTCACCGGCCGCGACCATCACCGTCCTGACCGACGTCGCTGGCCCCACCGGTGCCGGGTACGTGATCGTAAAGCGGTTTTGGGCGTCACGGAGCCGGGTGAGAAATCCGGCCACGACGCCCGGATCATCACTGCCTGTCTGCACCGTGTCGAGCATCTCGTCGAGCAGACCCCCGAGCCCGCGCCGCGACACCGGCGCGTCCTCGACGGCGGTCGGGGCAGGGACGGGGTGGTCGGCGACCAGGATCGCGAACACATACACCGGCGGCGCGATGTGCAGCCCGAGCACGGCCAGCACGACGGCGTCCAGAACCGGCTCGGTGCGCAACGACACCCGCCCGCCGGGTTCGGGTCGGATCCCCCAGTCGCGCCACACATTGCCCACCGCGACGCTGCTGATCCCCAGCTCGGCCCCGAGTGACCGGGTGGACCACCGCGCTCCGGGAGGGTCGGGGGGCTGCAGGGTGCCCAGCACCACCCGGGCCGGGTCGACCGTGGCCGGGCGCCCGGAGCGGGGTGCGTCGCGCAGCCCGTCGAGGCCGCGGGTGATGTAGCGATCCCGCCACACGATCACGGTCTGCTTCGAACACCGCACCCACGCCGCCACCGTGGACGGACCATGCCCGTCCGCGCACAGCAGCACGATCTTCGCCCGTCGGCCCAGCGCCGCCCTTGCGGGATCGCTTGCCCAGCCGCGCAACACCGCGGTGTCCCGGTCGTCGACCGGGAAGGCGGGTGGCACACGCATCCAGTCACTGGCCTCACCGCACCCGACCCGGACAGCCGTGGCGCGCTCGACATCACAACCGCCGAGACGTTCGGCCCAACATCCACATCGGATCGATTCTGCGCGGGGCGGGGCGCTCATGGTGGCGCGGGCGCGGTGCCCTACCGGGCCGCGCCCGCCGTAGATCGGCCTGCCGGGCGACACCGGGCACGAGCTGCCGCGCGCAGGGGAACGGGACGGGTGAGCGCGCTCGGCGAGGTCCTGGAGACCGCGCGCCGAGCCCGCGGCCTGACCCAGGCCCAGCTGGCCGACCGGGTCGGGATCACCCAAGCGGCCCTGTCGCGCTATGAGAACGACCTGCGCGACCCCGACCCGGACACGCTGGCCGGCCTGGCCGGCGCCCTCGGGGTCACTCCGGGGTTCCTGATCGGCGCCGGTCGGGCCCGGGGCGGGATGGCCATGAATGCGCACATGCGCCGCCGCGCCAGTGCCACGCCGGGAACGTGGCGCCGGCTTGATGCCCGGCTCAACATGTACCGGTGGCATGCCCGACACCTGTTCGAGGAGGTGATCCTGCGCGCCGAGCAGTACGTCCCCACCCTCGACCTGCTCGACGTCACCCCGGAGCAGGCCGCCCGGTTCGTGCGCGCCCAGTGGCGGATGCCGGCGGGCCCGGTGCGGCACCTCGCGCAATGGTTGGAGGCCGCCGGGTGCAGGCTAATCGGAGAGGACTTCGCCACCGCCCGGGTGGACGGGCTCTCGCAGTGGGTGGGCGAGCACCCGGTCATCCTGTTCAACACCGCCGCCCCCCCCGGATCGGCTTGGTCTGACCCTGGCCCAGGAGCTCGGCCATCTGGTGCTGCACGCCGATGCGCTCTCGGTCGACGACGTCGAGGCCCAGGCCAACGCGTTCGCCGGGGAGTCCCTGATGCCCGCCGAGGTGATCCGGCCCTCGCTGCGTAACCTCAAGATCGGGCGGATGGCGAACACGATCGCCGCGGCCGCGAGCAATCCGGGGACGACGGACACAAGGATGGCGGTGCGGACGCTGAAGGCTGCGACCAGCCCGAGGGCGAGCAGCGGGCCACCGATCGCGCCGAGGTTGTCCATGGTGCGTTCGAACCCGTAGGCGCGCCCATAGGCCCCGGCCGGGACGACATCGGCCAGCAGCGCGTTGCGGGCCGGGACCCGCATGCCGCGGGCGGCCCAGGACGCGCCGCGCAGCACCCCGACCTGGACGACGTTCCCGGCCGTCCCGATCAGCGCGGACAGCACCGCGGTGGTGGTGTAGCCGCCGACCGCGATCGCGCGGCGCCGTGTCGGGTCGTCGGCAAGAGCGCCACGGACGAACCGGCCGGCGCCGGCGAGGCCGTCGGAGATGCCCTCGATCAACCCGAGCGCGGCCGCCGGGGCGCCGAGGGTGGAGGTGACGAAGCTGGGCAGCAGCGCGGTGGGGACCTCGTGCCCGACGTCGGCCAGGAAGCTGGCCAGCCCGATCCCGCCGACGCCGGGGCTCATCCACCGCGACGGTCCGGGCGTCCTGGTGGACTCCTCGCCGGTGGTAGTCGTGATGTCATCGTCGGCGGGGGCGGGTTCCTCGGGCATGCCTGAGAGTGTGGAAACCGGGATCTGTGGCGGTGTGATCCGGATCAGACCGCAACGGCGGGGCGGTGGTGAGCCCGGTCAGGACGGGTCACGTCCTCCACGTCGCCGGCGTTGGTGGCGTCGTAGCCTCCCAGTGCGGTGATCGCGTCGCGGACGGCCGGTTCGCGTAGCGCGGTGATCAGCGCCGCGGCGGCCGGCAACGAGGCGGCGCCGAGCACGATGTCGTAGTGCTCCCAAGTCAGGGACACGAACTCGAGATCGAGGTCGGTGGCCGCGGCGCGGACCCCCAGCCCGGCGTCGGCGATGCCGGAGGCGACCGCGAGTGCGATCTCCAGATGTGAGCCGAGCTCGGGCCCGGGAACGTCGTCGGGTGAGATGCCGGCTTCGAGGAGGAGCCGGTCGAGCAGCACCCGGGTGCCGGCGCCGTGTTCGCGTTTCGCGGCCCGGCGGCCCTGCAGGTCGACGGCTCCGGTGATCTGGGCCGGGTTGCCGGGCGGGACCAGGAGTCCTTGTTCCCGGCGCCAGAGGTGGATCAGGGTCGGGCCACGGCCGCGGAGCAGGGCCTGGGCGAACGGGATGTTGTAGGTGCCGTCGCGGTGCAGCAGGTGGATCGCCGCGCCGTCGGCATCGCCGCGTGCCAGCACCCGGACTCCCTGAAAACTGCCGCGGGCGCCGACGGTGACCACCGCGGGTCTGAGGTGGGCTCGGACATGGTCGAGGACGATCTGCAGGGCTGGGTCGTCGCTGCCGGCCAGCCGGAAGGCACGCTGCGGCTCGAGGAACCGGGCCGCGGCCAGGGCTCCATCCGGTGCGATCCGGGCTCGGCGGCGCTCACCGAGGACGATCACGCCGTGCTCGGCCAGGCATCGGTAGGCGCGGTTGATCGTCGACGCGGTGGTGCCGCGCCGGGAGGCGGGCTCGCGGACCGACCACAACTCCGCGCCCCCGGTCGAACTCGCCCGCCAGGACTCGGCGGGCGATCGCACCGGCGACGTCGAGGTACTCGGTCATGAGCGACCACTCTGGGGACGACCCGCCGGGTCCCGTCCCGATGACACCTCTGCACCGGCACCTCGCGGGCACTCGAACCGACTGATCGAAGTTGTCGGTGGCACCCAGCAGCGTCTGACCGAACAGGGCGCCACTTTGACGCGTATGGGGGCGACGAGCACGCATTTCTGGGGCTGTTCAGGGGGTCTCGTCTCCGCGTAGGACTCGTAGGAGGCGGCCTGTGGCGCGCTGGATCTCCTCCGTCACACCGTCCTCGGTGGCCGTGCCCACCTCGAGGCGCGCGCTCGCTGCAGCCTCCAGCGCATCGGCCACGCGGGCGAATGGCTGGTTGGGCAAGCCGGCGGCGGGATCATCGAGCCATGCGGTCGGGATCGGATGCTGCGGGTATCGGTCTGTGGCAGGGCGTGGAACATCAACGCGACCGGCGCCCCGGCAACCAGGACGATCGTCAGCACAACACGGATGACGTAGCCGACCAGCAGCGCGAGCAGCATCGCGACCAGGACGACCCCGAGGATCACCACGAAGCTGCCGTTGGTCAGCGAGCCCAGCGTGATGTCCCGCAACGCCTGCCCCGCCCCGGTCGGGTCGACGCCGTCACCCAGCACCGCTTGGGAGATCCCGTTGGCGACCTGCACCGCCCGGGTGGCGGCCCACAGGCTCAACGCCCCGGCCAGGAACCCGATCACGATCCGCGGGCCCATCTGTTTCGCGGTGTAGCGGGTCTGCAGGCTCTCGAACGACATGATCACCACCGCGGCGATCAAGACGAGCAGGCCGTAGCAGGCGAGCAGGATCTGCCAAGACCCCGCCCACAGCTCACCGAGCCCGGGCAGGGTGCCCAGCTCGGGGGTGGTGAGCAGCGTGCCCGACAGCAGGTCCAACAGCGGGTTCAACGCGGCGGTCACCACGCCCCGGAAGAACTCGTCGATCGCGTTGCCGACACACCCACCCAGGTCGGTGAACCCGCACGGCGCCGGCGCGGGCTCGGCCGCCGGAGCAGTGCCGCCAGCCCCAGCCCCGCCGGCCGCAGTCCCGGGGGTGGCACCGGGACCGGTGGTCGTGGGAAGGCAACCGAATCCGTCGCAGGCCTCCGGGCCCACGGATGCAGGCGACCCCGGGAGCATCAGGGGAAGTCGGCTGTCGGGGGAGGCGGCGGCCGGAGGGCACGGGGTGGGCAGGCGGTCCTCGCAGCCGGGTGGGACGGGTACGGGTTCGGTCGAGGGCGTGGTGTTAGGGGCCTGGGCGGGACCAGCTGCGGCGGCCAGGACCGGCTCCATGACCTCCGGTGCCGACGGCGTGAGCCCGCACAATGCGATAGCGGCGGCGGCGAGCAGTATCGGAACGCGTACGGCCATACGCCGGCCGGTCCTGCCGTGCGGCGGCCGGCCGTGGACGGCGAGGGTTTGCCGGAGTCGTTGCGTGCGGGCGCTGCGGTTCGACCGCGACGTGAGGTGGGTCGTGAGGTGCACGGGTCAGGCTCCGACGATGCCCTGCAGGACGGTGACGACCAGCGGTGCGAGGACCGCGAGGGCGTAACCGACGCAGGCGCTGCGGAACGCGACCTTCGCTTTCTCGATCTCCCCGGGGTCTCCGCTGCCCAGGATGTAGCGGACCCCGCCGATGGTCAGGAACACCGTGGCCAGCAGCGCCAAGATGCCCACGACCCAGCTGCGGACGTTGTCGAGCACCTGGTTGACCGAGGTCGCCGCGGCCAGCACAACGGGATCTGCCGCGGCCATGGTGGCCGCGGTCGTCGTGAGCAGCAGTCCGACGACGGCGCCCGCGGCGAGTACACGCCGCACGCGGCGCCCAGCGGGTACCCGCTGGGGGGACGGTCGGTTCATGCGCATCGCGGGTCCTCCGTGCTCGATGACGAGGTCGCGCCCGTGACGGGCTGGCTTCGTGCTCCGGCCGCCGGGCGCCGTACCGGACTGGGCCCTGCGACGAGTGCTGGGTCATAGGCCGTCGGGTCGTCGAGATCGCGGCCGTTGGCGGGCTGGTCTCGTCTGTGCACCTGAACTCCGCGGTGCGGCGCGGACGGGGACAGTCGGCGGCGGATCCGCCGCCGGTGCGTCCCGGACACGTGCTCGACAGTCACTGTGCGTGCCCGGCCGGCGGTGTCCAGATCGGCGATGACATCCGGGCCGAGTCCGCCGACGGCGGGCTCGGCGAGGTGTTCGCGGACGTATCCGACGAGGCGGTGTTCGGCGCGCTGGCGGGCCTTCTTGGTCGCCTCGTAGCCGCTACCGCGCCGGGCGGCCGCCTCAGCCAGCGGCACCTCGTCGAGCCGGGTGCTGCCGATCAGCTCGGCCTCGGCCACCGTGATCGCACCGGCGGCGACCGCGCGCGCCAGCACCAGGTCCGGATGCCCGGACGGCACCGGTGCAGCGGCGCAGTGGAACGCCCGCGCGGACGGCGTGGGCGCGTCGAGGGACTCGCGCAGGCAGGCGTGGCCGGCGCGGTAGGCCGCCCACCGCAACCGCAGCATGATCCGCGGCCGGGCGAGGTCGATCACCGCCAGCTCGGCAAGGAACCCGGTCAGCACCGCCGCGTGCACATCCCGCGGGTCCCCGGCGAAGCGGGCGGTGAGCCGGGCAGCGATCCCGGTCAGCGCGGGCAGCGCGACCCCGACACACCCGATCGTCCACGCCCCGCCGTCGGCCCGCGAGCGGGTGACGAGCTGCACCCACACCGCGTCGCGCAGCGGCTGCGGGCAACGGCGGTGCAACAGCCGGCCGCGGAGCTCGTCGAGCGGCACCGGTCGCACGGGTAACCCGGCGAACCCGGTCCCGTCCACCGACAGCGGCTCCGGCCCGGCGACCAGCCACCCGAACGCCGCGCGCGCGGCGTCCAGGGGCATGTCGTTCGGGCCGAACGATGCTCTCGGAATCGCATTCTCATCGCGCATCGCAATGCTTCCCATCTCGCTCGGTGAATCGGCGAGAAAAGGACGCCACACCGGCGGGTACCGACCCGTTCCCGATCGCCTACCGACGCGGCACCACACGCTGACCGACCGCTCCGCAGAGATCACCACCACGTCACCTCGGCCGATCGAGACACCCGACGCGGCCGGGGCCGTGTTGTCCTCGACACCTCGGGAACAGGCTCGGTGAGCTGTGGGTTTCGTTGCGTGGTACCCGATCGGTACCTCACCGGTAGGTGTCCGGTGCCCATGGGTTCGGCCGCCGCCCGGCGAATGTGCGCGCCCATGTACGGATAGGGTTTCCGTGCTATCTCGACGGCGTCGACCGTCGCCGATGCAACTCCCAGAACGTGCGGGTGCCGGCGCGACGACAGATAGTCGGCACGACGACAGTGAGCACGGCCGGTTGCGCTATGTCCCCGCGGGGCCTTCGTGACGGAGTTCAGGGTGTACTCGGTCGCGGCCTTCCCGGCCCGGCCGGACCTGACCCTCCCAGGAGCGGCCCGTGCCCACCGACGATCACCTGCCCCGAAAAGGCAAGGCCCCCACCTCCGGCGTCACCACCCCCGGCCGCGCCGGCCGGGGTAGGGCCGTCGTGGACTTCCGGCCCTACCCGACCGCACCGACCCGCACCCGCCGCAGCCCGGCCAACTCCACCCGCCCCGGCAGCCGGCGCGCGAACCATCCCTCGACGCCGTCCACGATCTGGTTCACCCCGACTGTCCGCGACTCCCCATCGACCGGCGACCCCGTCCTAGCCCCGGCACCGAGCGGGGGGCTCGCGCCGATCCCGGCCGTCGGTCGCGGTGCGGAACCGTCTCCGCCGACCTGGTCCCTGTCGGTGGTCACCCGCGCCGTCACCTCGTTCACCGCCCCGGGCGCGACGGTGCTGCTGGTGCCGTGGCCCCACCCACGGCGTTCCGCGCGGGGCGCGACGGTTCCCGCCGCCGCGGTCGCGGCGCTGACCGAACTCGGACGCCGTCCCCGCGTCGGGCACCTGCCGCAACGCCCCGTCCACGGCGAGTCCGACGATCGCCGGCCCGACGGCATAGGGCAGGACCGCGCCGATCTGCTGATCACCGTCATGCCCGCCCGGCGCGATGCGGCCGAGCACACCGACGCCGTCGCCCGACTCGCCGCACGGTCGCTCCGGCTCGGCGGCGTCCTCGCCGTTCTCACTCACTGTGACCGCACCGGGGAGGTCCTGATCGACCCGACCGGGCCGATGGTGACCGCCGGCCAGGACGCGGACCTGCTCTACCTCCAGCACATCGTCGCGGTCCACCTCCCGCCCAGCGATCCCCGCATCCGATCGGCCCGCGGACCGGAGCGAACCGCCGGCGGTCGGGTAACTCAGCCGCACCTGCGGGTTCACAGCGACGTCCTGATCTTCACGCAGCCGCACGACGACACCGCCGGCCGCCACGATGTTCACCCGTCGCGACCGTGACCGACATGCCGGTCCTCCGCCCCACCTTCGCCGACCCGGAAGGCACTATCGTGCCCGATCCTGCACATCCCAGATCCGCTGCCGCCGACGTCCCCGTCCCGGTCCCGAACCCTGGCCCGCTCGACCTCGACGAGTTGCCGGTGTCGGTGTGGGCCACCGCGCAGCAGCCCCCGGCGACCCAGCGCCGCGGCCGCTACACCCCCGGCTCGACCGCGCACCCGGCGAAGATGCTGCCCGCCATCGCCGGCCACGCCATCGCCCGCTACACCGATCCCGGCGACCTCGTCCTGGACCCGATGTGCGGGATCGGCACCACCCTCGTCGAGGCCGTCGACCAGGGCCGGCGCGCCGTCGGGGTCGAGTACGAGCCACACTGGGTCGACATCGCCCACGCCAACCTCACACTCGCCCGCGAACGCGGCATCGACCCGACCGTGCTCGACGACTCCGTCGTGCTGCACGGCGACGCCCGCCAACTCGCCACCTTGTTGCCGACCCACTACTGCGGCGATGTCGCCCTGGTGGTCACGTCCCCGCCCTACGGCCCCTCCACCCACGGGCAGGTATCGGTCATCCCCGGCGGCGGCGTGCAGAAGTTCCACCACCTCTACGGCAACCTGCTCGACCGCGGGAACCTCGCCAACATCGGCCACCACCGCCTCCTGGCCGGCTTCGAGCGGATCCTCGCCGCGCTGACCGAGGTGCTGCGCCCCGGCGCGCACATCGCGATCACCGTCCGGCCGTGGCGCGAACACGCCGAACTGATCGACCTGCCCTCCCAGATCCTCGCCTGCGGCTCCCGCGCCGGACTGGTCCCCGTCGAGCGCTGCGTGGCGCTGCTCGGCCGCGTCGCCGATGACGGCCTGGTGGCTCGGGGCTCGTTCTTCCAGCGCGACTTCATCCGCAAACAACGCAACGCAGGCCTGCCCCTGCATCTGATCGCGCACGAGGACGTCCTGGTATTCCGCACGGACCTCGCCGGTGCGCTCGAGGCCGGTACCGGTCATGACCCAGCGGCGTTCGAGATGTGGCCGGTTGGTGCGGCGGCTCGGGCCGGGCGGGGAGGGGCGAGGCGGTGCCGTGCGAACTCGGCGGCGTGAGGTGCCGTGGCCAGCGCACCGCCGACGGTCTACCAGAACGGTGCGCGGCCGGGATCGTCGAGGACCTCCAGCAGCGGGTCGGGCGACACCGACGGGGCGGTGTCGACCGGGTGCCAGCGGGCGCGGCAGTCGGGCCACCACAACCGCCACCGGCGCCCGTCATGGCGCAACTGTGCAATCGGCTGCCGGGTCCACTCCCCGCCGACCCGGTCCCAGGGTGGCCGGGTTTCGAAGATCGTCACCGTGGAGCCGCGGATCGTGTGCTCGACCCGGACCTGATCGCAGGCCTGCGCGGGCACCCGGGCCGCGCAGTACGCCGCGATGCGCCGCACTTGGATCTCCGGGACCGCCACGACACCGATCCTTACACGCCCGCTGGCCACGTTGCCTCGACCTCCGGCGGCCACGACGCACGTAGCGCACCGGCCGAGGACGGCTCGGCGAGCATCGGGGGCAGGCCATGACTGGACCCGCCCGATCCCGCCGAGCCTGCAGCGCCGCGGCCGCGCCCGGGTCGCGTCCGGGCACCGATGCGGCGAAGGTGGATCCGGATGGCTCGGTGCGGCACCCTGTCGGGCCGAGCGGCCCTCCAGTGGGGGTTCTCCCGCTCTACACCCCGGCCGACGCGGCGGAGTTGCTGGCCGTGCGGGAGTCCTGGCTGCGCCGGCGCGCGGCCGAGCGCCGGGTGCCCTGCACCTTCCTGGGTAAACATCTGCGGTTCTCCCGCGCTGATGTGGAGGCGATCGCCACCGCGGCCGCCCGCCCGGCCGGACCCACGACGCCGCTGCGGCGCCGACCGGTCCGGCGCCGATGACCGGTCGCCCGCCTGCCGCTGGAGCCGGGGGTTCCGCTCCGGCCGTATCGGAGCGTCCATAGATGTAGGCGTCCGGGGCTTCCGGGGTCGCCCGGACTGGCTTGTTGGGCTGATGAGGGACGGGACACCACGACATGGCCTGGGTGGAGCAGAGCGGGAACCGCAGCTGGCGGGTCCGTTACCGCCGCGAGGACGGCACCATCGGCGCGGTCAACGGGTTCAGCAGCAAGACCGCTGCCGGTCAGCACGCCGACACCCTCGAATCCGAGCAACGCCGCGGCACGTGGGTCGATCCGGCCGCGGGGAAGACCACGTTGCGGGAGTGGAGCGTGGACTGGCTCGACGCCCTCGATGTCGCGATCCGCACCGAGGACTACTACCGCAGCCTGCTGCGCTGCCACATCCTCCCGCGCTGGGGCGATGACCGGCTCGCCGACATCTCCGGGATCAAGACCGCAGCATGGGCCAAGCAACTCCGAGCCAGCGGCTACGCCCCGGTGACCGTGTCCGGGGTGACGAAACTGCTGTCGCTGATGTTGTCCGACGCGGTCGAGGAGCGTCTCATCGTGGCCAACCCGATCCGGGCCCGGCGCCGCGGCCGCCACCGCGCCACCCGCCGGGCGGAACGGATCTGGGCCACCCCACAGGAGGCGCTCTCCGTGGCCGACAACGCCGCCCGGCTACCCGGAGCCGGCCCGGCCGCCGCCGTACTCATCGTCACCGCCGCGTGGACCGGCGCCCGCTGGGGAGAGCTGGTCGGCCTGCACCGCGCCAACACCCACCTCGACGACGGGGTCATCGTGATCGACCCCGATGTCGGGACGCTGCACGAGTCGAGCCGCGGTCTGGAACTGGGCCCGCCCAAGACTGCCGAGTCCGCCCGCACCATCACCCTGCCCAACTTTCTGGTCGAGCTGCTGCGCGCCCACCTCGACACCCACGACCACACGCAGGTGTTCATCTCCCCGGAGGGGGAGTGGCACCGGCGCAGCAACTTCGGCCGCCGCGCGATGCGCCCCGCGGCCGACGGCAACCTGGCCCAACCCCGCCCGCACGTACGGCTCTCGCCGGTCAAGACCGGGCTGACGTTTCACGGGCTGCGACACAGCCACAAGACGTGGATGATCGCCGACAACGTGCCCGAGATCGCCCAGGCACGCCGGCTCGGGCACATCCTCGACGACAAGATCCAGCAGACCTACTCCCACGTCGCCGCCGAAGTCGAAACCCACCTCCTCGAGGGACTCGCCGAGCGCTGGTCCAAGGCCATCGCCGACAGCCCCGAGGCACCCGACTGGCGAAGCCATCTGGGACCGAATCGATGAGGCGCAGTACCCGGCGGCGATCGCCTCTCACGCACGGCCACCTTGCACTCGGGCCCGCTGCGGGAGCACCGGGTCCCCGCATAGGCGTGCTCGGCGAACCCTCACCCGGCCGGCATCACCAGCGGGAACAACACCCCCGCGGATCGTGATTCTTGTAGGTCGGGTTCCGGGAAACGACCAGCCCAGCACTGTGGACAGCCGGGCCGGACAGCGCCGCAGCGCGGCGGAGATGTTCTCTCAAGGTGTTGGCTGGCCACAGTCGTGTTGGCTGGCCACGGTCGAAACCGCTCCGAGCGGGCACAAGCCAGACGCCCCGACCGCGCGCCGTCCCCGGGCCGGACATCGCTCATCGTAGGACGGCGCGGGCCAGGCGGGTGAGCTGGCGGGCGGACAGGTGTGGCAGGTAGGCGCGGCCGAGGGCGTTGCCGATCGCCGGGAGCGCGATCGGATCGGGGTAGGCCAGATACAGCGGCCGGTACTCGGGCTGGAATTTGGCTTTGAATGCCAGCAGGGACGCGAACCCGTACACCGGTTCGAGGCGTCGGCTGAGGGTGTCGAGGAGTTTCTGCAGCCCGCCGATGGGCTGGTCGTGGTCCAGGCGGGCCAGTGGGGCACCGGAGAGCGACAGGAACTCCGCGCCTTCGTTCTGGCAGATCGTCGCGGTCGAGGCGATCAGGAACTCCATCACCCCGTTGAACCCGTCGCTGCGGCGGCGCATGAAGTCCAGGGTCCAGCCGACGATCTCGCCGTCGCGGCGAACCGGTAGCCAACTGGTGACGCCGTGCACGGTGCGGTCGGAGTCGACCGCGAGAATCAGCCGCACATCGGGGTCCTCGAGCTCGGCGAGGCCGCCGAGGGTGAAACCCATCTCGGGAAGGCCCTTGTCGGCCGCCCATTCCTCGGCGATCGCCCGGATCTGATCGGTGATCACCAGCGGCGCCCGGGCCAGGGTGGTGTCCTCGATGCCGATCCCGGCCCGCTCGGCCTTGTTCAGCGCGGTCCGCACGTCCTGCCATTTCTTGCCGGTGAACGCCAGATCGGCGAGCGGGACCACGGTCTCCTCGGCGACCTGCACGGTGCTCCAGCCCATCGCGCGAGCCATCAGTTCCACCTCGTCGCTGACGCTGTAGAGGCATGGTGACCAGGCGTGTTCGTGGCAGTGCCCGACGAACCCGAGTACCGCGAACTGTCGGGCGTCGCGGTCACCGATCGGGTCGCCGGTGGTGATCGCGACCCCGCCGATCACCCGGTAGGCGATCGCGGCAGTCCCGTCCGGGGTGAACCAGTAGCGCTGCCCGACCCAGGTCGCCATGTGCGACAGCGACCCGCCACCCCAAGTGGTCAACAGCGCCCGGATCCGTGCCAGGTCCGGTCCCGTGTCGCGGCTGCGGCTGCGCGCGAACGCCCGCAGCACGACGACCGCGACCACGGTCCAGAACACCGGGCCGGTCCACTCATAGAGCCAGAACGCCGGCGTCGAGACCGGGAAGAACGCGGGTTCGAACTCGCCGAGGTAACCCGGCGGGATAAACCGGGCCGGCAGGTCGATGAGCAGGGCACCCAGCCCCGGCCGCGGGTCATAGCCGGCACCGATCACCACGCTACCGACGAGGTAGACCACACAGACGACCAGCAGTGTGCCCGCCATGACCCGCGCTGCGCCCCGGTAGGTACCGGCCGGGGCGCGCAGCCCGAACCGGCGCCGGGTCACGGCCAGCAGCACCGCGGTCAGCAGCGGCGCCAGCGCGGCGACGGCGAGGACCAGCCACGGGTGCACATGCACGCCCTCGCCGAGCAGGACCCGCTGCTTCATCGTGGCAGTGCTGGTGTGCCGGGCCAGCGCCAACCCGAGTGCGCCCAGCACCAGGTTGCCGATCAGCGCGGCGATCCACGCGACCCGACGCCCCCGCCGTAACCCCTCTGCCGTGATCAGCATCAGGACTATCGGCAGCACCGACATCAACCCGGAACCGATCCCGGACAGCTGCAGCCGCTCGCGCAGCGACGAGCACTCGGATGCGGCAGCAGGGTTGGCGCAGAGCTGGGCCACCACTGCGGGGTCCGGCGGGGGCGAGGCGAACAGCAACCGGGACACCGACAACGGCCCGACCCTGCTCTGCGCGACAGCGGCGAGCAACGGGCCGACCGCCGAGGCCACGACCACCAGCGCGACCAGCACCCGGGTCTCGGGCACCGACGGGCGGCCGGGGCGCACCTGGTGTCGCCGGCGGCCGGTCGTGCACATGCCGACCACGAGACCGATCACGCCGCCGGCCAGCCGTAGGAGGTCACCGAGCAGCCCCGAGTACAGCGCCAGCATGACCAGCCCGGTCAGCAGCACCAGCCGCACCCGCCGCCGCCACATCGCGCCCAGCCCGGCGCTGACCATCAGCACCGCGGCCACCAGCCCGACGCCCGGTCCGAGGGCGAGCATCTGGTGCAGCTGCGTGGTCCACCGGCCACCACCGGTGCCCAGTGCGAGGACCACGCCGATCCCGCCCAGCACACCGAGCACCTGCCCCATCACCAGCGTGAGCGCGGCTCGCAGGATGCCCAGGCGCCGTTCCACAAGCGGTAGCAGCGCGACGAGCGCGATCGTGGTGAGCAGGTAGCTCAGCAGGCCCGAGCACCACAGCGCCGAGGTCAATGGGCTCCACCACCGCCCCGCAGCCAGCGGTCGGACACCGACTCCGACCGCAGCTCGCAGCACGGCTGGCGGGCCGTCGAGCAGGCTCCCGGTCACGGCCCCGACCGACCACAACACCACCACGAGGCCCGCGGTCAGTGGGGCCCGTCGTGCCACGATCCCAAGCCGCTTCACCGCGCCGCGACCGATCGGGCCGTCGGTCGTCGCGGGCCCCTCGCCCCGCACCCCGCCCACGGCCTCGCCTGGCTGGGCAATGCCGTTCAGCACCGGTGCTCGCCGCCGAGGTGCGGCGCGCCGCGACCGACCGGTCGGCGGATGTGGCCGGCCACAGCTGTGATCAGGGTGGCGCCGGGTAGGAGGATGAGGCGGGTCAGTGAGACCGGGCCCGCGCTCGCCCGGCGGGCGAGCGGGGCTACGGGCTGGGGCCGGATGCGCACGAGCGCCCAGACCACGATGGCATGGACCGCCACCGCGCCAGCGCCGCCGGCGACCAGGACCGCGGCGATCAGCCACGGCATGCTGGAGCGGTGCCCGCTGATGAGCAGCAGCGGCAACCAGACCGCGACGACGCCGCCGAGCATCGCGGTGAGTGCAGCGCGGGTGTGGACGCGGCGGAATCCGTGCTGGCGCACCGCGTCGTCGACGACGCTCGGCAGGCTCGGTGCGGCCTGCCGCTGAGCGTGCCCGGTCACGGTCCTCGACGCAGGGTGTCGCGCCGCGGCGGGCCACTCGTGGCGTCGCAGCGAGATGCGCGGTGCGCGGCGGCTACTGGTCATGGTTTCGGGGTCGGTTCCGTTCGGCCCGCGGGCCGAGGTGCGCGAATCGGGACAGTGTCGTGGCGGGCAGCGCTCGGCTGGCGAGGAACGCCGCGACGGCGATCCACACGACGCCCAGCGCCGCGCCGGCGGTCACGTCGCTGGGGTAGTGCACGCCCAGCAGCACCCGCGACGCGGCGACTGCCGCGGTCAGCGCGACACCGGTGCCCAGCAGCAGCGGCCGCCAGTGCCGGGCCACCAGCGGGAGGGCCAGCAGCACGAGCGCGCCGTAGCCGGCGGCGGTCCCGGCGGTGTGTCCGGAGGGGAAGCTGTACCCGGAGGCGACCGCCACCGGATCGGCGAAGTGCGGCCGGGCCCGACCGAGGAGTTCTTTGAGCCCGGTTTCGCAGGCCAGTTCCCCGAACCGGGCCACCATGAGCAGGACCGTCGCGCGCCAGCGCCGCCCGATCAGCAGCACGATCGCGGCCACGGCGGTGACCACGTCGACCGCCACCGGGCTCCCGATCGCGGTGACCACCTGGGAGGTGGTCAACAGCCACGGCTGCGCGAGTACCGCGGTGTGGGCGGTGGCGACGATGGTCTGATCCAGGTCGAGCAGCGGTGCCCAGTGCACTGCGACGAGCAGATCAAGCACCGCCACCACGGCGGCGCCGGCCACTGCCAGCCATCCCAGCATTCGAGTGGGCGGCGGCAGCCGCGGACCCGGCGGGTGCGCGGTCATGTTCGAACCTGCTGCCGGACGGTGGGACGGTCAGTTGGGGTTGGGGATGTCGGCTGGGCGGTGTGGTGGCGGGCCAGCCCGATGACTCCGGCGGCGGCAACAGCCCCGCACGCCAGCAGCGCGAGCACCGCGGACGTGGCGGCGCCGGCGGCTTCACCGAGGACCGCGGCACCGAGACCGACCGCGACCAGCGGGTCGATCACGGTCAGCCCGGCCACCACGACCTCGGTCGGTGCGCCGGCATGAGCCTGTTGGGCCCACCACCCGCCCAGTCCCAGGGCCGCGAGCATCGCCGGGACCGCGAGCGGGGCGACCGCGGCCAGGTCACCGGCGACAAAGTGGGCGACCAGCAGCTTGGTGAGCACCGCGACGAACCCGAAACAGCTCCCGGCCGCGGTGATCTGCCCCAGGCTGCGCACCGACCGCAGCGCCACCCCTGCCCGCGCCACCCCTGTCTGAGCCGCCCGGTACGGCATCGCTGGTGAAGCCATGCGTGAAGTCGCCGACAGGATCGCGAGGCCCGCGACGAGCGCGACTAGCAATGTCACGATCTGCTCTAGTTCGCGGTGACTGCCCAGTTCCGGGGTGGTGATGGTGGCGGCGCGGGCCACGAACAGCGCGACCCCGATGGTGCACGCCGCGATCGCCGCGACCGCGCTGCGGGATAGCCGGGCACGGCGGGCGTGGGCGTCGAGCAGCGCGGCCAGCGGCAACGCCAGCACCCCGACCGGCTGCACGACGGTCAGCGGGGCAAGCGACAACGCCGTCACGTGCAGCACCGTCCCGACACCGAGCATCCCCAATCCGCCCAGCCACCCGCGATCGCGCAGCAACGGAAGCATCCGCGCCCGCCCCGACTGCCGAAGGCCGCCGTCCTTTGCCATCGCGCTGCTCGCGTCGGAGTGGGTGTTCTGGACGGCGCGGTTCTGCCACCGGGCACCCACCGCGTAGCAGCCGGCCCCGGCCATGGCCAACCCGATCGCCCACCCGGTCATTCCGGCTCACCAACGGGCTTCCCCCGACGGCCGCGGCGGCGCAGCAGGTGCCGGCCGACGAGCGCCCCGATCACGACGGCGAGCGCGAGGAGCAGGTACAGCTCGTAGCGTTTGACCTGGGCGTAGATGGCGTCGAGATGGTTGCCGGCGAGGTACCCGACCGCGCTCCAGGTCCCGACCCAGATCGCCGCGCCGAGCACGTTGAACACCAGGAACCGCCGCCACGGCATCTTGGCCAGCCCGGTGACGATGCCGTTGGCCTGGCGCAGCCCCTCGACGAACCGAGCGATGGTGACGACCTTCCCGCCGTGGCGGGTGAAGAACCCTTCGGCCTTGTCCAGCCGGGTCTCGGTGAGGAACACGTAGCGGCCGAAGCGCAGCACCAGCGCGCGGCCGCCGAAGTGGCCGATGGCGAACCCGACGTTGTCTCCGGCCACGGCGGCGAGGAACCCGATCAGCATGACCACGACGATGTTGAGCTGGCCGGCGCCGGCGTAGACCGCGGCCGCGATCAGGATCGTCTCGCCCGGCACCGGGATGCCGAAGTCCTCCAGGAACAACAGCCCGCCGACGGCGAGGTAGCTGTAGGAGTCCAGGATCGGGGCCAGCGACCCGAAGATCCCCGGCAGCACGGGTGGAGTCACCACAGGGTGTCCCGCGGCCCGCGTGCCCACGTGCCCGCAGCGGACGGCGCCGGGTCCGATCGTGCCGGGTCGGATCGGGCCGGATCGACCGCCTGATGCTGCGGGGCGCCGCCGTGTCTCGGCGAGCTCGCGAGGAGCTGATCCGCCGGGGTCTGGTCGGGTTCGATCTCGGGGGCCTCCAGCGCGGGGTCCTCTAGCACGGCTGGCGCGGGGTGTGCGGTCAGGAGGGGCCGCAGGCGGGTCCGGGCCAGCCCGGTGACCGCCCAGGTCAGCGGCGTACGCACGAGCAGATAGCCGACCACGGCGACCGCAGCACCAACGACCAGCCCGACCAACACGTCCCCGGGCCAGTGCGCGCCGACATACACCCGGGCGAACGCCATCAGCAACGCCGCGACCGTGGCGAGATAGCCGAGGCGCCGCGACACCAGCCACACCCCAGCCGCGACTGCGCCGGCCATCACCGCGTGATCGGACGGGAAGGCGTAGTCGGCGCTGCGCGTGACCAGCACCTGCGCGGCGGGCAGCACGGTGTAGGGCCGCGGCTCGTGCACCAACGCCACCGGAATCTGGTTGAGTCCGAGGGCGATCAGCATCCCGGCCGGCGCCCACAGCGCCGCCGCCATCCTCCGCGCCGGCCCACCGCCCGCCGAGAGACCGAGCGACGCCGACGGCTCTGACGAGGACCCCACGGAGGACGACGCTGTGGAGGAAGATGCCGTGGAAGAAGACGCTGTGCCGGGCGCGCGGCGGGCCAGCCACCACCCGGCCAGAAGCAACGCCGCGAACCCGACCACCCCGTAGGTGGCGTAGCCGACGATCACCGGGTGCAGCCAGCCGGTGTGGGTGGCGAAGGCGTTCACCGCGGCGAACCCGTCGCGGTTGGCCCAGTTCAGAAACGTCTGGGTGTCCTCGACCGCGCCGGCGAGGATGTCGATGAGCCCGCGCATCTCAGCGCACCTGCCCCTCGGTCGCGGTGTGGCGTGGTGGGCGGCGTCGGGCGCGCAGCAACTCCAGCCCGAGCGGGATCAGCGAGACGATCACGACCGCGACGATCATCGGCAGCAGGTAGCGGTCCACGTTCGGCACCACCGAGCCGAGCGCGTACCCGGCCAGGGTTACCCCAACCGACCAGACCAGCCCGCCGATGACCTGCCAGAGCGCGAAGGTCCGTGCCGGGACCCCGATCACCCCGGCCAGCGGGTTGAGCACGGTGCGCACCACCGGGATGAACCGGGCCAGGACGATGGCCTTGCTGTAGCCGTAGCGATCCAGCAGCTGCTGCGCGCGGGCCATCCCGGCGGCCAGCCGGGGCCGATCCCGGGCCAGCAGCGCCGGCCCGGCCCGGCGCCCGATCACATATCCGACCTGCGCGCCGGCCAGCGCCCCGACCGCGGCGGCGGGCAGCACCGCGCCCAGCTGCAGGTGCACCGCCGCACCGGCCGCGGTCGAGCAGAACAGTCCCGCGGTGAACAGCAGGCTGTCGCCGGGCAGGAAGAACCCGACCAGCAGCCCGGTCTCGGCGAACAACACCACCAGCACCGCCACCGCGCCGGCCCACGACAGCAACGACGTCGGGTCCAGGATGTTGACCGCCAGGACCTGCGGGGCGGCCGCCAATGGGCCGGAGGCCAGATCGGAGAACAGCATCGTGATGACGGCTTCCTCGCTCACAGTGGGAACGGCACGTGGCCCGACTGATGCACCACCACCGTGCACCTACAGTGCTGTAGGTAGCAGCTCCTACGCTACTGTAGGTGAGTGATGGGTGCGAGTGAGGGGTCGGACACGATGGGTACCCGAACGGACCGGCGCCAGTCCGGGGAGCTGGAGAGCGAGGTCCTCGCCGTGCTGTGGGCGGCCGACGAGCCGCTCGTCGCCGCGCAGGTGCAGCAGGCGCTGGGGCCCAGGTTGGCCTACAACACAGTGCAGACCATCCTGACCCGGCTGCACGCCAAGGGTGCGGTCAGCCGGGAGGCTGCCGGGCGCGCGCACGCCTACCGTCCGGTGCTCGACGACAACGGGTTGACCGCGCGGCAGATGCGGGCGCTGCTGGACCGGGGCACCGATCGGGCCGCGGTGCTGCGGCGTTTCGTCGACGAGCTCGCCGGCCCGGACGGCGACGTGCTCGCCGAGCTGCTGGCGCAAGCCCACCGGAGCACCCCGAACCCGCCGCCTGCAGCGGTCTCGTCTGCGCCGTCGGGCCTGGAGAGCTGAGGCCGGTATGCGTCTGGACGTGTACGTGCCGGTGCTGGCGGCGTTGCTGATGGGCGTCGCGGTGCGCCCGCTGGCCCGGCTGCTGCCGCCCGGGATCGGGTTCCGGGTGCTGGTGGCCGTCGGGCTGATCAGCGCGGCCGGTTGGGTGTGGACACTGGGCCTGCTGGCCTGGACCGCGGTCGGGCAGATCCCCCTCGTCGCCCGCTACGGGGGCTGGTCGGTGCCGGTGCTGCAGGCCGACAACCCGGTCGCGGCGCCCATCGCCTACACAGCCGCGGCCGCGCTGGCCGTCGTGACCGTGCTGGTCGCCCGCGCGTCGATCCGGCGGCTGCGCGCGGTCGCCCACAGCTGGAAACTCGCCCGTTCGCTGGCCCCGGCTGGCGGCGGGGAGCTGGTGGTGCTGCCCGATCCGACCGTGGAGGCGTTCGCCCTACCCAGCTTCGACCGCCGCTGCCGCGGGCACATCGTGGTCACCGCCGGCATGCTCCGGGCCCTGGATCCGGCCGAGCGCCGGGTGTTGTTCGCCCACGAACGCGCCCACCTCGACGGCGCCCATCACTGGTGGCTGCTCGCCGCCCAGCTGACCGCGGCCGCGAACCCCTTCCTGGTCCGGCTGCCCGCCACCGTGGACCACCTGCTGGAGCGGGCCGCCGACGAGACCGCCGCCACCGCGGTCACCGACCGGTGTCTCGCCGCCCGCGCGTTGGCCCGCGCCGGGCTCGCCGCGCTGCACCATCCGCCCGCCCCGGCTCGGGGAATCGCCCTTGCCTACACCGGCTCCACCACCGAGGCCCGCATCACCGCGCTCCTCGCGCCGCCACCACAGTCGCACCGGGCGCTGCTCGCCATCCTGGTCATGACGGTCGCGCTCGTCGTAGTGTCCGCAGCGGACGCCGGACGCGACCTCGAGACCCTATTCGAACTCGCGATGCACACGCGAGGATGAGCCAGCCGCCTCCCTCGTGGCCTCGGGTGGGCCGGGCGCGGCTGCTGCCGCTGTACGCGGCGGGATTCGTGACCGCGTTCGGCGCGCACGCCGTCGCGGCCAGCCTCGGCGGGATCACCGGGCCCGAGCACACCTCGCTGCTCGAGCTGGGCCTGCTGCTGGCGGTCTACGACGGCGCGGAGGTACTGCTCAAACCGGTGTTCGGGTCCCTGGCCGACCGGATCGGACCCCGCCCGGTGCTGCTGGGCGGCCTGGTCGCGTTCGCGCTCGCCTCCGCCGTGTTCGTGCTGGCCGGCGCCAGCCCCGCCGCGGTCGGGTTGGCCCGTTTCGGGCAGGGCGCCGCCGCGGCGGCGTTCTCCCCGGCCGCCGGTGCGATGGTTGCCCGCCTGACCCCGCAGACCGGCCACGGTCGGGCCTTCGGCCGCTACGGGGCCTGGAAAGGCCTGGGTTACACCCTCGGGCCGCTGCTCGGCGGGGTTCTGATCAGCTTCGGGGGCTTCACCTTGCTGTTCATCACCCTGGCCGTGCTCGCGGTCGTCGTCGCGGCGTGGGCCGCGATCGCGGTGCCGACGCTGCCGGCGCTGCCCCGGGCCCGCCAGACGGTGCTCGACCTGGGCCGCCGAATGACTCAACCGGGGTTCCTGCGCCCCACGGTGGTCTTGGCGGCGACGACGGCGGCGTTGTCGGTCGGGGTCGGGTTCCTGCCCGTCCGGGGCGCCGCCGTCGGGCTGGGCCCGGTGGCCACCGGAGCGGTGGTGTCGGTGCTGGCGGCGGCGGCTGCGCTGGTGCAGCCGTGGGCGGGGCGGGTGCGGGACTCGGGACGGCTGCCCGAGCGGGCCGGGATGGCCGGGGGGCTGGTGCTGGCCGCGGTCGGGTTCGCCTCCGCTCCGGCCCTTCCGGGCCTGGTCGGGTTGCTCGGTGCCGCGCTCGCGGTCGGTGCCGGTGTCGGGGTCGTCACCCCGCTGGCGTTCGCCGCGCTCGCCGCGGCCGCACCGCCGGAGCGGCTCGGGCAGACCATGGGGGCTGCCGAGGTTGGCCGCGAGCTCGGCGACGCCGGCGGCCCGCTGCTGGTCGGCGCGCTCGCCGCGGTGGCGTCGCTGTCGCTTGGCCTGACCGGCCTGGCCGTGCTGCTCGCCGCCGTCGGAGCGACAGTGGCCGCGACAACGGCACGCCGGGACCGCGCCTAACCCACCGGACCCTGATGTCCTACGCTACGAGTAGTAGATGTGGGTGTGAGTGGATCGGGGACAGCGGCATGGATGGTCGACGCTCCCCGGGGAGCCTGGAGCAGGAGGTCCTCGCGGCCCTGGCCGCGACGGATCGCGCCCTGACCCCGGGTGAGGTGCGCGATGTGCTAGGCGGCGAGCTGGCCTACACCACGGTGATGACCGTGCTGGCCCGGCTGGTCGAGAAGGGTGTGCTGACCCGGGAGCGGGCCGGGCGAGCGTATGCCTACCGGCGCGCCGCCCCGGCCGAGGTGACCGCGCGGCGGATGCGCGGGCTGCTCGACGCCGGGGACGACCGCGCCGATGTGCTGACCCGGTTCGTCGGTGCCCTCTCGCCCGCCGACGAGCGCCTGCTCGGCGAGCTGCTGCACCACGCCACCGAGGACACGGGCGGCGCCACCGGCGAGGAGGGTGTGCGGTGATCACGGCCGGGATGGTGGTGCTGGTGGTGTCGGGGCTGTTCGCGCTGACCGGCCCGCCGCTGGGGCGCCGGCTGCCGCCCGCACTCGGCACCCGGGTCCTGGTCGCGGGCGGCGTCGGGGTCGCGGCGGCAACCGGGTTCGTGTGCTGTGTGGCCGCGTTCACCCTGCTCGGGCAACTGCCCCGGATCGCCCATGTGGGCGGCTGGTCCGCCCAGGCCGTGCACGACACCAGCCCGGTGCCGGTCGCCGCCGCGATCACCGGCGCCGTAGTGGCGGGGCTGGCGATGACCGCCGCGGTGGTGGTGCTGGTACGCTGGCTGCTCGCGTTCGTCCGCGTCGAGTTGGCCTGCGGCGGATGCGGAACCGGCGAGTCGGCTGATGGGCTTGTGGTCGTGGACAGCGACCGCGCCGATGCGTTCGCCACCCCGGGCTGGAGCGGGCGGATCGTGGTCACCACCGGCCTGCTACGCGCCTTATCGGCGGCTGAGCGCCGCGCCGTGCTGGAGCACGAGCGCTCCCACGTGCGCCATCACCACGCCTGGTGGCTGCTCGCAGCCGATCTCGCCGCCGCGGCGAACCCGCTGCTGCGCGCGGCCGCCCGCACCGTTGCCCACGGCGTGGAGCGCTGGGCCGACGAGGACGCCGCCGCCGTGGTGGCCGACCGGCGGCTTGTCGCCCGCGCCCTCGGCCGCGCCGCGCTGCTGCGCCAGGCCGGCACCTCCCCGTCCCTGGCGCTCTCGGCGGTGGGCGGGCAGGTGCCCGACCGGGTCCGCGCCCTGCTCGCACCTCCACCTCGTCGGCACCTGGGCTACCTGGCCGTGCTCGGCGTGCTGCTCGCGCTGGTCGCCGGGGGTAGCGCCCTGGTCCAGGAACGAGGCCGGGAGCTGTTCGTGCACGCCGCGGTCGTGCAGCACCACCACTGACCACGCAATCCCGCCGGCCACATTCCCCGCTGACGCACCCCTCGCCGCGCTACGACATGGTGTGTAGTAGCGTAGTTCTACTACCGACAGCGTAGTAGCGAGCGGCTCCCCTTCCCCGCCTCCTGCGCCGTCGGCGACGAGCCTGTGGAGGACATGCGTGAGCACAGCAATCGCGGCAACCCCGACCGGAGAGCGGCAGCGTGCGGAGGTGGCCGCCCGCGCGGTCGGGCTGGGGAAGGTCTACGGCTCCGGGCAGACCCGGGTCACGGCGCTGGGCGCAGTGGACGTGGAATTCGCCCGCGGCGGTTTCGCGGCGATCATGGGCCCGTCGGGGTCGGGGAAGTCGACCCTGATGCACTGCATGGCCGGTCTCGACACCGCCACGGGCGGGCAGGCGTTCATCGGCGCCACCGAGATCACCGCATTGAACGACAAGGCCCTGACCCGGTTGCGCCGGGATCGGATCGGGTTCATCTTCCAGGCGTTCAACCTGTTGCCGACCCTGACCGCGCTGGAGAACGTGACGCTGCCCGGTGACATCGCGGGACGCCGTCCGGACCGGGCGTGGCTGGATCAGGTGATCGACACCGTCGGGTTGCGGGACCGGCTCGCGCACCGTCCCAGTGAGCTCTCCGGTGGGCAGCAGCAGCGGGTGGCGTGCGCCCGCGCCCTGGCCGGGAGACCGGAGCTGATCTTCGCCGACGAGCCGACCGGGAACCTGGACTCCCGCGCCGGGGCGGAGATGCTGGCGTTCCTGCGCCGCAGTGTCGACGAGCTCGCCCAGACCATCGTGATGGTCACCCACGACCCCGCCGCGGCCGCGCACGCCGACCGGGTGCTGTTCCTGGCCGACGGCGCGATCGTCGACGAGCTGACCGATCCCACCGCGGACGCGGTGCGGGAGCGGATGAAGAACCTCGAACACCGCCCCGGTGCGTCCGCCGGCGCGGAAGCCTGAGGCATAGGCGATGTTGAAGGCGAGCCTGCGCAGCTTCCTCGCGCACAAGGGACGGCTGGCGCTGTCCGGGTTGGCGGTCGCGCTGAGCGTGGCGTTCGTGGCCGGCACCCTGATCCTGTCCGACACCATCGACGCGACCTTCACCGCGCTGTTCACCTCCACCGCCGCGGATGTCACCATCACCCCGCGGCAGGCCTTCACCCCGGAGGTCGAGGATGCCGGCTTGGCCGGGCCGCCCGCGACGCTGCCCGCCGCCACCGTTGCCCGGGTCAGCGGGCTGCCGGGGATCGCGGCCGCGCACGGGCAGGTCAGCGTGCAGAACCTGACCGTCGTCGACGCCCACGACCTGCCGGTCGGCCCGACCAGCGGCGCTCCCACCCTCGGGCAGAACTTCTACCCCAGCACCCACCCGGCATTCCGGATCGCCGAGGGCCGCGCGCCGGCCGCGGCCGGGGAGATCGCGCTGGACCAGACCAGCGCTGCGCACGCCGGCGTGCAAGTCGGGGACCCGCTGCGGGTGCTCACCCCGACCGGGTCCACCCCGGAACGCGTGGTCGGGGTGGCGGCGTTCACCGCGGCCAACCCCGGCGTCGGCCTGGTCCTGTTCGACACCCCCACCGCGCAGACGGTGCTGCTGGGCAAACCCGACGTGTTCACCGCGATCACCCTCGACGCACAGCCCGGTGTCGACGACGCCGCGGTCGCCCGCCAGGCCGCGATCGCCTTGGGTAACGGGTTCGCAGTGAGCACCAAGGCGGATCAGGCCGCGTCGTCCGCAGCTCAGATCAGCTCATTCCTCGATGTCATCACCTACGCCCTGCTCGGGTTCGCCGCCGTCGCGGTCCTGGTCGGGATGTTCCTGATCCTCAACACCTTCTCCATGCTGGTCGCCGCCCGCACCCGCGAACTCGGGCTGCTGCGCGCGCTGGGCGCCGACCGCGCCCAGGTGGTGCGCTCGGTGCTGGCCGAGGCGCTGCTGCTCGGGATCGGTGGCTCCGTGGTCGGGCTGGCGGGCGGTGTCGGGCTCGCCGCGCTGATCACCACCCTGATCGGGCAAGCCGGGGTGGACCTGTCCGCGACCTCGCTGGTGATCTCCCCGCTCACCCCGGTGGCGGCGTTCGTCGTCGGGATCGGGGTCACCCTCGCCGCCGCCTGGTTCCCGGCGCGCCGCGCTGCCCGGGTCGCGCCCATGCAGGCGCTGCGCGAGGCCGCCACCGGACCGAGCCCGTCGTTGCGCCGCCGCGCGATCGGCGGGCTGGCGCTGGCCGCTGTCGGTGCGGCCGCGCTGATCTCCGCCGCTGCGTGGCACGACACCCTCACGACCGCTGCGGCCGCGCTCGGGGTCGGGATCGTCGCCACCCTGCTCGCCGCGGTTGTGCTCGGGCCGATCCTGGCCCGCACCGTCGTGGGTGGTCTGGGCGCGGTGTTCCCGCCGATGTTCGGCGCGATCGGGCACCTGTCTCGGCGCAACGCCGTGCGCAATCCGCGCCGCACCGGTGCCACCGCCGGCGCTCTGATGATCGGGCTGGCCATGGTCGGCGCCGCCTCCGTGCTCGCCGCGTCGCTGGACACCTCCATCACCGCCGAGGTCGCGAGCACGTTCGGCTCCGACTACGTGATCTCCGCCGGCGGTGGCCAACCCGTCCCCGCCGATACCACCGCGCAGATCCGCGCCCTTCCCGGAGTCGCGACGGTGACCCGTCAGCGCTACGCGCTGGCCCACCGCGACGGATTCCAGGTCTCCCTGTCCGGGATCGACACCGCCACCATCGACCAGGCCGTCACACCCCAGTACCTCGCCGGGTCCACCGCCGACCTGACCCGCGGAGGACTCATGGTCGACCAGAGCTCCGCGGCCGCCGACGGCCTGCGCCTCGGGTCACCGGTGACACTGACGTTCCTCGACGGCACCACCGCCACCCTGCCCGTCGCCGCGATCAGCAAAACCCCCGTCGGCGGCGGCAAGGACGGCGGCACCTTCCAGGTCTCACTCGACACCCTGGCCCGCTACCAACCCGCCGCCAGCGACGTCACCCTCTACGTCACCACCGCCCCAGGCGCCGCGGCCGCGGTCGGGCAGGAGCTGCACAACGCGCTGGCCGGAGCCCCGCAGATCCACGTCCAGGACAAGAGCGCCTACCGAGCCCAGACCACCGGACAGGTCACCCTCGTGCTCAACCTGCTCTACGGGTTGCTCGCGCTCGCGATCGTCATCGCCGTCCTCGGGGTGATCAATACCCTGAGCCTGTCGGTCATCGAACGCACCCGCGAGATCGGGCTGCTCCGCGCGATCGGCACCACCCGGCGCCAGATCCGCCGACTGATCCGGCTCGAGTCCGTGCTCATCGCCGTGCACGGAGCGCTGCTCGGCCTAGGCCTCGGGCTGGTCTGGGGCATCACCGGACGGAAGGTCCTCACTGGCTACGGGATCACCACCCTGACCATCCCCTGGGCCACGATCCTCACCGTGCTGGCCGGCTCGGTCCTGATCGGCCTCGCTGCATCGCTGCTGCCCGCCTACCGCGCCTCGCGGATGAACACCCTCGACGCCGTCGCGGCCACGTAATAGGTCGAAGGGCCTGGCGGTGGGTAATCGTGCACCCACGCACGCTTGTCCGCCGCCTCGAATTCGGTCGTTAATGAGAGCAGGAAGCGGCGGTCAGACCAGGAAGTTGCATCCCACCATGCCTATCTGGGCATGGCGTGGGGGCCCGTTCCCCCGGAGAGGCCCCCACGCGGTGTCAGCCGGTGGCGAGGAGCTGCTGCATCTGGGCGATCTCGCCGCGTTGGGCGTCGGTGATCTTCTGGGCGAGGTCAGCCCGGTGGTGCGGGGGTCAGTCAGCGGCTCGCGACTGCACCGACGGGAACGGTGTCGGTCGGGACCGGGCGGTCCAGCGAGACGCTCAGCAGCTGGGTGATCTTGGTGTCGACGGTGTGGTAGTAGACGAAGGTGCCGTGCCGGCGGCCGCGGACCAGCCCGGCCAGTCGCAGCTTGGACAGGTGCTGACTGACCGCGGTCGGTGCGGCACCGACGAGCTCGGCCAGACACGCCACCGAGGTCTCACCCTGGGCCAGCGCCCACAGGATCTTGATCCGGGTGGGGTCGGCGAGTAGCCGGTAGGCGTCCGCGGCCCGCTCGACCAGCAGGTCATCAGGCATCTCGAACCCCGGCAGCGCATCATGCACACCCCCAACCTACCGACTAGATGTACATCTGTCGAGCTGTTCAGCTATCAAGCTCACTGCGTACCTGCGTTTCTACGCATATAGAGTGGGCAAGTGACGACGATGCTGCAAGACCAGGACCAGGACCAGGACCGGTCGCTGACGTTGCGCCCGGCGCGCAGTGTGTGGGCCCGGTTGTGGGATCTGACCGACATCCGGTGGGCGGCGATCGCGACCGTGTTGTTCGCCCTCGGTGGGGTGGCGCAGCTGTCCGGCACCCCGGCGCCGGTGTGGTGGGCGCTGTATCTGGCCTGCTACGTCACCGGCGGGTGGGAACCGGCGCTGGCCGGGCTGCGAGCGCTGCGCGAGAAGTCCCTCGACGTGGACGTGTTGATGATCGTGGCCGCGATCGCGGCGGCCGCGATCGGGCAGGTGTTCGACGGGGCGCTGCTGATCGTCATCTTCGCCACCTCCGGGGCGTTGGAGGCGTTCGTGACCCGCCGCACCGAGGACTCGGTGCGCGCGCTGCTCGACCTGGCCCCCGAACGCGCCACCCGGCTGAGCTCGGGTGATGCCCAGGACGGGGCGGGGGAGGTCGTGGACACCGCGCAGCTGGCCGTGGGCGACCTGGTCCTAGTGCGGCCCGGGGAACGGGTCGGCGCCGACGGCCACGTGCTGGACGGGGTCAGCGAGGTCGACCAGGCCTCCATCACCGGGGAACCGCTGCCGGTGCTCAAGCAGGCCGGGGACGAGGTGTTCGCCGGCACGCTGAACGGCACCGGGGCACTGCGGGTACGGGTCGCCCGCGCGGCGAGTGAGTCGGTCGTGGCCCGGATCGTGGCGTTGGTCGAGCAGGCCTCGGCGACCAAGGCCCGCACCCAGCTGTTCATCGAGAAGATCGAGCAGCGGTACTCGATCGCCGTCGTGGTCGCCACGCTGGCGCTGGTCGCGGTCCCGCTGCTGCTCGGGGCCGGGTTCACTCCGACCCTGCTGCGCGCGATGACGTTCATGATCGTCGCGTCGCCGTGCGCGGTCGTGCTGGCCACCATGCCGCCGCTGCTGTCCACCATCGCCAACGCCGGTCGGCACGGGCTGCTGGTCAAGTCCGCGGTGGTCATGGAGAAGTTCGGGCAGACCACCCTGGTGGCGTTCGACAAGACCGGCACTCTGACCGAGGGCACCCTCCGGGTCGCCGAGATCGAACCCGTCTCCCAGGCGTCGACCGGCGGGCTGAGTGCCGATGAGGTGCTCGCACTGGCCGCCGGCGCGGAGCAGCCCAGTGAGCACCCGATCGCCCGCGCGATCGTCGCGGCAGCCCGCGTCCGCGACCTGACCATTCCCGCGGCCGAGGACTTCGCGTCCACCCCGGGCCGGGGCGTGAGCGCCGTGGTGACCGGGCGGCGGGTTCGGGTCGGCTCGCCCGCCCTGCTCCCCGACACCGCTGTGAAGACCGCCGGCGCGGCAACTCCGGCAGGAGCGGGCGGAGGTGCGACCGGGCGTGCGTTCGATCTGGCGGGACGACTCGAGCAGGTCGGGCGGACCGCGGTGGTGGTGTTCGTCGACGACGTCCCGGCCGCGGTCCTGGGACTCGCCGACCGGTTGCGTCCCGATGCCCGCGCCACCGTGGCCGCGTTGACCGTGTTGACCGGGAACTCCCCGGTGCTGCTGACCGGGGACAACCCGCGCGCTGCGGCCCGGCTCGCCGCTGAGGTCGGCATCACCGACATCCGCGCCGGGCTGCTCCCCGGCGACAAGGTCGACGCCGTGAAGGCGTGGCAGGCCGACGGGCACCGGGTGCTGCTGGTCGGCGACGGGGTGAACGACGCCCCGGCGATGGCCGCCGCGGACCTCGGGGTGGCGATGGGCCGCCGCGGCTCCGACCTCGCCCTGGAGACCGCCGACGCGATCATCGTGCACGACGAACTGGCCACCCTGGCCACGGTCATCGGGCTGTCGCGCCGCGCCCGCCGTGTCGTGTCGGCCAACCTCGCCTTTGCGGCCACCGTGATCGTCGCCCTGGTCACCTGGGACATCACCGCCACGCTCCCGCTCCCGCTCGGGGTCGCCGGACACGAAGGGTCCACCGTCGTGGTCGGGCTCAACGGGCTGCGTCTGCTCCGCGCCGCCGCCTGGCGACGGGCCACACCCCCGACAAGAGACTGATGCTCCGCAGCTCGCTGCTGCCCATTCGTGCCTGACCACGCTACCGATGCGCCTGGGAGCGCCTCCTCGCCATCAGAAGCCCCTGGTGAGCATGGCGCCAGCCGACCCAGACAGCCATGCTCACCGGGCTACGGCACCGCGCGGCGTAGCACCACCACCACCACCTGCCAGCGGTTCATCGTCCGAATTCGGTCGAATCTGGGGTCTGCAACCTCGCTCCTGCGTCCTGGCACCCCGGCTGGCCAGGCTGTTCGGCCCCAGACTGGCCACCGGCCGCGGTACCAGCCGATCTGGGCCGCGGATCAGAGGAGGAGGCGGCGGCGCGGTGGCTGCATGAGGTCCCACACCGCCGCGGTTGCGAAACCGTAGGCCAGGTGCGGGATGAGGTCGCTGACCCACGAGTCGGCGGGCCAGGTGCGCGGGTCGGTGATACCGAGCGCGGCCATGGGCCCGGTGGTGGCGACGTTGGCCAGTACCCCGGCGCCGGTCCCGAGCAACCCCAGCGGTGCACGACCCAACCTCGGGCGCAGCAGCCCGTAGACCGCGCCGGTGCTCAGCCCTGCGGCGATGCCGACGAGGGCGCCCAGGGCTGAGCGCCGATTGCTGGCGGCGTCGCTGTCGGGTCCGTGTTTCGACAGCGACACCCCGGCGAGGTCCTCGGCCTTGCGCACGGTGTCGTCGGGGGTGGTGCTCGCCGGCCGGGCGCGTAGCGCCATGTCGAGGAAAGTGACGGCGTTGAGCGCGGTGGTGCCGGCGGCACCGGCGGCGACGCCGGTGAGGATCTCTCGCTTCATGGATCTGCTGTTCCCGGTCAGCGGTGGTGTAACCCTTGGAACAGCCGGGTGTGACCGGCGGCCCAGCCGGGTAGCCACGATCATGTCGAGAGATCAGAACATCGCCACCCAGGAGAAGGCCGCCGGCCACATCAACGCCGGAGAGATCGACGCGGCGGTGGACACCATGTTCGCTGTCGATGCTGTGGACCACGATCCGGCTCCTGGTCAGGGCCCGGGCCGGGAGGGTTTCCGCGGGTTCTTCCAGACGTTGACCACCGCGTTCCCGGACGCGCATCTCGAGCCGCAGACGATGGTGGCCGACGAGAGCAGCATCGCGTTCGCCTACACCCTCACCGGTACCCACCGGGGTGACTTCAACGGGGTCGCGGCCACCGGTAAGCGCATCGAGGTCCGCGGCCTGCAGATCGGCCGTTTCGAGAACGGGCAGATCGTCGAGCGCTGGGGCGCCACCGACGAGGCGTCGATCATGGCGCAGATCGGGGCCGGGCCGGACTCGTCCACCGGCAAGCCCGGCCTGGCCGAGAAGGTGAAGGACGCCTTCACCAGCTGATCCGGTCATGAGGACCCGGTGGATCTGGGCGTCATCGGGCCTCGATGTCGGCCCGGGCGGGGTGCTGTACCGGCAGGGCCGCCGGCGGCGGCTGTGCGACGGTGCTCAGGATCGAGGTGCCCGGGCCGATCAGCCGCAGCCACCCGCCGCGGCGCGCGACCAGGGCGCTGGTGCGGGCCAAGAGCTCGGGCAGCCGGTTGTCGCAGTACTCGACCCGCGACAGGTCGGCCAGCAGGAACCGGGCGCCGCCATCGAGGACCCGATCGAGCTGTCGCTGCAGCTCCAGCAGCCCGGCCCAGTCCAGCCGGCCTCCTACCGACAGCAGGTCCACCTGCTCGCGGGTGATCGTCAACGGCGGGGTCGGCGGCACGGGGCTCGGTCCCTTCGGGCATCACTCGGGTGGTGATGCCACCGGGGTCCAGAGCAGCGCGACCACGATTCTAGCCTCTGGCCCCGAGCGGAAGGGCCTGATCAGCACAGGGGGAGGCATCGGAACACGGCCGGGCCCGGGGCGAGGTGACGAAGTGTTGGGGCAGCGCTGAGCCGTGTTTCCGGCCGGAGCCGGGTTACTGTCGATTGTTGCTCCGGCCCCCGGTGACGGTCCATCTGTCATACCTCGCCGGAGTTTCTCATGTCCGATCAGCGCGCCACCGCCCGATCAGCGCGCCCCGTCACCGCGCCGGCCGTGCCCGGCGCCCGGGGCGACCCGATGACCGGGCCGGGTAGCCGGCTGACGTGCAGCTCGACCGCGGTGTCCGGCCCGACTGGCCCGGTGGTGGTGCTGCGGGTGGCCGGGGAGGTGGACCTGTGCACGGTGGATCTGCTGCGGAGCGCGGTGGGCGCGGTGGTGGCGCAGCGCCCGGCGCATCTGGTGGTGGATCTGGCCGGGCTCGGGTTCTGCAGCCGATGTGCTCGCCACCCGGCTGCATCTGGGCAGTGCGCTGGGCGGGGTGATTCTGCTCGCGATCGCGACCAACCTCCCCGAGATTGCCATCACCGTCAGTGCCGCGGCCAGCGGCAACATCGGGGTCGCGGTGGGCAACATCCTGGGTGGCATCGCCATCCAGACCGTCGTACTGGTGGCCTTGGACGCATTCGGCCGTCGCGGCGGCCCACCGTTGACCTACCGGGCCGCTTCCCTTGTGCTCGTGATCGAGGGACTACTGGTCGTGGCCGTGCTGATGGTGGTCATCGCCGGCACCCAGCTCCCGGCCGGCCTGATCGCCTTCCGGGTCGCCCCGGGCGGTGTTCTGATCTTCGTGCTGTGGTTGGTCGGGCTGTTCCTGATCAACCGGGCACACACCGCGCTGCCCTGGCACGAGTCGGGTCAGGCCCCCGGCGGCCAGCCCGAACCCCAGGGCCACAGCCAGCACAAGACCGAGAAGAAAGCCACCGAGAAGAAGGTCTCGACCGCGAAAGCGGCCACCATCTTCGGGACCGCCGCCCTGGTCACCTTGATCGGGGGAGTTCTACTGGAACGCAGCGGGGACGCGATCGCCGGCGACATCGGCCTGTCCGGGGTGTTGTTCGGCGCCACCATCCTCGCCGCCGCCACGTCACTACCCGAGCTCTCGACCGGGCTGCAGTCGGTTCGCCAGGGCGATGACCAGCTCGCGGTCAGCGACATCTTCGGCGGCAACGCGTTCCTGCCGGTGCTGTTCCTGCTGGCCACCCTCGTTTCCGGCCAAGCGGTGCTGCCGCAGGCCCAGACCACCGACATCTACCTCACCGCGGTTGGGATGCTGCTCACCGTGGTCTACATCACCGGGCTGCTGTTCCGGCCCACCCGACGCATATGGGGAATGGGGATCGACTCCCTGGCCGTACTGCTGCTCTACGTGCTGGGGCTGGTCGGACTGCTCGCCATCGCGTCCACAGGCTAGGCAGCGCGGCCCCTACCCGCGGCGCTGTTCCACGTCCTGGCCGCGGTGAGCGAGTGCGTCGGGGACCTGATCTCGGAGAACCCCCTGGCGGTAGCCAGCCAGCGCGGCTTCGATCGTCTCGACAGGCAGGCGGAGATCAGCCACGGTCTGGAAGATCGTCGGCACCTGCGCGGCGGCGGGCACGGAACGGGCGGAGTTGGCCCCGGGCATCGGCGAGCGCGGCCGCCATCGCGGCACTCGGCGCTTGGACGTCGGCCAGCGCGGCCGCCATCGCGGCACCCGGTGTTTGGAGATCGGCCAGGGCCCGGATCGTGGGCATCTGCACGGAGGTGGCGTAGTGGCGGAGCCCGGCGAGCTGCGATTGCAGGGCACGATCTCTCATCGTGCTGGTGGCGATCAGCTGGCCGAGGGGGATGTGGGCCGCGCGCGCCGCGGTGGCGAGCCGGTCTGCGGTGACCTGCTCGCTGACACCACCGAGTTCAAGCAGGTGCTCCAGCAGGGCCCGGCCGTCGTGGCGGCGGAACCCGAACCGGGCTGCGAATGGCTCGAGGCCGGTGGTGAGCTGGGCGGGATCGAGCCGGTGGCGGTGGACCGCGGCGGCGAGGACCCCGGCGACGTGGCCGCCGGCGAGCAGGTCGAGAATCGTGCGGAACGGGGTGGTGACGGGTAGCCCGCCGTGCAGGGTGATGTCTTTGTCAGACAGTGTGGCCAGGTGTAGCCGCACATCATGGCGGCGGGTCTGCTTGCGGGTGGCGGTGGTGTGGTTCTGTCGGTCAGTTCCGACCGCGGATGTTCGTGAGTCTTGACCGCACCGGTGTTCAGGCCGGGGTCGATGTCGGCGAGTTCTGACCGCACCTGGCCGCGCGTGGTGGTGTCAGCATCGGGCGCGGAGGTGTGGGTGATGACCCGAATCCCGCACGACCCGTCGCATGAGGTGTCCGAGCCTGACGCCGGCGCGATGGATGGAGTGCCGCGCCAGGTCCTGATCGCGGAGCTGCTCGACTTGTGTGATGGGTTCTTCGCGACCGCCGGGTTGGTCGTGCACGCCGAGTTGGACGAGTTCTTGATCTCTCGTGGGCTGCACCCGCGCACCGCGTTGGGCTGGTTCTGCGACGTGCTGAGCTGGACCGCGGCGGCCGAGCGCCGCGCCGCTGTTCGTGCGTGGCCACAGGCTTGACGGCCGCCCGGGCCCCTATCTCCCACTGAAACATCCCATCGGTGGAAGTCGACATGACGAGGCGTCAACGAGGGTTCACGCAATTCACCCGTCCGGTCTTCCCCGGCCTGTAACCCCCGGATGGAACGAGGGCCCTTGGGCCTCTTACCTCGGGCTTCGCACCCCGCAGTTACCCACGACGCACGCCGAGGCGGGGACGGTCCTTGCGCACTGGACCGGGTATCACACCTTCGACATCAGCCGAACCTCCTTCGATGAATACCACTGTTCTCATGCGACCTCGTGTCGCACGCCGGTGTTGTCGCAGAACGCCAGCATCGGGTGATAGCCGAAGGTCTTCTTGAACGTCGGCGCCGCCAGTTCCTTGTCGCTGTGGCAGACCACGATCGAGGCGTCGAGGTCGATCACCAGCCCGGGCAGGACCCGCCCGGCCGCCCGAGCGGGCGGGAACGGCGTCCCGGTGAGCTCGGCGCGCTGCGCCCAGACCACCTCGCGGGTCGCGGCCCGAGCCTGCGCGACCGCGCCGAGCTGTGCGGTGTCGAGCTGGTCGAGCAGTCGCCAGCACGTCGAGTCCGACGCCACCGCACCGAACAACTCGGCCTGATCGGCCAGCACCGCGACAATTGGAGATCGTGGTGGCGCCGTCGGCGACCGCAACAGCCATGTCGATGAGCACCCGTCCCGGATCATGCCGGGCTCGCGGCTTGCGCAAGCCGGCCAGTTCCTCGGCGAGCTGCGCGGTCAGCGTGGTCCGGTCCGCGACGTCGGCGAGCAGTCGGGACCCGGCGTGCGACACCACACCCTCCCCGTCGGCGGTTGCGGTGATCTTCGGTCGGGTCGTTGTAGCCTGCACCTCGAAAGTGCCTCTCCGTCAGGTTGGACTGCGCCCTCAGCAAGCACAGTTTCCCCTGGTAGCGAGGCGCTTTCGTCTATCCGGGCACCGACACGCCGATCCGCTCATGAAGAGCCGGGGCTAGGCCGGGTCGACTCGATTTGTGCCGTTGGTCAACGATCGGATCAGACCGGCGAGTGCGGCCGGCGCCTCCTCTGGGAGATAATGCCCGCATCCTTCCAGCACGCGGCCGTCCACGTTTGACCATAGTGCCGCGACCTCATCAATCATCTGCTGGCCGCGGCCGGTCTCACCGCTGACCACGAACACCTCCCGATCGAATCTCGACGCTGCCACGATCGCCGGCACGACGGCGATAGATTCGGGTAATGCGTGGTAGAAGCCAAGCGCTGCATCGAGGACATCTCTCTCGCTATACACCGCCGCAAAATAGTCGATGCGACTGTCCGGAAAAATATCGGGCGTGCCGGTCTTAGATCGCAGGAACCAGGCGAGGAAGGTGCGCAACTGTCCGGCTATTAGGACCCTCGCAGCTTCGGTATGAGCATGGAGGTGCATGTGCCAGAGGGGACTGTCGGGCCTGAGCGCGAGTGCCGCAGGGTCGGTGATACCGGGAATAAACGCGTCAATCAGCATCAGATTGATCAGTTGCTGTGGGTGGGTGGCCGCGAACGCCGCGGCGATCCACGCGCCGATGTCGTGGCCTACGACCGTCACGGGCTCGACGATCCCGGAGCTGGTCAGGACGCTCGCGAGCCACTCGGCGAGCGCCGGGGTGGACGATCCGCCGGGCCACGGCTGTGAGGCCCCGATACCTGGCAACACCGGCACCACCACGTCGTAGGTGTCGACGAGATCCGCCATAATTCCTGACCAGACGGTCCAGTCCTGTGGATAGCCGTGCAGCAGCACCACCGGCCGACCGGTCCCGCCACGCACGACGAACGTGCTGGTCTCGTCCGCCGCGAGAACGTCGTGCCCTCGGAACCCTCGCTCCGCGAGGGGCTTCGTGATCTGTCGCGTCACGGACCCGACGTGTCTCGCTGGGTTCGGACGCCGCCCGCAAGAGGGCGGCGGTACTGAGTCGGCCATAGAGTGCTCCTCTCGCATCGCAAACGTGAATGATATTTGATTCCAGCACAGCACGGTGGCGTGTGTCGATTTACACCTCGACTGATCTGCAGCTCGCGCACACCGAGCGGCACCCAACCAGCCTGGATTTTTCACCGGGGTGCCGGGCTTGTCCCGTGAAGTGCAGCCTTGAAATTTCGATCATGATTTCCTGTTCGTGTGCAGGGTGGGAGTCCGACTGTCGCGTCGGGGCGCCGAGTTCCACGCTCCGGGTCGGGGTCCTTCCATGATCGTCGGGGGCTGATGCGTGGTGGTCAGGTCGGCGCGGGCAGCGCCTTGACCGCCCGCCAGCTGTTGATCACGTCGTCGGTCCAGGGCCAGTCCGCGCGCAGGTGCAGCCACCATTTGCGCTGCCCCTCGGGTGAGGCGGGCGGGCAGGTGCAGCAGCCGGTAGCGCAGCAGTTTCGGTGCGGCGTCGCGCAGCTCACCCGGGGTAGGGCCAGCAGGCGGAAGCAGTCCAGCAGGTTCGCGGCCAGCGCGACGACCTGGGCCCATGCCACGTCGATCGCCCAGTGCCGCGAGGGCCACCGGTCCAGGCCGAGGTCCTTGGCCTGTGAGCCTTTGCCAACCTGATCAGGTGCTGGCGATCATGAGGGTCTGAACTGCGGCGACGAGCTCGGAGGCCCGGCAGGGACTGGAGCGGATCTTGCGCAGGATTCGCCAGTTCTTCAGCTCGGCGTTGACCCGTTCGCCCGGGCCACGCTGGCGGGCGTGGGCGATGTTGACGTCCTTCTGCGCCGCCGAGAGTCGCCGGTAGCGGCCGGTGTCGGGGTCGAGGCGACGGCGCCGTTGCGGGACACGAATGTTCGGGCCGCCGCCCTGGTAGGCGGTGTCGGCGATCGCTGTGACGCCGGCGTCGGTGAGGGCGTCGATGAGGCCGTGCTCGCGGGCGGCGCCCATGTCGTGCCGCGCCCCGGGCAGCGCCGGTGAGATCCACACCAGCCGGCCAGCTGGGTCGGTGATGACCTGCACGTTCACACCGTGGGCCTTGTGTTTCCCCGAGTAGAAGGGGCGGTCGCGGCCTGATGCCATGCCGACCCGGTCGATGCGCAGCACGGTGCCGTCGAGGATCACGAATGCCTTCCGGCGGGCGACCGCGATCGCCTGACCCAGGGGCGGGGCCATCGCGGCCAGCAGCGTGAGGGCCTCGCGCACGTAGCGGTACACCGTCGAGGTGCCGATCTTGAATCCGCAGGCCAGATCGTTGTAGGTCTCGCCCTTGCGCAGGTAGGCCACCACCAGTAGCGCCTGGCGGCCGGGCGAGAGCTTGCGCCAGCGGGTCGCTCGTTGGTTGCGGTAGCCGCGAAGGGCGTCAGCGAGCAGGTTGAGCGCGCGACTGGACACGCTCATGGCAGACGGGTAGGACGGCACGTGAAGCTCCTGGTGGGACGGATTGATCTCGACAATCGCCCGTCTACCAGGAGCTTCACCTGTTCGTGGTCACGCCACGCCGCACAACTCTCTGACCAGCCCCTCCACCAGGTTGGCAAAGGCTCAGTACATGGACCGTACGCTTGACCTCAGCAAAGACATCCGCTTCGACACCCGCGTCACCGGCGCAGACTTCGACACGCAGCGCAATCAGTGGGTCGTACGCACCGCCGACGGCTCGACGACCCGCTGCAGCTACCTCGTGCCCTGCCTGGGATTCGCCTCCAAGCCCTATATACCCCCGCTGCCGGGCCTCGACTCGTTCCGCGGCATCTGCCACCACACCGCCCTCTGGCCGCAGGACGGCGTCGACTTCACCGGCAAGCGGGTCGCGGTGATCGGCACCGGCGCCAGCGGTGTGCAGGTCATCCAGGAGGCCGCCGGGGAATCGGTCGACCTGACCGTGTTCCAGCGGACACCGAACCTGGCGCTGCCGATGCGCCAGCGCCAGCTGACGCCGGACGACCAAGCGGAGATCAAGAGGGAATTCCCGGACCGCTTCGACGCTCGAGGTAACACCTTCGCCGGTTTTGACTACGACTTCATCCCGCAGAACGCCGTCGACCTCTCCGAGCAGGAGCGCAACGCCGGTTACGAGGAGCTCTGGCGTAAGGGCGGCTTCCGCTTCTGGCTCGCCATCTACCAAGACACCCTGTTCGTCCAGGAGTCGAACGACTACGCCTACACGTTCTGGCGGGACAAGGTTCGCGCCCGGATCAGCGACCCCGAACTGGCCGAGAAGCTCGCGCCGACCCGACAGCTGCACCCGTTCGGGGTGAAGCGGCCGTCGCTGGAACAGAACTACTACGAGGTCTACAACCAGGACAACGTCCACCTCGTCGACATCAGCGAGAACCCGATCGGCACCATCACCGAGAAGGGCATCACGACCCGCGACGGTGTCGAGCACGAGTTCGACATCATCGTTCTCGCGACAGGCTTCGACTCCGTTTCGGGCGGGCTGACCCAGCTCGACCTCCGAGGCACCGACGGATCACTGCTGCGCGACCAGTGGAGCAACGGTGTGGACGCCCACCTCGGGATCGCCACCGCGAACTTCCCGAACCTGCTGTTCCTCTACGGCCCGCAGAGCCCGTCCGGCTTCTGCAACGGCCCGACCTGCGCCGAGATTCAGGGAGAGATGATCGTCGAGACACTTGACCACCTGCTCTCCGGCGGTGGCAAGCGGATCGAGTCGACGCCCGAGGCCGACAAGCAGTGGAGCGAGCCCGTCGCTGGACTGGTCGAGCCGACGCTGTTCCCCAAGGCCAAGTCCTGGTACATGGGGGCCAACATCCCGGGCAGGCCGATCCAGAGCCTGAACTATCCGGGCGGCCTGCCGCAGTACCGGCAGAAGTTCGCCGAGTCGAAGGAGAACGACTTCGCCGGCTTCACCATCTCCTGACCGTGGCCGGCTCCGGCCCAGGACCGACTCACCGGCTGGCCCGGGCTGCCGGCGTATGTTGACTCCATGTGGCCCTTCACCCGCACGCCGACAGCGTGGGCACAGGCCCCGATCTTCACCACGGCCGCGCTGGACATGATGTGGGGGGCCTACCTCGGTGACTCGGCCAACGCCGACTCGCCCTGTGCCACACCCGTGTGGGCCGCCGACCTGGCCGGCCTGCCACCGACGCTCATCCTGACCGTCGAGGCCGACCCCACCCGCGACGAAGCCGAGGCCTACGCCCAGACGCCGACCGACGCCGCTGTACCCACCGAGATCAACCGCTTCGACGGCCTCATCCACTGTTCTGCTGGATCTGGTCGATCGAGGCGCTCGTGCCCAACTGGTCCCAGGTGGGCCAGATGGGGAAGGCCGCCATGGCGGCGGACACCAGGAGCGCGACCGCGACGAGCCGCCGCCCGGGCGGGCCTTCCGCGTGAGATTCCCGCGCCGCGGTCTTGAGCCGTGCATGGAGCCGGCCGTCGAGTGATGCGGTAGGCGTTCGGCCGCCTGGCCGAACGGCCTTGTCGGCCGCCGACGCAGTCGGCACAGTGGACGGGGTCGGTCACGTGGCCGGCTGACACGGCGAAGGGACACCGACGATGCTGTTCTTCTTCAACGTCAGGGTCGACCACACGAGCGTCTCGGCCGACGAGCTGTGGGACGAGTGGGAGAAGGAGGTTAACGCGGCCGAGGGCGCGATGGCCGCCGGTAAGATCAAGAACTTGTACAAGGTCAGCGGGCAGCGTCGGGTACTGGGCGTCATCGACGCCGACTCCCACGAAGAGCTCGACCGGATCTTCATGGCCGCACTGCCGATGGCCCACATGCTGGAGTTCGAGGAGATCCTTCCGGTCCGCGACTACGCGGACTTCGCCAACGACGTCCGTGCGCGGTGGAAGTAAGCGAATAGCGAGCTGCGGGTGATCGACGACGTGCTTGGGCCACTTCGGCCTGTTCGGCGTCGCACCCACCTTCATGCAGCAGATCGACCGGCACCTCGGCGAGCTGCTAGCGCGCTAGCGATGTGTCTCGTTGACCGCTGAAATTTGGAGTGCGACTCGAGCGCGACGCCACGATGACCAGGTTCACCTCGGCTCTGGCCGACCCGCTTGGCAGTGACAACGGGAGAGGTCTGGCGCACTCTGCGTGATCGGACAATCCGGAACCACGCTGTGACGGCCGCCGCCTCGTTAGGCCCGAGCCTGCTGGTGCCCCGGCGCGCGGTAGCCGCTCGGCGCACTCGTCCAGGGCATTCACGGATTTCGCTGACATCGGCATAACACTGAAAGTGCGCCAGAACCACGGGAGAGCACATGAGCAACACAGAGACGATCACGGTTCCCCATCTCGGCAGCTCGACCATCGGCTACAAGCTTGGCAAGGCCTACGACGCCTCGCTCCCGACGCTGGTGATGGTCAACTCGTTCACCACCTCCGTCGAGCTGTACCGGCCCCAGTTCACCGACGAGCAACTCCTCGCCACCGCCAACCTCCTTGCCCTCGAGCCGTACGGCCACGGCCAGACCCGCGCCTCCTACGAGCAGTTCACCTACTGGGACTCGGCCATCGCCAACCTGCAGGTTCTCGATGCGCTCGGCATCTCCGAGGCGTTCGTCCTAGGCACGTCGCAAGGAGGATGGGTAGCGGCCCGGATGGCTATGCTCGCCCCCCGCACGGTGAAGGGCATCATCTTGCTCGGCACCTCGATGGATTATGAGAGCCAGCGCAGCCGCGATTTGGGGTGCTGGGACGGGATCAGCTTCTGCACCCCGGCCATCGAGGCGCTAGCCGAGAGCGTCGGCGACGACTGGGTAATCCCGGTCGAGCTCGTCGACGCCGTGCTCCAGGAGGGCTTCGGAGACAACGTGCCGCCCGAGGAGCGCACGTTCTGGCACGCAACCCACCAGAACAGCTATGCCGGCGATGCGGGGCGTGAGCGTCTGCGGATCAGCACCATCAACCTGCGGGACCGCGACGGCTTGCACGGCCGGCTGGACCGGGTGCAGTGCCCGGTTCTGCGGATGCACGGCACAGCAGACCCGGTCTACTCGGTCGCCAATGCCGAGGACGAGGGCCAACTCTTCGTCAACAGCGCCGACGCCCAGCTCCGCGTCGTTCAGGGCGGGCGACACTTCCTGAGCGCCTCCGACCCTGGTGAGGTCAACACCGCGACGGTCGAATTCGTCAACCGCTGGAAATAGCAACAGCGCCGCGTGGTACCGCCGATCTCCCGTGGGGGCGGTGCGTGCGTGGGTGAAAACCCCGTCGAACAACTGATCGTCGAGGTCGTTGCGGTCGGTGAGCAGCGCGTTCGCCTCGCCGAGTTGAGCGGAAACCGGGCTAGTACGACAGCCGCACTTGGTGATCTTCGGCGTGGCGGCGTGACGCGGAGCGGCCACCGCGTGATCATGCCGGGCTTGTGTGGAGCCAGAATGATCAAGGGGTGGCCGCGGGCCATAGCGTAGAGG